>OJXA01000126.1_pt1 | contig 28287 bp, 28 predicted proteins | sample 1600581 | NCBI WGS metagenome assembly OJXA01 (sample SAMN04436615, study PRJEB24849) | human gut metagenome | biome: human gut; feature: NICU; material: stool | host: Homo sapiens | place: USA: Saint Louis, MO | collected 2009-12-13 | reverse complement strand
GACCGATTCGATCGCCTGTAGCCAGTCGCGAGTTTCGATCGGATCCACGTCATTTTGGAGACGTTCTGACATGGGGGTATTCCTTATCTATCTAATACGTTGATTTGTCTGGAACCTGTCCCATTGTATTTTCGTCAGAAAACACAATAAGACAGGTTCTGCGTTTAGTTGCCGCGCTCTAAAAGTACCTGGCGCTTAATCCTTTCGTTGCTGTATGCGGCGTAATGAACGTTCGCGACGCGATTGTTCACGGCTGCGGTCCAGCAAGATTTCCTCAATGAAAGCCAGATGGCGGTGCGACGCTTCGCGCGCCTGCTCCGGTTCCCCGGCCATTATCGCCTCGAATACTCGGGTGCGATGGTTGCTTACCAGCGGGAGCATCTCCCGACGGGCATACAACAATTCAAAATTCTGACGAACGTTCTGGGCCAGCATCGGCTCCATGCAGCGTAGCAGATGGAGGAGCACCACGTTGTGCGCCGCTTCGGTGACGGCAATTTGATACTGGACGACGGCATTGGACTCGGCGTCTAAATCGCCGGACTGCTGTGCCCGTTCAATGGCCTGATGCAGCTCGCGAATACGTACGCGGTCTTCATCAGTGCTGCGAAGGGCGGCGTAATAGGCCGCGATACCTTCCAGCGCGTGACGGGTCTCAAGCAGATCAAACTGGGATTCTGGGTGGTCAGAGAGAAGTTCTACCAGCGGGTCGCTGAAGCTCTGCCACAGGCTGTTTTGCACAAAGGTTCCGCCACCCTGGCGACGGAGCAACAGGCCCTTTGCTTCGAGACGTTGAATCGCCTCACGCAGAGAGGGACGTGAAACGTCGAACTGTTTTGCCAGCTCGCGTTCTGGCGGGAGCTTCTCGCCCGGGCGCAGTGTCCCTTCGAGAATCAAAAACTCCAGCTGCTGCTCAATCACATCGGAAAGTTTTGGTTGGCGAATTTTGCTGTAGGCCATATTCCCTGTCTTACGCCTTTTTGCCCGGAGTCAATTGGTCTTACCAATTTCATGTTCGTATCGCTAAAGTAACAAAGTATTCACCTTCTGTCCATATTGGTTTTGATTGAAATCAGTAAACCCGGCACATTTTAACAACCTTACAGAACTAACGTTTCAGGAATGTAACTTTGCACAAATGAAATGGTTACTACCAAAGAGGCAGTTTTAACCATAATGAAACGAGGGTTTTTGCAATCTGAAGCGATTCAACAAGGCAAAAAATGAAAATTCGCCCTCTTCTGACGCATTTCTATTCTATAGGTTGGGGTATGAGGGGTTAACGTACCGATTTACAATTGGTTTCTTTTTATTCAAGTCGTCTTCATCCCTTCATAAAGCAGGTGCATTCGCTGGCGCTTACCACTATTCTTGCGCTAACGGAAGCCATCTCCGCTTTTTTCGGTATCGTTAACCGTAAAGAAATAAATACAGAATATGGACTTTCATAATTACACACGCACAGCGTGAACATAACAACCACACACGAGGTTTCAAATGGAAGCTCAACAGCATGGCGATCAGCTAAAGCGCGGCCTTAAAAACCGCCATATTCAGCTCATCGCCCTGGGCGGTGCTATTGGTACTGGCCTGTTTCTGGGCAGTGCATCGGTTATCCAGTCGGCCGGTCCGGGCATTATTCTGGGGTACGCGATTGCGGGTTTTATTGCATTTCTGATTATGCGCCAGTTAGGTGAAATGGTTGTTGAGGAGCCGGTCGCAGGCTCATTCAGCCACTTCGCCTATAAATACTGGGGCAGCTTCGCAGGTTTCGCCTCGGGGTGGAACTACTGGGTTCTGTACGTTCTGGTTGCCATGGCCGAGCTGACCGCCGTTGGGAAATACATTCAGTTCTGGTACCCGGAGATCCCCACCTGGGCGTCTGCGGCGGCCTTCTTCGTCCTGATTAACGCCATTAACCTCACCAACGTAAAAGTGTTCGGTGAGATGGAGTTCTGGTTTGCCATCATCAAAGTGATTGCCGTTGTAGCGATGATCATCTTCGGCGGCTGGCTGCTGTTCAGCGGCAACGGCGGCCCGCAGGCCACCGTGCGCAACCTTTGGGAGCAAGGCGGGTTCCTGCCGCACGGCATGACCGGTCTGGTGATGATGATGGCAATTATCATGTTCTCCTTCGGCGGTCTGGAGCTGGTGGGCATCACCGCCGCGGAAGCCGACAACCCGGAGCAGAGCATCCCGAAAGCCACTAACCAGGTTATCTACCGTATTCTGATCTTCTATGTGGGCTCCCTGGCGGTCCTGCTCTCCCTGCTGCCATGGACGCGCGTGACGGCGGATACCAGCCCGTTTGTGCTCATCTTCCACGAGCTGGGCGACACCTTCGTGGCGAACGCGCTCAACGTCGTGGTGCTGACCGCCGCGCTCTCCGTTTATAACAGCTGCGTTTACTGCAACAGCCGTATGCTGTTCGGCCTGGCGCAACAGGGCAACGCACCGAAAGCGCTGCTTACCGTTGATAAGCGTGGCGTACCGGTTAATACCATCATCGTGTCGGCGGTCGTGACGGCGCTGTGCGTTCTGATTAACTACCTGGCACCGGAATCTGCCTTCGGTCTGCTGATGGCGCTGGTGGTTTCCGCCCTGGTGATTAACTGGGCAATGATTAGTCTCGCGCACATCAAGTTCCGCCGCGCCAAGCAGCAGCAGGGCGTAACCACGCGCTTCCCTGCCCTGCTCTATCCGCTGGGGAACTGGGTTTGCCTGCTGTTCATGGCAGCTGTGCTGGTCATCATGCTCATCACCCCAGGCATGGCGATTTCCGTCTACCTGATCCCGGTCTGGATTGCGATCCTCGGCGTGGGTTATATGGTGAAACAGAAAAATGCCAAAACGGTGAAAGCGCACTAAGTGTTTTCTCGCTGTACTCGCGGTTGCGGGTACAGCGTCTTGTTACCTTCCTCACAAATTCGCGCCTACAGCAAAATCCTCCATATCACCGCCTTTATATTGCAACGCATATATTCGTTTGCCAGCGAATAATTCTCTCCATACCGAAACCCGGAGAGCTGTCGATGAATAACAACAAACTGTCAGTAAAAGAAAAGATCGGCTATGGCATGGGTGACGCCGGATGCAACATTATCTTTGGCGCCATCATGTTATTTGTTAACTACTTTTATACGGATATTTTTGGTCTGGCTCCTGCACTGGTTGGCGTTTTACTCCTGTCCGTACGCGTCATTGATGCCGTCACGGACCCAATTATGGGCGCGATTGCCGACCGTACCCGCAGCAAATATGGCCGGTTTCGTCCATGGCTGCTGTGGATTGCCTTCCCCTATGCGCTGTTCAGCATTCTGATGTTCACCACGCCAGAGTGGAGCTATAACAGCAAAGTTATCTATGCCTTTGTCACCTACTTCCTGCTGTCGCTGACCTATACCGCCATCAACATTCCGTACTGCTCGCTGGGCGGAGTGATTACCAACGATCCCAAAGAGCGCGTCGCCTGCCAGTCATATCGCTTCGTGCTTGTCGGCATCGCCACGCTGCTGCTGTCGCTGACGCTGCTGCCGATGGCCGACTGGTTCGGGGGAGATGACAAAGCCAAAGGCTACCAGATGGCGATGACCGTGCTGGCGCTGATTGGTACCTGCATGTTCCTGTTCTGCTTCGCCACGGTGCGCGAGCGCGTGCGTCCGGCGGTGCAAACCCATGACGAACTTAAAAACGACCTGAAAGACGTGTGGAAGAACGACCAGTGGGTGCGGATCTTGCTGTTAACCCTGTGCAACGTCTGCCCTGGCTTTATCCGCATGGCGGCCACCATGTATTACGTCACCTGGGTCATGGGGCAAAGCACCCATTTCGCCACGCTGTTTATCAGCCTGGGCGTGGTCGGCATGATGTTCGGCAGTATGCTGGCGAAAGTGCTGACCGACCGCTGGTGTAAGCTGAAGGTCTTCTTCTGGACCAACATCGTGCTGGCGATTTTCTCCTGCGCCTTCTACTTCTTCGACCCGAAAGCGACGACAACCATTGTCGTGCTCTACGTCCTGCTGAACATCCTGCACCAGATCCCATCCCCGCTGCACTGGTCCCTGATGGCCGACGTGGACGACTACGGTGAATGGAAAACCGGGAAACGCATCACCGGGATCAGCTTCTCCGGCAACATCTTCTTCCTGAAGCTGGGTCTGGCGATTGCCGGGGCAATGGTCGGCTTCCTGCTCTCCTGGTACGGCTACGACGCGGGCGCAAAAGCGCAGAGCGCGGATGCCATCAACGGGATCGTGCTGCTGTTTACCATCATTCCCGGCATTGGATACTTAATTACCGCGGGCGTAGTACGTCTGCTGAAAGTGGACCGTGAGACCATGAAGCAGATCCAGTCCGATCTGGAAAAGCGTCGCACCAACTATCGCGAGCTGAACGATTATCAGGAACTCAAAGCCGCTGAGACTAAATAAGGAAAGCCGAATGCAAACCTGGCCAAACCCGTTTATTGAACAACGCGCCGACCCGTATATCCTGCGTCACGATGGGCAATATTACTTTATCGCCTCCGTACCAGAGTACGAGCGGCTGGCGATCCGCCGCGCGGACTCGCTGGAAGGTTTACGCGATGCCGAAGAGGTGGTTGTCTGGCGCAAGCCCGACACCGGCCCGATGAGCCAGCTGATCTGGGCACCGGAGCTGCATCATATCGACGGCAGGTGGTACATCTATTTTGCCGCCACGCATACCCAGGCGCTCGATCATCTCGGGATGTTCCAGCATCGCATGTTTGCCATTGAATGCGCAGATGGCGATCCGCTCACCGGTACGTGGGTGGAAAAAGGGCAAATCAAAACCCCGTTTGACACCTTCGCGCTGGATGCCACCACCTTTGTTCATCAGGGTAAACGCTGGTATCTGTGGGCGCAAAAAGCCCCGGACATTTCCGGTAACTCCAATCTTTACCTGTGTGAAATGGAAAATCCGTGGACGCTGAAAGGCGAGCCGGTGATGCTCAGTAAACCGGAATATGACTGGGAGTGCCGTGGGTTCTGGGTCAACGAAGGCCCGGCGGTGCTGTTCCATGGCGATAAGCTGTTTATCAGCTATTCCGCCAGCGCCACCGACGAGAACTACTGCATGGGATTACTGTGGGCAGACCTGAATGCCGATCCGCAAAACCCGGCTAACTGGCATAAATCCCCGCGCCCGGTGTTCGTCACCAGCTACGAAAACCGTCAGTATGGGCCAGGCCATAACAGCTTTACGCAGACGCCGGAAGGCGAAGATGTGCTGGTCTACCACGCGCGAAACTACACTGAAATTGAAGGCGATCCGCTTTACGATCCCAATCGCCATACTCGCCTGAAACTCGTCCGCTGGAACGAAAACGGGATGCCTGACTTCGGCATCCCGCCCGCGGATACGCCGTAACGGCTTCGGCGCGCTGGGTCAGACCAGCGTGCCGTAAATCGTCAGCAGCGCCACAATCACCACCACCACAAAGGATGTTTTCTTCGCCATCGAGACGGCAGCTTTTGGCGTTGCGACTTTGTCCGTGTGCGGCTCACGCGCCAGCGAGAACTGTGCCAGTCGGGTTAAAACCTGATACTGCGAGGTATGACGGTCAGCAAGGGAGACAAACCACGCGGGCAGCGCCTTTTCACCGTGACCGATGAGGGCATAGACCACGCCTACCAGACGCACCGGAAGCCAGTCGAGCACGTGCAGGATGGCATCAATGCCGGACTGTAGACGTTCATGCGGCGTAAGATAGCGGGCAAGCCAGGTCTGCCAGGCGCGCAGGAACGCATAACCCATCAGCAGTACCGGCCCCCAGGGTCCGCCCACCACGAACCAGAACAGCGGCGCCAGGTAGTAACGGAAGTTGATCCACAGCAGCGCGTTTTGCAGCTCCCGCAGAAACTCGCGTTCATCGCAATCCGGCGGTACGCCGTGGATCATCGTCAACTCGCTCGCCATCGCGCCGCGCGCGTGGGCATCATCCCGGGAAGCGGCTTTCAGATACGCGTGATAGTGCAAACGCACCTTGCCCGCGCCAATACACAGCACGCCGAGCAGGATCCACACCACCAGCAGCGGCACGTTGAAAAAGAGGCCGTAAAGCGAGCGCAGCAACAGGAACGTAATGGCCATCACGCCTGCCGCCATCAGCAGCGTGCGCAGCATGGAAAAATGCCTGATGCGGCGGAATAACACCTCCAGCCGATGATCCAGATGCCAGTGCTCGCCGAGCTTAAACAGGCGTTCAGCGATCATAACCAGCAGCATGGTAAACAACGTCATGTTATCTCCTTATCTGACGACGTGGTAAGCATGGCGTGAAACCGGGACCAGTCAAACGCCGGGCCGGGGTCGGTTTTTCTTTCGGGGGCGATGTCGCTGTGCCCTGTAATATTGTCTGCAATGGCGGGATAGCGCCCGATTAACGTTTGCGTTACAGCAACCAGTTTCTCATATTGCGCATCGGTGTAAGGCGTGGTGTCCGTTCCTTCCAGTTCAATTCCAATGGAGAAATCATTGCACCGCTCGCGCCCCTGATACTTCGACACGCCGGCATGCCAGGCACGCTTATCAAAAGGAACATACTGAACCACTTCGCCATCACGACGGATCAGACAGTGCGCCGATACGCGCAGATGCGCAATCTCAGCAAAGAAGGGGTGGGCATCGGGATCTATCGTTCCAGTGAATAACGCATCGATCCACGGACCGCCAAACTCACCCGGCGGGAGACTAATATTGTGAACCACCAGCAGTGTGGGCTTTTCATCCTCCGGGCGGCAGTCGTGGTGCGGCGACGGTACATGCCGCGCGTCCACCAGCCATCCGTTTTCTAACAACATGCTGGAACTCCTTATCTATGGTGCTGTTACTCGGTTCAGAGTAGCATGTTTCAATATTATGATTCGTTACCAATTTGGAGTTTTATCATGCCGCCTCGCCGCTATAACCCCGACCACCGACGTGACGCGCTTCTGGAACGTATTAATAGTGATATCCCGGCAAGCGTTGCCCATGCCCTGAAAGAAGATCTCGGCGGCGACGTCAGCGCCGATAACGATATTACCGCCCAATTGTTGCCAAAAGAGACACGCTCGCATGCGGTGATCATCACCCGCGAAGCGGGGGTTTTCTGCGGCAAACGCTGGGTTGAAGAGGTCTTTACCCAGCTGGCAGGCGACGAGGTGCAGGTAACATGGCACGTTGAAGACGGTGATGCGGTCACGGCGAATCAGCCACTGTTCGAACTGGACGGCCCGTCCCGCGTCTTGCTGACCGGTGAACGCACCGCGCTCAATTTTGTGCAAACGCTCTCTGGCGTTGCCAGTGAAGTACGCCGCTACGTTGACCTGCTGGCAGGCACCCGCACGCAGCTGCTGGATACCCGTAAAACCCTGCCGGGCCTGCGCACCGCGCTGAAATACGCGGTACTCTGCGGTGGCGGCGCCAACCATCGTCTGGGGCTATCCGATGCCTTCCTGATCAAAGAGAACCACATTATTGCCTCTGGCTCGGTGCGTCAGGCCGTGGAAAAAGCCTTCTGGCTACATCCGGATGTGCCGGTCGAAGTGGAAGTGGAAACGCTGGAGGAGCTGGACGAGGCCATTAAAGCGGGGGCTGACATCATCATGCTCGATAACTTCGACACGGAGCAGATGCGTGAAGCAGTCAAACGCACAAACGGCCAGGCGCAGCTTGAGGTGTCCGGCAACGTGACGTTCGACACCATCCGCGAATTTGCTGAAACCGGCGTGGATTACATCTCCGTTGGCGCCCTGACCAAGCACGTCCGCGCCCTCGACCTCTCGATGCGCTTCAAATAAATTATCCTCCCCTCTCCGCCCGGAGAGGGGAAATACGAAACCGCTCGCAATTACGCTGTCCTTCTCTGCAACACTGAATCATTTCCCTGAAAGCCCCTTCACGTTCACGCTTTTGTCCCTCGTTTCTGCATGCTGGCACTGCCACAGTAGCGCCACTTAACGTAAGGAGCAGACATGAACAGACAACACGGATTTACCCTGATTGAGCTAATGGTGGTCATTGGCATTATTGCCATCCTGAGCGCCATTGGCGTTCCGGCCTATCAGAACTACCTGCGAAAAGCGGCGCTCACCGATATGCTGCAAACGTTCATCCCCTACCGCACCGCCATTGAGCTTTGCACCCTGGATCGTGGTGGTGTGGATAGCTGCGACGCAGGCACCAATGGCATCCCCTCCCCGACAACCACACGTTACGTTTCAGCGATGAGCGTGGCAAAGGGGGCCGTATCGTTAACAGGGCAGGAAAGCCTTAACGGACTTGAAGTGCTCATGACACCGATCTGGAGCGACGGTAACGGTATGACGGGCTGGACGCGTGACTGCAAAATTGCGTCCGACACGGCGCTCAGACAAGCCTGTGAAGATGTTTTCCGCTTCGACAACAACTGACAGGAGTGGACAATGAATACCGAACAGCTAATGACGCTCTGTCAGCGCCATCACGCACTGCTACTCGCAAGCGACACCGAGATGATCAGCATTGCGGTGGTGGGTAATCCTGCCTCTGAGCTGATGGAAGCGTTACGCTTCGCCACGCAGAAACGTATTGATATTGAGTGCTGGACGGCTGAACGGATGGAAAAACGGCTTCAGTCCGTCTCATCATCACACCTGCCGGGCATAGCGCCAAACTCAGCCGCTGACGTGCTCAGTACAACCTTGCAGCAGGCAGTAAACCAGCGGGCTTCTGACATCCATATTGAACCGACGGAGCACGGTTACCAGATCCGTTTGCGAATCGACGGTGTTCTCTACCCGCAACTGCCGATCTCTGCCGCCCTCGGGACGACGCTTGCCGCACGCCTGAAGGTGCTGGGTCAACTGGATATTGCGGAGCGCCGCCTGCCGCAGGACGGCCAGTTTACGGTGGAGCTGGCAAGCGTCCCCGTCTCTTTTCGTATCACAACCCTTCCCTGTAGCGGTGGAGAAAAAATCGTGCTTCGTCTGCTTCACCAGGTACAGCAGGCACTGGAGCTTGAACAGCTGGGGATGAGCGCAGACCAGCAGGCCCGTTTTGCCGGGGCGCTTAACAGCCCTCAGGGGTTGATTCTGGTCACCGGCCCGACCGGTAGCGGGAAAACGGTGACGCTGTACAGCGCGTTACAGGCGCGAAATACCCCTGACGTCAATATTTGCAGCGTGGAAGATCCCGTTGAAATCCCGCTTGCAGGCTTAAACCAGACGCAGATTAATCCGCGTGCGGGGCTGACCTTCCAGAGCGTGCTGCGCGCCCTGCTCAGGCAGGATCCTGACATCATTATGGTGGGTGAAATTCGTGACGGCGAAACGGCAGAAATTGCCATTAAGGCGGCGCAAACCGGGCATCTGGTGCTGTCCACCCTCCATACTAATTCGACGACTGAAACGCTGGTACGGCTGCAACAGATGGGCGTCGCGCGCTGGATGATCTCTTCGGCGCTCTCGATGGTGATTGCCCAGCGGCTGGTGCGCCGTTTATGCCCGTACTGCCGACAGGAAGCCAGCCGCCACACCGAATTACCCCGCACGCTGTGGCCCCGGCCGCTTCCTCGCTGGCAACCCACCGGCTGCGATCGCTGCTACCACGGTTTTTATGGTCGCGTAGCCATTTTTGAAGTGCTCGTCATCGACGACACGCTGCGGCAGGCCATCGCCAGCGGAGCAAGCACGGAGGTGATTGGGTCCAGCGCTCGTCAGGCGGGAATGACCTCTTTGTTTGAGCATGGCTGCATGGCCGTAGAGCAAGGGCTGACTACGCTCGAAGAGTTGTTGCGCGTCCTGGGAATGCCAGATGGCTGCTAATTCGCTCTGGCGCTGGCGTGCCCTGACCACCGAGGGGGAGGTGCAAACCGGCACCCTCTGGGCCATCGACCGTGACGCAGCTTACACGGCTCTGGTGCTTAAACAACTGCACCCGCTGGCGCTAAAACGCTGTCAGCAGCGCCACCGATGGCAGGTGCAGCACTGCTACGATATTTTTCGCCAGCTCGCCACGCTGCTACAGGCCGGACTCACGCTGTCCCAAAGCCTGCACATGCTGGCGGAACAGCATCCTTTGCAGCACTGGCAGGCGCTGCTGCACAGTCTTGCTGATGACCTGAGCGAAGGTTGCGCCCTGTCAGAGGCCATGAAGAAATGGCCAGAGGTGTTTAGCCCTCTTTATGTCTCAATGGTGAAGACGGGTGAGCTGACGGGTAAGCTCGAAGCCTGCTGCCGTCAGCTTGCGCAGCAACAAAAATCCCAGCAGCAGCTCAGTGCGAAGGTGAAGAAAGCGCTGCGCTATCCGCTGATCATCCTGACGCTGGCCGTTTTCGTGGTGCTGGCGATGGTCACGCTGGTTTTGCCTGAGTTTGCTGCAATCTACAAAACGTTCAACACCCCGCTCCCTTTGCTCACGCAGGCAGTCATGGGGCTGGCGGCCTTGGTTCAGGCGCATATCCTCACCCTTTTGACCCTGCTCGTGGCAATGGTTGTCATCGCCTGTAAGCTGCGGCGGCATCCACGCTGGCAGTATGTCTTGTTACACGTACCGGTGATGGGCACGCTGACGCGCGGGCAAAAACTGGGGCAGATTTTTACCGTGCTGTCATTAACCCAGCAGGCCGGAATTGCCTTTTTACAAGGACTGGAGAGTGTGGAGGAGACCGTTGAGAGGGGCTACTGGCAGGAGAAACTCCGTGAGATACGCAGCGATATCGAACAGGGGATGCCCGTGTGGTCCTCCTTCCAGAAGGCCTCTGTTTTTACGCCACTGTGTATTCAGCTCATTCGCACCGGAGAAGTGTCGGGTTCACTGGATGTGATGCTGATGAATCTGGCCCGCCATCATACGGAACAGACATTTCAGCAGGCAGACAATCTGGCAGCGCTTCTTGAGCCTTTGCTACTGGTCGTGACAGGTCTGATTATTGGCACGCTGGTGGTGGCAATGTATCTGCCGATTTTCCATCTGGGGGATGCAATGAGCGCGGGGTAACGCTGGCGCACGGACGCGCGCCAGCCGTAGCCGTCAGAGGCTATTGAATACGCGGTTTTCCTGCTCCTGAACGCGGATAAACGTCGTGCGTTTCGTCAGCTCTTTCAGGCGGGAAGCCCCAACGTAGGTGCAGGCAGAACGCAGACCGCCGAGGATATCGCGCGCCGTGTTTTCGACCGGACCACGCAGTGGCAGCTTAACGGTTTTGCCTTCCGCCGCACGGTATTTCGCGACACCGCCCACGTGACGGGTCATCGCGGATTCAGAGCTCATTCCGTAGAACAGCATGAACTTCTCACCGTTTTCTTCCACCACGGTACCGCCGCTCTCTTCGTGACCTGCCAGCATGCCGCCGAGCATCACGAAATCCGCGCCGCCGCCGAAGGCTTTCGCGACATCGCCTGGCATGGTGCAGCCACCGTCGCTGATGATCTGGCCGCCCAGACCGTGCGCAGCGTCAGCGCATTCAATTACCGCAGACAGCTGCGGATAACCCACACCGGTTTTCACGCGCGTGGTGCAAACGGACCCCGGGCCAATGCCAACTTTCACAATGTCGGCCCCGGAGAGGATCAGCTCTTCACACATTTCACCGGTCACCACATTGCCCGCGATGATGGTTTTGGTTGGCCAGGCTTCACGCGCCTTGCTGACGAACTGGACGAAATGTTCGGAATAACCATTTGCCACGTCAATGCAGACAAAATTCAGCGCCGGATTGGCGTTCAGGATCTGTTTGGTTTTCTCGAAATCTGCATCAGAGGTACCGGTCGAGACCATCACATGCTTCACCACGTCAGCCGAGGCGGAGGCGACAAACGCATCCCACTCTTCAGCGCTGTAGTGTTTGTGTACCGCAGTAAGGATGTCGAATTGCGCCAGTGCGGTCGCCATCTCGAAGGTCCCGACGGTGTCCATGTTGGCCGCGATAATCGGCACGCCAGACCACGTCTGACCGGAATGCTTAAAGGTGAATTGACGTTCGAGTTCAACGTCTGAGCGACTTTTCAGTGTAGAGCGTTTAGGGCGGATAAGAACGTCTTTGAAACCTAACTTCAGATCTTCTTCGATACGCATGTGCGGATTCCTGGGGTTAGAGGCAAATATATTAAAAGCACAACTCCAGTGACGCTATCATACGCACTAATACCTGCTCCGCAAGACTGCGAAATTCTCTTTTTTTACGCTACAATCCTATAAATTTACCTGGTAAAAAGCGGGTAAAGAGAGCTAAACATTGGCTGTTGTAAGTTTGAATTTTAAGCAACTGATTTTAAAACTGAATAATTCCCAGGATCTGATTTAATGGGGTATATCGTCGCATTAACCGGCGGCATCGGTAGTGGTAAAAGCACCGTTGCGCATGCGTTTGCTCGTCTCGGCATCACGATTATCGACGCCGATATCATTGCCCGTCAGGTGGTAGAACCCAATACACCCGCCTTAAACGCCATCGAAGCGCATTTTGGTCGCCGTGTGATACAGGCTGACGGCACCCTGAATCGTCGGCAGCTGCGTGAGTGCATATTTTCCGTTCCAGCGGAAAAAGCCTGGCTTAATGCCCTGCTCCACCCCATTATCCACCAGGAAACTCAGCGTCAGATTGCCGCAGCCAGTTCGCCCTATGTGTTGTGGGTGGTCCCGTTACTGGTGGAAAATCAGCTTCAAAATAAAGCAGACAGAACGCTGGTGATTGACGTTTCCCGCGAAACGCAAATCCAGAGAACCATGGCGCGTGACCATGTTTCACGCGAACATGCTGAACAAATTCTTGCCGCACAGGCCACGCGCGAAGCGCGCCTCGCCGTTGCGGATGATGTTATTGATAATAACGGCGCACCAGATGCCATTGCATCGGATGTTGCTCGTCTGCACGCGCAGTATCTGACCTTCGCCGCGCAGGCCGTTGCACAGGAAAAACCATAATGTCGACTTATATCCTTTTTGAGCACCCGCTTAACGAAAAAATGCGTACCTGGCTACGCATAGAATTTCTTATTCAACAGCTTTCACAACATCTCCCTGTCAACGATCACGCCACCGCGCTGCATTTTTTCCGCAACGTGGGCGATCTGCTGGATGTGATTGAACGCGGCGACGTCCGCACTGAGCTGTTGAAAGAGCTGGAGCGCCAGCAGCGTAAATTACAGGCCTGGGCCGAAGTACCGGGCGTGGATCAAAGTCGAATTGACGCTTTACGCAAGCAGCTAAAAAACAGCAGCACGACCCTGATGGCCGCGCCGCGCGTTGGCCAGTTTTTACGAGAGGATCGTCTGATTGCGCTGGTGCGCCAGCGCCTGAGCATACCGGGCGGATGCTGTAGCTTTGACCTGCCAACGCTGCATATGTGGCTGCACATGCCGCAGGAACAGCGCGATCGCCAGGTGAACAGCTGGCTGGGCAGCCTGGAGCCGATGAATCAGACGTTATCCCTGATCCTCGATCTTGTGCGTAACTCTGCCCCGTTCCGCAAACAAACCAGTCTCAACGGTTTCTATCAGGATAACGGCGACGACGCCGATCTTCTGCGCCTGAACCTGTCTCTTGGCGAGCAGCTTTACCCGCAAATTTCCGGGCATAAAAGCCGTTTCGCGATCCGCTTTATGCCGCTGGACAGTGAACATGGCACCGTGCCGGAACGCCTCGATTTTGAACTGGCCTGTTGTTAAGGAGTGCCAATGTCTGACGTAACCACCGTAAACTGCCCAACCTGTGGGAAAACTGTCGTCTGGGGAGACGTAAGTCCATTTCGCCCATTCTGCTGTAAGCGCTGTCAGCTTATAGACCTGGGCGAATGGGCGGCGGAAGAGAAACGCATTCCGAGCGAAGGCGATCTCTCGGATAGCGATGACTGGAGCGAAAACCAGCAGTAACGTTCAAAGCCTGCTGGCGCGTCGCTTAGCAGGCCTACGGTTGTGCGGCCAGCCGGAGGATCACAGGCTCATTGGCAGGCGGGAATTTTTCCGCATCGCTGGCCTGAAGCTCAATCCAGTTACCCGGCTGCCCCTCTTTTCCCCACGGCTCACCTTCCCAGTTTTCAACCAGCCAGAACCACAGCGTGATGTGACGATCCGGAAACTGGTACTCCAGCTTATCGAACAGCGTTGCGCCAAGCGGGGTGATCCCCACCTCTTCCTGAAGCTCACGCACCAGCGCCTGCTCCGGCGTTTCACCTGATTCGATTTTCCCGCCGGGGAATTCCCATTTGTTGGCCATGTGCGCATCGGCGGCACGTTGGGTAATGAAGATCTGATTTTGCGGGTTGCGAATGATCCCGACAGCAATTTGCAGTGTTTTCATCATGTCACTTCCATAAAAAAGGCGCAGATATCTGCGCCTTTTCAGTTTGTTATGTTCTTAGCTCAGACGGCCGTGGCACGCCTTGTATTTTTTGCCGGAACCGCATGGGCACGGATCGTTACGACCAACTTTACGATCGCCAGTCTGCGCTGCGATTGCTGCTGCGGCTTCGCTCTCATCGGTCTGATGGCTCAACTGCTGCATCTGTGCCAGACGCTCAGCTTCTTCACGACGCTGCTGCTCCATCGCTTCCACTTCTTCCGGCATACGCACCTGAACTTTGCTCAGAGTGCTGATAACTTCATACTTCAGCGACTCCAGCATGGCAGCAAACATGGAGAAGGATTCACGCTTGTACTCCTGCTTCGGATCTTTCTGCGCATAACCACGCAGGTGGATACCCTGACGCAGGTAGTCCATTGCCGCCAGATGCTCTTTCCACAGGGAGTCCAGGGTCTGCAACATTACGCCTTTCTCGAAGTGACGCATCATCTCTGCGCCAACCACTTCTTCCTTACGCTTGTAGACGTCCAGCGCGGTTTCGTAGATACGCTCGCGCAGGGTCTCTTCGTGCAGCTCAGGCTCTTTGTCCAGCCACTCTTTGATTGGCAGTTCGAGATCGAAGTCGTTTTTCAGACGTTCCTGCAAGCCTTCGATATCCCACATTTCTTCCAGAGACTGCGGTGGAATATGAGCGTCGATAGTGGCTTTGAACACATCTTCGCGAATGCTGTTGATGGTTTCGCTCACGTCGGACACGTCCAGCAGTTCGTTACGCTGGGTGTAGATCGCACGACGCTGGTCGTTGGCAACGTCATCATATTCCAGCAGCTGCTTACGAATATCGAAGTTGCGGCTTTCCACTTTACGCTGGGCGTTGGCAATCGCTTTGGTAACCCACGGGTGCTCGATCGCTTCGCCAGGTTTCATGCCCAGTTTACGCATCATGCCGGACACACGGTCAGAGGCGAAAATACGCATCAGCGCATCTTCCATAGACAGATAGAAGCGGGAAGAACCGGCATCACCCTGACGACCTGCACGACCGCGCAGCTGGTTATCGATACGACGGGATTCATGACGCTCGGTACCAATGATGTGCAGACCACCGGATGCCAGCACCGCGTCGTGACGCACCTGCCAGTCGGCTTTGATCTGCGCGATTTGCTCTGGGGTTGGGTTTTCCAGCTCCGCCACTTCGGCCTGCCAGCTACCGCCGAGCATAATATCGGTACCACGACCCGCCATGTTGGTGGCGATGGTTACGGCAGCCGGGTAACCGGCCTGCGCAACGATATCTGCTTCTTTAGCGTGGAACTTGGCGTTCAGAACGTTGTGTTTGATGCCTGCTTTAGTCAGCTCGTTAGACACCACTTCGGACTTCTCGATGGAGATGGTCCCCACCAGTACCGGCTGGCCCTTCGCGGTACGTTCGCGAATATCTTCGATGATCGCCTGAATTTTTTCCGCTTCAGTCATGTATACCAGGTCCGGCATATCCTTACGGATCATCGGACGGTTGGTAGGTACTACCACGGTATCCAGCTTATAGATGGAGCTAAACTCAAACGCTTCGGTATCTGCGGTACCGGTCATCCCCGCCAGCTTCTCGTACAGACGGAAGTAGTTCTGGAAGGTGATGGAGGCCAGCGTCTGGTTTTCGTTTTGAATATCCACGCCTTCTTTCGCTTCCACGGCCTGGTGCAGGCCATCGGACCAGCGACGTCCCTGCATGGTACGGCCGGTGTGTTCATCGACGATGATGACTTCGCCGTCTTTAACGATGTAGTCAACGTCGCGGGTGAACAGGGCGTGCGCGCGCAGTGCGGCCGTTACGTGGTGCATCAGCATGATGTTGCTCGGGGAGTACAGAGACTCGCCCTCTTCCATAATGCCTTCAGCCACCAGCAACTCTTCGATTTTCACCAGGCCGCGTTCGGTCAGGTTGACCTGACGCGCTTTTTCATCAACGGAGAAGTGACCTTCACCCTGGAAGGTATCGGAGTCTTCTTTCTCCTGACGCAGCAGGTGAGGAATGATTTTGTCGACTTTACGGTACATCTCGGAGCTGTCTTCGGCCGGGCCGGAGATGATCAGCGGGGTACGCGCTTCATCGATCAGAATGGAGTCAACCTCATCCACCAGCGCATAGTGCAGTTTACGCTGGACGCGCTCTTCCGGGCTGAACGCCATGTTGTCGCGCAGGTAGTCGAAGCCGTATTCGTTGTTGGTGCCGTAGGTGATATCTGCGTTATAGGCTTCACGCTTGGCAGGTGCCGGCAGGCCGGACATGTTAATGCCCACGGTCATGCCGAGGAATTCGAACAGTGGACGGTTGTTTTCGGCGTCGCGCTGCGCCAGATAGTCGTTGACGGTAACAACGTGAACGCCCTTACCCGTCAGCGCATTCAGGTAAGCCGGCAGCGTTGCCGTCAGGGTTTTACCTTCACCGGTACGCATTTCCGCGATGCAGCGCTCGTTGAGCACCATCCCGCCCAGCAGCTGCACGTCGAAGTGACGCATGCCGAACACGCGTTTACTGGCCTCACGTACTACGGCAAAGGCTTCCGGGATCAGGCTTTCTAAGGTTTCGCCTTTCTCCAGACGCGCACGGAACTCCGCGGTTTTTGCTTTCAGTTCATCATCAGAGAGCTTCTCCATCGCCGGTTCCATACCGTTGATGACGTTTACCGCTTTGCGCATGCGGCGCAGGGTACGATCGTTACGACTACCAAAAACTTTGGTTAACAATTTGATTAGCATAATAAATTCTCAAACGCCCCAGTCGGGCAGATAAATTAAGGTATTGAAAAAGGTTAATTTAGCTGAGGCGTTGAGGCCCGGCACGGATGCCGTGAACCTGGCTAATCCATGTCGAAACAGAGAAGGATGCAGGGGAAACAAAATCCGTTTTCGCCGTCTGATTCACGGTCACTGGCGGCTGGTTGTCCTGCGTCAGAAGCGCATTAAGCGTATCGAGCAGGGCAAGATGCTGAGCCTGAACCGGCAGCGTTTCTTCCGCAACAGGCATCGTCTGCGGCGCCATCGCGAACGACAGATGGCGGATAACCGTGCGAATCGCGTGCTGCTGCCAGTAATCAACGGAGAAATTAGGACGGCGGCTGGCTTCAAGCCATGCGAGATTAGTGAAGTTAACCCGTGTGGTGAGATCGTGTTTGGTCGTCGTGGAACGTGCTGGCGTGGCCGCGTCTGCGCTGTTGCTGAGCACAGGCAAGCCGAAACTCGCCGCGACCATCCCCAATAAGAGATGCGGCCAGAAGTAACGTCTGCCAAATTGTCGCCAGCGCGTCAGTATTCCGCTCACTTGCTCCACCACGTTCGCCCGCCAGTGCAGGCTGAGTTCAGTTATTCTTTTTTAGCGCCCAGATATTACCACTAAAGCCAATACACGGCAGCAGGAATGACACCTTGCAGCAGGTAAAAACGGTCAATAATGCAGCGAACACACCGTTATTCGGCACCCGACACAGGCCAGGGGTGAGGGGGACAAATTAAAGAAGGGCAGAAATAAAAACGACTGGCTTCCCTGGTCGGAGAGAGTACCAGGTGAACCAGTCGCTTTTCTTACGAAACGGCTTTAACCGTTACGCCAGGACCATAGTCGGGGCTTTGAACGCCAGCGGCAGTTCAGCTTCGTCTTCGAAGGTCACATATTCCCAGGCTTCCTGTTTTGCCAGGACGGCCTGCAACAGTTTGTTGTTCAGTGCATGACCGGATTTAAACGCGGTAAATGCACCAATGATGTTGTGACCACACATGAAGAGGTCGCCGATCGCGTCCAGCATTTTGTGACGAACAAATTCATCTTCAAAACGCAGGCCGTCTTCGTTCAGTACGCGATAATCGTCAACAACGATGGCACAATCGAAGCTGCCGCCCAGGCACAGGCCGCGGGATTGCAGATATTCGATATCACGCATAAAGCCGAAGGTACGTGCTCGGCTGATCTGACGCATGAACGCATCCGCAGAGAAGTTCATCGCATAGCGCTGGGTGCTGGAGTCAATCGCCGGATGGTTAAAATCGATGGTGAAATCCAACGAGAAACCATTGTACGGTTTGAATTCAGCCCATTTGTCGCCATCTTCGACGCGAACGGTCTCTTTAATGCGAACAAATTTCTTCGCGCAGTTCAGTTCTTCGATGCCGGCATCCAGCAACAAATAAACGAACGGAGCAGCACTCCCGTCCATGATCGGGATTTCTGGCGCATCGACTTCAACCATAATGTTGTCGATACCCAGACCCGCCAGGGCGGCGTTCAGGTGCTCTACGGTAGAAATCCGCACGTCATGCTCGTTCACCAGACAAGTACAGAGCATAGTATCACGCACAGATTTGGCATCGGCCGGAAAATCTACCGGTGGATTCAAGTCGGTGCGACGATAGATGACCCCGGTATTGGCCGGCGCAGGGCGTAACGTCAGTGTGACTTTCTTGCCGGTATGTAAACCGACACCCGTCGCCTGAACGATACGTTTAAGTGTCCTTTGTTTGATCATCGTATAATCTCGCCAAATTAACTATCCAACCGAGAGTGTATATCACTAACGGTGGGCCAGTTTAGCACAAAGAGCGCAAATCCCCAAATTCCAGCCAATTCTTAGTCAGCTTGCTTACGCAGGAACGCCGGGATATCCAGATAATCTGGCTCTTTTGCCGTTTGTGGAGTCGGGTCGTTCACCACTTTCGCAGCGGGTTTTTGCTCCTGAGTCAGAGGCGCCATACCGTGCTGCTGGTAACGATCCATAACCGGCTGCTGAGTCTGTTTGTTGGTCACCAGGGTGATCTCAGGACGCTTGTCCATACCGATACCGGTGGCCACAACGGTCACACGCAGTTCGTCGTTCATTTCCGGATCAAGGGACGTACCGATAACGACGGTCGCGTTGTCAGAGGCGAACGCACGGATGGTGTTACCCACGGTTTCGAACTCATCCAGACGCAGGTCAAAGCCAGCGGTAATGTTGACCAGCACGCCGCGCGCACCAGACAGATCGATATCTTCCAGCAGCGGAGAAGAGATCGCCATTTCAGCGGCTTCTTCCGCACGGTCTTCGCCGCTCGCCACGCCAGAGCCCATCATCGCGTAGCCCATCTCGGACATCACGGTGCGAACGTCTGCAAAGTCAACGTTCATCAGGCCAGGACGGGTAATCAATTCAGCGATACCCTGAACCGCGCCTTTCAGCACGTCGTTTGCCGCGCCAAAGGCGTCCAGCAGAGAGATACCGCGACCCAGCACTTTCAGCAGCTTGTCGTTCGGGATGGTAATCAGAGAGTCCACGTGCTTGGACAGCTCGGTGATACCCTGCTCCGCGAAAGCCATACGCTTCTTACCTTCAAAGTTGAAAGGCTTGGTCACGACAGCAACGGTCAGAATACCTAAATCTTTAGCGACTTCCGCCACAACGGGTGCTGCACCGGTACCTGTACCGCCGCCCATACCCGCTGCGATGAAGACCATGTCTGCACCGTCCAGTGCAGCGCGCAGCGCTTCACGATCTTCTTCTGCCGCGTTGCGGCCCACTTCCGGGTTAGCCCCTGCTCCCAGACCTTTGGTGATGCCACCACCGATCTGAATCGTCTGGCCAACAGCCGTTTTACGCAGCGCCTGCGCATCGGTGTTCACCGCGAAGAATTCAACACCTTCGATGCGCTCGCGCACCATGTGCTCTACGGCGTTACCGCCGCCGCCACCGACGCCGATGACTTTAATCACCGCGTCGTTGGTTAATTCCATAGGTTCAAACATAATCTCTCTCTCCGTTGTGCCTGTCGCCCGAGACCGCTAATTCTCTCCGGTCTCTTAAAAAAATTAAAATTCTTTTCGCAGCCAGGTGTTAAGTCGTTTGGCTTGCCTCCACGCCGCTGGCGCGTTCGGCGCAGCCGGTGCTGAAGCATTTAAGCGAAATGCTCAATGAGTCCTGCTCCATCGCCACTCTCGACGGCGACGACATTCTTTATATCGCTCGCGCGTCGAGTTCGCGCATTATGACCATCGATCTCGACATCGGCAGCCGCCTGCCCGCCTGGGCGACCTCCATGGGACGCGTGCTGCTGAGCTATCAGCCGGAAGAGAAGCTGAACGATATGCTGGGCCGGGTCACCATGATTCGCTATACCCCGCAAACCGTTGATTCGGTTGCAAAGCTGCGTACCGAACTTAAGCGCGTGCACCAGCAGGGCTACGCGCTTAACGATCAGGAGCTCGAGATGGGGCTGCGCTCGCTGGCGGTGCCGCTGTTTAACCCTCAGGGGCAGATTCAGGCGGCGCTGAACGTCGGCGTACACGCCGGGCAGGTCTCCACGCACGAGATGCTGGAGCGGGTGTTACCCGAGCTACAGAAAGCAGCCCGGGAACTGACGCTGCTGATGCGCTAGCGGCTATGCTTGGCGTGGCGCTCCCAGTTTTCCTGCTTTGCCTCCGCCGATTTTCGCAGGGCCACGTAGCAGGCGCCGCTGCCGCCGTGGTGCGGTAACGCCGCGCAGAACGCCTGGACTTCCGGGAGTTCCACCAGCCAGCGCGCCAGGTAGCTGCGAATAATATTGGCGTGCGCGTTATCGTCGCGCCCTTTGCCATACACGATCAGCACATTACGCAGCCCCTCTTTTTGCGCCTGGACCACAAAAGCAAACAGATTCTGTCGGCACTTCTCCACCGGCTGGCGCAGCAGATTGAGGCTTGCCTGCTGGCCGTATTTGCCGCGCCGGAGCTTATCCAGTACGCCGCTTTGCAGACCTTCCCGCTTAAACTCAAGGGCGGTTGCCAGCGGCACAATATCGAGATAGCCGGTGGTCAGAAAGTTATCCAGCTGCAGGGGATCAATCCGCTGCGCGGCGCGGGTATTGCGCACGGGGTGCCAGTGAACATCGTGATTATGTTTCAGAGGCTGAACGTCCTCCATGGCGCCAAGAAATAGGGATTTGTCGTCAAGGTTCATGCGCGCTCCTCCAGCTACTACCGGGTGGTTACTATAGCCGTCTCGCGGCGCCTCCTCAACGCGTTTAACCACCTCCGCGCGATTATGGAAACAGTTGTCGGCTCTGACGACGAAACAGCGTGATTAATGACGCGGTTAAGGGCGTTTGCCGCGTATCGCGGCGCTGAATCAGAAAATAGGTGGCTTTGGGTAACGCTTCGCGGATGGGGATCATCACCAGCTTATCCGCCATCATCGGGTCGTTGCCAAGTTCGACCGGCAGAATGCTGAGAAAATCGCTTTTCACCACCAGGCTAATGCACGAGGAGAAAGTCTCACAAACGATATCCACCTTTGGCGCCAGTCCGGCCTGGTTAAACATCTCCTGCAGCTGTTTGAAGTAGCTGCCGCGCGGCGTCGGCATCGTCCAGTGGTGATCGAGCAGCTCGGTCAGTGAAGTGACGTGTGCCGCCGGGTGACCGGCGCGGGCGAATACCGCGAAGGGTTTCTCAAATAGCTTCTCAAAGCTGAATTCATGATCGTAGGGGCCGGGATAGTAAGTATTGATGGTGAAATCCAGCTCACCCTGACGCAGTTCATTAATCATCGCCAGCAGCTGTCCTTCCATAATCCGCACCTTCACCAGCGGATGCTGCTGATGAAAGCGGCAAATAACCGAAGGCATCAGCGAACGCGCTACGCTGGCGCCAAGGCCGATATTAATCTGCCCGGCCTGCTCGCCCTGACGTTGCAGCAATTCATCCTGCGCCACCCGCAGCTCTTCCAGGATCAGGCTCGCATGTTGATAAAAGCTTTCGCCATTTTCGGTCAACGCCACCCCCTGGCTACGACGGACAAACAGCTGCGCGGAGAGCCCCTCTTCCAGCTCTTTAATCGCTTTGGTCAACGCCGGCTGCGAAATCGCCAACGCCCGGCTGGCGCCGCGAATACTTCCTTCGCGCGCGACCTCAACGAAGGCGCGAATGTGGTGAAATTTAATCTGAAATGACATGTTGTGAGCGATAACCAGTGTTTATCAGACAGAAGAAAATGACATCTACTGTAATCGATCATGCTGTGGCAGGTTAAGGATGAGAGTGCATGAAAGTGATGAGTGATAAGTAAAGGCTATCACTTCGTGAACACCATCACAGTTTTTGCTTATAACGGGAAAGGTTATGCCGCAACTTTATGATTTCATCAACCAGCTGGCGCCAAAAATGACCGAATGGCGTCGCGATTTTCACCTGCATGCGGAATCCGGCTGGCTGGAGTTCCGCACCGCCAGCAAAGTGGCGGAAGTATTAGACGGTCTGGGTTATCAGCTGGCGCTGGGGCGCGACGTTATCGATGCCGATAGCCGTATGGGCCTGCCTGATGAAGAGACCCTGGCACAGGCGTTCCAGCGCGCCCGCGCGCAGGGTGCGCCTGAACGCTGGCTACCGGCGTTTGAGGGCGGCTTCGCCGGAGTGGTGGCGACCCTCGATACCGGGCGGCCGGGGCCGACGCTGGCGTTTCGCGTCGACATGGATGCGCTCGATCTCAACGAGCAGCATGACGATAGTCACCGCCCGCATCGCGATCGTTTTGCCTCCTGCAACGACGGCATGATGCATGCCTGCGGCCACGACGGTCACACCGCAATCGGGCTGGGTCTGGCGCACGTTCTGAAGGAGTATGCCGCGCAGCTCAACGGGACGATAGTGCTGATTTTCCAGCCGGCGGAAGAAGGTACCCGCGGCGCGCGCGCCATGGTCGCGGCGGGCGTACTTGATGAGGTGGATTACTTTACCGCCATTCATATCGGTACCGGCGTCCCTGCCGGCACCGTCGTCTGCGGCGGCGATAACTTTATGGCCACCACCAAATTCGATGTGCAGTTCAGCGGCGTCGCCGCCCACGCTGGCGGTAAACCGGAAGATGGCCGTAACGCGCTACTGGCGGCGGCCCAGGCCGCCCTTGCCCTGCACGCCATCGCGCCGCACAGCGCCGGGGCGTCAAGGGTTAACGTCGGCGTCATGCAGGCCGGTACCGGACGTAACGTGGTTCCCTCCTCCGCGCTATTAAAAGTCGAAACCCGTGGCGAAACCGATGCCATTAACCAGTACGTCTTTGAGCGGGCTAAACAGGCGATCGCCGGCGCGGCGACCATGTATGAAGCCAGTTACCAGCTGCAGCTGATGGGCGCGGCCACCTCCAGCGCCCCGTCGCCGGCGTGGGTGGACTATCTGCGCCAGCAGACGGCCCAGGTCCCCGGCGTTAAACAGGCTGTCGATCGTATCGCTGCCCCGGCGGGTTCCGAGGATGCCACCCTGATGATGGCCCGGGTCCAGGAGCGCGGCGGTCTCGCCTCATACATGATATTCGGCACGGAACTGAGCGCCGGTCACCACAATGAAAAATTCGATTTCGACGAGAACGTGATGACCCTGGCCGTCGAAACGTTAGCACGCGTCGCCCTGAACTTTCCCTGGCAGCGAGGTGTGTAATGGAACACGTTTATCAATTTGTCGATGACGTTATTGAGGGGCGGCGCAACGATTTTTGCGCCATTGCCGATGATATCTGGGACCATCCGGAAACCCGCTTTCAGGAGTTCTGGTCCGCTGCGCGTTTGGCCGATGCGCTGGAAGCGGAAGGCTTTCAATTGACCCGCAATGCCGGCGGGATCCCCAACGCCTTTATCGCCAGCTTCGGCGCGGGCCAACCGGTGATTGCCCTCCTCGGCGAATTTGACGCCCTGGCGGGGCTCAGCCAGCGGGCCCACTGCGCGGAACCCGCGTCTTCGACGCCGGGAGAAAACGGCCACGGGTGCGGGCATAATCTGCTTGGTACGGCGGCGTTCGCCGCCGCGGTCGCCGCCAGGAACTGGCTGCAGCAACAGGGCGGCGCCGGCACGCTTCGCTTCTATGGCTGTCCCGGCGAGGAAGGCGGCTCGGGGAAAACCTTCATGGTCCGCGAGGGGTTATTCGATGACATCGATGCCGCTCTGACCTGGCATCCGGAAGCCTGGGCCGGGATGTTCAGCACCCGCACCCTTGCCAACATTCAGGCGGCGTGGCGGTTTACCGGCACCGCGGCGCACGCGGCAAACTCGCCGCATTTGGGCCGCAGCGCGCTGGATGCCGTGACGCTGATGACCACCGGCAGCAACTTCCTTAACGAACATATTATCGAAAAAGCGCGGGTGCACTACGCCATCACCGATACCGGCGGCGTCTCCCCCAACGTTGTTCAGGCGCAGGCGGAGGTGCTGTATCTCATTCGCGCGCCGGAAATGGCCGACGCGCAGCAAATCTTCGCCCGGATCGAGAAAATCGCCCAGGGCGCGGCGTTGATGACCGAGACCCGCGTCAGCTGTCGCTTCGAAAAAGCCTGTTCCAGCTATCTGCCCAACCGCACGCTGGAAGCGGCGATGTATCAGGCGGTTTGCCATTACGGCACGCCGCCCTGGAGCGCGGAAGAGCGCGCATTCGCCGCCGAAATTCGCGCAACCTTGAGCGCGAACGATATCAATAACAGCCTGAAAAACATTGCCGACACCGGCGGCGAGGACGGGAAAGCGTTCGCCCGCCGCCACCGCGAAACGCGCCTGATCGATGAAGTGGCGCCGTGGGCGGCAACGGACAACATCCTTGCGGGCTCTACCGACGTCGGCGACGTGAGCTGGAAGGCCCCCGTGGCCCAGTGCTTCAGCCCCTGTTTTGCCGTCGGGACGCCGCTGCACTCCTGGCAACTGGTGAGCCAGGGCAGAACCTCCATCGCCCACAAAGGGATGCTGCTGGCGGGGAAAGTGCTGGGCGCGACGGCCATTCGTCTGTTCAGCGACAGGGCGTTACTGACCGCCAGCCAGCAGGAACTGGCGCAGGTCTTAGCCGAAAGGCCCTACCGGTGCCCCATTCCACAGGAGGTCAAGCCTTCGATTTTAAAATAATAAAAGCCCCGTGGATGGAGTACGGCAACGCGGTAATCGCCAAAAAAACAACGGCTGACACGCCCAGGGGTAAAGAGACAACCAACACAACAACGACAACTGAGGAACGCCCATGAGTATGTCATCCATACCGTCGCCTTCCCCCACCGGTAAGCTTTATGGCTGGGTTGAAAAAATAGGTAACAAGGTCCCGCATCCGTTTTTACTGTTTATCTATCTGATTGTGGCGTTAATGATCGCCACCGCCATCCTGTCGGCGCTGAACGTCGGGGTACAGAATCCCACCGACGGCTCGCGAGTGGTGGTGAAAAATTTGCTTAGCATTGAAGGATTGCACTGGTTTTTACCGAACGTCATTAAGAACTTCAGCGGTTTCGCGCCGCTGGGGGCCATTCTGGCTCTGGTGCTGGGGGCCGGTTTTGCGGAACGAGTGGGCCTGCTGCCTTCGCTGATGGTGAAAATGTCATCCCACGTTAGCGCCCGTTACGCCAGCTATATGGTGCTGTTTATCGCCTTCTTTAGCCACATCTCTTCCGATGCCGCGCTGGTGATTATGCCGCCGCTGGGCGCCCTGATGTTCCTCGCCGTCGGCCGCCACCCGGTTGCCGGGCTGCTGGCGGCCATCGCCGGCGTCGGCTGCGGCTTCACGGCCAATCTGCTCATCGTCACCACCGATGTCTTGCTCTCTGGCATCAGCACCGAAGCGGCAAAAACCCTTGACGCCTCGCTCCACGTCAGCGTGATTGATAACTGGTATTTTATGGCAACCTCAGTGATCGTTCTCACGCTGGTTGGCGGATTGATTACCGATAAACTGGTGGAACCGCGGTTAGGGCAATGGCAAGGCAACAGCGATGAAACGCTGCAGACGTTGACGGCGGAACAGCGCTTCGGCCTGCGCGTGGCCGGCGTGGCCGCGCTGTTATTCGTGGCGGCGATCGCGCTGATGGTCGTGCCGGAAAACGGTATCCTGCGCGATCCCATCAAGCATACCGTGATGCCTTCGCCATTTATAAAAGGGATCGTCCCGCTCATTATCTTTTTCTTCTTCGTCGTTTCACTGGCCTACGGCATCGCCACCGGCAAAATTCGCCGCCAGGCCGATCTGCCTCAGCTGATGATTGAGCCGATGAAAGAGATGGCAGGTTTTATCGTGATGGTCTTCCCGCTGGCCCAGTTCGTCGCCATGTTCAATCGAAGCCACAAAAAACACAGATTATAATATATACTTTAAAATCAATTTGTTACATTAAAATACTGTATTTAACGCCAGTATTATTATGGATTGTTTTTGCCTATTTCCTTCCGTTTTATTATCATCAGCACCCCACACAGCACCCCATGAAATTTAGGTAAGGAGCAGGGGTATGGCCTTCTTCACCATAGAGAAAAGACTGCGTAGTGACGGCACGGCCCGCTATCGTTGTACAGTAGCGGTTAAGAAAAACGGAAAGTATGTGTATCGAGAAAATCAAACCTTCTCGAAAAATACCCTGGCTAAATCATGGGGCGCCAAACGTGTTGCGCACATCGAGGAACATGGCACCCCCGGAGAGTCCGGGCAGCACCTCGATAAGACAATCATCACTGTTGGCGACCTGCTGTCCAGATATGAGAATCATCCAAACATAAAAATCGGCTCATCAAAGAAAAGTTCCCTTCGCGTTCTATCCCGCTCCCCGATCGCGGAGTTGAAAATATCCGATTTAAAGTCTAAAGACATTATCGAGCACTGCCAGATGCGGAAAATGCAGGGCCTGTCCCCCTCCACCATTTCTCAGGATGTATCCTATCTAAGTGTCGTTTTACAGTCTGCGCGTCCGTTATTTGGTGTCACGACTGACTTGAATGAACTGGTTGATGCAAAGGTATGGATAAGAAATATGGGGCTCGCTTCACCTTCACAGAGACGAAGTCGGCGGCCTGAATCATCAGAAGTTGAAAAGTTATATAACGTACTAAAAATAAAAGCGGAAACCGCCTACACCGGCGCCCCGCTTCATCAGATTTTTATGTTTTCAATCCTGACGTGCATGCGTATAGGTGAAGTTTGCCGTATTCAATGGAGTGATGTAGATGAGGAGCAACATTCCGTTATTGTAAGAGACCGCAAAGATCCCAGGAAAAAATCAGGAAACCACATGTCAGTCCCCTTACTTGGGGATGCATGGCGAATACTGAAGATGCAGCCTCATATTGACGATCGGGTGTTTCCTTTCAACCCGAAAAGCATAACTGCTATGTATCGGCGCGTTCGCGATGAGCTGGGGATTGAGGATTTGAGATATCACGACCTACGCCGCGAGGGGGCGAGTCGGCTGTTTGAGGCGGGGTTCAGCATTGAGGAGGTAGCGCAGGTCACCGGCCATCGGTCGCTGAATATCTTGTGGCAGGTCTACACTGAGCTATTTCCGAAAACGCTTCACGATAAATTTGACAAATTACAGAAAAATAAAGGTATTAAGTAAAGCGCCAGCCCCTCACTCAGACAGACTCGACGTGCGACTGTCTGGTGGGGCCCATCAAACAGGACTATCATCCTGCCTCATATCGTTGATCACGTGCGTTGCGACTCCGAGTACTTCCACGTCTTCCAGCGCCTCACCTTCGATGCTCTCTCCTTCCACTGTGATGAACGACTGCCCCATCAGCTTTGCAAACTGCAGTTCGCCCGCACAACGGATAAGCACAACACTTCCCTGTGTCACTTTTAACGATACGTCCAGAACAACGAAGCCGCGATCAGTCTCTATAATCTGAGAGTTCGCGCCAATGTTGCACGCAGCCGTTACAGTCAGTCTCTGCTCAACGTAGTCGGCGGCCGGTGAAGGAAAATAGCTGGCAGTCATTACATAACCCTCCCCATGTTGCGGAGAATCCACAACCGGTTTTCTGTGTGCTCTGGAGTTTTGTCAGCGAAGCAACTCTGATAACGCTCAATCCAGCAGTTAGCTTCTGACTCTGAGAAGTGAATGCCCCGCAGCATCAAAGAAGAGATGAAGTCTCGCGTGTATAGATACTGATAGCCTTTCGAGTTACGAAGAATTGCCTCCCGAAATGCCTGGTTGATATCTGATTGTCGAAGCATGATCTTCCCTCCCATAAATACTGTTTATGCATACAGTA
>OJXA01000078.1_pt1 | contig 35533 bp, 39 predicted proteins | sample 1600581 | NCBI WGS metagenome assembly OJXA01 (sample SAMN04436615, study PRJEB24849) | human gut metagenome | biome: human gut; feature: NICU; material: stool | host: Homo sapiens | place: USA: Saint Louis, MO | collected 2009-12-13 | reverse complement strand
GTAAAGTTAACTTTTCCTCTAGAATAATAGACAGCAAGAAATAGTTTTCTATTTCCTCTCCACACGTCTGTTTCGAACGTTAAGGATTAACGATGAAAAAAATCATTATTGCAACCGCTGTTGCAATGACCCTCTCTGCGACTGCACATGCCGACTCTACTGCGGTATTAAAATTAAAAGGCGTATTAACCAACAACGCCTGTACCCCAACGCTGAGCGATGGCGCTGTCGTTGATTTCGGCACTAAATATATCAACTCGCTCTCCGCAACGGCAGATAACCAGCTGGGTTATAAAGATATTTCTCTGACTATCAACTGCTCTGCCGCAACGAAAGTAGCGTGGTCCATTACCGATGATCACGCAGATTCAATGAAGAAAATGACCATCGATAACGCCACTTTCGCGGGCGATCAGGCATGGAGTTCAACTAACCAGTACGGCGTAGGTAAAACGGCTGGCGGCGTCAATATCGGCGCTTACTCCGTGGGTATGAATTCGAATGTAACCGTAGATGGAAACGTCAAAGCATTAGGTTATTCCGCGATAGCAGATGATCCAATGTGGTTACTTGCGAATACGGGTTCGCAGCTCGTCACTCATAGTGACGGTTCTATCCAGTATAGCGCACTAAATAGCAGTGATCGGACGTTGGTTCCCTTTATGAATGCCGTATTTCCGCTGCGCGTTGCGCTGGCGGTGCAGAAAACTGACACCCTGGCGATTACCGACGATACCCCGATCGACGGCCAGGCCACCATCACTTTGCATTATCTGTAATTGGCTCATTTCGCTTGTGAACTGAGCGTGATGGCCTGCATTTGTTAAGGAACAACAATGAAAAAGATTTTAGTTGCCACTGCCGTTGCGCTGGCCCTCTCCGCGACTGCCGCTAACGCCGCCTCTACCGCCGTACTGAAAGTGACCGGTTTACTCTCCGTTGCCGCCTGCACCCCGCAGTTAAGCGGCGGCGGCGAGGTGGATTATGGTCTTATCCACCTGGCGGATCTCTCCGCGACCAGCGTTAACCAGTTGGGTCAGAAAGATATCTCCCTGACCATCACCTGCCCGGTAGCCACTAAAGCTGGCTGGACCATCAGCGATGACCGCGCAGACACCCATCCGGGTGCTTCTGTGATCACCATTAACACCGCAGACGCGGCGGGCGGCAACGTTTCCGACACCACCCAGTCCTACGGCGTGGGCAAAACCGCGGGCGGCGTGAAAATTGGCGCTTACTCCATCTTCGCTGATGTGGCGAACGTCACCGCCGACGGCGTGAAATCAGACGTTATCTCCGGTACCGTGGACAGCCCGTCCTGGCAGAAAACCGCTACCGGTATCATCAAAAACGCCAACATGGAAATGATGACCGTGGCCGCTTCCGGCACCACTGCGCCGCTGCCTTTCACGACCGCAGTATTTCCGCTGAAAACCTCTCTGGCGATTCAGAATACCGCGGCCCTCGCGATTACCGATGATACCAACCTGGATGGTCAGGCCACGATTACCGTTAAATATCTCTGATTATCAACCCGATAAAGTGTGAACTATACCTCCTCTTAACAGAGGAGGTGTTTTGTCAGGTTAAAGGATTAATCTTGATGTCAGTTAAAACCACGATCGCTCAGTGCGCCATTGCCGCACCGTTATTATTCTCTGCTCTCTTTGCTCAGGCGTATGCCGCCGGAATGGTGCCAGAAACCACGCTGCTGGTTATTGAAGAGTCGACCCACAGCGGCACCATGAACGTCAAAAATACCGACACCTTCCCGGCCCTGATCTATATCACCATTGTCGATTTTCCTGACGATACAGGCGTGACGTTAAACGCGTGACCCTTGAGGGTATCCCGTCGAAAAACACCGATAAACATATGTGGATCGGCTTTAACCTGAGTCAGGATCTGCCCAACGGCATTAAGAACATTTCTGTCGCCCATACAGCCTTCAGGGAGCTGGATTTCAAAGTACTGAATACCCGTCGCGTAATGCTCGAAGTGAAACGTGCAGACGGCTCGTGACTGTCAAAAGGGACCAGTATCGTGGATGAGAAAAACAACTACCTGGTCAGCGCGGTGGACAGCGGGCGTGTTTTTGTCACTGATATGTCCAATAGCCCGGCACTTTATGCCGTTGACGATAATATGCAACGCATCTGCCGCATCGATTAATCCCTGAGTGAGACTCAGGACAAAGAATCGTTTTATGAAACTGCTAAAGGAGTCTGTAAATGAAACATCTGGGTAAACATTTACTGATGACTTTTTCGCTAATGGCTACGCTTTTTACGCCTGCCTCATGGTCCGCCGATGAGTGCCTGCTCACCCTCACCCCGGTGCTGAGTGACCGCCAGTTTAATTACGTAGGTGATACGGTGACGCTGGAAAGCAATTTGATGTGGGAAGTGTTGACGAAGTAAGCACCATAGGGGGCAAACCTGCCCCCTGAAGAAAACGAAATTACTCTTTATCGCCCAGCAGAACGGATTCCAGCGCGATTTTGATCATGTCGTTGAAGGTGGTCTGACGCTCGGCAGCGGTAGTCTGCTCGTGGGTACGGATGTGGTCAGACACGGTGCAGATGGTCAGCGCTTTCGCACCGAATTCAGCCGCCACGCCGTAGATACCGGCCGCTTCCATTTCCACGCCCAGAATGCCGTATTTTTCCATCACGTCGAACATGTCGCCTTCTGGCGAGTAGAACAGATCGGCAGAGAACAGGTTGCCCACGCGCGCGTCAACGCCCAGCGCTTTTGCCGCGTCAACCGCGTTACGCACCATGTCAAAGTCAGCGATGGCCGCAAAGTCATGATCTTTAAAGCGAATGCGGTTGACTTTAGAGTCGGTGCACGCGCCCATGCCGATCACCACGTCACGCAGCTTAACGTCCATGCGCACTGCGCCGCAGGAGCCGACACGGATGATTTTCTTCACGCCGAAATCGGTGATCAGCTCTTTGGTGTAGATGGAGCAGGATGGGATACCCATGCCGTGACCCATCACGGAGATTTTGCGGCCTTTATAGGTGCCGGTGAAGCCCAGCATGCCGCGCACGTTGTTCACTTCACGCACGTCTTCGAGGAAGGTTTCTGCAATGTGCTTCGCGCGCAGCGGGTCGCCCGGCATCAATACGACGTCAGCGAAATCACCCATTTCTGCATTAATGTGAGGAGTTGCCATCTTCAGTTCCTTTTACATTGTTGTTTTTGCCGGGTGGCGGCTACGCCTTACCCGGCCTACATTCTGTTCTCCCTCTCCCGATGGGAGAGGGCCGGGGTGAGGGCATCAGGCCGCACCCAATCCGTTTAGAACATAGCCTTGCCATATTCCATGTCAGACGTACCAAAGTATTTCGCAATCGTCTGGCCGATGTCCGCGAAGGTTTCACGGTGACCCAGCGAGCCCGGTTTGACTTTCGGGCCGTACACCAGCACCGGAATGTGCTCACGGGTGTGGTCGGTACCGGTCCAGGTCGGGTCACAGCCATGGTCAGCGGTCAGGATCAGAATGTCATCTTCTCCCACCAGCTCCATCAGCTCTGGCAGACGGCGGTCAAACAGCTCCAGACCCGCAGCATAACCGGCGACGTCGCGACGGTGGCCCCAGGAGGAGTCGAAGTCCACGAAGTTGGTGAAGACAATGGTCTTATCGCCCGCTTCTTTCATCTCTTTGATGGTGGCGTCGAACAGCGCATCCAGACCGGTCGCTTTGACCTTTTTGGTAATGCCGCAGTTGGCGTAAATGTCCGCGATTTTACCCACGGAAACCACGTGACCGTCTTTCTCGTCGACGAGTTTTTGCAGCACGGTCGGCGCCGGTGGCTCCACAGCCAGATCGTGACGGTTGCCGGTACGCTGGAAGTTACCCGCTTTGTCGCCGATAAACGGACGCGCGATAACGCGGCCAATGTTGTAGCCGCCTTCGGTCAGCTCTTCACGGGCGATCTCGCACAGCTCGTACAGTTTATCCAGGCCAAACGTCTCTTCATGGCAGGCGATCTGGAACACGGAGTCAGCAGAGGTATAGAAAATCGGCTTGCCGGTTTTCATATGCTCTTCGCCGAGCTGATCCAGAATCACGGTACCGGAAGAGTGGCAGTTGCCGAGGTAGCCCGGCAGGTTGGCGCGCTTCACCAGCTTATCAAGCAGCTCTTGCGGAAAGCTGTTCTCGTGATCGGAGAAGTAACCCCAGTCGAACAGCACCGGCACGCCGGCGATTTCCCAGTGGCCGGACGGAGTATCTTTCCCGGAAGAGAGCTCGTGCGCCCACGCGTAGGCGCCCACCACTTCCGCGTTACCGTCCATACCGGCTGCGATCTTACCGGTAGAGCCTTCATGCGCTTTTACCAGCCCCAGACGGGTCAGGTTTGGCAGGTTCAGAGGGCCTTTACGACCGTTGTCCGCTTCGCCTTTTGCACAGGCTTCCGCGATGTGACCCAGGGTATCGGAACCCACGTCACCAAATCGTTCTGCATCTTCGGTTGCGCCGATGCCGAATGAGTCCAGCACCATAATAAATGCACGTTTCATAATTGTTCTCCGTACTTAGTGCTTCATAAAAATGCGATCAGATCAGTATACCGCTATTCAGTGATACGACGATAGACCGTCGGTGTGGTTTCCGGTGCTTTATCGTCAAGAGATATTGCCGCCTTCACCGCTTTCGCCGCGTCCTGCCAGCTGGCTTCATCTTTCGCGTGGATCACCGCCAGCGGACGTTGGCCGTCAACGCTGTCGCCCAGACGGGCCATATCGGTAAAGCCGACGCTGTAATCAATGGTGTCCGATGCCTGACGACGACCGCCGCCCATAGACACGACAGCCATGCCGAGCGCGCGGGTATCCATAGCCGAGACAAAGCCTTCGCTATCCGCATAGACCGCTTTGCTGAGCATCGCGGTGGGCAGGTATTTCGCGTAGTTTTCCACGAAGTCGGTCGGGCCTTTCTGCGCCGCCACCATCCGACCAAAGATCTCCGCCGCTTTGCCGTTGTCCAGCACCGCCTGAAGCTTCGCGCGGGCTTCCGCGTCGTCTTTGGCCAACTTGCCGGAGATTAACATCTCAACGCACAGCGCCATGGTGACATCGAACAGGCGCGGGTTACGGTATTCGCCTGTGAGGAACTGCACAGCCTCGCGGACTTCAACCGCGTTACCGGCGCTGGAGGCCAGCACCTGGTTCATGTCCGTCAGCAGTGCGGTGGTGCGCACGCCCGCGCCGTTGGAAACGCCAACGATCGCTTCGGCCAGCGCCTCAGAGAGTTCATAGGTTGGCATAAACGCGCCGCTGCCCACTTTCACATCCATCACCAGCGCATCCAGACCTTCCGCCAGTTTTTTGGCAAGGATAGAGGCGGTGATCAGCGGGATGGAGTCTACGGTCGCGGTAATGTCACGCGTCGCGTAGAAACGCTTGTCAGCCGGAGCAAGAGAGCTGGTCTGGCCGATAATCGCCACGCCAACGTCTTTAATAATGTCGCGGAAGCGGTTGTCATCCGGGAAGATATCGAAGCCCGGAATGGCTTCCAGTTTGTCGAGCGTACCGCCGGTATGACCCAGGCCGCGCCCGGAAATCATCGGGATGTAACCGCCACAGGCTGCCACCATTGGGCCAAGCATCAGGGAGGTCACGTCGCCCACGCCGCCGGTGGAGTGTTTGTCCACAATCGGGCCGTTGAGGTTGAGGCTTTTCCAGTCCAGAACGGTTCCTGAATCTCGCATCGCCATGGTCAGCGACACGCGCTCAGGCATCGACATATCGTGGAAGAAAATGGTCATCGCCAGAGCCGCAATCTGCCCTTCAGAGATGGTGTTATCACGAATGCCCTTGATAAAAAAGCGGATTTCTTCGTCGCTTAATGCATGACCATCACGTTTTTTACGAATAATTTCTTGTGCGAGAAACACGGTAACCTCCATGCGGAATCGGGTGAATGGCGGCGGATATGTTGACCCGCCCTACGATCCTGTAGGCCGGGTTAGCGTAGCGCCACCCGGCAATTCAACTTAGTAGCTGCTTGCGCTCTTACCGTCACCGTGACCCAGCGCTTTCAGCAGGCTGGCCAGCAGGCTGGACGCGCCGAAGCGGTAGTGGCGGGAGTCCGCCCAGTCGGCGCCGAACAGCTTGTCGGCAATCGCCAGGAACTGCTGCGCGTCTTCTGCGGTACGCACGCCGCCTGCCGGTTTGAAGCCAACGGTTTTGGACACGCCCATATCACGGATGACTTCCATCATGATGCGTGCGCTTTCCGGAGTAGCGTTGACCGGCACTTTACCGGTAGAGGTTTTAATGAAATCCGCGCCCGCTTTGATGGAGATTTCAGACGCCTTACGAATCAGCGCCTCTTCTTTCAGCTCGCCGGTTTCGATGATCACTTTAAGCAGCACGTTTGCCGCCGCACACGCGTCTTTACAGGCTTTCACCAGGTCAAAACCGACCTGCTCGTTGCCGGCGATCAGCGCGCGGTACGGGAATACCACGTCAACTTCGTCCGCGCCGTACGCAATCGCCGCGCGGGTTTCTGCCAGCGCGATCTCGATATCGTCATTGCCGTGCGGGAAGTTAGTTACGGTGGCAATGCGCACATCCGGCGTGCCCTGCTCTTTCAGCGTTTTGCGGGCAATCGGGATGAAGCGCGGATAGATACAAACGGCGGCGGTGTTACCCACTGGCGTTTTCGCCTGATGGCACAGGGCGATGACTTTTTCATTGGTGTCGTCATCGTTCAGGGTGGTCAGGTCCATCAGTTTCAACGCGCGCAGGCTGCTTGCAGTTAAATCGGTCATAACATTCTCCAACGGCAGTGCCGTATAAATTTTACCTTGCGGGTCTGTGAGTATTCTAACATTCACCCGCATCCACACTTCGACATTCATCACAGTTAATGAAAACTGTGTGCAAATTTGCATTACTGTAATGAGATCTTCTTCAAATTTTAGTGCGTTAATTGCTGACTAAATCGGCGATATCCCCGTTCTGATCAAAAGCGCCACCAGGCTGGCTTCCTACAATTCGTTCACTATCCGCAGAACAACCAAGGAAGTGAACATGCCCGACGCCCTGCAACAACGTTGCCAGCACATTGTGACCAGCCCGGTGTTAACCCCGGAACAAAAACGTCATTTTCTGGCGCTGGAAGCGGAGAACAATCTGCCCTATCCCGCTCTGCCAGAGGCGGCCCGCGCCGCGCTGGACGAGGGATTCATCTGCGACATGTTCGAAGGCCATGCGCCTTACAAACCGCGCTACGTGCTGCCGGACTACGCTAAATTTCTGGCTAACGGCTCAGAATGGCTGGAGCTGGAAGGGGCTAAAGATCTGGATGATGCCCTCTCGCTGCTCACTATCCTTTATCACCATGTTCCGTCCGTCACATCAATGCCGGTCTATCTGGGCCAGCTCGATGAGATACTCAGCCCCTATGTTAAAATTCTAACACAGGATGAAATCGATAGCCGAATAAAACGTTTCTGGCGTTACCTGGACAGAACGCTGCCCGATGCGTTTATGCATGCCAATATCGGCCCGGCGGATACGCCTGTCACCCGAGCCATCCTTCGCGCGGATGCCGAACTGAAGCAGGTTGCGCCGAACCTGACCTTTATCTACGACCCGGATGTAACCCCCGGCGATCTGCTGCTGAGCGTGGCGGAAAACATTTGTGAATGTAGTAAACCGCATATTTCTAATGGCCCTGTGAATGATAAAATTTTCACAAAAGGTCGCTATGGCGTGGTGAGCTGTTACAACTCCCTGCCGCTGGCGGGCGGCGGCAGCACGCTGGTGCGCCTAAACCTGAAAGCGATTGCGGAACACAGCCGCTCACCGGAAGACTTTTTCACCCGTACCCTTCCCCACTACTGCCAGCAACAAATCGCGATCATTAATGCGCGCTGCGATTTTTTATATGAACAATCCGGCTTCTTTGAGAATAGCTTCCTGGTAAAAGAGGGGCTGATTGATGCCGATCGCTTTGTGCCGATGTTTGGCATGTACGGTCTGGCCGAAGCGGTGAATGTGCTGTGCGAGAAAGCAGGCATTACGGGACGTTACGGTAAGAACGAACAGGCCAATGCTCTGGGCTACCGCATCAGTGAACAGCTTGCGGCGTTTGTTGAAAACACGCCGGTGAAACACGGCTGGCAGCACCGCGCGATGCTGCATGCCCAGTCTGGGATCAGTTCCGATTCTGGCACCACGCCGGGCGCACGTCTGCCGTACGGCGACGAACCGGACCCTGTCAGCCACCTGCTGGCCGTGGCGCCGCATCATAAACACTATCATTCGGGGATCAGCGATATTCTCACCCTGGAGGAAACGGTTAAACGCAATCCTCAGGCTGTGGTGCAGCTGTGCCTGGGGGCGTTCAACGCCGGTATGCGTGAGTTCACCGCGAATGTAGCCGGAAACGACCTGGTGCGCGTCACCGGGTATATGGTGCGGCTCTCCGATCTGGAGAAATACCGGGAGGCCGGCTCGCGCACCAACACCACCTGGCTCGGCGAGGAGGCCGCGCGCAATACCCGTATTCTGGAACGTCAGCCGCGCGTGATAAGCCATGAACAGCAGATGCGCTTTAGTTAGTCAGGTCATACCCTTCTCCTGCGTGGACGGGCCGGGCAGCCGCCTGGCGTTGTTCCTCCAGGGCTGTAACCTGCGCTGCAAAACCTGCCACAACCCGTGGACGATAGGGCGCTGCAACGACTGCGGCGACTGTGTTCCCCACTGTCCTCATGATGCGCTGGCAATTCAGGCCGGGCGCGTCTGGTGGCAGGAGAGTCACTGTCAGCAGTGCGACACCTGTCTGCACCTGTGTCAGCAGCAGGCGACGCCGATGGCGCAGCGCTATAGCGTCGAGGAGATCCTCTCCCGGGTTCTCACGTGCGCGCCGTTTATTGAGGGCGTGACCGTCAGCGGGGGTGAGGCCACCACGCAGCTGCCGTTTTTGGTTGCGCTGTTCACCGCGATCAAAGCCGATCCGTCCCTGCGCCATCTGACGTGCCTGGTGGACAGCAACGGCCTGTTAAGCGAAACCGGCTGGCAAAAGCTGTTACCGGTGTTTGACGGCGCGATGGTGGATCTGAAAGCCTGGGGCAATGAACATCACCGTTTTCTGACCGGGCGCGAAAACACGCAGATCAAGCAGAGCATCCTCTGGCTGGCCGATCGTCATCGCCTGACGGAGCTGCGCCTGCTGGTGATCCCCGCTCGGTGTGATTATCTGCACCATCTGCCATCGCTGACCGCTTTTATCCACGCGTTGGGGAACGTTCCTGTGCGGATCAACGCGTTTCATGCTCATGGGGTTTACGGGGAGGCGGCGCGATGGCGGAGCGCCACGCCGGAGGACATCGAGCCGCTGGCGCAGGCCCTGGAACGGCAGCAGATCACGGTGATCCGCCCGGCCCTTTATCTATAGCGTGATGCCGAAGACCGCGCGGGTGTTTTCCAGCAGCGCGCTGGCAATCACATCTTCAGGCTCCTGACGCAGCTCACACAGCACATCAAAAACGCGCGCCGCCTGCTCCGGGCGGTTGGGCTGGCCCTGAAAACCATTCAGCGGCATGTCAGGCGCATCCGTTTCCAGCAGGAGCGAGGTCAGCGGGAGCTGCGCCATCACATCACGGGTTTTGCTGGCACGCGGATAGGTAATGGTGCCACCGACGCCAATCTTATAGCCCAGCTCAATAAAACGTTGCGCCTGCTGAAGGCTTCCAGCGAAACCATGGACCACGCCCCTGCGCGGCACGTCGATACGCTTCAGGTGCATCGCCAGTTTGTCATGGGTACGTCTGGAGTGGAGGATCACCGGCAGATCGTGGCGCTTTGCCAGCCGGAGCTGTGCATCCAGGATCGTCTGCTGGCGCTCAAACTGCGGATCTTCACGATAGAGATCGAGGCCGATCTCACCGATGGCAACCAGCTTCGTATCCGCATTTTGCAGCGTGGCATCCAGCCTGTCGAGATGGTCATCAAGATGGTGCTCAATAACGATCGGATGCAGACCCAGCGCGGCATACAGCGCATCGTGCTCCCGGGCAAGCGCCAGAACTTTGTCGAATCTCGCCGCTTCAATAGCGGGCACAATAATGACTCTCACACCGGCCTCAGCCGCGCGCGCAATACTTGATGTTTCCTCCCCGCTAAACGGCGGGAAATCAAAGTGGCAATGGGTATCGATAAAGCAGTGCGTCACGCCAGATCCTCGTTATCGAGTAAGCCATCGTTGGCCTGCGGCGCGTCCACCAGCGGCATCGCCACCGCGTCATTGGCCACAACGGCAGGCGGCAAAATGATGCTTTTATGCCGATGAAGAGGCGGTTGCTCGGCCAGCATTTTCCCGACGGTCGCCAGGAAGTAACGCCCGCACAGCCGCCCCGTTTTGTAATCCATACGCAACGCAGGCAGCCGACTGCCCAGCGCCATGCTCAACAGCGGCTTAGGCGGATAAATTTCAAAGATGCGCAGCTTGCCCGGTGGTTTTTCAATGAAACGCTGCATCGCGCCGTAGGTGGTTTCATGCTGCTTCGCGATATTCACCAGCGGTTGCAGGCTGCTGTCGCCCAGCCAGCGTTCCATCCGCTTAAACCACTGTGGGGTGTAATACATCTGCGAAGGCACCGTGCGGATCACCACAATGGTTTTTGCCCCGCGCCGCGCCGCCTCCTGTACCGGCACCGCGTCGCTGATACCGCCGTCAAGATAGCTTATCCCCTCCAGCAGGGCGCCGGTGCGGTAGAATCCCGGGATCGCGCTGGACGCGCGGATGATATCCAGCCAGTTCTCTTTCTGCGGCGAAAAGTAACCCGGCGAATAGTCATCGCCACGGCTGGCGCACATCCAGAACTCTTTGCCGGTATCGAACAGACGTGACGCGGTATCCATGGCCAGCGGCATCTGGCTGGAGGTAGCATCCAGTAACCAGTCGAGATCGATCAGGTTCCCGCCGCGTACGAAGCGTACCGGATTGAAGAATTCTTTGGAGGTGGTGTAGCGCATAATCACTTTGCGCGCATAGCCGGGCTGGTTGCAGACATAGGCGGAGAGGTTCTGCGCCCCGGCAGAGGTACCGAAATAGAGATCGAACGGGTTGAATTGTGCGCGCATAAATTCGTCAAGCACGCCAGCAGTGAAAATACCGCGCTGCCCTCCCCCTTCACAGACCAGCGCAAGCTGGCCTGCATGAAACGGTTTTAACGTCAGCGGCGCAATATTGCCGAGCGTAACGGGAATTCGTTGCCCCACCTCTGCCTTCCTGTTTTCATTATTTTGATGAGACACAGTAACGCACTTCCCCGGTGGTTCTCAAACGAGAAAAAGCCAGTCACGAGGACTGGCTTGAGTTTGTTTAATAAATATTGCGTTTGCTACGGGCGACGTCGACCCGTAAACAGGCTGACCAGGAACAGAATAATACCGACGACGAAGACAATTTTCGCTGCCCATGCCGCGGTACCCGCCAGTCCACCAAAGCCCAATGCGGCGGCAATTAACGCGATAACCAGAAATATAATGCCCCAACGAAACATAAGCCTCTCCTTTACCATAGTTAATGTCGGCCGCTAAACGTGAGCGCTCAGGTCACTCACCGGCTTTTCCAGAATCGTTTTTATTTCGCCCGCGGTTTTCAGCCTGCGGGCGAATGGTACTGCTTTACTTCGTTTTCAGATCGTTTTTGACGCTTTTCACACCATCAATAGCTTTCGCAATTGACTCGGCACGATCGCTTTGTGCCTGATTCTCAACCGTACCGGACAGCTGGACCACACCATCGGTGGTTTCAACTTTCACCATACGGGATGGCACGATGTCGTCAGCTAACAGTTTAGCTTTGATTTCGCTGGTAGTTGCTGCATCTCCGGCATAGCCCTTCACGGACGATTCTTTGCTGTCACGTACGTGCAGTTTGTCGCTGACGGAGCTTACGCCCTCAACACCTTTCGCCACTTTAACGGCTTCTTCAGCCTGGGTCTGGCTTTCAACGAAACCGCTCAGGGTGACAACCTTGTTGTCGGTTTTAACAGAAATATCGGTGCTCTTAATGGAGTCGTGATCCACCAATGCGGCTTTCACTTTTGCTGTGATTGAGCTGTCATCCATGAAATTACCGACTTTATTCATAGAGCTATCGATTTTTTCCCCTGCGGTATTGGCGGAATTTTGCGCTTTATCCATGGTGCTGGTTTCCGCCAGAGCAGAACCGCTTACCAGGACACTACCCAATGTTACAGCCAGCAGAGTTTTAGAAATCTTCAGTCTTGTCATATTCATCGATTTATTCCTGTGTTTTGCCCATTATTTGGGCGACATACTTCCCTAATCTTGGTTTTATATATTGCGAATTAACACCGGGGCAAAATGGAGAACCAATGGACATGCATTGAACAGTTAATTCATCCACGCCCGGTGCTAAACACTGAGTTAAATATAGATCACAATCAGAGGGGTGCATTCAGAATTGGGGAAAAAACGAACGAATAGCGAAAAATTGCGGTGAATTAAGAACATTCCGCAAGGGTTTAATAACACAGGAATTAAAGAAGAGCACGGCGGCTGCCGTGCTCTGAAAGGAAATTAATGCTCGCGCGTTTTGCGGAACTGAACATCAGGATAACGTTCCTGCGTCAGGTTCAGGTTTACCATGGTTGGGGCGATATAGGTCAGGTTATCGCCACCGTCCAGCGCCAGCTGAACTTCGTTCTTACGTTTAAATTCTTCGAATTTCTTCACGTCAGAACACTCAACCCAGCGCGCCGTCGCCACGTTCACCGATTCGTAAATCGCTTCCACGTTGTACTCGCTCTTAAGACGGGCAACCACCACGTCGAACTGGAGCACACCCACCGCGCCCACGATCAGATCGTTGTTGGCGATTGGGCGGAACACCTGTACCGCGCCCTCTTCGGAAAGCTGGACCAGGCCTTTCAGCAGCTGCTTCTGCTTCAGCGGATCGCGCAGGCGAATGTGGCGGAACAGTTCTGGCGCGAAGTTAGGGATACCGGTGAACTTCATCATTTCGCCTTGCGTGAAGGTATCGCCAATCTGAATGGTACCGTGGTTGTGTAAACCAATGATGTCACCCGGATAGGCTTCTTCTACATGCGAACGGTCGCCTGCCATGAAGGTCAGCGCGTCGGAGATCACCACGTCTTTACCGATACGGACCTGACGCAGCTTCATGCCCTTCTCGTACTTACCGGAAACCACGCGCATAAAGGCCACGCGGTCGCGGTGTTTCGGGTCCATGTTGGCCTGAATTTTAAAGACGAAGCCGGAGAACTTCTCTTCCTTTGCTTCTACTTCGCGGGTGTCGGTTTTACGCGGCATCGGCTGCGGGGCCCACTCAACCAGACCGTTGAGCATATGGTCAACGCCAAAGTTGCCGAGTGCGGTACCGAAGAAGACCGGGGTAATTTCACCGCTCAGGAACAGCTCTCTGTCGAACTCATGCGACGCGCCTTTAACCAGCTCCAGCTCATCGCGCAGCTGGGCGGCCAGCTCTTCACCGACAGCGGCGTCCAGCTCCGGGTTGTCCAGACCTTTCACAATGCGGACTTCCTGAATGGTGTGGCCCTTACCGGTCTGGTACAGGTAGGTTTCGTCTTTATAGAGGTGGTAAACCCCTTTGAACAGCTTGCCGCAGCCAATCGGCCAGGTGATTGGCGCGCAGGCAATCTTCAGCTCGTTTTCCACTTCATCCATCAGCTCCATCGGATCACGGATGTCACGGTCGAGTTTGTTCATAAAGGTGAGGATCGGCGTATCGCGCAGACGGGTGACTTCCATCAGCTTGCGGGTACGATCTTCAACACCTTTCGCGGCGTCGATCACCATCAGGCAGCAGTCCACCGCCGTCAGCGTACGGTAGGTATCTTCGGAGAAGTCTTCGTGCCCCGGGGTGTCCAGCAGGTTCACCAGGCAGTCGTGATACGGGAACTGCATCACGGAGGTGGTAATCGAAATACCACGCTGCTTTTCCATCTCCATCCAGTCGGATTTAGCATGCTGGCTGGAGCCACGGCCTTTAACGGTACCCGCGGTCTGGATCGCCTGTCCGAACAGCAACACCTTCTCGGTGATGGTCGTTTTACCGGCATCCGGGTGCGAGATAATGGCAAAAGTGCGGCGTTTGGCCACCTCTTGCAGATAAGGAGACAACGTCATAATCAATTCTTCTTAGGTAAGCGCGGCAGCAGGCCGCGCATCATGGAATACGAAAAATGCGGCTATTTTACCCATCAACAGGGGGCAGGCAATCATTGTTTACACAGGAGCTGCTCCAGTTCGTTCAATGACGTAACGGTCCAGGTCGGCTCGATGCCTTCCGGCAGCGTGCGACCATGCGCATTCAGCCAGACGGTCGACAGGCCCGATCTCATACCTCCCAGAATATCAGATTCTGCCGTATCCCCCACCATCAGCACGCGATCGCGGTCAGGATTGCCCGCTTGCGCCAGCGCATAATCGAAAATACGCGGATCCGGCTTCGGTACGCCCACCTCTTCGGAGATCACCAGCGCGTCGAAATGATCGCGCAGGCCGGTGCGTTCAAGGCGGATCTGCTGAAGCGCGGTAAAGCCGTTGGTAATGATCCCAAGCTTCACCTTCTCTTTCAGCGAATCCAGCAGAGAAACGGCGCCGGGCAGCGGCGCGCAGATATCCGCCATCGCATTCAGGAAGGCCTCGTTCAGCGCCCCAGGACTGACGTTTAACCGTTCAGCCCACACGTCAAAACGCTGATGCTGAAGCTGTAACGCGGTGATGGCTCCGTTCTGGTAATCCACCCACAGCGGTTTGTTCACCGCCTGATAGTCCTGAAAATCTTCCGCGGTGAACGTCACGCTATAGTCGAGAAACATCCGCTGTAGGCCGCCGAACGAGTCAAACGTAAACAGCGTTTCGTCGGCATCAAAGAAAATCCAGTCCCATTTCATCGTTACAACCTTATTTTCGTTATCCAATCGGCAGAGCCATGATAATGGCGTCTTCACGTCCCTCTGCGGTGGGGTAGTAGTTACGGCGGATAGTCGCCTCGTTGAAGCCTAAGCTTTCATAGAGCGCGATGGCGGCGACATTGGACGCGCGCACCTCCAGCCACAGGGTGAAAACGTCACGGGTTTCCAGCTCACGAATGAGGTGCTCAAGCAGTTCCCTGCCCAGCCCGCGGCGCTGGTAAGCGGGATCGACCGCAATATTAAACAGCGTCGCCTCGTCCAGAACGACCTGCGTGATGGCGAACGCAGCCATCGCACCGTCAACGTCCAGGCGGAGATTTAAATAGCGTTCGCCCTGATTGCTGGCAAACGTCTTTTCGCTCCACGGAAAGGCATGGGCGCGGGTTTCAATCGCGAACGCGGTGGTCAGGTCAGCCGTCGTGAGGGAAGAAATCGTGTTCATATTCGCAAATTTGTTGCCATAGCGCGCTACGCGCTTTTGGGTTGGCTTTCAGTTCGTCCAGCGCTGGCGAACTGATCTGGCTTCCTTCAAGAGGTAGCTCGTCCACCGCCCCGATTCGCCAGCTGTTACAGCGGCTGTCAGGGGGAAGCATCGCGACGCTTTCAGGCGCCAGCTGTAATACCTGATCGCGGGTCACCTTCAGGGTGCGAAGGACATCCTCAATCAGGGGCTCGTTCAGGGCAGGCGGCGCTTCTGCCACCATCACCAGGCGGACATGCGCAGGTATGGAGATGGCTATTTCGCCCCGCAACGCCGTCGGGCGACGCAAAGCCCACTGGGTAATGCCCAGCTGCTGCAACTGCCAGTCTCGTCGGGATGTCATAGCGAAAACTCCTGTCTCTCAGGCGCGCAAATATAGCAAATGTGTCGAAACTGCGCCATCTACCTACTATAATCCCCGCCTGAGTTTATTGAGGAACAATTCATGTCTGCATTTACCCCGGCAAGTGAAGTCTTGCTGCGTCACAGTGATGATTTCGAAGAAAGCCGTATTCTGTTTGCCGGAGATATGCAGGATGACCTGCCCGCGCGTTTCGACTGTGCTGAAAGCCGTGCCCACACCCAGTACTATCACCACTGGCAGGTGCTGAGCCGCCAGATGGGCGAGCGCGCGCGCTTTAGCCTGGCGGCGGAGCAGAGCGATATTGCTGACTGCGATACGCTCATTTACTACTGGCCGAAAAACAAGCCGGAAGCCCAGTTCCAGCTGATGAACCTGCTTTCTCTGCTGCCGGTCGGCTGCGATATTTTTGTTGTCGGTGAGAACCGCAGCGGGGTGCGTAGCGCAGAGCAGATGCTCGAAGCCTGGGCGCCGCTGACGAAAATCGACAGCGCCCGTCGCTGCGGCCTGTACCATGGTCGTCTGGAAAAACAGACCACCTTCGATGCCGACGCCTTCTGGGACGAGTACCAGCTTGAAGGCCTGACCATTAAAACCCTGCCGGGCGTGTTCAGCCGTGATGCGCTCGATACGGGCAGTAAGCTGCTGCTGTCCACCCTGACGCCTCATACCAAGGGCAAAGTGCTGGACGTCGGCTGTGGCGCGGGCGTGCTGTCAACGGTTCTCGCCAGCCACTCACCAAAAGTGCGTTTAACCCTGTGTGACGTGAGCGCCCCGGCAGTAGAAGCCAGCCGCGCCACGCTTGCTGCGAATGGCATAGAAGGTGACGTGTTTGCCAGCAACGTTTTCTCCGACGTGACCGGTCGCTTTGACATGATCATCTCTAACCCGCCGTTCCACGACGGAATGGAGACCAGCCTTGAAGCGGCGCAAACGCTGATCCGTGGCGCAACCCGTCACCTCAACAGCGGCGGTGAGCTGCGTATCGTAGCGAACGCCTTCCTCGCGTACCCGAAAGTGCTGGATGAAACCTTTGGCTTCCACGAAGTGATCGCCCAGACGGGCCGCTTTAAGGTCTATCGCACCGTGATGACGCGCCAGGCGAAAAAGTAAACCCCCGGTCCGGCGATGGCCGACGCTGCCATCGCCCATTTTTGCAGCAATCAAAACAACGTGCGCAATTTTCTGTTGACGTAAAGCTGAAAACATCTAGAATGCGCCTCCGTGGTTACGATACTTTTACAGTGTCGATGGTATGCGAAGGTGGCGGAATTGGTAGACGCGCTAGCTTCAGGTGTTAGTGTCCTTACGGACGTGGGGGTTCAAGTCCCCCCCCTCGCACCATAATCCACGTTGATATTGCTCGCACTGGGCGAAGGTGGCGGAATTGGTAGACGCGCTAGCTTCAGGTGTTAGTGTTCTTACGGACGTGGGGGTTCAAGTCCCCCCCCTCGCACCAACGAGGCGATATCAAAAATTAAGAATACTGTGCGAAGGTGGCGGAATTGGTAGACGCGCTAGCTTCAGGTGTTAGTGTCCTTACGGACGTGGGGGTTCAAGTCCCCCCCCTCGCACCAATTATCTTACATCCCCTCAGCAGTGCCTCCTGTTTTTCCCTTTTATTTCAAACTCATCAGAATCACCAGCAGTCCACTGATTAGCGCCACGCATGAAGGCAGCAGGACATAATGCCGTAACTGTTTGTGCCAGATCATCGCGGATGTCACCAGCAAGCCTGAAACAATCATTGCTTTCCAGACATCAATGGGGAGATCGGTAAACATCAGCCCACCGATAATGGAACCAGGCAGTAATATTCCCCACCCACTTCCCAGCGCTTTGCTCAACATGGTTTCACCTCTCGCACTGATAATGATAACCAGTATCATATGATAGTAATTATCACTTGTCAGCATGCGACGTAAGAAATTGCGCCAGCAATTGCTTTCCCATAATGACAGAGAATGTGTAAGGTGATAAATTGCCCACCTGTTAACTTCCGATAAAGTTTTTCTGATAATAAAAATTCAATTTTGTAGCGCCCAATATTACACAACAACACCTTGCTCATTGTTTTAATTGAGTTTTAATAAAAACGCATATGACATCACAATCCTGGCTGTCTTTAGTCAACAAGAAATATCAGCTATCTTTACGTTTGTTTTTATTTCTGAACGCCGCATCAGCATTGTTCTCGGTAACAAATCCTCTCTATTCCGTGCGTGTGTTATCAGTCCCGCTCTTTGCCGTACTGACTATCAGCACAGGCTTATTTATCTGGCACTGGAAAAACAGCACGCGAAAAATAAATATCCCTGTTGTTTCAGCTATTTTTGGTCTTTTATGGGCCTGGCAGATCGTCTCTAAATTTCTGTTAATCACGCACGATCAGGCGACCTATTTAATGATGGCGCTATTAACAGTGCTTTTTATAGGGTCTCTGGCGTTCGCGAGTAATATTAAAGCCTTTACGTTACATTCATTTCCCGCTTTTATATCCTGCCTGTGGCTTAGTCCGTCCGAAAACTGGCTGAGAATGGCCTATTTTTTCGCGCTGCCGGTGGTCGCCATTGGTATCCATCATGTTCTTCAGCGGCGCAATGACCGTTTCGCCCAGGAGCTGCTTTCCGAGCTGCTGGAGGAGCGCGAAACCCTGACCGATCTCAGCATGATGGACCCGCTCACCGGCCTATATAACCGTCGCGGGCTGCAAAGCCGGCTGGAGAATCTTCCCAGGCCTGACGCTGGCGAGCACTTCGTGCTGCTGATGGATATCGACCACTTCAAAGCCTACAACGACCATTATGGCCATATGATGGGCGATCAGGCCTTGATCAGGGTCTCGGCTGCGATACGCGACGCCGTGCGCTCACGCGATGTTGTTGCCCGGTTTGGCGGGGAAGAATTTATGGTGCTGTTGAGTAACATCCCGCTGGAGCAAGCGCGCCAGACGGCTGAACGCATACGTCAGAAGGTTTACGATCTTAAAATCCCCCATATGTTTAACGAAAGCGTCGCCACTAACGTGACCATCAGCATCGGCATCGCCATGTTCGAGGGTGAAGACGTTGAAGGCGCGCTGGCGAAAGCCGATAAAGCCCTCTATGAAGCCAAGCATATGGGACGTAACAGCATTCTGCTGAGCGAAGAGCTTCATACTGCCTGAAACTGCCTTCACAGCGCCAGGATAAAACGCTTGCGCTCGGTTTTATCTATAGTTAGGATTGGCAATCATTATCATTTAGATTTGTAATCCACACTATGGCGACTCGTACCGCACACATCGTTGAGCCCCTGCTCTGGCGAGCTCCACTCTCCGCCGGGGAAACGACGCTTGCGGATGCCATTCGGGAAAAAATTGCCGTAACGCGCGCCCATCTGCTGGATTTCATCAAACTGGATGAAGCACCGCCGCATCATGCTCTGACGCTGACTGAGTGGCAACGCCCTGCGGAGCTGCGGTCACTGCTGGCAACCTATTCCGACCATATTTATCGTAACCAACCTACCCTGACGCGGGAAAACAAACCGCTGTTATCCCTCTGGGCACAGTGGTATATCGGGCTGATGGTGCCGCCTGTCATGCTGGCCCTGTTGACCCAGGAAACGATGCTCGATCTCTCGTCGGAGCATTTCCATGTTGAGTTTCATGAAACCGGGCGTGCTGCCTGTTTCTGGATTGATGTACACGAAGATCCGAGCGCGAGACACCTGTCAGCGCAGGCGCGTATGGAACGGCTGATTACAAGAGCGCTGGTTCCGGTCATTGATGCGCTGGAAGCGACGGGAGAGATTAACGGCAAACTGATCTGGAGTAATACCGGGTATCTTATCCACTGGTATTTAACGGAGATGAAGCCGCTGCTCGGCGACGAGAAAGTGGATGCACTGCGTCAGAGCTGTTTCTTTGCCAGACAGCTGTCGGATGGACGGGATAACCCTCTTTACCGCACCGTGGTTCCGCGTGAGGGACTTCTGGTACGTCGTACCTGCTGTCAGCGCTACCGTCTGCCGGACGTCCAGCAGTGCGGCGATTGCACGCTTAAGTAGTCTGGCCCGGCCTGATACCCGCAGTGAGAGAGAACAAACACTAAAAACGGCAACCTGCGTTACCGTTTTGCTTTTACCTAAGCGACCTGCTGATTTTCCTCTTCTCCATTACGCTGTGCTTCTTCCGCTTCCTGCTGAAGCAACTGTTTCTCGTACACCTTGAAGAACGGGAAATAGATAATCGCGGAAACGCAGGCCAAAACCAGCACCAGAATGGCTGCACGGAAATCCCAGCCCAGCGCCCAGGCGGCGCCAACCGGAGCCGGTGCCGTCCACGGCACAACGGAAATCACGCGGCCAATCAGATCAAACTTCATCGCTGCCCATGCCAGCACGGCATTAACCATCGGCGCCAGCAGGAAAGGAATAAAGAACACCGGGTTCATCACAATCGGCGTACCGAAAATCACCGGCTCATTGATATTGAAAATGCTTGGCACCACGCTCAGACGTCCAATAGAGCGCAGGTGCGCGGAGCGGCTACGCAGATAGCAGAACACCAGACCCATCGTCGCCCCCGATCCGCCGATAACGATAAAGAACGTCCAGAAGGCTTCCATAAAGATGTGTGGCAAAGGCTGGCTTGCCGCCAGCGCGGTCTGGTTCGCCCCCAGGTTCGTCAGCCAGAACATTTGCAGCATCCCGGAGACAATCGCCGCGCCGTGGATCCCGGCAAACCACAGCAGGTGGCCAATCAGCACCGCCAGCAGGATCGCAGGCAGCGAGTCAGCCGCAGAGACCAGCGGTTTGAATATCGACATGATGGCCTGTGGGATCAGCATACCGAACTGCGACTGGATCAGCAGGCTCAGCGGGTATAGCGTGAGCACCACCACCAGCACCGGGATCAGCAGGTCAAACGAGTTTTTGATCATCGGTGGAACCTGGTCTGGAAGGCGGATCCCGATATTGTGTGCTTTCAGGAAACGCATCATCTCAACGCAATAGATCGCCACCAGAATCGCGGTGAAAATACCGGTCCCTCCCAGGCTATCCACCGGTAAAGCGCCTTTGGTTTTAGGGGCGGCGACCAGCAGGAACGCCATCAGCGACAGCATCGCGCACATGAACGGATCCAGCTGATGCGTTTTAACGTAATGTTTGCCCAGGTTGTAGGCAATAGCCGCACAGATATAAAGGGACATCACCCCCATTGTCATATCAAACGGCGTCAGAATTTGACCTTCAAACTGCTTCGCCATATCCAGCCAGGCGCGAGCAAAACCCCAGGTGGTATCAGGCGAAAAAGGCGGGTAAGCGAACACTAATAAAAACGAGCCTACAATCATAAACGGCATCGCTGAGATAAACCCGTCACGAATAGCCATAACGTGACGCTGGGAAGAGATGCGCCCGGCAATAGGGTTAACATAATTTTCAACGAAGCGGAAAATCAGATTAAATGCAGCATGGTTGGCAGACATAGCAGATCTCCTGTCATACGTTCGTTTCGGACGTTCTCACGTCACACGTTGTTCCATACATCAGCGTCACAACCTTGCCGGATCGTGTACCTGCGGTACTGCTCAAACGGAATGGTTTCATAATTAGCTCTTATTATTAGATACAGGGGAAGTTACACACTCAGTATTAATCTGTGCATCACACTCTGCAACCGGTTACTGTAACCGGTTTCTGTGAATGTGAAGGCGATCCAGAAATCGCCCCTGACGGATATTTGTTACTTAAGGGATATTTACAGCGACTAAATTCTTATGACAGATTACGCAGGATATTTGTCAGGAGGAATCAATGAGTTTGCAGTCTGTACAACAGTTTTTTGCCGAACACGCTCCGGATATAGAGATCATTGAGCTTAACCAAAGCACAGCGACTGTTGCCCTTGCTGCTGCCGCGCACAACGTTGAACCCGGCCAAATTGCCAAAACGCTGTCACTGAAAATTAAAAATGACGTGATTCTGGTGGTTGCAAAAGGCGATGCGCGTCTGGATAACAAAAAGCTTAAAGAGACATTCGGCGCAAAAGCCCGCATGCTCAGCAGCGATGAGGTAGTCACCCTGACGGGTCATCCTGTTGGCGGCGTCTGCCCTTTCGGACTGGAAAATCCGCTCTCTGTTTACTGTGACATCACATTAAAACAGTACGCGGAAGTGTTACCCGCAGCGGGTGCCATCCACAGTGCGGTGCGTATATCGCCCGACAGAATGGCGGAACTGACCGCAGCAAAATGGGTGGATGTGTGCATTTGAACGATGCGCCAGAAGAACTCTGGCGCATCATTTAACGCTAAGAGAATGAAGGAACGGTGAGAGCGGAACGACGAACTTCCCGGGCAGGGAGATGCGCCAGGATATCCGCCGCATCCAGTAATCCCACGTCAGAATTGACGCCCAGCTTTACCATTGCGTTAAACTTATGCGCCCGGATGGTTTTAATATTGCGTTCAAGCTGCGCCGCAATTTCAGGGATTGAAAATCCCGATGACATATAACGCAGTATTGCCCTTTCGGTTGGGCTTAACATACGATTGCTAACACACCAGTGATTGTACATGTTGTCGTTCACCTGATGCGTTTCGCTGAGTAATGTCTTCAGGCCCTCCATTAGCTGCTTTAGCGGAACCGATTTACTGATGATTCCATGCAAGCGAGAAGGCGAAAGATGGCTGACCAGCCTCGCCTCCATTTCGTCAGAGGCCAGCACAATACGCTGGACGTCGCTGTGGGTGAAGGTGAGATCCCGTAAACAGGCAAGACAGTTTCTCCGCTCCTCACGCTCATCAGACAGTGAATAGATAACCGCATAGAATGAGATATCCGAGAGCGCCGCTTTAAAGCTGGCGAATCTGCTAAACAGGTGCACCTGGTAATGGCTCAGGCTGGGCATCGCAAAGAGATGCTTCAGCCCCACAGCGCTCATTGAGCAGCTTTCGATGACGGCGATATGTCTTGTTGCAGTGGTCTTTTCCATTCCTCAAACTCTCCATAAGCCGACATTAAACTGAGTTCTCGCATTCCCTGGGTACTGCTTATCCACGCGTACATATCGGCATTACTGCGAAGTGATAAGCGGCGCATTGCACTGTTTTTCTGTGCACTGATCGTTTTATTACTTTTATTCAGCAGCGTGGCTATTTGGTTGATTCCCCAACCTTTACCTAATAAACGCAACACCTTGCGTTCAGAGTGGGTGAGCGCAATCATTTGCTCACTCTCTTCTTCAATATCGGACGTTTCCGGTATTAATAACGTCTGGCTTATTCGCTCGGCACGTTCACTGCCCGCGCGAATAGCGTTAATAACGCCTTCGGTCGGTTCCATATCCGAAAGCAGCGTGCTTTCCGGACGCATAAGAAGCTCTACTGCAAGCGGATAAAGAGGACGCGAGACAAGGAATATCCAGTGAATGTCCCGATACTGATTCATTAATCCATAATACTGCTCAAGCGTGCCGCGAGGATTACGATACTCACCTGAAGTATCGGCAATAACGACCCCAGCGCGACGCAATTGTAGTAGCGTCAACTCCTGCATCGAACGGCAGTACGTTATTTCAAAATCAGGAAAATGACGCGTCATGACGCCACCTAGCCCATTTTGCATAACCGGCACTCTACTAATCACCACTCCGTGTTTACCATTCAATGGCAACATAGACCCTCCCTGTCATAAATTCATTATTTAAGAACGAACTAACCCTACGAGTTTAAACACGCTTGCATCCCTCAGTACAAAACGGCTTAATACTCGCAAATCAGAAGAAATGTCACATGGGTTAAGAAACGCCCAATACTGGCTTAATATCGCATAAAGACCACAAAACTTTAATTAAGATTGCGTGAAAAGATTGAAAATATGAAATTAGAAATACTTAATATATTGTCTTTATAAATCTCTATTTTTATATTCATTAAATAAATAGAAAGTGCGGTTTTCTCCCCCTGCTCACGCGACTGATTGCACAAATGTTGATCTGGCCCAGCGCAAAGGGCCCGGCCCTTTGTGTTAAAAGTAAGCAATCTCTCTTCTCTTCAGGGCGTTTCATGCAGGCAGATCGGTCTACGCAACGTGCTACCACGCGGCTATGTATTCAGTGCGGGCTTTTTCTCTTACAACACGGGGCAGAAAGCGCCCTCGTCGAAGAACTTTCCACACGCCTTGGGCTGGCGCTGGGGATGGACAGCGTTGAGAGCTCCATCTCGTCAAATGCCATTGTACTGACCACCATTAAAGACGGACAGTGCCTCACCTCCACCCGTAAAAATCATGACCGCGGCATTAACATGCACGTCGTGACGGAAGTGCAGCACATCGTGATCCTTGCAGAACACAAGCTGCTCGATCTGAGGGAGATAGAGAAACGCTTCAACCAGATCAAACCTCTCCGGTATCCACGCTGGCTGGTTGTGCTGATGGTGGGACTCTCCTGCGCCTGCTTCTGCAAGCTCAACGCGGGCGGCTGGGACGGCGCTGTCGTGACCTTCTTTGCCAGCAGCATCGCGATGTATGTCCGCCAGTTGTTGACGCACAGGCAACTGCATCCGCAAATTAACTTCTGCATCACGGCGTTCGTGGCGACAACCGTATCCGGCCTGCTTTTGCGCCAGCCTTACTTCGCCAGCACGCCTACTGTTGCGATGGCCGCCAGCGTATTGCTGCTGGTGCCGGGTTTTCCCTTAATCAACGCCGTCGCTGATATGTTCAAAGGCCACATCAACACCGGTCTGGCGCGCTGGGCGATAGCCAGCCTGCTGACGCTGGCGACCTGTATCGGGGTGGTAATGGCCATGACACTCTGGGGGTTACGCGGATGGGCGTGATCGATTTTCTGCTCGCACTGGCGCAGGACATGCTCCTGGCAGCCCTTCCCGCCGTTGGCTTTGCGATGGTGTTTAACGTCCCACAGCGTGCATTACCCTGGTGTGCGCTGCTGGGTGCCATTGGCCACGGCTCACGTATGATCATGATGACCTCGGGCTTTAATATCGAATGGTCGACGTTTATCGCCTCCATGCTGGTCGGCAGCATCGGTATTCAGTGGTCCCGCTGGTATCTGGCGCACCCGAAAGTGTTCACCGTGGCGGCAGTCATTCCTATGTTTCCGGGCATTTCAGCCTATACGGCGATGATCTCCGCCGTCAAAATCAGCCACTTTGGCTACAGCGAACCGCAGATGATCCTGCTTCTGAGCAATTTCCTTAAAGCCTCGTCGATTGTGGGCGCGCTCTCCATCGGCCTGTCGATCCCCGGATTATGGCTTTATCGCAAACGTCCACGCGTATAATAAAATCGCTTGCAATTGTATCGTGCGCTATCTATATTCATTTCATGGACGCAAAAACGAACGACACCACCAACGCGCTTCTGCTGGATAACCAGCTCTGTTTTGCCCTCTATTCGGCAAATCTGGCGCTTAACAAGCTGTATCGGCAACTGCTGGCGCCGCTTAACCTGACCTACCCGCAATATCTGGTGATGCTGGTGCTGTGGGAGAAGGATGATATTACGGTGTCAGACATTGGCGAGCGGCTGTTCCTGGATTCCGCCACGCTGACTCCCCTGCTGAAACGCCTGGAAAGCGCAGGATTAATCTTCCGCCAGCGTTCCCGTCAGGATGAGCGTCAGGTCGCCGTCACCCTGAGCGACGCGGGTCGGGCGCTACAACAGCAGGCCGTGACGATACCCCACGCCGTGGGCTGTGCAGCGCAGTGTGATACCGACACCATGCTGGCGCTCAAGCAACAGCTCGAACTTTTGCGCCAACAGCTTCATCGCGCGTAAGGCTATACTTTACGCGTCTGATTCTAACTTAATACATCGCGCGCTATTTAATAGTGCATATAAACGTAAGATGAGGAACCTGCCATGTCTTTAGAAAAAGTTGTCTACACTGCCAAAGCCAAAGCAACCGGAGGCCGTGATGGCCGCGCAACGTCTTCCGATGGCGTTCTGGATGTCAAACTGGGTGTGCCAAAAGAGATGGGCGGCATGGGGGGTGAAGTAACCAACCCTGAACAGCTGTTCGCTGCGGGCTACTCCGCCTGCTTCCTGGGCGCAATGAAGTTCGTTGCGGCACGCGACAAATTCGCTCTGCCAAAAGACGCCTTTATTGAAGGCGAAGTGGGGATTGGCCCGCTGCCAACCGGTTTTGGTATCGAAGCGAAGCTGAACATCCACGTTGAAGGGATGGACGCAGCGGAAGCCAAAAAACTGGTGGATGAAGCGCATATCGTCTGTCCGTACTCTAACGCGACGCGCGGCAATATCGACGTGACGCTGAACATCATCGCGTAATCAGCTCCTGTGATTTTAGCCCCGGTAAGCGTAACGCCGCCGGGGAAATCCTCTCCTTTCCTCCCCCTCTCTCTGTGCTACCATAACCCTCAATCACGTCCGTAGTAATCAGTTGAGAAAGTGTTATGTCCTCCAGAATCCTGACCACCAGCATTGCTGGCATTGATGCCTTTATGCGCGATCCTCGCGGTGTGTTGACGCACGCCGAAGGCGGCACGCTCGCGGTATTTGCCGACAACGCCCCGGCGTTTTATGCGGTCACGCCGGAACGTCTGGCGCAGCTTCTGGAAATTGAAGCGAAGCTGTCGCGACCGGCGAGCGATGTCATGCTGGATAATCAGTTTTTTGACGAACCCGCCAGCGCCCCGGTGGCCGTTCCAATGGGGAAATTTCCCATGTACGCCGGTTGGCAGCCGGACGCCGATTTTCAGCGGCAGGCGGCCTTATGGGGAATAGCCCTCGCGCAGCCCGCGACGCCAGAAGAGCTGGCGGCCTTTACCGCTTACTGGCAGGCTGAAGGAAAAGTCTTCCACCATGTTCAGTGGCAGCAAAAGTTCGCGCGCAGTCTGCAAATCAACCGCGCCAGCAACAATGGCCAGCCAAAACGTGATATCAATGCCTTTTCAGAACCGGACAAAAAAATCCCTGATGGATTCCGAGGTGCGAAATGAAAAACGTCGGCGACCTGATGAAACGTTTGCAGAAGATGATGCCCGCCAACGTGAAGCCCGCCTTCACCACCGGTGAAGAGCTGCTGGCATGGCAAAAAGAGCAGGGTAAAATTCGCGCGGCTGCCCTCGCCCGCGAAAACCGCGCGATGAAAATGCAGCGCACCTTTAACCGCTCGGGCATTCGCCCTCTGCACCAGAACTGCTCCTTCGAGAATTATAAGGTCGAGTCACAGGGGCAGATGAACGCCCTCAACCAGGCGCGCCAGTACGTGGATGAATTTGACGGCAACATTGCCAGCTTCATCTTTAGCGGAAAACCCGGCACGGGAAAAAATCACCTTGCGGCCGCTATCTGCAACGAGCTGCTGCTGCGCGGGAAGTCAGTGCTGATTATCACCGTGGCCGATATTATGTCCGCCATGAAGGACACCTTCAGTAACCGCGAAACCAGCGAAGAACAGCTGCTGAATGATTTGAGTAACGTGGATTTGCTGGTCATCGACGAGATCGGCGTCCAGACGGAGTCCCGCTACGAAAAAGTGATCATCAATCAGATTGTCGATCGCCGTTCGTCGTCAAAACGCCCAACCGGTATGCTGACGAACCACAATATCGACGAGATGACCCGACTTCTTGGCGAGCGGGTGATGGATCGCATGAAGCTGGGTAACAGCCTGTACGTCATCTTCGACTGGGACAGCTATCGCAGCCGCGTTACCGGCAAAGAGTATTAAGATATTTCCAGGGAGCACCGGAAGAGCAGAGGTATATACTGAACCCACTTTTGGCCCAAAACGGACCTTGTTGAGTAAATCATTATGAAAAAACAGTTTCTTATCAGCATCCTTACTGGCGCCCTGCTGGTGACTGGCGCAGCGCAGGCCGCATCATGGCAGGAGTCGCTCTCCAGCGCAGCAAGTGAGTTAACCAAAGAGAGCGGCACTTCCCAGGGCGGGCTGTCAGCCTCGTCCCTCACCGGCCTGCTGAGTAACAGCTCCCAAAGCCTGAGCGCCGGAACGATGAACAACGCGGCGGGCATTCTGGAATACTGCGCGAAGCAGAAACTGGCTTCCGTTACCGATACCGAAAACATCAAAAACCAGGTACTGGGTAAACTGGGTCTGGACACCCAGGAGCAGAAAGCGGACACCAACTATATGGACGGTATTCAGGGTCTGCTGAACGCGCAAAATGGCCAGCAGCTGAACCTCAGCACCCTTGGAAATTCATCTCTGGCGAAACAGGTGAAAACGAAAGCCTGCGATCTGGTGCTGAAACAAGGCGTTAATTTCCTCTCCTGATCGCCTCCCATTTTCTGCCACAACACGCCGGGTTTATTACGTTAGTCTTACACCGCGGCGTGAAGTGCGTTTTTTTACCCCCTGCCACCACCTCAGCCTCCGTGTGCCACGATGCGACTGTATTCAAAAATCCGATTTTATAAACCAAATCCTAACAACAGCACACTTTCGTGACACTAAAATTGCAGCTAAGCGACATCGCAATTACATTGTATTACCCAAAAAATAAGCAATTAGCCGGCTAAGCGTCCGGCATGATGAGGATCTGCTGTTGTCAGAGTTAATGTCCCTTGTCCTTTTCCTGGCTTCCATCGGCGTTTATGCCTGGAAAGCCGGTCGTCACACCTGGTGGTTTGTGGCCACCCTGGTGGTGCTCGGCATTTTTATTGTTTTAAACATTACGTTATATGCCAGCGATTATTTTACCGGCGACGGTATTAACGACGCGGTGCTCTACACGTTGACCAACAGCCTGACCGGCGCTGGTGTAGGTAAGTATATCCTTCCGGGTCTGGGGCTGGTGGTCGCCCTGGTGGGCATCTTCGCCGCGCTGGCCTGGGTTCTGCGCCGTCGCCGTCACCGTCCGCATCATCATGGCTACAGCCTGCTGGCGCTGTGCCTGGCGCTGGCCTCCGTGGATGCCAGCCCGGCATTCCATCAAATTACCGAGCTGGTAAAATCCCAGTCGCGCGATGGCGATCCGGACTTTGCGGCCTATTACAAAGAACCCTCGAAGAAGATCGACAATCCCAGACTCAACCTGGTCTATATCTACGGCGAAAGTCTGGAACGCACCTATTTTGATAACGATGCTTTCCCGAACCTGACGCCAGAGCTTGGCGCGCTGAAAAACCAGGGCCTCGACTTCAGCCACACCATGCAGCTCCCTGGCACGGATTACACCATCGCCGGGATGGTGGCCTCTCAGTGCGGCATTCCGCTGTTCGCCCCGTTTGAAGGCAACGCCTCCGCCTCAATGTCGAGCTTCTTCCCGCAGAATATTTGCCTCGGCGATATCCTGAAAAACTCGGGCTATGAAAACTACTTTATGCAGGGCGCTAACCTGCGCTTTGCCGGGAAAGATGTGTTCCTGAAATCCCACGGTTTCGATCACTTGTATGGTTCCGAAGAGCTGAAAACCACGGTGGCCGATCCGGCCTACCGCAACGACTGGGGCTTTTACGACGATACCGTTCTGGATGAAACCTGGAAGAAATTCGAGGAGCTTTCCCGCGCCGGTAAACGCTTCTCGCTGTTTGCGTTGACCGTTGACACGCATCATCCGGATGGTTTCGTCTCACGCACCTGTAAACGTCAGGGCTATGACATTGACGGTAAAAACAACAAGTCGTTCAGCGCCGTGACCTGTAGCCAGGAGCATATCGCGGCGTTAATCGAGAAAATCAAAGCGTCGCCGTATTTCAAAAATACGGTCATCGTCGTCTCATCTGACCATCTGGCGATGAAAAACAGCGCCTGGGATGAGCTGAATAAGCTGGATCGCAGCAACCTGTTCTTTGTGCTGCGCGGCGATAAACCGCAGCAGGAGATCATTGCCGCTAAACGTAACTCGATGGATAACGGCGCTACCGTGCTGGATATTCTGGGTGGCGATAACTTCATTGGACTGGGTCGCAGTACGCTGTCGGGCCAGTCCCTGTCGGAAATCTTCCTCAACATGAAGGAAAAAATCCTCGCCTGGAAGCCGGATATCATTCGTCTGTGGAACTTCCCGAAAGAGATAAAAGACTTCACCATCGATCAAGATAAAAAAATGATCGCGTTCTCCGGCAGCCATTTCCGCCTGCCACTGCTGCTGCGCGTGTCGGATAACCGCGTCGAGCCGCTGCCGGAAAGCGAATACTCCGCGCCACTGCGCTTCCAGCTGGCGGAATTTGCCCCGCGCGATAATTTCGTCTGGGTCGACAAATGCTACAAAATGGGCCAGCTCTGGTCGCAACAGCTGTCGCTGTCCACCGACTGGTGCGTCTCTCAGGGGCAACTCGGCGGCGAGCAGGCCGTGCAACACGTTGACAAACCGCAGTGGCAGGGAAAAACCGCGTTTAAAGATACGGTTATTGATACCGCACGCTATCAGCGCAACGTAGACCTGCTGAAAATCGTCGACAACGACATTCGTTATAAAGCAGACAGCTTCATCTTTAATGTTGCCGGCGCGCCGGAAGAGGTGAAGCAGTTCAGCGGTATTTCACGGCCGGAATCCTGGGGGCGCTGGTCTAACGCGCAGTTGGGCGATGAGGTGAAAATTGAATATACCCATCCGCTGCCGGAGAAATTCGATCTGGTGATCACCGCCAGGGCATTTGGTCCCAACGCAAACCGTCCTATACCGGTGCGCGTCGGTGATAAAGAACAGACGCTGACGCTGAGCAACGATGTCACCACCAGCACGCTGCATTTCGATAACCCAACGCGCAGCAATACGCTGGTCATTGTGCCACCCGATCCGCAGTCCACTAACGAAGGGAATATTCTCGGTCACGCTCCGCGCAAGCTGGGGATCGGCATGGTGGAGATTAAAATTGTGAGCAGCGCTGGCTGATGACGGCGTTCACTCTTCGCCCGACGCGCATCGACGACGTCGCTGCCCTGCCCGCCATTGAACGCGCGGCGGGGCAGCGGTTTCGCGACGTTCCTGAGCTGGCCTGGCTGGCAGACAATGAGGTTATTTCTGTTGAAGATCACCTCGGTTACGCCGGACGCGGATTAAGCTGGCTGGCGCTGGCTGACGACAGGCCCGTGGGCTTTATTCTCGCCGAAGCTCATCCATCGACGCTGTTTATTGTGGAACTGTCGGTTCACCTGGACTGGCAGGGACGAGGTCTTGGACGCCAGTTAATCGCCCGTGCCGCCGCGCATGCCCGCAGTCTGGGGCTGAACTCGCTGACGTTAACGACGTTTCGTGATGTCCCGTGGAATGCGCCCTTCTACAGGCGATTAGGGTTTGAAATGATGACGACGCTGACGCCAGAACTGCGCCAGAAACGCGAGGAAGAGACGGCGCACGGTTTAGCGTATGGTTCCCGCTGCGCCATGCGCCTGCCTCTGTAAAATCGCCCGGTGGCGCTGCGCTTACCGGGCCTACAAAACCCAATTCCGCCGGCCGGGTAAGGCGTAGCCGCCACCCGCCAAAACGCACATCCCGTAGGCCGGGTCAGGCGCAGCCGCCACCCGGCGAAACGCACAACCCGTAGGCCGGGTAAGGCGCAGCCGCCACCCGGCGAAACGCACAATCCGTAGGCCGGGTCAGGCGCAGTCGCCACCCGGCAAAACGCACAGCGTCAGAACGTTTCCCAGTTATCGCCCGCATCTGCGGTCGCCGGTTTACGCGCCACTACCGGAGCGGCAACGCTTTTCGCGGAGGCGAACTCGCGCGCCTTCATCTGTTCCTGCTGAATACGGAACACCGCAACGGCCTGCGTCAGACGGCTCGCCTGCTCTTCCAGTGCCGCGGCCGCCGCCGCAGACTCTTCCACCAGCGAGGCGTTCTGCTGGGTCACGCGGTCCATCTCAGCCACCGCCAGCCCAACCTGGTCGATACCGCGGCTCTGCTCGTCAGACGCAGACGCGATTTCGCCCATGATATCCGTCACGCGCGTTACCGCATTCACGATCTCACCCATGGTTTCACCCGCGCTTTCAACAAGCGTTGAACCAATTTCCACGCGCCCCACGGAGTCTTCAATCAGGCTCTTGATCTCGCGAGCCGCCTGGGCGCTGCGCTGCGCCAGGTTTCGGACTTCACCTGCAACCACCGCAAAACCACGCCCCTGCTCGCCCGCACGCGCCGCTTCTACCGCCGCGTTCAGCGCCAGAATATTGGTCTGGAAGGCAATCCCGTCGATCACGCTGATGATATCGGCGATTTTCTGCGAACTGCCGGCGATGTCACGCATGGTCTGCACCACGTTATCCACCACCTTGCCGCCTTTCTGCGCGGTTTCAGACGCGCTCAGCGCCAGGTTGCTCGCCTGACGGGCGTTCTCGGCGTTCTGCTTCACGGTGGCAGTCAGCTGTTCCATGCTGGCGGCGGTCTCTTCCAGAGAGGCAGCCTGCTGTTCGGTACGGGATGAGAGATCGTTATTGCCCATCGAGATTTCGCTCGCACCGCTGTAAATGGCGTTGGCGCCGTTACGCACGTCACCCACGGTACGCACCAGCTCGCCCTGCATATGGCGCAGGGAGTCAGCCAGTACACCCATCTCGTTGGAGCCTTCCACGTCGATGCGCTTCACCAGGTCGCCGCTGGCGATATGACGAATGCTGTCAATCAGACGGTTCAGCGGCGAAATTAGCGCCTGACGAATACCCAGCCAGACGGCAACAATCACCACCAGCACCGCAGCCAGCACGCTAATCAGCACCCAGATAGCCTGGCGGTAAGAGCTGTTGCTGTCTTCAACCGCGGTCTGATACAGCGCGTCGTTCTGTTGCAGGTAGTTGACGTACTGCTTCTCAAAGCCATCCTGATAGCTCTGGGTCGGCTGGTCGAAGAACTCATTGATTTTGCCCGCCCCCAGCAGCTGGATCAGCTCAGCCAGCGCGCCATGGTAAATATCGTAATTACGTTTGATTTCCAGTGCCGCAGCGTCGCTCTGACGCGGGTCGCGCGGCAGCGCTTCGTAATCCGCCCAGTTTTTTTCCGCCTGTTTCAGAGACGCAGAGGCAATTTGCATCAGCTCGGCGACGGTTGAGCCGCTACCGATATTGTTCTGATCCATCATATAGCGGATACCCGCGCGGTTCAGAGTGTTACGGGTTTGCAGCAGCGCCACCCAGCTACCGTTCAGGGTGGATTGTTGCTGGCGAATGGTTTGCAGGATGGTGAAATTCTCTTTGTCATGCTTCAGGGCATTGAAGAAAAGACCACCAGACGTGAGTTGTAAAAGGCCAAATATCGCTAAAACCAGCAGTAAGCTGGTGACAATCTTGATTCGGTTTAACATGTTTTCTCTTTCCTCAGGCAGATACAGAATATTCGGCCTGGCATTAGAAAACTTTACGAAAATCATCCTGGAATTTAGGGTTTTTACGCTTCGTCCCTCGCGGCGATATGTCGGTTTCCAAGTTCAATAAACTCTTCCAGCAGCGCCGTGAGCTGCTTCATCTTCTCAGGCGTATATTCCGCCTCTATCTGCTGGTACGCCTCTTCCACCTGAGCCTGAGCACGCTGGTACAGCGCGTTGCCTTCTTTCGTCAGCGACACGTACAGCTTGCGCTGGTCAGTCACCGGTTTTAAGCGCAGCACCAGACCGTCGCGCTCCATCCGCGTCAGAATGCCGGTCAGGCTTGGGCGCAAAATACAGGTGCGGAACGCCAGATCGTGAAAATCCATGGAGGGATGCTCGGCCAGCACGCGGACGATACGCCACTGCTGCTCGGTCAGATTATGCCGCTTCACTATCGGGCGGAAGTAGCCCATCGCCGCTTCACGCGCCTGCAACAGCGCGATGGTTAATGAGTCATGCATCATCTACCCCTTACATCATTAACAAATAAACAATTAAAAACAGATGCTTTTATAGACAACACGTTTTAACCCAAAAAGTCTAACAGAAACAACGCAATTTTTTTAATCCATTGAATTAAAAGATAATTAACTCATTTATGTAAATTTATTGTTATTCATATCACAAATTATTCACTTCTGATTGCGAAACGAACAGCAAAAGCATAAAACCAGATCATTAACATATTAATGAAATCAAAACCGGACAGCCGGTTTGAGGAGTATGGGAATGAAAGGTACTGTTTTTGCCGTAGCGCTAAACCACCAAAGCCAGCGAGTGGCCTGGGCTGAGGCGTTTGAAAAAGCCCCCTATAACGCGCCGCCAAAAACGGCGGTGTGGTTTATCAAGCCACATAACACCGTTATTCGCGCAGGCGAGCCGATTCCCTTCCCACAGGGAGAAACCGTGTTAAGCGGCGCAACGGTGGCGCTGGTGGTGGGCAAAACCGCCAGCAAAGTACGCGTTGAAGAGGCGGCGGCGTACATCGCCGGCTACGCGCTGGCTAACGAAATCAGCCTGCCGGAAGAGAGCTTCTACCGTCCGGCGATCAAAGCCAAATGCCGGGATGGATTTTGCCCGCTCGGCGAACCTGTCGCCGTTGATAATGTGGATAATCTGACCATCATCACCGAGATCAACGGCCGCGAAGCGGACCACTGGAACACGGCCGATCTGCACCGCAACGCCGCCGAACTGCTGAGCGCGCTGAGCGAATTTGCCACCCTGAACCCCGGCGATGCGATATTGCTCGGTACCCCACAAAGCCGTGTCGAAATTCGCCCGGGCGATCGGGTACGCATTCTGGCAGAGGGATTTCCGCCGCTGGAAAACCCGGTGGTAGTGGAACGCGACGTTACCATTGCTTCGCGCACGCCGCCGCACGCCACGCTGTTTGCCCTCGGCCTGAACTATGCCGATCACGCCAGCGAGCTGGACTTCAAATCGCCTACCGAGCCGCTGGTGTTTATCAAAGCGCCGAACACCTTTAATGGCGATAACCAGACCTCGGTGCGCCCAAACAACATTGAATACATGCATTACGAAGCCGAGCTGGTGGTGGTCATCGGCAAAACCGCGCGCAAGGTCAGTGAAGCCGAGGCGATGGAGTATGTTGCGGGCTACACGGTGTGCAACGACTACGCCATCCGCGATTATCTCGAAAACTACTATCGCCCGAACCTGCGGGTGAAAAGCCGCGACGGGCTGACCCCAATCAGCCCGAACGTAGTGCCAAAAGAAGCCATTCCTGACCCGCACAACCTTCGTCTTCGCACCTACGTCAACGGTGAACTGCGTCAGGAAGGCACCACGGCAGACCTGATCTTCAGCATCCCCTACTTGATTGCGTATCTGAGTGATTTCATGACCCTGCAACCGGGCGACATGATTGCCACCGGCACGCCGAAGGGGCTGTCCGACGTGGTGCCGGGCGATGAGGTGGTGGTGGAAGTGGAAGGAGTAGGCCGTCTGGTAAACCGAATTGTCAGTGAGGAGACTGCAAAATGAAAAAGATTAACCACTGGATCAACGGGAAAAACGTCGCCGGAAGTGAGTACTTCCAAACCACTAACCCGGCCTCCGGCGAGGTGCTGGCAGAAGTGGCCTCCGGCGGCGAAGCCGAAATCCATCAGGCCGTTGCCGCCGCCAAAGAGGCGTTTCCGAAATGGGCCAACCTGCCGATGAAGGAGCGCGCGCGCCTGATGCGTCGCCTGGGGGATCTGATTGACCAGAACGTGCCGGACATTGCCGCGATGGAAACCGCCGACACCGGCCTGCCGATCCACCAGACCAAAAACGTGCTCATTCCGCGCGCCTCGCACAACTTCGAGTTCTTCGCCGAGGTGTGCCAGCAGATGAACGGCAAAACCTACCCGGTCGACGACAAGATGCTCAACTACACCCTCGTGCAGCCGGTGGGTGTCTGCGCGCT
>OJXA01000069.1_pt1 | contig 38212 bp, 49 predicted proteins | sample 1600581 | NCBI WGS metagenome assembly OJXA01 (sample SAMN04436615, study PRJEB24849) | human gut metagenome | biome: human gut; feature: NICU; material: stool | host: Homo sapiens | place: USA: Saint Louis, MO | collected 2009-12-13 | reverse complement strand
AGAAGCAGGCGGCAGAGGCGATGGCGGCGCTGCTGCGGCAAAACCCAACGATTAGCGCGGTGCTGTGCTACAACAGCGTGATTGCCACCGGGGCGTGGTTTGGGCTGATGCGCGCCGGGCGCCAGAGCGGCGAAGCTGGCGTCGAAAGCTATTTTGAACAGCGGGTCGCGCTGGCGGCCTTTGCGGAGTTACCCGAGGAGGCGCTGGACGATCTGCCGCTGACCTGGGTGACGACGCCCGCCCGGGAGCTGGGACAAAGCCTCGCGGAGTGTATTTTACGGCGTATGGAAGAGGGACAGGGCGCGGCGAGAAACCAGATTATTTCTCCCCGGTTGATTACCCGAAAATAGCCCCTGGGCAGGGGCTATTTGCCGTTTATTGCTGCGGCGCGGCGGGTGGCACCACGTCTTGCGGCGCGTCATCTTGCGGCTGAGTTTCCTGCGGCGCTGCGGGTTCAGAGACGGCGGGAAGCGCTAAACCGAACATTCCGGCAAACTCATCCAGCGGCATTTTCTGTCCGTTCAGCGTAACCTGGCCGTCAGCGTACTGCAGGCTTGAGGTGATGGCGTTATCTTCCATGGTGGTGATGCGGAACATCTGCCCCATCGCCGCCAGGCCTTTCACCTGCTGATCCGCAAGCTTAGCGGCGTCGGCGGGCTGATAGCCTTCCAGCCCGGCAATCTGGGTCATAAACGCCGTCGCCATATCCACCGGGATCACCAGCTTGCCGTCGAGCGATTTAACGCTACGATCCACTTCATCCGCCAGCGTCTGCGGCGGCGTGGTGGTCAGCGACGGGTCTTTGAGCAGAATCGAAAGATTCAGGGTGGTTTCCCCCTTCGCATTGCGCCAGCTCAGCGGCGAAATGGTCAGGGACGGGCTGCCTTTCAGCATCATCGGCAGCGCGCTAAAGAAGGTTTGCGTTAACGCTTGCTGATAGAGCTCAGGATTCTGCGCCAGCTGCGGATCCGCCATCAGCGCCTGCGCTTCAGCGTTGTATTTTTGGCTGAACTGATGGAAGGCTTCGCCATCAATATTGTCCAGCTTCAGCGTCAGCCGGCCGCTACCGATATCCTGATTTTGCAGCTTGAGGCTGTTGACCGTGTAGTCCAGCTGGCTGTTAATACCTTTACCGTCGGCAGTCAGCGACGAATTGCCGTCAATTTTCATCCCTTCGAACAGCGCCAGCTCTTTGCCTTCAACGCCAATCGCCAGCTTGTCCAGCGAGATAGCCTGTCTACCGATACGCTCGTTGAAGCTGGCCATTTCGGTAGAGCCGTCGGTTTTCAGGTTATTAAAGGTGAGCTGAACTTTCTGGTTGTACTCGTTAACCGCGTTAATCTGCCCGCTACCGGCTTCGCCGCTCAGGCTGAGGGTTTTCCCTTCGCGGTCAGCGTCCAGCTGGAACTGCCCGCCGCTGAAGGTCACCTTTTCATCGCCTTTCGCGTAATCAAGCGGGTTGAGCACAATAGCGGATGTGTTGTCGCCGCTATAAGCGATACGGGTATCAATGGTGAACGGCGTTTCGCCTTTAGCGATGTCGAACAGCGCCTTGCTGGCGTCGTTATTGGTCAGGGTGGTTTTGACGGACGCCATCGCCGGGGCGAGGTTAAAGGATTTGAGCGAAGCCAGCGGGAAAGGGCCGTGATCGACGACTTCATCAAACACCAGCGACTGTCCGGCGGCAAGCCAGCGGGGCGCTTTGCCGGCAGCAGGCTTCAGCACCAGCTGTAAATGGCTGCGGAACAGTCCGCGCTGATAGCCCTGATACGTCAGCTCCACGCCAGCCTGCGGCGCGCTGCTTTGCAGCTGAGCATTAGCCTGCTGCACCATGTCGGCAATGCGGCTTTCCAGCTGCTTCCCCGTATACCACGCGCCGCCCGTCCAGACGACGCCCAGCGCAATGATAACTCCTGCTGCGACCAGCGATTTTTTCATAGCATTTGTCCATAAATGAAACCAGGCGGATCGGGCCGCCTGGTTGTGTTGTCATGATGGGTGAAAGTCTAGCAACTGTGGCTAAAAAGTTCAGTAACTTACTGGAGCTTATTAAACACGCGCGCCACGCGGCCGCGGCCGCTGACCTGCACCGGTGATTCATTACAGCCGATAAACGCGGATTCACCCGGCTTCAGCGTCAGGCGCTGTTCGCCTTTGGCAATCGTCGCCTCACCCTCGACGCAGAACAGGATCGCCGCGCTCTGCTGGGCGATGGTTGACGCCTGCGCTGACAGGTCGTGCAGCGAGAAGGCAAAATCGTCAACCGGGATGGGGAAGTCCAGCTCCGCGCCGTGAATTACCGGCTGGGTCAGCAGTTGGCCCGCGGGTTTTGGCTCAAATTTGACGTTCGCCACCAGTTCCGGAATATCGATATATTTCGGCGTCAGGCCCGCGCGAAGCACGTTGTCAGAGTTGGCCATCACTTCCAGCGCCACGCCCTGCAGGTAGGCGTGCGGGGTTTCCGCAAACAGGAACATCGCCTCTCCGGGATTCAGTTTGACCACGTTGAGCAGCAGCGGAGAGAAGAGGCCGCTATCGTCCGGGTAGAACTCGGCGATCAGGCGGATAGTCTGCCAGGGCTCACCCTGTTCGCTGTCCAGCGCCGCCTGCAGCGCCCGTAAGGCGTGCGCTTTTTCATCGCCTTTCATGTTCAGCAGGCTGGCGAACAGCTGGCTAAGATGCCCGGCGTCAGGCTGCGCAAGGAACTGGGCAATCGCCGGATGCGCATCGGCAACCGGCTGCAGCAGGGTGACGATTTCGGCAAACTCGCGGAAGGCGTTCATGGCGAGGAACGGCGTTAAGGCGAAAACCAGCTCCGGCTTGTGGTTCGGATCTTTATAGTTACGTTCGGCGGCATCAAGCGGGATCCCGGCAGCGTTCTCTTTGGCAAAACCGATTTCCGAGGCCTGCTTGTTGGGGTGCACCTGGATAGAGAGCGGCTGTGCGGCGCACAGGACTTTGAACAGGAACGGCAGTTCGCCAAAACGCTCGGCGACTTTCGCGCCAAGCAGGGTTGCTTTATCGCTTTCGATCGCGTCGCGCAGAGAGCGCGGCGTCCCGCTATTATCCACAATCTGCGAGCTGCTCTTGGGATGGGCGCCCATCCACAGCTCCGCCATCGGCAGGTTGTCCGGGTTAGCAATCCCATAAAGTTCGGTTAAGGCGGTATGGCTTCCCCAGGCGTAGTTTTGCACTGAGTTAATGAGCTTTTGCATTCTCAATCCCTGTTTCCACTTAATAGTCATGGCACTATTAAACCAGCAATCGACCGATAAGCAACCGGCGCGAAGAAAAAGTCGTCCTTGTCTCAGTTTTTGTTAAAAAATTGTGTAAAATCGATCGACTCGCTTTTCCACGGGCAAATGGAGTGTCTGCCTGAAATATAATCAGCTAAGCAGTAAGTGAGAGCACAATGTCGAATAAACCGTTTGTATATCAGGATCCTTTTCCACTGAAAAAGGACGATACCGAGTACTACCTCCTCAGCAGTGATTACGTCTCCGTCGCCGAATTCGCCGGCCAGGAAGTTCTGAAAGTTGAACCTCAGGCGCTAACTTTACTGGCACAACACGCTTTCCACGACGCCTCCTTTATGCTTCGCCCGGCGCACCAGCAGCAGGTGGCCGATATTCTCAACGACCCGGAAGCCAGCGAAAACGATAAGTACGTGGCGCTGCAGTTTCTGCGCAACTCGGATATCGCCGCCAAAGGGGTGCTGCCGACCTGCCAGGATACCGGTACCGCGATTATTACCGGCAAAAAAGGCCAGCGCGTGTGGACCGGCGGCGGCGATGAAGCCGCGCTGGCGCAGGGCGTTTATAACACCTATATCCAGGATAACCTGCGCTATTCGCAGAACGCGCCGCTGGATATGTATAAAGAGGTCAACACCGGCACTAACCTGCCTGCGCAGATCGATCTTTACGCCACCGACGGCGAGGAGTACAAATTCCTCTGCATCGCCAAAGGCGGCGGCTCGGCGAATAAAACCTACCTGTACCAGGAAACCAAAGCGCTAATTACCCCGGCGAAGCTGAAAAACTATCTCGTCGAAAAGATGCGCACTCTGGGAACCGCCGCCTGCCCGCCGTACCATATTGCTTTCGTCATTGGCGGCACCTCGGCGGAGTCCACCCTGAAAACCGTTAAGCTGGCCTCAACCAAGTACTACGACGGCCTGCCGACCGAAGGCAACGAACACGGTCAGGCCTTCCGCGATATTCAGCTGGAACAGGAACTGCTGGTGGAGGCACAAAACCTCGGTCTCGGCGCGCAGTTCGGCGGCAAATACTTCGCCCACGATATTCGCGTCGTGCGCCTGCCGCGCCACGGCGCCTCCTGCCCGGTGGGCATGGGCGTCTCCTGCTCGGCGGATCGCAATATCAAAGCCAAGATCAACCGCCAGGGGATCTGGATTGAGAAACTGGAGAGCAATCCGGGCAAATATATTCCCGAGCATCTTCGTCAGGCCGGCGAGGGCGAGGCGGTCAAGGTCAACCTCAACCAGCCGATGAGCGATATTCTGGCGCTGCTGTCGCAGTACCCGGTGTCGACCCGCCTGTCGCTGAGCGGGACGATTATCGTCGCCCGCGATATCGCCCACGCGAAGCTGAAAGAGCTTATCGACAGCGGTGAGGCGTTGCCGCAGTACGTCAAAGACCACCCGATCTACTACGCGGGCCCGGCAAAAACGCCCGACGGCTACGCGTCCGGCTCCCTTGGCCCGACGACCGCTGGCCGCATGGACTCCTACGTCGACCTGCTGCAGGCGCACGGGGCGAGTAAAATCATGTTAGCCAAAGGCAACCGCAGCCAGCAGGTGACCGACGCCTGTCATAAACACGGTGGTTTCTACCTCGGCAGCATCGGCGGCCCGGCGGCGGTACTGGCGCAGCAGAGTATCCGCAGCCTCGAGTGCGTGGCCTATCCTGAACTGGGGATGGAAGCCATCTGGAAAATTGAAGTCGAAGACTTCCCGGCGTTTATCCTCGTGGATGACAAAGGCAACGACTTCTTCCAGCAAATCCAGAGCTCGCAGTGCGCCCGCTGCGTGAAATGATTTCAGCCGCCCTTCGGGGCGGTTTTTTTATGCCGCTTAGCGGCACGAACCACCAAAACAACTTATAAATCTGACCCATACTTTACCCTTTGAGCAGGTGAGCTTTGTCGCTATTACGCACGTTGAATCCAAGGAGAAAGTCATGACAACGCATCGCAGTGAAAAAGACTCAATGGGCGCCATCGATGTGCCTGCCGACAAGCTATGGGGCGCGCAAACCCAGCGCTCGCTGGAACATTTTCGTATTTCGACGGAAAAAATGCCGGTCGAGCTTATTTATGCGCTGGCGCTGACCAAGCGCGCAGCGGCGAAGGTGAATAACGATCTCGGCCTTCTGGCCGCGGAGAAAGCGCAAGCGATTATTCAGGCCGCGGACGAAGTGCTGGCAGGCAAACATCCGGACGAGTTTCCGCTGGCTATCTGGCAAACCGGCTCCGGCACGCAAAGCAACATGAATATGAATGAGGTACTGGCCAATCGCGCGAGTGAACTGCTGGGCGGGCCGCGCGGGATGGAGCGTAAGATTCACCCCAACGATGATGTCAACAAGAGCCAGAGCTCTAACGACGTGTTCCCGACGGCGATGCACGTGGCGGCGATGATTGCCCTGCGGGAGAAGCTGATCCCGCAGCTCAACGTGCTGAAGCAGACCCTGAACAATAAAGCCGTTGCCTTCAGCGATATTGTCAAAATCGGCCGCACCCATCTGCAGGATGCGACGCCGCTGACCCTCGGTCAGGAGATCTCCGGCTGGGTAGCCATGCTGGAGCACAATTTAAAACATCTCGATCATAGCCTGCCGCATCTGGCCGAGCTGGCGCTGGGCGGGACGGCGGTGGGAACCGGGCTCAATACCCATCCGGAATATGCGGTACGCGTCGCCGCCGAGCTGGCGGCCTTAAGCGGCCAGCCGTTTGTCACCGCGCCGAACAAGTTTGAAGCGCTGGCGACCGTTGATGCGCTGGTGCACGCGCACGGGACGCTGAAAGGGCTGGCCGCTTCGCTGATGAAAATTGCCAACGATGTGCGCTGGCTGGCCTCCGGCCCGCGCTGTGGGATTGGCGAAATTGCGATCCCGGAAAATGAACCGGGTTCGTCGATTATGCCGGGCAAGGTGAACCCGACCCAGTGCGAAGCCCTGACCATGCTGTGCTGTCAGGTGATGGGCAACGATGTCGCGGTGAATATCGGCGGCGCATCGGGCAACTTTGAGCTCAACGTCTATCGCCCGATGGTGATCCACAACTTCCTGCAATCGGTGCGGCTGCTGGCTGACGGGATGGCGAGCTTTAACGAGCACTGCGCGGAAGGCATTGAGCCGAACCGTGAACGCATCAGCCAGTTGCTGAATGAGTCGCTGATGCTGGTAACCGCGCTGAATACCCATATTGGCTATGACAAAGCGGCGGAAATTGCCAAAAAGGCCCATAAAGAGGGGTTAACCCTGAAAGCGTCGGCGCTGGCGCTCGGCTACCTGACGGAAGCCGAGTTTGACCGCTGGGTACGCCCGGAAGAGATGGTGGGCAGTATGTCTACTCGCTAGCCAGCCACAGGTGCAGCCGCGGAATCAGTAGCCTGAGCGACTGCGCCTGCGGTTTGTAGCGATACTGCACGTTATCGGCGTCATAGTTCAGGAGTTCACCGAGGTCCGGCACGCTGACGCCCTTGGTGCCGGATATCAGCGCAATCATCGGTCCCGGACAGGCGTATTGCACCTGTTTTTGTTCCCCGCTGTACCAGACCCTGGCGATGGGCTGCACCTTCACCGGCCGCTTGATTTTCAGCTTTGCCCGCTGCGGCAGGGCGGCAATATCCTGATACTCTCGCTCCAGCTTGCTTTGCCACTGCTCGCGGGTCCACGGCGGAACCGCCCGGGGCGACTGAAGGCTTTTTTCCAGCTGCATGAGTACCCGATCGCGGGTGAGATTTTTAATCACGTGCTTATTGGCCCAGCCGAAGCGGATGGTGCTCGGATCGAGGAGGGGAGTTAGCGTGCGATAGGCGCTCAGCGTAATCAGTCCCGGCAGGTGGCGATGGACCCACTCAAACCGCGCGGCGGCAGGCAGGCCGGAATCCACGGTGATAATCTTCTCGAAGCGCGCTTTGAGGGCGTTGATATGGGTGATTTTGTCTAAGAGTTCAGCCTGTTCGCGGGCGTCAGTTTGCAGACAAATCGCGCCGGGTAAACGCACGGCGGCTTTGCTGCTGCGGGTTTCCGACTGCTGCTGGATAAACAGATGACTATAGTGCCTGAGCGCCATCTCCAGCGCGGTTTTGCCGGTGTGCTGAACCACGTTGATGCTCTCCAGCGGCTGGTGTTCTGCGTCTTTACTCACCGGCGGCAGCTCAAAGACGCGGGCGGCCAGCAGGCGGCACTGGCTCAGGGCGTGTTTTAGCGCCTGCAGTTCATGCTCGAGCTGGCGAAAGGTGTCGTTCAGACGTTCAACAAGGTCATAGCTGGCCATATTTCCCCACCTTAGTTACAACATACTTAGCGATTTTTTAACTATAGCAGGCCTCAGCTTTTGCGCAAAGGCGTATCAGGCGGAGGTAAAATCCGGCAACTGATGATAGACCGGCCAGCTAAAGCAAAAACAGGCCCCGCCCAGCGAACTCGCTTCGCAATGCACTTCCCCGGCCATTGCCTGGGCGATGCTGTGGACGATAGCTAAACCGAGGCCACAGCCGCCGGTCGCGCGATCGCGGCTCGGGTCGAGGCGTACGAAAGGCTCGAACACTCGCTCACGTTCATCAGGCGCAATTCCGGGGCCATCATCTTCGACCCGCAGCGTCGCGCGCGAAGCCTGCAGCGTCAGGCTGATCTGAATACGCTGGTTACTGTAGCGCAGGGCATTATTCACCAGATTATCCAGCACCCGTTCCATTAAGCGCATATCCAGCGCGCCGTAACTCCCGGCCACGACGTCGGTTAGCGCAATCTCGCGCTGGGGATTAACCGTCTGAATATCTTCCACGTGATCGCGGATCCACGCCGGGAAATTGGGGGTCGTCAGCTTCAGTTCGTTCTGCGGGCGGTCAAGCCGGGCGTAGGTCAGAAGTTCTTCAATCAGCGCCTCCAGCTGGCCGATATCGCGGTTCAACGCCTGCGATTCGGCTTCGGTGAGGTTCTCGCTCATTTCCAGGCGATAGCGCAGACGCACCAGCGGGGTCCGCAGCTCATGGGCGATGCCATCGATCAGCTGTTTTTTGCTGGCGATAAGCGCGTTGATGTTATCGGCCATCTGATTAAACGCCACCCCCAGCCGCGCGAAGCTGGACATGCTGTCGAAATGAATGCGTTCAGTAAGATGTCCGTCGCCGAAGCGCTGGGCGGCGGTCTCAATACGCAGCATCTCCTGCCAGTGAGGACGCATCCAGATAAAGACCGGAAAGGCCAGCGAGATGGCGATAAAAGCCATCAGGGCCAGATCGAGCAGGCGCATCTCATGCAAAAAATAGAGATACGGCACCGGACCGACGGAGAGCACGTAGTGGCTGCGCGGGATCCGCTGGATAAAGGTGTACTGATCGTCGAGGGCGACGATATCCCCGGCGCGCAGATGCTGCATCGAGTTTTCCGAGAGCTTGAATTTGCTGATGGGCTCGATATGCAGATCGAAAGAGAGATTGAGGTCCAGCTCTTTGAGCGTTTTGCTCCAGTCGCGCGGCGGGATCTCCCGCAGCTCGCTGCGCATCAGATACAGCGAACTTTTCATCAGATCGTCCAGCGACTGACGTCCTGCGCGTTCAGCGGTGAATTTGTACACCAGGCCCACCATCATGGTCATGACCAGGAAGCAGACGAACAGCAGGAGGTAAAACTGCACAAACAGCTTTTTCATTAAATCTCACTCAAAATCAAAAGGTTAAATTCCTGCTTTTACCTGCAGGGGCACTGCGGGGGCATTTATCCAGGCGCAATCTATGTGAAAAACCCTTGTTGCGTTTTATGCCCATTTGATTTGCTATGAAAGCAGGGTTCGCTGCGGCTGACAACATCCGGCACGCATAAGTATGATGGTGTGGGTTGAAGCCAAATCAGAGAAGAATGTAATGTACCGCGGTCGGCGCCGATGTGCGAAGCGTTCTCTGTTTTAATCCGTTTTATTCCACCCTCATCCCGCCAGGCTGAACAGGCGTACTTAAAGGAGAATAAAAGCATGCATCTTGAACGACACAGCATTGAACGCGTCGGATGGCTGAGGGCTGCTGTACTCGGGGCTAACGATGGTATTGTTTCGACAGCGAGCCTTGTTCTTGGCGTTGCGTCTGCTAATACGGGCTCTTCCGGGGTTTTACTTGCGGGCATTGCCGGGCTGGTCGCGGGGGCGATGTCGATGGCAGCGGGGGAATATGTTTCCGTCTCATCTCAGGCCGACACGGAAAACGCGGCTCTCGCTCAGGAAAAGAGGGAACTGGAAACAGATTATCAGGGAGAAGTACGCGAGCTGACTTTACTTTATGTGCAACGCGGACTCGAGCCAGAGCTTGCCCAAAAGGTTGCCGAACAACTCATGGTGAAAGTTGCTCTGGACACGCATGCCCGCGAGGAGCTGGGACTGACGGATACCAATTCTGCGCGCCCCCTGCAGGCTGCCGTTTTCTCGGCGCTGAGTTTTTCCGCTGGCGCAACGTTGCCTTTAGTCGTTGCATGGCTTTCTCCAGCAACGCTGGTTTTTCTCTTTGTTATTCTCTCCTCCCTTTTTTCACTGGCCGCTCTTGGCTATATATCTTCAATTGTCAGCAGAGCCTCTCCTGTCAGGGCGATCGGCAGAATTACTTTCTGGAGCACCCTGGCGATGCTTTCGTCGATGGGCATAGGTCATCTTGCCGGGCAGGTATTGTTTTAATAGATGGCTTAACTCGCAGAAAAGAGAAATATCTGGCGTGTGGTGGGCTGAAAAATGAGTGATTTGTATCGCGTGCGCGGGACTTATTCATAACCCATTGTCATTTTTTCAGGCGCACTTCCGGCGCGGAGCGAACATTCACTCGCGCACAGGCAGCGGCCAGGGAGGCAAAAGATTTAAATCTTTAGTGCGGCAAGGATGGCGGTCTCCATTTTCTCCGGGGTGGTGAACGGCGCGAAACGCGTGAGAGGGGTGCCGTCGCGACCGATCAAGAACTTCGTGAAGTTCCATTTGATCCGCCCGCCCAGCACGCCGGGTAACTCATCTTTCAGGTAACGAAACAGCGGGTGCGCGCCGGCGCCGTTGACCTCCACTTTCTCGAACATCGGGAAGCTTACACCGTAATTGACCCTACAGGTCTGCTCGATGTCATCGACGCCGCCGGGCTCCTGCTTACCAAACTGGTTGCAGGGGAAACCAAGCACTATCAGCCCCTGGGCAGCGTATTTCGCGTAGAGCGCTTCCAGCCCTGCATATTGTGGCGTGAAGCCACAGTGGCTGGCGGTATTGACTACCAGAACGAGCTTGCCAGCATAGTCAGCCATTGAAATGGGCTGGCCGTGCAGGCTGGTGGCAGTCAATTGGTAAAAGGTAGTCATATCGTGTTCCTCAGTGCAGCGCCCGTTGCGCGTCTTTATCGCTGGATTGGTTCATAGACTGAAAGAACATTGAAAAGAGTCGTTCGTCTCAGGATTGCTTTACCAGGTCTGCCTTTCTGGCGCGATACCATGCGGCAAAATCAACGGAGACCATCGGCCGGGCATAAAAATATCCCTGAACCTCATCGCAGCCCAGGCTGCGTAAAATCTCAACCGTTTCGAGATCCTCGACGCCTTCGGCAAGGACGACGTAATCGAGCTGCTTGAGGAGCCTGATAACGTTGTGCACAATAATGCGGCTGGCTTTCTCATGGACTATATGCCTCACAATAGACCGGTCGAGTTTGATGATGTCAAGCGGGATTTGCCGCAGGTAATTAATGTTGCTGTATCCCGATCCAAAGTCATCCAGAGAAATTTTAAACCCGCGTTTTTTGAGCATGTCCAGTCCGTTCAGCGCGGCCGGACTTTCAAGCATCTTCTCAGTCTCCAGACACTCCACCCCCAGCAGGGCTGGGTCAAGACACGCCGCCCGCAGTTTCTGCTCAAGCTCCTCAGCGAAATCGGGTCGAGAAAAATCGCTGGCGGCGAGATTAATTGAGACGGGAAGAGAAAGCCCCCGATCCCGCCAGTCACTCAGCTGCGCGATAGTATGATCGATAACCCAGGCCGAGAGTTCGCGCATCAGGCTAGTCTTTTCGACCAGCGGAATAAATTCACCTGGCAGCACTTCGCCATTGATAGGATGCTTCCATCTTATCAAGGCTTCAGCGCCCGTCACGTCTCCCGTCGTCAGCGAAATTTTTGGCTGAAAGACCAGATATAACCCCTGGTTTCCCTGCAGCGTTTGCCTGAGTTCGGTGAGCAGGCTGAAATCTCGCTTCTTGCGGATGTCCAGTACGTCATTATAGGTCGTAAAACGGTGCCCCTGGCTTATCGCTTCATGCAGTGCGCTCACCGCGCGCCGCAGAATTTCATTTGGCGTCATGTCGCTATCGCAAATACCGGAGTCACCCATGTGAATATTCAAATCCAGGGGAACGTCCGGGCCGATCCTGGCCTGGGTTCCCTGAAGCCGTAGTGCGATACCCTCCAATGACAGCTCCATGGGTTCCGGGGTGAAAAAGGCAAAGCGTCCCACCGCTACGGCGTAAAGTTTGCTCGCCATGGGCAGGCGCGCCTGCAGCGCGACGGTCATGTCACGAAGCAAATTCTCTACCGCCAGCATCCCCAATGAGCGGGCCATCTCGTAGGCAAATGGCATATCAATGCAGTCAATAATGACCAGCCTGAAAGTACCCTCAGCCGATACCTCAATGTCCTTGAGCAGGCGCTGCCGATTGGGTAAAAGCGTGACGACGTCGATATACCCCACTGAGTGCCAGGAGGCTAAGAAATCCGATATCAGCTCGGCCAGCGCCTTAAAAATAGCGATCTGCTCATCTGAAAGTGCCCTGGGTTGGGTATCTAAGATACTCAAGGTACCCACGGTCACTCCGTCGCGGGTTTTCAGCGGGCATCCTGCATAAAAGCGAATGAATGGCGCTTCTCTGACCGCCCGATCGCGATGAAAGATCGGATGCTGATGCGTATCAGGACAAAGGAAAGTCTCACCCTGTTTCAGGGTCTGTTCGCAAAATGCTCCGCCCAGGCTGGTGTCCGTGGGGGCGATATTCTGAGCGGATTTGATGTACTGCTTTTCATCGTCAAGGATTGACACAAAACTCATTGGCATTTTTAGCAACTGGCAGACCAGATGAGTGTATTTTTTTAACGCTTCGTCTCGCCCTTCGTCCGCGTTTTTTAACAGGTCAATCGCCGCGCGTCTTTTGCTTTCATCGCTGCTGAGATCGTTCAACATATAGATGCTCCCGTGCAGTAGATATTCCGGTCATCCCAGCCCACTGAAGGTGTGAATCTCTATACTCACGACGGGTGTCGATACTGGCCAGGCGCCAGCGCTATCACTCCACAGTAGAATGTTTTCCGTTGATTGTCTGCAAAGAGTATCACCCGCCCGGCAAGTCGTGAGGCGCGCCGCGCGGTGAAGCGCGGGTTTTGCGTGGGAAAAGCAATTTTTCACCCCCGGTTTTAAAAATAATGAACAGGAGGTTGAATTGGCTCTGACGGCTAACTCCGCACAAACAGCTATTCCATCGTCACATGCCTGAATTAGTTGTCCCAGGCGTGCGGGGCGAACAGGTAACCTTTATTGCGTACCGTTTTGATACGATATGGCTCAGTCGCATTATCGAGAAGCTTTTTACGCAGCCGCGAGATGGCGACATCGACGCTGCGGTCCATACCATCGTAGCTGACGCCGCGCAGATTTTTTAATAACGCGTCCCGATCCATAATTTGTCCAGCATGGGTCGCTAACTCCCACAGGAAATCGAAATCCGCAGTGGATAAGGCGACGCTTTCGCCGCCGAGCATCACCTGTCTATTCACCGGGTCGATACTCAGGGAGCCAAAAGCGATCGCTTTATGCGGGGTGAGCGAGGAGGGGACGCTGCCGTCCGGCACGGCGATATGCTGGCGCAAATGCAGGCGCAGGCGAGCTAACAGCACCGCTGGCGGCGTGGTTTTCAGGATATAATCGCTGGCGCCCATTTCGAGTGAGAGAATATGGTTCATATCGCTGTCCAGTGAAGTGAGCAATACGATTGGCCCCTGCCACTGGCCGCGTAAATCGCGGCACAGCGTCATACCGTCTTTACCCGGCAGCATGATATCCAGCAGCACCAGGTCCGGCTTTTCGCGCGCGATAACCTCTTCCGCCCGATCGCCGCGCGGTTCTACCACCACGTCCATATCGTGTTTGCCAAGGTAGGCCGCAATCAGTGCGCCGACCTCGGCATCATCCTCAACGAAAACAATTTTATTCATATTGTGTATGCTTGCACTCATCTTTTAATCGCTTGAATCTCTTTACCTGAATCACGGCTGAGGTGGCGCATTCAGTATCTGAAGTCAGGTGCCTATTCATTCGCTACCGCCATTGTAAACCATCCGGACATTAATATGAGCTATATATTAGCCATGAAATTCGCTATGATTCCCGGAGCTGCGGTTCAGGACTATTTTTTGCGGAGCCAGACAATGATTCAGATACGAGCAGAAGCATTGCGCATTAAGGGAACAGGATGCGGCACAATGTGGGCACGGGCTGTCAGGACAGCACGTGCCCACATAGAAAATAAGTACCGGTACGCTAGCGCGAATGAGGGGGAAGCCTTATTGCGGCCTCTTTTGCCTGGCGCCGTAGGGGCACAAGGCGAACTTGCAGAGGCTTCTTCGATTGCAGATGAGCAGCATAGGGTTCTGATTACCGGGGCATTCAATATTCTTTGAAAATGTTGACCATAAATTTTCCGTATAGGGGAATGCATGAATAACCTGTAAATCGCCGGGCACACCATTAATGAAAACTTCATTTTGTGTGATGTTAATAACCGAACCAATGCTCAAAAAATAATCTCCACTATACCAAATAATTAATTTCAGATTTTTGGCACTTGCCGCAACTGAAAAACCTGTTCCTGTTACAGGACATACAAGGCTATTTTCAATATTCCACTGCATGCTTGACGCTCTCCGGTAATTTACGAGCATTTTCGCGTTGATGAATATATTTTGATGAAGTTCATGGCCATTTTTACTTTGCGTGAAGCAGGTCCGAACATGGAGATTCCTTTAACTGGTTCTTATGCTGATTAATATAAAATAATAACAATTAGATGAGTGTCTAATACTAGTAATGATAATAGCAACAAGTAAAAGATTCGAAAAACTGGCATGAGCTGAACTAAATGGCTGCATTGAGGATTGTGAACAGAATAAAATTCTGTTCTGGATATCAGGAACAGATCGAAAGATTGTGAAATCATATAATTACGATCATATCTACTACCGCGCATGTTATTAACGGCAAAGTATGCTTCCTTATGAAATCGGTTTTATATTGATGTAAATCAAAATAATTGGTTTTATTTAGCCATTTTGTTAAAAAATGGCTATGTGCGCTTATTCAGGATTTGCGCAAAAAGAATAATTTCAAAATAACCTCTTATGATAAAAATCAACCATATCAATTAACCACTTTTACTCTATTTTGCCAGTATTGATTTGAATCATTTAGTGCAAAACAATAGCTGCACTGAAACGGTGCGGTTATTGAGCTGGGTATTTTGTAAATGCCCGTCAGTCAAACGCTCGATGCTTAAAATCTGTGTAAATACGTGAGGAAGAGATGCGCCGAAAATAGGCTAATTTGATTTGTATCTAAAAATACGAAAAATAATATGTTATACGTATAACTCAACAATCAGAAAAAATATTCTCTTTTCGGTTTAATGTGTGTATTTAGCCGAAGGGTTTTTAAGGCAGCGAAAACGGTCTTCGAATAACGTGCTCGCTTGCCAGGGATATCATCCTTGCGTACGTTTAATACCAGCTGCGGATATTCGGCATAGGGGCTGGCGTCAGTGATGAGACCGCTAAAAAATAGGTCTTTTGCTTCTACACGGTATCGGCCGCTCTTGCGCGTTTATAATTGTCGGCGCTTCCGTTATGCTGCGGGGTCTTGTTGTTTAAATGTTAAGGCAAAAGGTATGGGGTTGTTGATAAAAGCGCTGCTCGGCGCGCTGGTCGTTGTCCTGATTGGCGTGCTGTCTAAAACGAAGAACTACTATATCGCCGGGTTGATTCCGCTCTTTCCGACTTTCGCCCTGATCGCGAACTATATCGTTGCCAGCGAACGGGGGATCGAAGCGCTGCGAACCACCATCGTATTCGGGATGTGGTCGATCATTCCGTACTTTATCTATTTGCTCTCGCTATGGTATTTCACCGGCGTTATGCGCCTGCCGTTCGCTCTGGCAGGCGCAGTGGGGTGCTGGAGCCTCTGCGCGTGGCTGTTAATTATCGGCTGGAGTCGTTTCCACTAGCGCAGATGGCGGCCGCCGTCGACGGCAAATGAGCGACCGGTCACGTAGCGGCTGCTGAACAGGTATTCGATCAGGTCGCTGATCTCTTTTTCACCTGGCGCGATTTTCATCAGCGATTTATCAAGCGCCTGCTTGCGGTATTCCGCGTCATCGCCTTCGTTAAATAAAATCAGCGAAGGGGCGATAGCATTGACCTTAATTTCCGGCGCCAGCTTGCGGGCGAACGAGCGGCTCATATTATCCAGCGCCGCTTTGCTGGCGGCGTAGGCAATGTGTTTGTCGCTGCCGCGCTCCACAACGTAGTCGGTGATATGGATAATGTCGCTGGCCGCATGGCCGTGGCCGCGTAGCAGGCTCTCCAGAGCATGGTTGAGCAAGTAGGGGGCGTTGACGTGAATTTGCATCATGCTGGCGAGCACCGTGGTTAACGGCACCCCGGGCTTTTCCGCCATCCAGCCGCTGGCGTTATGGATGATGGCGCGCAGACCGCTGCCGGCGTGCGCCTTCACCTCTTCGGCGAACGCCAGAATGCTATCGTCAGTGCTGAAATCCGCGTGCAGACAAACGGCGCCCGCTTCACGCAGCGCGTCGATGGCGGGATACCAGGTGCGGTAGCTGATAATAACGGGCTGCTGCCGGGCCAGAAAATGGCGGGCCAGGGCGAGGCCGATACGACGGCCCCCGCCGGTAATCAGGATTGGACGAGGCTGGATATCAGCCATGGGTATCTCCTTTGAGTTCAGCGGTAGGGTAACCGCTTACCCTACCAACATCCACGTTGCCGGTACGGCGGCAACCAGCAAAAAACCAATTAATGCCAGGTCACGGCGTTTGAGCGGGCGATCGTGCTGGTGTGTACGACGGGCATACAGGAAAACCAGAAGACCCGGAGCGTAAAGTATCACTGACAACAATAAATGCACAGGGCCGGACGCATATAATAACCATAAGCCATAAATACAGGCACCGACACCGACGGCCTTGTGCAGCGGGCGCTCAGCAATCTTCAGCAAAAATGCGCCGACGAGAAAGTAGGGCACCAGGATCATCTCAGAGGCGATGGTCAGCAGCGTGTTGTAATCTGAGCCGGTAAGCCAAATCAATACCAGCGAAGCCTGTACGCTGACGTTGGTGAGCCACAGCGAAGCCGACGGGGCATTGTTTTTATTGGTCCGGGCAAACAGGCGCGGGAAGGCTTTATGCGTTGCTGCCAGATAGGGCACCTCCGCCGCCATAATGGTCCAGCTCAGATACGCGCCGCAGACGGAAATAATCAGCCCGGCGGCAATAACAATCTCCCCCCATGAGCCCATCATGTTGACCATCAGCCCGGCCATTGAGGGGTTGCGTATTTCCGCCAGCTCGCTACGCGGCACGACGCCTAACGAGAGAAGCGTCACCAGCAGATAGACCGCCAGCGCGGAGAGTACTGCCAGCAGCGTCGCGCGGCCAACATCCTGTTTATTACGCGCGCGTGCGGAAACCACGACCGCGCCTTCGACGCCGATAAAAACCCACAGGGTGATCAGCATGGTGTTTTTCACCTGCTCCCATACCGGTACGCCCAGCGCCAGGCCGCTGAAATCCAGGCGGAATGTCTCCATACGAAACGCGATGGCGGCCAGCGCGATAAACGCGCCGAGGGGCAGCAGTTTGGCCAGCGTCGCGGCCAGGTTGATACCCGCGGCCGTTTGTACACCGCGCAGCACCAGGAAATGGACAATCCACAGCAGGACGGAGGCGCCGACGATGGATTGCCAGGTGTTGCCGTCGCCAAACAGGCGCAGCTCGGGGGTATCGGTAAAGAAGCTTAGCGCAGAGAAGACGATAACCAGATAGGAGACATTGGCAACAACCGCGCACAGCCAGTAGCCCCAGGCGGAGCAGAAGCCTATCAACTCGCCAAAGCCTTCCCGGGCGTAGGTAAAAATACCGCCGTCGAGTTCGGGGCGAATGCGGGTGAGCAGCAGCATGGCAAAGGCGAGGAACAGGATCCCCACGCCGGTGATACCCCAGCCGATAAGCAGTGCGGAAGGGCTGGCGACGGCTGCCATATTTTGCGGCAGGCTGAATACGCCTGCACCCAGCATTGAGCTGAGAACCAGCGCGGTCAGGGCGCTAAGGCCCAGTTTCTTTTCCATTGCATTCCCGAGGTGACAATCATCAAACTAAGAATATTTATTTGGCGAAATCGCATAAAAATGGAGGATTGCGCTAAGGCGCGGGATTTTACGGAGTGTTTTGTATGCATGCAATGGCGAGAAATGAAAAAAAGAAAAAAGGCGGCAGATCGCCGCCTTTTTGTTCAGCTCAGACGCCGTTACTTATACAGGTCGGCGCTGATGGTGATGTTGCCACCGCGCTCCTGCCACTGGCGGGTAATGTGGTAGTACTTCGCGCCTTTCTTCGCCGCGCGCTTAGCCGTCTGGTAGGAGATTTCCGTCATGTTACCGTAGTTACCGGTGAACTTGATGCTGTCGTATGGCACCATCTGCGCGGCGGTGATTTTGTTCACTTCCTCGACTTTGGTACCGTCCGGCAGAGTGACGGTGTAACGCCCGCCTTTAGATGATTGCGTTTCAAAGAAGCGGCCTACGCCGGTGCCGGAACCGACCGCTGCGGTGGTCGCTACGCCCGGGATCTCCACTTTCTTCGCGGCTTCTCCGCCTTCCGCCAGCGCAGCGCGACCGGCTTCTGAATCTGCCGGGATAGCGTCCGGGCTTTGCAGAACGCGTTTTTTGGCATCGGCTTTGTAGATATAGGCGGTGATTCGCTGGTTGCCGCCCTGGTTGGCATCAACCTGGCGCACGATAAAGAAGGAGGCGGCGCCCTTGGCCTTAGCGGCTTTGGTGATGGCGTCGTTAACTTCCGGCTGGCTGCGGTAGAAGCCCTGTACGGTGACGGTATCAAACGGCTCCAGCTCGACGGCCTGGTCCTTCGGTAATTCCATTACGCCGTTAATCACACGATTTTTCGGCGCGTCGGCCTGCGGGGCATTTTCTTTATAAAAATCGGCCGTTACGCGCAGGTTGCCGCCGCTGCCAAAATCAGACGTGTCGACAACATAAAAGGATGCTGCGCCTTCTTTGTCCGCTTTACGGGAAACGGCCTGCACCGCGTCGCCAATGGCGTTAAAACGGCCGGTAACCACTACGCGATCGTAGGGCTTCAGCGCTGCCGCCTGCTCCGGAGTCAGCTCGGTCGCTGCATGGGCAGACAACGCGGTTGTAGCCAGAAGAGCAGACGCCAGGAGTGAGTTCTTAAGCTTCATAAAAATAATCCTTTGCCTTGCGCAAACCATGTACTGGTATTGTTGTTGACTGAAAACATTTGATTATTGCATTTATCGTGAGTGACTGTCTGCGTCAATTTTCAGTTGTCGCCCTAAACGTATACTGCAGAAATATAACATTTTTCGATATGTTGAAAAAACAGCCGCTTGACCAGCAAAATCGATAATCGATATCACTTTCATAAGTTAACGTAATGTTAATACGATGTTCAAGACGGCGATAAATGGTGAATTAACCCCTCTGCCAAGCGGATTATCAGGCGCTGGCATAAAAATAAGGTAAATATTGCTGCCTGGCACGGTTAGCCGTGCGTTTTACCAATAAAATCAAAATTTCTGTTTTATTGCTGTAGATCACAATCGGTATTTTCAGTAGGTTATAAAAAGTTTGTTACTGTTTTATTTTTTCAGACATATGTTGGAAGGCACGTTCATCCGCCTTCGCGACGGTCGTTTGTAAGAAAAGTAAACCATCATCAAAAACCGATGGAAGGGAAAACTATGCGTATTGGTGTACCAAAAGAGAGACTAGCCCTGGAAACCCGGGCCGCCGCCACGCCGAAAACGGTGGAGCAGCTGCTGAAACTCGGGTTCAGCGTCGCGGTAGAAAGCGGCGCAGGTAAGCTGGCCAGTTTCGACGACGAGGCCTTCGTTCAGGCTGGAGCGGAGATCGTTAGCGATGATGACGTCTGGCAGTCCGACGTCATTCTGAAAGTGAACGCGCCCGATGACGAAGAGCTCCTGCTGCTTAATCCCGGCACGACGCTCATCAGCTTCATCTGGCCGGCGCAAAACCCGCAGCTGATGGAAAAACTGGCGGCGCGCAACATCAACGTGATGGCGATGGATTCAGTGCCGCGTATTTCGCGCGCTCAGTCGCTGGATGCGTTAAGTTCGATGGCTAACATCGCCGGCTATCGCGCAATCGTTGAAGCCGCCCACGAGTTTGGCCGCTTCTTCACCGGGCAGATCACCGCGGCAGGTAAGGTTCCTCCCGCGAAGGTGATGGTTATCGGAGCCGGGGTTGCCGGTCTGGCGGCCATCGGCGCGGCTAACAGCCTCGGCGCAATCGTCCGCGCGTTTGATACCCGTCCGGAAGTGAAAGAACAGGTGCAGAGTATGGGCGCCGAGTTCCTTGAGCTGGATTTTAAAGAGGAAGCGGGCAGCGGCGACGGCTATGCCAAAGTCATGTCTGAAGCCTTTATCAAAGCCGAGATGGCGCTCTTTGCCGCCCAGGCCAAAGATGTCGACATCATCGTTACCACCGCGCTGATTCCGGGTAAACCGGCGCCGAAGCTGATTACCCGCGAGATGGTTGACTCCATGAAGTCCGGCAGCGTGGTGGTTGACCTGGCGTCGCAAAACGGCGGCAACTGTGAATACACCGTGCCGGGCCAGGTGGTTACCACCGCCAACGGCGTGAAGATTATCGGTTATACCGATCTCCCTGGTCGTCTGCCGACGCAGTCCTCACAGCTGTATGGCACCAACCTGGTTAACCTGCTTAAGCTGCTGTGCAAAGAGAAAGACGGCAATGTCGTTATCGATTTTGATGATGTCGTTATCCGCGGCGTTACCGTGGTTCGCGAGGGTGAAATCACCTGGCCCGCTCCACCCATTCAGGTATCTGCTCAGCCGCAGGCGGCAGCGAAAAAGGTTGAAGCGCCAAAAGCAGAGGCGAAACCGAGCTCGCCGCTGCGCAAGTATGCGCTGATGGCGCTGGCGATTATTCTGTTTGGCTGGCTGGCAAGCGTGGCGCCGAAAGAGTTCCTCGGCCACTTTACCGTTTTCGCGCTCTCCTGCGTGGTCGGTTACTACGTCGTATGGAACGTCTCCCATGCGCTGCATACGCCGCTGATGTCGGTCACTAACGCGATTTCCGGCATTATCGTGGTAGGGGCATTGTTACAGATAGGCCACGGCGGCTGGGTCAGCTTCCTGAGCTTTATCGCGGTGCTGATCGCCAGCATTAATATTTTTGGTGGTTTCACCGTCACTCAGCGCATGCTGAAAATGTTCCGCAAAGGATAAGGGGTAACAAATGTCTGGTGGATTAGTTACAGCTGCATACATTGTTGCCGCGATTCTGTTTATTTTTAGCCTGGCGGGGCTTTCCAAACACGAAACCTCCCAGCAGGGGAACTACTACGGCATTGCCGGGATGGCGATTGCGCTGGTGGCGACCATTCTGGGGCCGGATAGCAGCAACGTCGCGTGGATCCTGCTGGCGATGGTTATCGGCGGCGCGATCGGTATTCGCCTGGCGAAGAAAGTTGAAATGACCGAGATGCCGGAGCTGGTGGCGATTCTGCACAGCTTCGTGGGCCTGGCGGCGGTACTGGTTGGCTTTAACAGCTATCTGCAGCATGAAACCGGTATGGAACAGATTCTGGTCAATATTCATTTGACCGAAGTGTTCCTCGGTATCTTCATCGGCGCGGTGACCTTTACGGGTTCCGTTGTGGCGTTTGGCAAACTGTGCGGCAAGATGTCTTCTAAGCCGCTGATGCTGCCGAACCGTCATAAGCTAAACCTGGCGGCGCTGGTCATTTCTTTCCTGCTGCTGATCGTTTTCGTGCGTACCGACAGCATTGGCATGCAGGTACTGTGCCTGCTGGTGATGACCGTGATTGCCCTGGCGTTTGGCTGGCACCTGGTGGCCTCCATCGGCGGCGCGGATATGCCGGTCGTGGTATCAATGCTGAACTCCTACTCCGGCTGGGCGGCAGCGGCGGCGGGCTTTATGCTCAGCAACGACCTGCTGATCGTAACCGGTGCGCTGGTAGGTTCTTCTGGTGCAATTCTGTCCTACATCATGTGTAAGGCGATGAACCGTTCGTTCTTCAGCGTGATTGCCGGCGGTTTTGGTTCTGACGGCACGGCGTCCACAGGTGATGAAGAAGTGGGCGAGCACCGTGAAATCAGCGCCGAAGAAACCGCTGAGATGCTGAAAGGTTCTCAGTCGGTCATCATCACCCCGGGCTACGGCATGGCGGTTGCGCAGGCTCAGTATCCGGTCGCGGAAATCACTGAGAGACTGCGCGCGCGCGGAATCAAAGTGCGTTTCGGTATTCATCCGGTTGCCGGGCGTCTGCCGGGCCATATGAACGTCCTGCTGGCGGAAGCGAAAGTTCCGTATGACATCGTGCTGGAAATGGATGAGATCAACGATGATTTCTCCGATACCGACACCGTGCTGGTCATCGGCGCTAACGACACGGTGAACCCGGCCGCGCAGGACGATCCGGGCAGCCCGATCGCCGGTATGCCGGTGCTGGAAGTGTGGAAAGCGCAGAACGTCATTGTATTTAAACGTTCAATGAACACCGGCTACGCTGGCGTACAAAACCCGCTGTTCTTTAAAGAGAACACCCACATGCTGTTTGGCGATGCCAAAGCCAGCGTCGATGCGATTCTGAAAGCGTTGTAAGGCCTGGTCGTTTAAAACCTGTGCTTCTTAAGCCGTCTCTTCTGAGACGGCTTTTTTATATAGGCAACGAAGGGGTTATTTGCTCATAAAATAATCAGGCGAAGGTGTTACAATAGGCTGTTTTTCACCCAAACTGAGGATATTATGGATACCGAGTTAACCCCCACGCAACTGGCCATCGAATTTCTGCGCCGTGACCCCGCTGCTTTAACCCCCGCGCAGTATCTGAAAAAGCTGAAATTGCTGGAACTTGAGTTCGCCGATTTAATGGCGCTTTCGTCCATGGAGCTTAAAGAAGAGATCGATCACGCCTGGCGCTTAGGTATCCACTAACGTTTTCGTTACCCATAAAGCTGTTGAAACCGGGGCCAAATGGCCCTTTATTTTTGTTAATGGGATACAAAAAAATCCCCCGCGCGGGCGGGGGATGACGTCTTATTACCACGAATGAAGTCAACGGACTAATCGTCTTCTTCGTCGTCCAGCTCAACCGGCGTCTGGTACTGGTCCGGCTTCAGCGCCAGCAGGTCGCAGCGCAGGTGGTCAATAACCTGTTCAGCGGTATTGCCGAGGAAGGCTGCCGAGAGTCCGGTTCGACCAATCGTACCCAGTACCACGATCCCCGCCTGAAGATGCTCTGACAGGTCGGGAATGACCTCCTCAGGTAACCCTTTTTCAACGTGGGTGCGGCCTTCATCGATGCCGAATTTTTGCCGCAGCGCTTTCATGGCCAGCAGATGCTGACCGCGAATGGCGTCGTTATAGACGCTGGGGTCAAAATCAGGGAGCTCAATCGCGATATTGATGGGCGTGACGGGATAGGCGCCCACCAGGTGAACCTCTGTATGGTTAACCTGTTCCGCCAGCTCAATGGTTTCTCTGACCAGTTTTTCATTGAGCGCGTTGTGGTAGTTCTCTTCACTGGCGAGATTGACCGCCACCAGCGCTTTACCGCCTTCCGGCCACGGCTGATCTTTGACCATCCAGACCGGGCATGGGCATTTACGCAGCAGGTGCCAGTCCGTTGGGGTGAAAATCACCGCTTCCAGCTTGTCGTGCTGGTGCGCCATCTTCAGCACTAAATCATGCTTGTCGCTGATGATTTCCTGAATAATGGCTTCGAAGGGACGATTGTGCCACACCACTTTAATATCAATGGGCACGCCGGACTCTATATAGAATTTTGCCTGCTCGCGGATCCAGGCGGTACGCTGCCCGATGACGCCCTGGCGCATGGCCGTGCGTTCGTCGGGGGAGAGCAGGGTGGTCATCTCATAAGAAAAATCATAGATCGGCAAAAAGGCTTTGATGCGGCCACCAATCCGTTGGTGCAGATACACCGCGCGCCGCAATGCAGGCTGGTCGTCCTGATTGGGGTCGATTACTACCAGCATGTTCTGATACTTCGCCATACAGGGTCTCCTTACAACTGTAACTACAGTCTGTATTAAAAAGATAACCTATATGGATGAAATGAAACAGGGGATGAGCCTGGCCAGATCAACAAATTAGAAAAAAATTCGCGATCCGGCCGGATACGGGAGGACTATCAGGCGACGTTGCGGGCCTGGCCAGCAAGCTGCGCCAGCAGGTCGCTGTTTTCGATGGTGATATATTTGCCTTTAACCGCCAGCATACCGCTTTTCTGGAAACGTCCCAGCAGGCGGCTGATGGTTTCTACCGTCAGGCCCAGATAGTTGCCGATATCGCCACGGGTCATGGTGAGGCGGAACTCACGCGGCGAGAAGCCGCGCTGCGCGAAACGGCGGGACAGATTGTAGATAAAGGCCGCCAGGCGCTCCTCTGCGTTCTTTTTAGAAAGCAGCAGGATCATATCCTGATCGCCTTTGATCTCGCCGCTCATCAGACGCATCATCTGCTGACGCAGGTTCGGCATCTTACCGGAGAGGTCGTCCAGCGTTTCAAACGGAATCTCGCAGACCATTGAGGTTTCCAGCGCCTGGGCAAAGCTCGGGTGGTGGGCGGTACCGATGGCGTCAAAGCCGACCAAATCGCCGGCCAGATGAAAACCGGTGATCTGCTCATCGCCCTGTTCGGTGATGGTGTAGCTTTTAATGGTGCCAGAACGAATTGCATACAGCGATTTCAGCTCATCACCGGCTTTGAACAAGGTCTGTCCTTTCTGGATAGGCTTTTTCCGCTCGATGATGTTATCAAGCTGGTCAAGCTCATGCTCGTTCAGAGTAAAAGGGATGCAAAGCTGGCTAATGCTGCAATCCTGGCAATGGATTGCACAACCGCCAGACTGAATGCGTCGTATAATTCGCTTTTCCGGGATCATAAGTCTGCTCAGGCTTTAATTGATATTGGTCAATTTTAACATCTTTTTGGTGAGCAGGTAAGTCTCGAACCCCTGAAACACGTAATATTAAAAGGGTAAATCAGTTACCCATTTTATCTCATTGATTATGAATAAGTTATCTGGCGATGTTGGATTGTAAAATTACCGGAAGATTCCAGAAAAGGCACTTACGGTCAAAGGAGCAGATAGCCTTCGTGACGCAATAGCCACTCTTTTCGCTGCACGCCGCCGGCGTAACCCGTCATGGTGCCGTTACGCCCGATCACCCGGTGGCAGGGCACCACAATACTGACAGGATTTGAACCGTTGGCGGCACCCACGGCGCGCGCCGCGCCCGGACGTCCCAGCGCCTCCGCGAGCTGACCGTAGTGCATGACCTGGCCGCAGGGGATGGTGCGCAGCGTTTGCCAGACTTCCCGCTGAAACGGCGTCCCGCCGGTGGCGGTAGGTAAGGTGTCGATAATGGCGAGATCGCCCGCGAAGTAATCGCTAAGCTTACGGCTCAGGTTACCGGGATTACGCGAATCAACGCGTTGGTAGCCTTCACGGCGATAATGAACATCCAGCAGTTGTTCCATGCGGTCGCGGTGCTGATCCCACTCAACGGCCCGCAGGTTAAACTGCTCATCGCAAATCACCCACAGCGGCCCCAGCGGGGTGTCAATTTTATCTTGCAACAGCGTGAGCATCGGTCCTCCTTCAGCGAGGTTATTTTGGCAGGGCATCACCATAGCACGACGCGATGTGGGCAAACCATACTCCGAAAAGGTCAACAAACAGGGTCAGCATGGACTATTAATTATGAGGTGAGGAAAGCGATGTTTATTTTTACATTCACTCGCAGACGCGTTGGCAAGGCGATTTTGCTACCTTTATCCGGCGGCGAATTCACCGGCAACCATCCGGCGCGGCAGATAAACAGACTGGCTTTCCTTGAGTCCATGATTTCCCGGCGTTTCTGCGCGGGTTTTTACCAACAAAGGTGGTGATATGCAATATATGATGACTGGCGTTGTAATTGTGATTATCAGCGGCTTAGTAATTCATCTGATCGCTTTGGCGATTGAAGGACTGTATAAAGTCATCAGTAACCGCACGACCTGGCGTTAACGTTTTTGTGGCCTTCCCTGGCCTGTCGCGACGTTAAGGTAATCGCGGATAAATACCCGGTCCGATGGGCAGCCCCACGAGGTACCAGCCAACCAGCAGCAGTAGCCAAACGCCAAGGAATATTAATGGATAAGGCAAGACCAGCGAGTAGTAGGTTCCAAGCTTAGCGTCGGGCCGGTAGCGCTGTAAGAAGCCGAGAAATAGCGGCACAAACGGCGATACCGGCGCCAGCGGCAGCACCGATGAGTCGGCGATGCGAAACAGAATCTGCGCGAATGCCGGGTGAAAGCCCAGCAGCATAAACATCGGCACGAAAATCGGCGCCAGAATCGACCAGATTGCCGAACCGCTGGCGATAAACATACACAAAAAGGCGGATAGCAGCGCCAGGCCGACAAACGCCGGTACGCCGTTCATTCCCGCGCTCTCCAGCAGATCCGTCAAGCCGACGGCCATAAATTTCCCCATATTGCTCCAGTTGAACATGGTGTGAATAAGCAATTAAAACAATTAGTTGTTTTATTATGGGGGTCTTTAGGGGTGCTGAGTGATGCAAAAATAAAGCCGGATGCTACACAATTGGCGGCATCCGGAGTAACGGTTACTTTGTCACTGATTACCGCATTTCATCTGTTCCAACAGGTCGCGGCCTTTCTTCAGCTGCGCATCGATATGGTTAGCAAGGTCCTGAATGTGGATCATGCGAGGGGCCTTTTGGCTCTCTGCTGCGCGGAAGGTTGGGATAGGGAGATCACCCATAGCAGCGCGTTTTTCAGCTGTTGCCGACTTCAGCCCAAAATATTTTTCGCACACCTGGCTGAGTGGTACGGTGGCAGACCCGTACTCAGCCATCAACAAAAACATCGTATTCATCTTCACCTCACACCACATCCAGGCCACGACAGTGGCACCATACTTCATACATCCGCTTAACCACTTCCCGGCAGTAGTAGCCGTGAGCGTCTCGCGTCAGATCGTACCGGCCGCCGTAGCGCAGCCGTACCCATATCTCAAATTCACGGTTCAATGTTTTGCGCCTCCATTGCATCCATCAGCATCAGAAAAGCAATGGCTGCTGCTCGTAGCGGGTTCCGGTTGTTAACCTGAATCCCTGATTCGTGCACTGCCTTCCAGACCGTTTTGCCATCCGGTATGATCCCTATCCGATATTTCCTTACTACAGAGAAAAGGTCCTCTGGCCGACTGAGAGGGAAGTATCCATAGCTACACTGCCGGCCATGTACGCCCCACAAAAGCTGCGCCCCTTTTGGGTTGCTTGGGTGAATAATCACCTGATAGGTGGGCTTGGTCCGCTTTCCGACCAACAGGCTAATTTCACCGTCTGATAATTTGCTGTAATTCATCAGACCTCCTCCTTGCGGTACCCGGCATCAAAGAGAGCGCTGGCAATAGCGCCGGCCCTGTTAACTGTCAGTGCTTGATCACCAACACAAATCATCGTCGCCATTTCCTCGATAGCCTTCTTGCGATACTCGGCCCGGCGGTCGGCGATAATCTCGTTGCACAGGTCGACGCATTCAGAACAGATATTTACGCCCGGGCCCGCGATAAGATCCTGCTCACCGACTACCTGCTTACAGAAGTTGCAAACAGTTTTCGGATCTGCTTCCCGCTGCGGCATCTGGCGCCACATGCTGATGTTGGAATAGTTCGCCATCATTTCACCTCTCCGATAACTTCAACGCCCGCGGTAACCAGTGCTGCGATACAACCCTCGCGCATACTCCCAGCTCCAGCAGCAAATCCCTGATACCACTCGGCATCCGAACCGAGTTGCGGCAGCGCCGGCAGGCTCACCTGAATAGACGTTTTTGCAGGCATACCAAAGCCCAATTTTTCCCGGAGTTCAGCGATAGCGGCGTCATGCTCTGCGCGAGCTTCTGGCCCCATCGCGTCCAGCTCGGCGTAACGTTCCGCACGGTTCTGAAGCGCACGCAGGACAAGGTGAGTGCTGACACCTTTACCGAACCGGAAGCCGGGCTCAAGGATAACCGGGCAGGGTAGCGTTGTTGGGTAGGTCGGCTCTGACCGTTCAAGTAGAACGCTGGCCATCGCTATAACTTCGCCCGGAAAGAAAGGGGCGCCATCGACGATTGCTCTGAGACGTTTTTCACTGATCGTCATTTTGTGGTCTCCTGCTCGGCTTCGATGATGGCATCGACCGCCATCGCCAGTGTGTGGGCGAGGTCGTCGTAATTCTGCCATGCATCGTTGCTGAAAAAATTCGTGAGCATTACCGGAGCCAGACTGGCAACCAGGTATTGCCGGTAAGTCATTCCCCCGGGCGTCGCATTGCTCGGGTTGGGGAAGGCGTAGTGCCGGCCGTTTTTCATCGTTTAGCCTCCCGCTGTACGGTTTTATAGGCCCGCAGCGCATCGCGGGTTTTTCCTGATATCTTCGTCTTCATGAAGAAGTTACCGCGCCGTTCACTGACTACGCCCGGAGTGCAAAGTAAGGCGGCATCAACCACCCGGTTATGCTTGCGTAACTCAAAAATGGTGCTGGTGATCGTCACCGCGGCCACGGCGCCATAATCTTTAAAGTCGATTTTCATCACTGGCTCCTCTCAACTTTGAAATAGTCATCACGGCAGGGCATAACAACGAACTCCGGGTTTCCGTAAGTTGAGTTGATAGCAGAATCGAACTGAACACGAACCGCTCCGCCTTCACCGGAAGGCCGCAGCTGTACCGGAACAAATAGGCGTTCGCGACCGAACATTTTTTCCGGATAGCTCAGGTAGTCCGCCTGAATCACAGGGTTTACACTGAGGTCCAGCTTTTTGGGTATGACTCGATCCAAATCAGGGAATCGACCATCCAGCAGTTTAATGCCGGTAATGGAAAGGCGGCGCTGGAACTGGTCGCGATGAATGGCGATTGGCTCCTTGTTGAAGATCAACTCAGTAGTTTCCGCTTTGGCCGGCACGTTACCTTCAAACTGGACGATGATGTTTTTCTTTGTACGGATGCCATGTTCCATGCGCAACGCTACATGCCCGTTAGTTGCCTCGATGTGCTTTGGAGTAATGTGAAGCCCGCACAGGTAATAGCGAACATCGTTCTTTGCAGCACACACCAGAGCAGCGCGGATTAGTTTTGACGGAATGATCATGCTTCGCCCTCCCCGAAGATCTCCGCCGGATCTTTGCGCAGCTCAAAGCCGCCGAACTCCGGATGGTGCCAGCGTTTGCGGCCTTTGGCTGGTGGCGTGGATTCCTTAATCAGGACCTCGACCGCAGCCATGAAAAATTCGCGATGCACACAAAGCCCGCGAACGCCATCGAGCTGACAGTTTGGCAAGTCATAAAAGGTGACCAGCCGGCGGCAGGTTGGATCAGATAATCCGGTAGCCCAGGAAACTTTGTGGACAGGCACATACTCCGGTTCTGCAGCATCTTCCTGGGTTACATGGCCGATATGATGTAGCGTCGGATCTTCAGGCAGGGCTGCTGGCAGGGCGGAAACAGTCGCGTTGATATGTACGACGGCCTGAATACCGGTGGCTTCCAGGATGCTTTTCATTACTCCTGCTGCGGTGGCTTCTGCGACTGTGCGGGTCAGTGCTGCAAAATCAGGGTTAATCCCGATCTCCGGCTGTACGGGCTGAGCAGCGATGCGCGGTTGAGATAATTCGCGCTTCATGTCCTGCCATTGCTCAATAAGAGCCAGCCGGCGCTTTGGGTCATAACCAGTAATGAGTGTCATCGAAAGGTCTTCGTTTAGCCAAATTTCATCGATAACGTTACGTCCGCAGTAATCCTTATATGAAATAAAAAAACCTTTAAAATCATCATGGTCCAGATTTGGACTATAGATTCCCAGTTGTTCCAGCATTGCTTTAATGTCCCGGACAACATGCTTGGGATCTTTTCCGGTAACCATTGCAATTTCACTGCTGCTCATCATCAGTACGCCGTTGACGGATTTCATATTCATGCTATTCAATCTCCTTCAATTCAATTCCGAGTTTTTTCGCCAGTCGGCGCTGATTGCGAGTTAGTTGCATGCGGGCCATGCCTTCAGGGGCTGGTTTTACGGCGTCGTGGAGGCTATGCCGAAGACTCGCATAATCACTGGCATTGCTTTTGTCTGGCCGGATGTGGCTGTGGAAAAACTGCGCCATCGTCATTCCTGCGTATCCTTGCGATGTACTGTTTCTGCGTGCTTTCTTTGCCATCTTTACTTCCCCTCAGTGCATAACCGGCATGCCAGGCATGCCTTCGGTATGAATTTGTTCGATAAAGCCGTCATGCAGAAGGTTGAAACCTTCCCGGCCCATAGCGGACAACCTGAACCCGCTTTCGTCGTCAGCAACAACCATGTCCTGATACATCCGCAGCGCCAGCTGCTGGCCAACGTCAGGCCCGTATTTCTCAATGGCACCAGCCTCAATATGGTTAGCGAGCGCAAAGCGCTCCGGCCCGGGGTAGACGCTGATAGCACCATGCTTGCCTGAATAGATAACGGCTTTATCGACGCCGCCATCCTCGTTCGGAACGTCAATGTCTCCGTTTTTCTCCCGCTCTTCGGTAATAAATACCGCGGCCAGCAACCAGCGCCAGACGATGATTTGCTTCTCGATGTTGAGCGTGATCCATCTGCTTTCGACCGCCTCCATGATGCAGGCCAGAATTTCCATACCTTCGGCGAGACGTTTGTCGTAGTGACCGTTATCCAGTTCACGAATAGCGGCGGAGTAACCAATGATCCCGCTTCCAGATAACCGGATGCCGGCAGACGTTGGTTCCGGGTTAAATGCTGTGTGATCCATTGCGTACCTCTGCTGGTTTGCTGGCTTGAAGTTCTTCACGCTCTTTCACGTAGCGGTCGTGCATGGCATCCCACCTTTCGCACCACTTCTGCATTTCACGCTTGCGGGAGAGGATTCGACGCAACCGGCGAACGGTGCGCTGGTGGGCGCGGTGGTATTCGTCGGTAGTTTCGCCACGGCGCCACATTTCGGCCCCTTCGTGCTCAACCAGAAAATCAGGGTGGCGCTGCTTAAACCCGGACAGAGCGAAAGCGTGCGACGTCAGAAAGTGGGCCAGCCAACTAATAGCGGTACCGCGGCTAAAGCAACGCTTCATGCGGCCGTGACGTATAGCGGCGTAAAGGTCGCCGACGGGCGTGCGGTGCTTCTGTAATGCCAGGTCAATGGCGCTGGCGGTGCGGTTGTCGATCATCTGTCTTTCTCCCGGTTATACGTTTCATGGCTCATTACCTCCCAGTTCCGGCCGTCGTCTTTTGATAACAGCCGCCAGCGTGGATTTACCTTCAGGCTGAGATATCCGGTGCGGTGCATGCGCCTTGCGTAGATGCGCTTCCGGCGGTATCGCAGCAGGACCTGCAACGCCTGCAGGTGGACCCGCTCAGGAATGCGAATTGCTGTTAGCGCCACTGGCTTCCTCCTGATTGGGGGCGATCACCTGATACCCGGCTTTCTTTGCCATCCAGAAGAAGGTATCCATGCTGGCAATCAGCTCGTTATCGCGAACTTTGCGGGTATCAATTACCTGGCCGTTTTCAATCGTCATAACGACCTGCACTTTTTCGTGTGTAATAGGGGGGGGGTAAATTAGCCATCAGTTAATTTCTCCGCTTATGTATTTCTCTTTTGCATGAGCGATTAATTCAGAAAAAATGTCATCGACAATCGCCTTACCGGTTTCGGTCAGGTATTCGGTATGCCCGTTAATATCCAGACTGTTCATATAAGTTTTTCGCAAAAAACCTTCAGACTCTGAACCGAATTCTGCTCGAACTTGTTTTTCGAATCGCTGCAAAAGTTTCAGCATCGATTCTTCGTTAATTTCGATAACCTGTATGTTGCTATCTGGCATATTCACAGAAAGGCAGTAACCGCCAGTTTTACGTTTCAGCCTATGTAGGGTCGCAATTGCTATTCGGCGGCGATATTTTTCAAGTACGTTTAGTCGTTCCACCGTTTCTTTCCTCCTCTGCATTCATCCAGCCATCAATATCAGATGAAATGCTGTAAGCGATCTGCATGAGACTAAAGCGCTGCGCATCTTCCAGTTGATAATAGTTTTCAGCTACAGTCTGAAGCAGGTGTAATAATTGCTCTGAAACAATACTTGCTTCCTGAAGCGTCATATTCCTGATTCTGCTGGAATGGGTGCTCACATTTACCTCCCGTATGCTTTACGAAGATAAAGACCCGCAATTAATTCCTGTCCGCATGATGCATAAAGCAGGGCGGTTTTATATGCGCTGCGGTCGATGATGAATGTCATATTTAGCGACCCTTTCTAATGTTATTCACTGTGGAGCCAGTCATAACGCAAAGCTCATTGAGCAGACTGGTAAAGCGACCAGCGACACGCTTATCCGTTCTGGCTATCGCAGCAAAGAGCAATGTATTGAACTCATCCCTGAGTTGGTTGGCGTAAGCATCTGCGTGCTGTGCTGTTCTGAGTGCTCCACTTGCTTCAGTGACCACGGGGAAATCAACACGCATTGTTATTCCACAATTATCTTTTTTACGGGATGCAATATTCATTGCGCTTTCCTCAAGGTGAGTGCGGTCCAGGAAATTAAGCCGTTGTTTAAATTAGGATTTTATTAACTTAGTTTTTCTTCGATATTTTTCAGTTCACTGCAAACCTTAATTGCATAGTCGAAAATTGCTGATGCCATATACATTGCGGGATTGCCGTTATCTTTATCGCTGAAATAAGCTTCGGTATAAACATGTGCAAGCTCTTCGAGTTTTCTTGCTGTAATAGTCGCGTGAAATACATCGTCAGCAATATCAGTCTCGCCCTTTTCCTGTTGGGGGGGGGGCAGACGCCTTGTCATAAGCCTTAATATATTCGTTCGTGATATCCAGCGTTTTTTGCATCGAACGAATTAAACAAGCCATTGCGCAATCTGTTTCCTGGTCCTCGTTGCTGTTTTTGTAAATAATTTCAAGAAGCACGGTATTCTCGATAATTTCTGCTGCAACAGTCTCAAGCATCTGAACGGGAGTTTTCATTGTTCGGCCCTCTCCTGCTGATAAATGACCTCATTCATGTAGACATAAGCATCACCAGTCAGCTTTTTAATGAGAGACGCTATCGCAGAAAGTTCAGAATCTGCTAATTGATGCGGATGATCCTCAAGAAGGGAGCAAATCAGTTCTGCTTGAAATACATTCTCTGCGGATTTTTTAAATTGATTGAGTTCTGGAACTGTCATTTTCATCACATTGGCTCCGTTGTTTGCCGATGAGATGAGTATTACCAATAGTATTATCAATATCAATACTAAAAATGCTATTTAATTAGCATTAAAGTATTAGTATTTGATATTTAAGGGTATTTATTTTTATCGGTGCGGATTGTTGAAATGCAAAATTATTGAGGGGAGTGATGGCTGTAACAAAAAGGCCGCTCTTATGCGGCCCCTACACAATTGTGATAATTAGATAAGTCTGAGCTTTGTCTCAACAGCAACTCCGATAATCCGGCAGTTGCCATTGATCGGCACCAATGGCCACTGCGGGTTCAAGCCCTTCAGGTACTTCTGTCCACCATCGATGATTAGCTTTTTAAACGTAGCCTCGTTTGAGTCTGAAAGCTTAGCGATCACGAGGCTTCCATTCACAGCTTCCCGTTCCGTATCAAAAAGAACATAGGTTCCTTCAGGAATGCTTAGACCAACAGGAGCCGTCATAGAATCACCTTCCACTCGAAGCCAGAAAGCATCCCCTTGGATATGAGCGTCAGACTCAAGCCATAGGTCAATGTCTTTTGCCGTATAGGCTTCTACTGCTTCGCACCATGAGCCAGCCTGAACATTGCTGATCACAGGATAAGACCTCGAAGCCTTGTAAGGAGCAACAAATGTAACGTTGGATAATTGTGCTATCCGTGATGCCTCTTTTGATAATGTAGGGCTTATATCTGAAATGCTGACTTGCAATAACTCAGCAAATTTAGCCACCACGCTGAGGTTTAATGGATTCCTGCCGTGGAGGTAATGCCCTACCGCCCCTTGCGAAATATCAAGGGCATCTGCTATGTGCTGCTGGGTTAAGCCCAGCAATGTTTTTTTTGACTCATACAGGGATCTGAGGCGCTTCGCGTCATCAATCTGATCTGCGGTCTGCTTTTTCTTCTTTTCCATAAATTTATTTTAATACCTTTAGTTTGAAAATGTCTCCTACTGATAGTACTATTGATGATATTACTTTTAGTACTACTTTTTAGCGGGAAGAACTATGAGTGTCATGACATTACGTGAATTCACTGACAGATACGGTCAATCTCAGGCAGGGGCCGTTCTTGGTACGACGCAAATGGCTGTTAGTAAGGCCCTAGCTTCAGGCAGAAATATTTCCATAAAAATAAGCGAATCGGGAGATGTTGAAGCTTTTGAGATTCGCCCGTTTCCGTCCGCAAAGAGAACACGGAAAAAACTTAAACAAAAGCTACCCGACATCTTCCCGCACCCGGTAACGGAGGTGTGACATGTCACAGCAATCTACCGCAATGCCAGATCCGCGCTACTTCCAGCAACTGCTACCGCGCAACATCCGGTACGACCCGAAAAGCGGCGTGTATTACCTCATTGCGAAGCGGGCAGACTAAGCCATGCACCAGGAGTTCATCAGGGTTGAAATGCCGTCGCTTTACAGCCAGGCAGACGCTGAGTGGATTCAGGAGCTGCTGTTGCGACTGCCTCCGTCGCTTCGTCGGAAAGTCGCTCTGAAGTATTCAGAGGTTTACGAAATTGAATTTAACGCCGAGCCCGTCTCATTCCGTCAGGAGAACCGGGCAAGGCATGAGGCCAACGTCAGGCTTCGCAGGTTCGTGGATACACACGGACGCGCACTTCAGGGGTATACGACCCAGCCACCCCTGGCCGGATCACGCTAGCGATCTGAAGGTCGCCCGGCTTAAAGGTGCCGGGCGGTAGCAGGGTAACCATCTTGACTGTTTTTTGTTCTATGTACCAGTTCGCGAGTACATAGGACGGGGAAGAGGGAAGAGGGGGGTTTGGGGGGAGTTGGGAGTTAGGGCAGGAATAGAGTCCTTTTCCAACAGACAGGTACATGGGTTAGGTAGGTACCGATCTAAGAGACAGGGTTTACAAGCAGCATCGTACCAGACAGGTAGTACATGGTTGCTGGCTTCTCAGATCGGGAAAGGGTCCTTTCTGGAATAGTGAATTTTAAAGGTGGTGGTGATGCTCAATATCGAACCGAATTTTGCTCAGGATCGTGCGCTTAACTCGCTGCGCCGGGAGTGGAAGCAAAACCGCACGTTCATGGTCTATGCGCCGACCGGTAGCGGCAAAACCGGACTGGCCGCCTTCATCACCGCCGGTCACATCAGCCGCGGTAAACGGGTCATATTCATCGCACCCTATACCATTCTGGTGCGCCAGACTACGGCCCGCTTCGTTGAGTACGGTTTACCTGAAGATGAGATTGGCATTATCTGGCGCGACCACCCTGACTACGATCCAGAACGTCTGATTCAGATCGCCAGCGCCGACACGCTTATCCGCCGCGACTTCCCGGACAACATTGACCTGATTATTGTTGACGAGGCGCATATGAAGAAACGTGCGTTGCTGGAGGTTATCCGGGACTCCGGTATCAAAGTAGTAGGTCTGTCAGGTACGCCATTCTCTCCGTGGCTGGGGAAATATTATTCTTCCCTCATCAAACCCACCACGATTGGCGAGCTGATCCAGCGTGGCGATCTCAGCCCCTATGAGTTCTACGCGCCGACAAAGCCAGACCTGAAAGGTGTTAAGTCAGGCACCTCCGAAGAGTATGGAAGCGACTATAACGAAAAGCAGTTATCCGAGATTATGTGCGGATCTGACCTGGTGGGCGATATCGTTGATAACTGGCTTCGAAATGGTCGTGACCTGCCTACTGTAGCGTTCTGCGTCGATAAGGATCATGCCAACTTTGTCACCCTGCAGTTCAACCGCGCAGGCATTAACGCTGAGGTTATGGTTGCCGAGACACCATCCGATGAACGCCACCTCATCATTCACAGGTTCGAGACTGGCGCCACAAAAGTCATTGTCAGCGTTGGTGTGCTGGTGGCCGGCTTCGACAGCGATGTTCGTTGCATCATTTACGCCCGGCCGACAAAGAGCGAAATTCGCTGGCTGCAGGCGCTTGGTCGCGGATTGCGTACTGCGCCCGGGAAGGACGCCTGTCTGATCTTCGACCATAGCGGTACTGTTCACCGCCTCGGCTTCCCTGACGCCATCGAATACGACGAACTACCGTCTAAAAACGATGGCATGAAAGGGGCAGCAGCTCGGGCAGCCAAAGAACGCGAAGAGAAACTCCCGAAAGAATGCCCTGAATGCCACTTCATGAAACCTGCTGGCGTCTACGTCTGTCCGAAATGCGGATTTAAACCCCTGGTCGGTGAGGACGTCGAAACCGACAGCACCCGCAACCTCAAAAAAATGAGCAAAGGCGAGACGGTTTACACCAAAAGCCACAAACAGTCCTGGTGGAGTCAGATCAAGTTCTATCAGCGCCATCGTGCCGCGCAGGGAAAACCTGTCAGCGACGGCTGGTGTGCGCATACCTTCCAGGAAAAGTTTGGTGAATGGCCGAACGGCTTAAGCGACTTCCCGTTGGAGATCACGCCGGAGGTCAGCAACCACATTAAACACAAACTTATCAAATTCGCTAAAGGCCGCGAACGGGCGCAGCAGATTGCGAAAAAACCAGTAAATGATCTGCTCACACCTCAGGACTACAGCGCCCACTACGAGCCGCCTGAGGGAAGTGACGGGAAAATAATTATCGAAGCAAAACGAAAACTCCAGAAAAACGTAAATAGCGCGAGTCAGTGATATGAAAACGGCAGAAGCAGCAAAAGGTCGATGGTCTGAAATTTTTGAATATTACGGGCTACCCCCGATCACCGGGAAAAGCCATTACAAGGGGGAGTGTCCGGTATGTAAGGCCCGCGGTAAATATCGCGTTGATGATCGTGACGGCGACGGAACATGGATTTGTGTCTGTGGCAGTGGTGACGGGATGAAGCTGCTGACCCTGACCCAGCAGAAATCCTTTTCGGCAATCTGCGCTGAGGTGGATCAGCTCATTGGCAATGATTACCAACGCATCAATGTTCCTGTTAACAGTTCAGCGGCACGGCAGCGCCAGCGGGTCATTAGCAAGTTTTCAAAACTGCTTGATTTAAGAGGGACATCTGGAGCGGGGTATCTCAGTCAACGAGGGATCGTCAAGCTGCCAGCTGAGAGTATTCGCTTCTGTGACCGGCAGCGGCATGCCGGACGAGTTTTTCAGGCCCTCTACGCACTGGCAACCGATGACAAAGCTGAGCTTTGTTACCTGCATCAGACGCTTCTTGATGGCGATAAAAAGGCAAATATCGATAGCGCGAAACGTCTTAAATCACTCCAGGAAGAGAACTATCTTGATCATGCCCGGTCAGTGGCCATTCGCATGTTCCCGGTATCTACGACACTCGGCATTGCGGAGGGTATCGAGACGGCTCTCTCATGCCACCAGGTATACGGCATCAACACCTGGGCGGTTATCAACAGCGGCTTCATGAAGAAATTCCGTGTGCCGGCTGGAGTAAAGCACCTCGTTATTTTTGCCGATATGGATATGCATTCGGCAACCGGCCATGCCGCAGCGTTCGAGTGTGCTCATGCAAACCTGCTGGCGAAAAACGACCTGGTGAAAGTCAGCATCCGCTGGCCCGATTCCGGTGATTTTAATGACATGCTCATGAACGGCGATCAGGTTCGTGAGCAGGTATTTTTCAAAAAGGTGGCCGCATGAAGCTCGAATCTTCACTTAAGCATTTCAGCCCTCAGGGCATGCACATCAGCGACGACGTGAAAAGCACATCGCCGAATCGCCTGAACGGTACCGACGTTATGACCGGGATCGGGGTGACCAGCAGCCGGGCACGGTTCGGGCTGGCGGCATTCTTCGGTAAGGCCGGCATCAGTAAGTCCGATGAGCAACTGGCGGTTCAGGCGCTGGCTCGGTATGCCATAGATACAGCACCAAAGAACGTTCGTAAGGCCGCAGGTAAAGCGCTGGGGCGCTGCTGCCTGGTGCTGGCGCAGTTTGCCTTTGCTGAGTATTCCCGCTCGGCAGCAACAACGGGAGCCTGCAGGGTATGCAATGGCTCCGGAAAGATGCAGACGACCATCACAGAGCGCAAGGTCACATACCCCTGGGGCAAAGCGCCATACTGGGCGAAAAGGTCCCGTGCCGTTCGGCCGTCTGACTGGGAGAAATGGACCGAGGTAACAGCCATCGTCAGCACCAAATGTGAAGCCTGTGACGGGAAGGGGAAAGTAAACGCCCGCTGCCGCTGCGGTGGCTCCGGTCAGGTGCTGGACCGCAAAGCGACAAAAGAGCAGGGAGCGCCGGTATACAAAACCTGTGAGCGCTGTTCGGGGAATGGCTTTTCAGCGATGCCGTCTACAGCTGCGTACAAAGCGATTCTGACGCTCATTCCAGACCTGCACGTCAGAACATGGA
>OJXA01000066.1_pt1 | contig 41193 bp, 40 predicted proteins | sample 1600581 | NCBI WGS metagenome assembly OJXA01 (sample SAMN04436615, study PRJEB24849) | human gut metagenome | biome: human gut; feature: NICU; material: stool | host: Homo sapiens | place: USA: Saint Louis, MO | collected 2009-12-13 | reverse complement strand
CGGTTCAGTTCCCACAGCCCAACGTGACGATTGCTTACGATGAGGATCAGGACGGCGCCGCCCGGGTGCGCAACGCTGCTTTCGCTGAGTTTGTGAAAAATAAAGCGCTGATTGCGGCGCCACATCTGCCTTTCCCCGGGATCGGCTATGTGACGAAAGGTGAGCGGGACGGCTACGCGTGGGTTCCAGTGACCTATACCAACCGTGACGCAAAATAAGATGTCCCCCTCCGATATGGATATGGACCTGATCCTGACGCTGGATGCGTTACTCAGGGATCAGAATATCACCCATGCGGCCGCGCGGCTGGGCATCAGCCAGCCGGCGATGTCTGCCCGCCTTGCGCGCCTGCGCGTCCTGTTCGATGAGCCGCTGTTTATCCCTTCCCCACACGGACGTGGGGTGTTACCGACGCCGCGCGCCGAGGCGTTAAGACCGCAGGTCGCGACGGTTTTGCAGGGGATATCGGCGATGCTTGAACCCACCACGTTCAACGCGCAGAACAGCAACCGCACCTTTGTGATTGCCCTGCACGAGAACCCGGCGCTGATGCTGGGGGCTGAATTGCAAAATCAGATTAGCAATGCGGCACCAGGCATCCGTCTGCGTTTTGCGCTTCCCGAAACCCCGCTGCTGCCAGCGCAGATGGAAAATGGCGATGTGGATATTTATGTCGGCATTAACGCGGTAGCGCACGATGCATGGGTCAGACGTAAGCTGTTTGACGATGAATATGCCACCGCCCAGCGTAAAGGCCATCCACGCGGTACGGGGCCGATGGATCTGGAAAGCTATTGTAGCCTTTCCCACCTGGTGGTTTCATCCGAGGGCGACCCGTTCGCGGGCTTTGTCGATCAGCATCTGGCGGGGCTTGGTCACCAGCGTAACGTGGTGATGTCGACGCAAAGCTATGCGATGGCGCCTGCGATTGTTGCCGGTACCGATTTGCTCTGCACCCTACCCAGACGCATGTTGCTACGTTTCACGCAAACGCTTGATATTTTTCCGCCGCCGCTGGATCTGCCGCCGATCGTCATCGGTATGTACTGGCACCCGAAAAACAGCCAGGATCCCGCTAACCGCTGGCTACGTGAACAGCTTCTTCAGGCCGCCGGACGTCAGGTGTGATCGAGGATACTCATCAATTTTTTCAGCACCTCAGAGCGAATAATCCGGTGGCAAACCAGCGTCAGCTCGCTCTCCCGGAGTCGGTCAAGAATATCCACAAAGACGACGTTTTGTACACATATCGCCTTCGCTGAAGCTGGCAGCATGGCGATGCCAAACCCTGCCGAAACGAGGCTTATCACCGTGGGAACATCGGTGGCATTTTGCACAACGTCAGGCTGTATGCCCGCGCTGTGGCAGGCATCATAGAAATATTGCTCCAGCCCCATCCCCTCCGGGTCGCGCAGGGCGATCCACTTCTCCTCTTTCACCGACGCAAGCGTCAGCGCGGCGGAGCCCGCCAGGCTGTGTTGACGAGGTAAGGCCAGCACGGCCTTTTCCGTTGTAAAAGGACGACTTTGCAGATCGTCAGGCAATAGCGGTAACGGGGCACGAATAATGGCCACATCCAGCTGGTTGCTTTGCACGCCGGTATAAAGGGTTTGCACGTTTCCCGTCATCATGGAAAGGCTGATGGCGGGCCATTTCTCATGTAAAAGCCGCAGCGCGGCGGGTAGCTTACTGTCGAATATCGCACTTGAAACACATCCGAGATTCAGCACGCCCTGTTCCCCTCTGGCCGTCTGTCTGGCATCCAGAATCGCCTGATCGGTCATTAAAATCGCGACTCTGGCTTTACTGAGAAATGCCTCACCGGCTGGCGTCAGCGTCAGGCGACGATTCGCCCGGCTAAAGAGCAAGACCCCAAGACGATCTTCAAGCGTTTTTATCTGCTGGCTCAGCGCTGGCTGCGCCATGTTAAGGCGCTCCGCCGCCCGATGCATGTGAAGCTCTTCCGCCACCACGATGAAATTGCGCATCAGTCGAAACTGCATACCATGCCTTTATTATTGATAATAAAATTCATATTAAAATAGCATAAATGATGCAATTGATAGCCCTCTTCGTCCGGTTAAGAATGGAAGCCTTCATCCGAGGAGGGAAATATGAAAAACCACATCAACGATCTCAGAAGTGCTATCGAACTGCTCAAACGCCATGAAGGTCAATACCTTGAAACCAGCCATCCGGTCGATCCTGACGCGGAGCTGGCGGGTGTGTACCGGCATATTGGTGCTGGCGGCACGGTAAAACGTCCTACGCGCATTGGCCCGGCGATGATGTTTAACGCTATTAAGGGATATCCCGACTCGCGTATTCTGGTCGGAATGCACGCCAGCCGCGAGCGGGCGGCGCTCCTGTTGGGCTGCGAGCCCTCTGAACTGGCAAAACATGTCGGCCAGGCCGTGAAAAACCCGATTGCTCCCGTTGTCGTCCCGGCGGCCCAGGCGCCGTGTCAGGAACAGGTGTTTTATGCCGACAATCCGGACTTCGATCTGCGTAAATTGCTTCCGGCACCGACCAACACGCCGATAGATGCCGGTCCGTTCTTCTGTCTGGGGCTGGTGCTGGCAAGCGATCCGGAAGATGCCTCACTGACCGATGTCACTATTCACCGTCTCTGCGTGCAGGAGCGCGATGAGCTCTCCATGTTCCTTGCCGCAGGCCGCCATATTGAAGTGTTCCGTAAGAAAGCCGAGGAGGCGGGCAAACCGTTGCCGGTCACGATCAATATGGGTCTCGATCCCGCTATCTATATTGGCGCCTGTTTCGAAGCCCCTACCACGCCCTTCGGCTACAACGAGCTGGGTGTCGCCGGCGCGTTACGTCAGACCCCCGTCGAGCTGGTGCAGGGTGTGGCCGTAAATGAAAAAGCGATAGCGCGTGCGGAAATTATCATCGAAGGCGAACTGCTGCCGGGCGTGCGTGTAGAAGAAGATCAGCATACCCACACCGGGCACGCGATGCCGGAATTTCCCGGCTACTGCGGGGAGGCTAACCCCTCCTTACCGGTAATCAAAGTGAAGGCCGTCACGATGCGTCATCAGGCGATCCTGCAAACCCTGGTAGGACCGGGCGAGGAGCACACCACGCTGGCCGGTTTGCCAACGGAGGCCAGTATCCGTAATGCGGTCGAAGAAGCCATCCCCGGTTTTCTGCAAAACGTCTATGCGCATACCGCTGGCGGCGGCAAGTTTCTTGGCGTATTGCAGGTGAAAAAACGCCAGCCCTCTGACGAAGGGCGTCAGGGTCAGGCGGCACTCATTGCGTTAGCCACCTATTCCGAGCTTAAAAACATTATTCTCGTCGACGAAGATGTGGATATTTTCGACAGCGACGACATCTTGTGGGCGATGACGACCCGTATGCAGGGCGATGTCAGCATCACCCATCTGCCGGGGATCCGCGGACACCAGCTCGATCCGTCTCAGGCGCCGGACTACAGCCCCTCCATTCGTGGCAACGGGATCACCTGCAAAACGATTTTCGACTGTACGGTGCCCTGGGCGCTTAAGCCCCGCTTTGAGCGTGCGCCCTTTATGGAGGTAGACCCGACGCCATGGGCGCCTGAACTGTTTAAAAAATAGCGTTAACCGGAAAATCTTCTTCACCCTTCACGGGCTGAGGGTTTCCCACAAAATAATGCCTGCACAGACGGCCCCCTCTCCCTTGAGGGAGAGGGCTGGGGTGAGGGGGAACATACGGCTCTGGTGGTCATTCCGTTCACTTAGGGCATCGCTGAAAGCCCTCAGTTTTTCTGAGGCAACGTTATAGCTTTTTCTTTCAAATTACTGGGTAACCCTCTCCTTCACGGGTGAAGAACCTCACGCTGAAATTGCCGCGTCCCCTGCTTTCTTGTAACCTTTGAGCGTTTATCACATCCCCATAAAAAATGAGACTACCGGACGCCTATGACAGCACATGTTTCCAACGATCCTTTGCATGGCGTAACGCTCGAAATGCAGGTTAACGCGCTGGTTGCGCGATATGGCTGGAATGAACTGGGCAACCGAATCAAAATCAACTGTTTTCGCAAAGACCCGAGCGTTAAATCGAGTCTGAAGTTCCTGCGCCGCACCCCATGGGCGCGGGCGGAAGTTGAAGCCCTCTACCTCGACTCTCTTCACGATGACGGTAACGGGGAACAGGACGAACCGGCGTTTAATCCCTGGACGGATAGCCGGACACCCAGGAGCTAACACGCAAATGATGCGACACGTAAAACGGACTGGCGCGCTGCTTGGCTGCGCGCTTTTACTGGTAAGTTGCACTTCCAAACCACCCAAATCACTCGTTACCCCGCTGCCGCAGGCGAAACCTCTACAGCAGACTAACGAACCCATGCGCGGGATCTGGCTGGCGACCGTCTCCCGTCTCGACTGGCCTCCTGTGTCATCGGTGAATGGCCGTAGCGCGGACCAGCGTATCGCCCAGCAACAGCGGGCGCTGACGGACAAGCTCGATAAGCTGAAAAAACTTGGGATCAACACCGTCTTCTTTCAGGTAAAACCGGACAGTACGGCGCTGTGGGCCTCTAAAATACTGCCCTGGTCAGATACCCTGACGGGGACTATCGGGGAAGATCCCGGTTACGATCCGCTTCAGTTTATGCTGGATGAAGCGCACAAGCGCGGGATGAAGGTTCATGCCTGGTTTAACCCGTACCGCGTTTCCACCAACACGAAGCCGTCGACCATCGCCGCGCTTAATCGCACCTCGTCGCTTCATCCTTCCAGCGTGTACGTCCAGCATCCGGAGTGGATCCGCACCTCGGGGGATCGTTTTGTTCTCGACCCGGGCATTCCCGACGTGCGGGACTGGATAACCCAGGTGGTGATGGAAGTGGTAAATCACTACCCTGTCGACGGCGTTCAGTTCGATGACTATTTTTACACCGAGACGCCGGGGTCCACCCTGAATGATGCCTGGACCTTCAGGCGCTATGGCGAAGGATTTGCGTCAAAAGCGGACTGGCGTCGACACAATACGCAGCAGTTGATTGTGCAGGTCTCCAGGGCGATCAAGCAGGCTAAACCTGAGGTCGAATTTGGCGTCAGCCCGGCGGGGGTCTGGCGCAATCGCTCCTTCGACCCGGCAGGCTCGGACACGCGCGGCGCCGCAGCCTATGATGAATCCTACGCTGACACGCGCAAATGGGTACAGCAGGGTTTACTGGATTACATTGCGCCGCAGATCTACTGGCCCTTCGCCCGCGACGCGGCACGTTACGATGTGCTGACAAAATGGTGGGCTGACGTGGTGAAACCGACCCATACCCGCCTGTATATCGGGATCGCGTTCTACAAAGTGGGCGCGCCTTCCAGAAACGAACCGGACTGGACGGTGAACGGCGGCGTACCGGAGCTGAAAAAACAGCTCGACCTCAACGATTCACTGCCAGACGTTAAGGGCACCATCCTGTTCCGTGAAGACTATCTTAACCAGCCGCAGACGCAGGAGGCGGTAAATTACCTCCGGGGACGCTGGGGTAATTGACTGAAAAAAGGCAGAAACGTTCTGTTTCTGCCTTTCTTTTACGGCTTCGGCCCGAACATCGCCTCAAGCTGTTTTGCGTCTGGCATACCCACGACCTGTTGCAGTTCGTTTTGCTCATTCAGGTAATAAATAGCCGGTGTGGCATTCGCGCCGAGACTGTCCATTAGCGTCTGGTGATTTTGCAGGATCTCAACGGTTTCCCGGGAAGCCGCAGCTTCAGGTTTCGGCAGCTTTTTCCCGCCGGACAGCTCGTACGCTTTCCAGGCCGACACCGGATCTTTCGCATTCAGGATCGCGGAGGCGTTACGCCCGCTGTTCGGGTTAAGAAACGCAACCAGCAGCGTGTTGAGCTGGACCTTGCCAGCCTTCACCCACGGCTGCGCTTCAGCCCAGAACTGCTTGCAGTACGGGCAGAACGGGTCGGCAAAGACGAAGACTTTGCGCGGGGCACTCTCCGCGCCCTCTTTCAGGGGATGCGCCGCATTGAGCTTTTTCCACATCTCGCGGCCCATCGGGGCGTAGATCTCTTTCTGGAAAAAGGCCTCGCTGAGGTTGGTTCCCTTCTCATCATACAGATAGCCAGACACGACGTGCTTTCCGTCAGGGGTCAGAAAGAGCGTCACGCCCATGTCCTGATATTTCCCCAGCCACGCTGGCGCGCCGCCGGGGGCGTCAATTTTCTTGATGATTTTGATGTCCTGCTGTTCACTGAAGTGCTTCACCACATCCGGAAGCGACTCCTCTGCCCTGACCAGCCCTGAAACCATCAGAGCAGAGAGTAACAGCACCTTTTTCTTTGCTAACCGTTGAAGCATAACGACCCCTCTAAGATATTGTTTTTCAGAGTGGTCGAAGTTTATTGCCCTGTCAACGCTTCATAAATATCCTTGAGGCGACTACGCAAAAATCGCACGGCTTTGTGTTTGCGGGATAATAACGCCTGCACACTGTCGCCTGTTTCCTCTGCCAGCACCTTCATGCTGTAGCCCTCAAATTCCGTTTTTTCAAACACCTCGCGCTGAGGTGGCGGCAGTTCCGACAGGGCTTGCCCCAACTCTTCCCATAGCAGCATGTTGAGATACTCCTCCTCCGGCGTTTGCGGTACGCCGAATAACGTTTCTGCAATCTCCTGCTCCGGAAAGTCCTCGTCATCTGCTGTCAGGTACCCCGGTAGTGAAACCTCGTGCTTTTTTCGCGCCCGGTCGATCATCTCATTTCGTGCGGCGCGAAACAGCCAGGCGGCGACGTTCTCGACCGGTTGTTCCACTTTCATCAACTGCCAGGTCACTTCCTGAAGAATATCATCGACATCATCACGAACCGCAGTCCGTCCGCGAATGAAGGCTTTTAGCCGCGCGCGGCAGGCATTGAGTGCCGAGATCAGTAATGATTCCCCCGCCTCACCGGCTTTCATATCGCTCACTCGGCTTCCGGCGCTTTCGCACCGTTATCATCTCGCTTTTCATCCCGGCCATCGTGCCACCGGCAATGACCGTGGCGCCCAAATCCCGCCCGACGCTGCTGAATGAAGGCCTCACGTTGTTCGGGGCTCATATTCATCCATTGTTCGTGCATACGGCGGTGCGCACCGAACATGCCCGGACGGAAACCCAGCCCACCGAAAAGAATGCGGCTCAGCAGCAGGATCCCCAGCGCCTGCCAGAAGCCAATGGCTTTAACCCCCAGGATGGCCGGGAGCAACGCGTTCCACAGGGACATGACCAGCAGGCCAAGCACCACGAACAGGACTGCGCCAATCACGATGCCCTTACCCATACGATGGCGGCCCAAACCACGCCCGTGACCTTTTCCGTGCATATCAAAATTTCTCATGTGTACCTCGTTTATGTTGAATGATTATGGTCTCTGATGAGGTAGACGGATGAGGAACAGAAATATTGCCGGGGAAAGAGAAAATTTATGTGATAGCGGCGTTGTATGGATAACAGTATTGGCTGAAGGAGATTGTGCAGCGGCTGAATACAAACATTAAAAAGGCTCCCTCGGGAGCCTCTCTGAACATCACGCCGTAGCAGGCAGACTAAAGCTCGAGATACTCTGGGACAGCTGCTGCGCCTGCTCCTCCAGCGAGGCGGCGGCGGCGGCGGATTGCTGCACCAGCGCCGCGTTCTGCTGGGTCACACCGTCCATCTCCGTTACGGCCTGCCCAACCTGACCAATCCCGCGGCTCTGCTCTTCTGAGGCAACCGAAATCTGTTCCATCAGCGTATGCACTTTATTCACAGAGCTGATAATAGAATCAATCACCTCTCCCGAACGATTCACCAGTTGTGCACCGTTTTTCACGCTGGAAACAGACTGGGCGATAAGGCTTTCGATATCTTTCGCCGCCACCGCGCTTTTTTGTGCCAGGGTGCGCACTTCACTTGCTACCACTGCAAATCCTCGCCCCTGCGCGCCAGCACGCGCCGCTTCAACGGCCGCGTTTAGCGCCAGAATATTAGTCTGGAAAGCAATGATGTTGATGACGCTGGTGATGTCTTCAATACGCTTCGAATTGGACGCGATAGTATTCATCGTTTCGATGACTTCACGGGTTACCGCTTCACCGGTATGGGCATTTTTCACGGCATCCTGCACCAGCTTACCGGCCTGGAAAACGTTGTCGGTGTTATTCGCCACCGTCGCGCTCAGCTCTTCCATGCTGGCGGCCGTCTGGGTCAGGGCCGAAGCCTGTTGCTCTGTACGGGAGGCCAGGTCGATATTGCCGGAGGCAATTTCCTGCGCCGCATGCGTCACGGTGTGGCTGGCGTCGCGCACCTGAGAAATGGTGGAGAGCAGCGCCTGGCGCATCTGCTCCATCGAGGACATCAGGTGATTGATTTCATTCCCGGAATCACGCTTGATCGGTACCGGTACGTCCAGCTTCCCGGCCGCAATCTGGCGACAGTGCTCGCGCGCCAGGTTCACCGGCGCAAAGACCACGCGTTTCATCAGCAGGCTGACGGCGAAGATCACCACCACGAACAGCACCGCAATGCAGGCGATAATAACCAGACCCGACACGAAATTATGGCTCGCATCCTCGTTCAGCGTTTTGGCGTACTTCTGGTGAACGGAGAGAACCTGATCGAGCACAATTTCATATTGGCGATCGAGTTGAGACACCACGGGAATAAGAGCGTTGAACCGCGACACATCGTGAGCGGCGGCAGCGGCGATGAGAGGCGCCAGTCCCTGGTTACGGTAGTTTTGCCACGCCTCCTGGTAGGCAGTGACCAGCGGGGCTTCGTCCGGCAAACGCGGCGAGGCCATAAACGCCGAAAATGCACTATCGGCTTTGGTCAGCGCCTCTTTAACCGAGGCCAGTTTCGCAGACAGATCGGTAGCGTCCCCCGCTTCCACCATTTTCACATACTCCATAACCCTGACCCGCAGGGTTCGGCTGTGGTTAATGGGATCAATAATGGACAGAACCACCTGAATTTCTTTGTTCACATTATCCAGCGAAGTATTACTTTTAATGATGAGCCCAACGCTGGTGATAGTGCTGGCCACAAAGAAGAAAAGCAGGGAAAACAGGATAATCAGGGATGATTTTTTCAATGACATAACACACCTCAGGGATATAATTTCCCTTTGGTTATCGGCTGAATCCAATCTTTAATTAATTAAAGTTATTGATGTCACCCTCAGACGTTACCCTGTCACTCTACGGCCTTGTATCGCCGTTGCAGGGTGGCATCCAGCTTACGCTGGATCGGCTCCGGCGTTTCCCCTTCAATCAGTTTGCCAATCAGATCAAAGCAGTGCCAGGCGAGCTGGCGGTTATCCTGACGAACGGTATCGACAGGAATGGTCAGAGAATCATAGAGATAGTGATCGTCAAAGCTGGCCAGACGCATATCGCTTTGCAGCAGATTATGTTGCCCCATATAGCGCAACACCCCTTCCAGCAGACCGCAGGCGGCGGTAAAAAGGGCTTTTGGCGGGCGGCCCAGGCGTGCGCAAAGCTCGGCAAACATTTCGTAGCCGGAGCTCGGATGGTAATTACCATGAATGATCCACTCCGGACGTAACTCGACGCCAGCGTCACGCAGCCCCTGCTTAAACCCTTCAAGACGGTCACGCGTCGGGGAAAGCCGCGGCTGACCGCCGAGGAAGTAGAACTCATCCGGATGCTGGCGCGCGATGTCGGCCACCAGTGTGGCGGTTGGGGTAATTGAATCGGTGAGAACCAGCGGCAAAGAACTGTCGTTCATATGACGGTCAAAAAGCACAACGGGCAGCTGTTCGCTCAGCTTTTGATAGTCCGCGTCGTTGAGCATGCTGGAGGCGACAATCAGCCCGTCCACCTGGCGGGCCACCATGTTATTGACCACCACCGTCTCCTGGCCGGGATTTTCATCGCTACAGGAGATCAGCAGCTGAACACCCGCCTCGCGGCAGAGGGTCTCCAGCTCATGAGAAAAAACGGCAAACCCGTAGTTGGTGATTTCCGGCACCACCAGACCAATAGTGTGGCTGCGGTTGTCCCGCAGCGAACGGGCGTGAATGCTGGGCTGATAATGATGTTCTTTGGCAATCGCCAGCACACGCTCGCGTGTCTCCTCCGCCACCCGAAGCTCTTTGCTGCGGCCGTTCAGAACCAGGCTGGCGGTGGCTTTTGATACCCCCGCGAGCTCCGCGATATCTTTAATGGTGACGCGTTTTGTTTTTCTCACAACGACTTAGATCCGGCTGCCAAAACCTCTATTCTATCATGCAGCTGCGCAGCGACCAGTAGCGTAATGTGATATCGGACGCACCTTCGAAGCGTACCTGGGCCGGATGGTCAGGAAAATAGCGGCTGCTCATGACGCCTTCACCGTGATTGATGAAAATTTCGACGCTGGAACGGTCACACAGCACGCGTAAATGATGAACAGTGCCCTGCCAGTAGCGGGTCAGCGTGTCTGCGGTTTTCAGACTGGCGCGTTCCAGACGGATCCCCGCATCATCCACAATCAGTCGCAACGCGCCGGCAAAATCCACGTTGACGCACGAGGCGCTCAGTTCGAACTCAAGACGCGCTCCCGCCAGCACCGGGGCATCGCTGGCGCGTCCCTGCCAGAGATGTTCATCCTCGCGCAGCGTTTCCAGCTCACGGACCGGGGTTTGCCAGAGCTTACCGTCGCGGTAGCGCAGCTCGCGAGGACAGGTCATCTGGTGGATCCAGCCGCGCGCCCGCGTAGGCTGGAGCATCTCTTCGCCGTCCGGCACGCCCATCCAGCCGATGAGGATGCGGCGGCCATCTTCTGCCACCGTGGTTTGCGGCGCGTAAAATTCGAAACCGGCGTCAAGCTCATGCAGCTCGCCGTGCGCAAATGCAGGCGTTTGATAATCAAAGGCCCCGCTCATCCAGACGGCCGGATAGGTGTTGAGATAGCGATGCGGTTCGCGCGCCAGCCCCTGCGGGCAGCAGATCAAGACGTGTGTGCCATCAAGCGCAAACAGATCCGGGCACTCCCACATATAGCCCGCGTCCGTGAGTCCGTTGACGCCGTGACCGGCGATTTCGCCGCATGACGCCCAGGTGTGTAAATCGGCTGACGTAAACAGCAGCACCTTGCCGCGCTTATACCGATCCTGCGCCCCGAGCACCATGTACCACTGCCCGTCATGGCGCCACACTTTCGGATCGCGGACGTGCCCGGTATACCCGTCCGGCAGAGGCAACACCGGTCCCAGTTTGGCAAACGTGCCATCGTCATTTTGCACCGCCAGACACTGCCAGGCGGTGCGGCCGCCATCGTCAAACTTAACGTTGCCGGTATAGCACAGGGTCAGCACGCCGTTGTTATCCACGGCGCTGCCGGAGTAACAGCCATTGCGGTCATACTCTTCGTCAGGCATCAGCGCCATTGGCTCGTGCTGCCAGTGCACCAGATCTGCTGAGCTCCAGTGCCCCCAACACTTGTAGCGATGATCGCAGCCCAGCGGGTTCCACTGATAAAACAGATGGTAGCGCCCGGCAAACCAGATAAACCCGTTCGGATCGTTCATCAGCCCTGTCACCGGTGCGGGATGCCACTGCGGATAGTGGCTGTCCGCCAGCGCACGCGGCTGGCCTTGCATAACGGCGTGCAACACGGCAGGCCAGCGGGAAGATAAGGTCATTATTCAGAGTCCGTTTTATATTTCAGCAGCAGAGAGACGGTGAACGCCACGCCAAAGGCAATCACCATGCCGATAATATAGTTGAGCAGCGAGCTGGCCTGGACAATCGCCATGCCGGGAAGCGCCGTCAGGCCAACGGCGGTCATGTAGACATGCACCGACACCACCCAGGCACCGCCCGCCGCACCACCGATCAGCGCCGCGATAAACGGCTTCACAAAACGCAGGTTGATGCCAAAAATTGCCGCTTCGGTGATGCCCAGCATCGCGGAAAACGCCGACGGTAAGGTAATGGCTTTGATTTTGGCATCGCGGGTTTTGAACCACACCGCCAGACACGCCCCGCCCTGCGCCACGTTCGCCATCGCCCAGATCGGCAGCAGGAAGTTAACGCCAATCGACGGATTACCCAGCAGCCCGGCCTCAATGGCGTGGAAGCTGTGGTGAATGCCGGTAATGACAATCACCGAATAGAGCCCACCAAACAGCAGCCCGGCCAGCCAGCCCGCGTGGGCAATCAGAGTGCTAAGAATGAAGGAGATTCCGTCGCCCAGCGCGCGTCCCGCCGGGCCAATAATCAACAGCGCAATGAAGCCGGAGATAATGACGGTCAGGAACGGCGTCAGGATCAGATCTAACGCATCCGGGATGGCCCGGCGCAGCTGTTTTTCCACAATGCTCATAAACCACACCGCCAGCAGCACCGGGAAGACGGTTCCCTGATAGCCAATCATGGCGATTTCAAGACCGAAGAAGTTCATGGTGTGGAAGCCGGACGCTACGCCCCAGGCGTTGGTCAGCGCCGGATGAGTCAGGATGCCTCCGAGCGTTGCCCCCAGATACGGGTTGCCGCCAAACTCCCGCGCGGCGGTGAAGCCAATCAGGATCGGCAGAATAATAAACGCCGCCGAGCTGCACATATCCAGCATGATATAGAGCGCGTTATCCGGATTAACCCAGCCGTAGGTTTTAACCATCCCCAGCAGGCCCATCAGCAGACCCGAGGCCACGATCGCCGGGATAATCGGCACGAAGATGTTGGAGAGCAGACGCGCGATACGCTGGAACGGGTTCAGCTTGCGGGCCGCAATATCCGCCGCTTCCGATTTACTGGACTCGCTAATTCCTGCCGCCTGAATAAACGCGGCGTAAACCTTATTCACCACCCCGGTGCCGAAGATTACCTGCATCTGCCCGGCGTTTCGAAAACAGCCTTTCACGCCTTCAACCTTGCCGATAGCCTGCTGGTCGGCAAGCGCATCATCGACCAGCACCAGACGAAGGCGCGTGGCGCAATGTGCCGCGCTGGCAATGTTCTCTTTGCCACCGAGCAGCGGAATCAGCTCGCGCGCAATATGATTAAAATCCATAGATACCTCTTCCTGACCTCTTTTTATGGTGTTTGAAACGCCCCCGCGATGCGGGAGCGTGAAGGGTTAAAACCAGGTTTCCATCTGCACCCCAAAGTTCCATTCCCCGCCCGCGTTAAAGCCGCTGCTGCCAAAGGCGTCATCGCTGGCGTAGTTATCCAGCTTGCTGCTCCAGTCCATCCAGGTGGCGAACAGACGCAGCTCCGGACGGCTGAAGAAATCGCCAATCTTGCCCGCCTTTAACGTCGGGGCGAAGGTCAGCTTGTAGAAGCTACCGTTAACCGCATTGCGATTCTTGTAGCCTTCCGGGCTTAAATCCATGTACTGATAGCTGCCTTCGAACGCGAGGGCGAAATTCTGGGTCACCTCTTTGATCAGACGCGTATTGAGCGTGACCCACTCATAGCTGTCGCCCTTCACGTAGCGGTCCTTACTGCTTTGCGCCAGCACGGCGGGCGCAATGTGCCAGCCACCGCCCAGCGGCGTGACACCGTAACTTGCAAAACGCCAGGTATCGGCTTCTGACAGCAGCGCGCCGTCTGAACCAATGCTTTTCACCTCGGCGCCCAGACCGTGGCCGTAAAGGAGCGCCGTTTTGGCGGAACCTTCCCGCAGGCCGTAGAAGCTCTCGTTATGCAGACCAACCAGCGCATGTACCCCGTTATTGGCCGCGTCGGTTTTAATCGGATCGCCGTTGCTGTCCTTACGGTCGTCGTTATCTTTTGCCCGTAAGCCGCTGACCATCATCTGCACCGGCCCGGCGAAGTGATTCATGCTGAGGATGTAGTTCTGAACGTTGTTGTCGATCTCCTCTTCGCTGCCGAAGTTACGGCCATAAAGGGAGAAGTTACTGCGCAGCGTATCGTTCCACTTCACGTCGTAGACGCCGCCGCCGGTCCCGGCGAGAAACACCACGTCGGAATCCAGCCAGTGAATGTCGAAGTTGTCGCGGTCAAAACGCTTACCCGCCCAGAAGGTACTGCCCTTCAGCGCACCGGTAAAGTCAGGCAAATTGCCCAGCTCGGCAAAGGCCTGACGAATGTTCAGGTCGCTGCTGTCTGCCGACCAGTCGTTATAGGTTTTCTGACCGTCGGCCAGCATCGCCTTAAAGCGCGTCGTCGCACCATTCTCCAGCGTCTGTTTGTGCTCAACATTCAGCTCAACGTAGGTATCCGCTTCGTTCCCCAGACGCCCGATGGCCCCGCCCGTTTCCCCGGCGGGCGTCAGATAAGGGCCGCTTTTGCTGCTGGAGGCCGCGTCGTTCATCAGCAGGCCGGAACGGGCGTAACCGTGAAATTCAAAACCGCCTGTCCGGTCGGCTTTTTCTTCCAGCACCGTAGTACGTTGCGCCACCGCCTGTGTGGAGGTCTGCGCTTCCTGCTGCGCAGCCACCAGCTGCTGTGTTTTCTGTTCCGCTGCCGTGGCGCGCTTTTCAGCAACCTGCGCGCGGGTTTCCGCCTCCTGCAAACGCTGCTCCAGCGCCGCCAGGCGCGCTTCGATACGTGTCATATCCGTCTGGGCAAAAACAGAGGTACTCCCGGCCAGCATGCCTATCATCACGGCAAGTCTGCGTTTTTTATACATTTTGTCGCATCCCTAATAACTATCGGTGAAAGTGCTAAATTGCTAAACTGGTTTAGGCTAATGATACTAAACCGTTGAATTTTGGATCGGCAACGTTTTTTGCTAAACCGTTTTAGTAAGTGTGATCGAGGCGACAATTCAGGCCGCCGAATGGTGGCCTGGAGAGGTGAATTACAGTTCGTGATGATAAGGCAGCGCGGTCATTGCCCCTTTTGCGGTTGTCGCCAGCGCCCCACAGCGCTGCGCCAGCGTGATGACCTCTGAAAGACGGGCCTGGCCATCACGAGCCAGACCGAACAGCAGCCCGGCGACGAAAGCATCCCCCGCGCCGGTGGTATCAATGCATTCCACGGGTGATGCAGGATAGTGCGTCAACGCGCCTTTCTGCCAGGCGGTTACGCCCTCTTTTCCCTGCGTCACCAGCACCAGCCTGGCCGGACAGGTGCGCATCAGCGCCGCCAGCCCCTCATGGACCTGCGCATTTCCGGTTAAGAACGCCAGCTCTTCCACCGAGATTTTCACCACATCTGCACAGGCTAATACCCGTTCAAGACACTGACGCAGCTCGACTTCATCGTGCCAGAGATCGGCGCGAATATTGGGATCAAAGCTGACGAATCCCCCCGCCTGTCTGATCGCGGCCATCGCCAGAAACGTCGCGGAACGGCTGGGTTCGGCGCTGAGCGCGATAGAGCAGACGTGCAGCCACTCCCCGGCGCGGAATGGCGGGAGATCGGCAGCGTCGAGGAATAAATCAGCGCTCGGGCGAACCATAAAGGTAAAGGAACGTTCACCGTCGTTATCGAGATCCACCACCACCGTGGAGGTGCGATGCTGCGGATCCAGCCGCAGCCATTCTGTATTAACCTGCTCATCCGCAAGCGTTTTTTGCATAAAATGCCCGAAGGGGTCGTCGCCCACCCGGCCTATAAAGGCGCTTCTGCCGCCCAGACGCGCTACCCCTACCGCGACGTTGGCCGGTGCGCCGCCAGGACATTGCAGCAGTTTGCCCTCTCCGTCGGGCAACAGATCCACCACTGCATCGCCAAGTACCCAGATCGTCTCCATATCACCTTCTTAGCTAAATCATGTTAAACCGGTTTAGCTATTTAAGCACAGGCAGGGTGTCGGGGAAATATGGCGAGGGAAAATTTGCTTAACCCACCCGATGGGGCCAGTGGATATCACCCACGCCATTGAGCTGCGGGCGGGCGAACAAAAAGCCCTGGAAGCGGCGAATACCGGCGTATTCAAGCCAGCACCACTCTTCTATCTTCTCAATGCCTTCTGCGACCAGCGTAATCTCCAGATCGGTGCAGCAGCTGATTATCGACTTCACAATCGCCTGCTTGGGCCCGCTCAGGTGGATATCGCTGACGATCTCTCTGTCGATTTTGAGTTTATCCGGCTGGAACCGCGTGAGCAGCGAAAGACCAGCATAGCCGGAACCAAAATCATCTATCGCCAGCCCAACCCCTTCCGCCCGCAGCTGTTTAATCGCGCTGTTAAACTGGTTGAAGCCTGAAATCATCTCGTTCTCAGTGACTTCAATGATCACCTGCTCCGGCTGTAGATTGTGCTTTTTGATCTGCGTTACCAGGAACTCTACCGCGCCCGGCACGTTAACCAGCGACATTGGCAGCAGGTTCACCGCCAGTTTGTGGCTGCCGATGCCGAGCTTTTGCGCCAGCGCAAAGGTCCAGGCTTTGGTTTGCAGGTCGACTTCGTAAATCAGTTCACGATCGAGACTACGGAAGAAATGCTCCGGGCTGCCGCCGTCGTTTCCGCGTATAAGCGCTTCGAGAGAACTGATCTTGCCTTCGGACGGCTCGACAATGGGTTACAGCGCAAACTGGCAGGGCTGTCCCGCCAGCAGACCTAACCCTTTACCAAACGGCGCGCGCTCTCGCGAAAGCGTCCATTTATCAGGCTCATAGTCCGAAGCGGGTGGGATAGCGGTTTTGCCGGTGATAAAGGTCTGAATAAATTTGAAGACCCGATCCTCAGAAGTCAGATAGCTTTCCAGCTTGCTGTAATGCAGAACCGACGCCAGAACCACTTTTGGGGTCTGAACGTCCAGGTCAAACAGCAGCATTCCCACGTCTTCGAAACGTCTGCGCGGGCCGTAATCGCGCATCAGCTCCACCACGCCGGTATGCCGGTCATCCGCACGGATGGTGTTAAAAAGCGCGACGACGCGCTGTTCCGTGCCTTCGAGAATTTGCAGAACGTCACGTCCACGGGAGAGAAGAATGCCTGAGATGCCCTGCTCCGTATTACGGATCCTGGCCTGTTCAACCAGCGCGCTTAACGCTGCGGAGGTGCAGGTTAAGCTCAGCTGGCTTCGATAAATAAGAGTTGTCAGCACAGAAACGGGGTCCGGTATGGGGTATACGCCTGAACGGTACTGTTTAACACAGTTCCCCGGTGTGACCTAATCTATTCCACGTCGGGCTTAATTCTCCCCGATACGGCTGTCGATCCGCGTCTGCATATAATCGTAGAACGGATTCGACGTCACGCGCATCAGCGCATCTTTGCCGACGCTCAGAACCGATGTTTCTCCCCACAGGGCTATCGTCCCGAGGCTGATACCGTAGCGGTTTTTCACCGCAGGATGGCGGCCATACAGATCGTCATCAGGCGGGAACGGAATAGCAACATGCGACAGGGAATAAACCTCCTGCGGATACGCGACCGACAGCGGCATCACCGTTTCCCGGGTGCTGCCCGCTGGCGTTGTCTTTGCCACCATATCAAACCTGTCGGGGCTGGCATTGGTCACAATTGTGACACTGTAACGCCTTTTTGCCCCGGGCAGCAGGTCAGCCACCGCCGTCCAGGACGATGGCCTGAACAGTGGACGGAAACTCCCGGCCTGGTTGATATCAAAAACTACCAGTTCGCTGCCGTTTGCCGGAAGCTGGTCAAACAGCCCGCTGACCACGGCGCGGGTACTGACCGTTGAATCCATGACCGACTGAAACGCCAGCACCGGCGGAAGCTGCGCCAGTTTGTGATCATGAACACCGCGATTTATCTGCTCATGCAGCGCCTGGGTAAGCAGCCAGGACTGACGTGCTGCATTCACCGGGAACGAATTGTATTTATAAGGATTATATTCCGGCGAAATATTGAGCCACGCGGCTTTGGCAAACGCCGGTAACATGGCCGGTAGCCCGGCGAATCCGGCAAAGCGCGCAAACGCCGTGACGCCAATCATCGGTGAGAGCAAAACGATCTGCTCAGGTTGACGCAGTGCAGGCGCATCAAGGGCGTCGAGGGCATATTTCATCGCCAGCGCCCCGCCGTTGGAGTAGCCCACCAGATGCAGGGGGAGATCGTTCCCCGTCAGGCGTGTCGCTTCACGAACCGCAAGGCGCGATGCGGCCAGCCAAGCCTCCCAGTCAACGTCTGTCAGCGCGCCCGGTGCCGTGCCGTGTCCGGGCAAACGAGGCACTACGGCCACAAAGCCGTGCTTTTGATAATTCTCTGCCAGATGCCTGACGCTGTAGGGCGAATCCGTCAGACCGTGCAGCAATACCACCCCCCCGCGCGGCTTTCCGGCAGGCATCAGCACGAACGACCGGTTTGCATCCGGGGAAAAGTGTCCTGGCCACACCAGGCTCTGGCGGTAATAACGGTTCAGCGGCGTGCGCTCTGCGGGTGCGACATTCGCCGTCACCTCAGCGTCGAGAGCGGTGAAGATGGCGTTTTCCCGCGCGACATACGCTGCGAAGGTCGCGTTATCCATCTCCTGCACGGACATTTCGTCAGCCCGCCAGGTGTGCCAGTGATGCAGGGCCGGCCCCTGCTGCGAAAGATAAACCCGCACCGCCAGCAGCACGAGCACAATGATCCCGATGACTATCGCTATTTTTTTTGCGAGAGCCATCAGGCGCACGCTGACCCGCCAGGGCAAATTCGCCATGTGAGGCTCCCTCCCTTATCCACAGAGCGTTCATCTTACCAAAAAATGTGAAGAGGCTGACGTATTCACCAAATAGATACCGCTCAGGCCGGACACTGCACCAAAAGTGAACTACGCTGCACAAATGTTGAGCATCTGTTAAACAAATATTGCATTAACTTTGCTGCACAGCGCGTTTTCGCCGCAATGTGAACATGGCACGCGTCCTGCATTGTTAATCCGGTAACAGAAACCCGGCCTTTGACAGCCAGTTAACAGCGAGGCGGTATGACGACCAAACCTGAGGTGTTGAGCCGTATCGAAGCGACCTTTAGCCAGCTCACCCCAAGCGAAAAGCGGGTGGCAAGCTGGATGCTGGCGCACGTCGGGCAGATCCCCTTTGAAACGGCAGAGAGCGTGGCGCTGGCCACGGCCACCAGCGGGATCACCGTCGGACGCTTTCTGCGCAAGCTGGGCTACCGCAACCTGGACGACGCCAAAAAAAGCCTGCGCGATCCCCACCAGCCCTGGGGCATTAACGAGCGTCTCGACTCCTGGAAGCAGCAACAGCCGCTGTCGGATCGCCTTCAGAACTCCCTGTCGCTGGAGGTGGACGCCATTGCCCATGTCTACCAGCTGGCGCAAAGCGAAACGTTCAGGCAGGTGGTCCAGCAACTTACCCATGCCGACGCCGTCTTCGTGCTGGGGATCCAGTCCACGCGCGGGATCGCCAATGCGTTCTTCAGCCATCTGGAGTATCTGCGCCCGCGGGTGAGCTATTCAGAAGGGCTCTCCGGTAGCTGGGTGGAGTCGCTTAACTCCGGATTTGCGAACCCGTATATCGTGCTGACGGATACCCGCGCCTACTCCGCCATTGCCCGCCAGTACTGCCGCGTGGCGAGCGAAAAAGGCCTGGCGATGGCGCTGATCACCGATATCTGGTGCCCGTGGGCGCGGGATTACCCGATTGATTTACTCCAGGTGAAAACCGATACCGGCCATTTCTGGGATTCGCTGGCGCCGGTGAGCTGTCTGTTCAACCTGCTGCTGTCGGGCGTTGTGGAGGCGCTGGGGGATGCGCTGCCGGAACGTCTGGCAATCAACCGACAACTACAACAAGAGTTTGGTCAATTTGAACGCTAAAGGAGCGGAGCTATGCCTGAAGAGAGTCAACTGATTGATGTGGCGAAAACCTTTCCCACGCTGCATATCGATCTGAAATACGCGACCGCCGATAACATCACCGGCCGCCCGATCTACCAGCACGCCGCGTGCCTGCTGCATACGGATGCCGCCACCGCGCTGGCGAAAGCGATCGGCATCGCCGCGCTGGCCGGTCTGAAGCTGGTGGTTTACGACGCCTACCGCCCCCAGCAGGCGCAGGCGCAACTCTGGGATGCCTGCCCCAATCCGGAATACGTGGTGGATGTCGCAATTGGCTCTAACCACAGCCGGGGCACCGCCATTGACGTCACGCTGATGGATGAACACGACAACGTGCTGGATATGGGCGCCGGGTTTGACGAAATGCACGACCGTTCTCATGCCTGGCACCCTTCCGTTCCGCCTGAGGCGCAGCGAAATCGTCTGCTCCTGAACGCCGTGATGTACGGCGGCGGTTTTGTGGGCATCAGCAGCGAGTGGTGGCATTTCGAACTGCCGAACGCCGCCAGCTACCCGCTGTTAGATGACCAGTTCGCCTGTTATCCGACCACACACTCACTGTAATTCTGGAGCCCCGCCATGAAAACAACGCTGCTTACAACCCTGATTGCCGCTACGCTCACCCTGAGCGCCCCTCTCGCGCTGGCGGCGGTGCCAAAAGATATGCTGGTGATTGGGAAAGCTGCCGATCCGCAAACGCTGGATCCGGCGGTCACTATCGATAACAACGACTGGACGGTGACCTACCCCTCGTACCAGCGTCTGGTGAAATACAAGCCTGGCACCACGGAGGTGGAAGGCGATCTGTCGACGGGCTGGAAGGCGTCTGACGACCAGAAAGAGTGGACATTCACCCTGGCAGATAATGCAAAATTTTCGGACGGCACGCCGGTGACCGCCGAAGCGGTCAAGCTGTCGTTTGAACGTCTGCTGAAAATTAACCAGGGACCTTCCGAAGCGTTCCCGAAAGATTTGAAAGTGGACGCGGTGGATGAGCATACGGTGAAATTCACCCTCAGCCAGCCGTTCGCCCCGTTCCTCTACACGCTGGCCAATGACGGCGCGTCGATCGTCAACCCGGCGGTGCTGAAAGCCAATGCCGCCGACGACGCGCGCGGTTTCCTGGCGCAAAACACCGCGGGTTCCGGACCGTTTATGCTGAAAAGCTGGCGGAAAGGTCAGCAGCTGGTGATGGTGCCCAACCCACGCTGGCCGGGTGAAAAGCCGCACTTCAAGCGCGTCTCGGTGAAGATTATCGGTGAAAGCGCCTCGCGTCGCCTGCAACTTTCCCGTGGCGATCTGGATATCGCCGACGCCCTGCCGGTGGATCAGCTTGCCGCTCTGAAGCAGGAAGGCAAAGTGGCCGTGGCGGAATACCCGTCCCTGCGGGTGACCTACCTCTATCTGAACAACAGTAAGCCTCCGATGAATCAGGTGGATTTGCGCCGCGCGGTCTCCTGGGCCACCGATTATCAGGGGATGGTGAAAGGCATTCTCAGCGGGAACGGCAAGCAGATGCGCGGCCCGATCCCGGAGGGCATGTGGGGCTTCGATGCGAACGCCATGCAGTACAGCTTTGACGAGGCTAAGGCCAAAGCGGCGCTGGAGAAAGTCAACGATAAACCGGCCAGCCTGACGTTCCTCTACTCCGATAACGACCCGAACTGGGAGCCTATCGCCCTCTCCACGCAGGCGAGCCTGGGCAAGCTGGGGATTAACGTCAAGCTCGAGAAACTGGCGAACGCCACCATGCGCGACCGCGTCGGCAAAGGTGATTATGACATTGCGATTGGTAACTGGAGCCCGGACTTCGCTGACCCGTACATGTTCATGAACTACTGGTTCGAATCGGACAAAAAAGGGCTGCCGGGTAACCGCTCATTCTATGAGAACAAAGAGGTCGATGCATTGTTGCAGGCGGCACTGAAAACCACCGATCAGGCGGAGCGCACCAAAGATTACCAGCAGGCGCAGAAAGTGGTGATTGACGAGGCGGCTTACGTTTATCTGTTCCAGAAGAACTACCAGCTGGCGATGAACAAAGAGGTCAAAGGCTTCACCTTTAATCCGATGCTTGAGCAGGTCTTTAACATCGCCACCATGAGTAAGTAACGGCCCACGCCGGGGGGAAGTGTATGACGTTCTGGAGCATCGTGCGCCAGCGCTGCTGGGGGTTAATCCTGGTGGTGGCCGGTGTCTGTATTATTACTTTTATTATTTCACACCTGATCCCCGGCGATCCGGCCCGCCTGCTGGCCGGTGACCGCGCCAGCGATGAAATCGTGCAGGGCATCCGCCAGCAGCTGGGGCTGGATCAACCGCTCTATATTCAGTTTGGCCGCTATGTAGAGGCGCTGGCGCACGGCGATCTGGGCACCTCCATTCGCACCGGTCGCCCCGTTGCGGAAGATTTGAAAGCCTTTTTCCCCGCCACGCTGGAGCTGGCCTTCTGCTCATTGCTGCTGGCGCTGGTGATTGGCGTACCGCTGGGCATTTTATCGGCGGTGTACCGTAACCGCTGGCTGGATCACCTGGTGCGACTGATGGCGATGACGGGCATCTCGACGCCTGCCTTCTGGCTGGGACTGGGGGTAATCGTTCTGTTCTACGGGCAACTGCAAATTCTGCCCGGCGGCGGCAGGCTGGACGATTGGCTCGATCCGCCTGCCCACGTTACCGGCTTTTATCTGCTGGACGCCCTGCTGGAAGGCAACGGTGAGGTGTTTTTCAACGCCCTACAGCACCTGATTCTACCCTCCCTGACCCTGGCCTTTGTGCATCTGGGTATTGTGGCGCGTCAGGTGCGTTCCGCGATGCTGGAGCAGCTGAGCGAGGATTATATTCGTACCGCCCGCGCGAGCGGGTTGCCGGGCTGGTACATCGTGCTGCGCTACGCCTTACCCAACGCCATGATCCCCTCCATTACCGTGCTCGGGCTGGCGCTGGGCGATCTGCTGTATGGGGCAGTCCTTACCGAAACCGTGTTTGCCTGGCCGGGAATGGGAGCCTGGGTGGTGACCTCCATTCAGGCGCTGGACTTCCCTGCCGTCATGGGCTTCGCGGTCGTGGTATCGCTGGCCTATGTGTTCGTCAATCTGGTGGTGGATCTGCTGTATCTGTGGATCGACCCGCGAATCGGGCGCGGAGGTGCCGAATGATGTTAACTCAGGAAACGCCCGTCCCCGTCAGCACCGCCAAACAGCGCATCAACTGGGCAAAGCTGTTCTGGATGCTACGCAAAAGCCCGCTCACGCTGATCGGCGGGGTCATTATGATCGTGATGCTGCTGATGATGATGGTCTCGCCGTGGATAGTCCCGCACGATCCGAATGCGCTGGATCTGACCGCGCGATTGCAGGCGCCTTCAGCCCAGCACTGGTTTGGCACCGATGAGGTGGGCCGGGATCTGTTCAGCCGCGTGCTGGTGGGCAGCCAGCAGTCCATCACGGCGGGGCTGGCGGTGGTGGTGATTGCGGGCGGCATCGGTTCGCTGCTCGGCTGTTTGTCCGGCGTACTCGGCGGGCGCGGCGACGCCATCATTATGCGCGTCATGGACATTATGCTCTCCATCCCCTCGCTGGTGCTGACGATGGCGCTGGCTGCCGCGCTCGGCCCAAGCCTGTTTAACGCGATGCTGGCGATTGCGATTGTACGCATTCCGTTTTACGTGCGGCTGGCACGCGGGCAAACGCTGGTGGTGCGCCAGTTCACCTACGTGCAGGCCGCCCGCACCTTTGGCGCATCGCGCTGGCACCTGATCAGCTGGCATATCCTGCGTAACGCCCTGCCGCCGCTGATCGTACAGGCGTCGCTGGATATCGGCAGCGCCATTCTGATGGCCGCCACGCTGGGCTTTATTGGATTAGGCGCGCAGCAGCCGACCGCCGAATGGGGCGCGATGGTGGCCGTGGGGCGTAACTACGTGCTTGACCAGTGGTGGTACTGCGCGTTTCCGGGGGCGGCAATTCTGATCACGGCAGTTGGGTTTAATCTGTTTGGCGATGGTCTTCGCGACCTGCTGGATCCCAAATCAGGAGGGAAGCAGTCATGAGTGATTCCGTATTATCAATTGAAGATTTGCACCTGAGCTTCCCCATTTTTCGCGGTGACGTCCACGCGCTCAACCACGTCTCGCTGGAGATTGGCCGGGGTGAAATTGTCGGCGTGGTGGGCGAATCCGGCTCGGGAAAATCGGTTACCGCGATGCTGGCGATGCGCCTGCTGCCGGAAGGCAGTTACCATATTCACCATGGACGGGTCACGCTCCTCGGGGAAGATGTCCTGAACGCGTCGGAAAAACAGCTTCGTCAGTGGCGCGGCGCCAGGGTGGCGATGATTTTTCAGGAGCCGATGACGGCGCTCAACCCCACGCGCCGGATTGGCAGGCAAATGGTGGAGGTGATCCGCCAGCATCAGTCGCTTTCCCGCCGCGACGCGCAGCAGAAGGCGATCGCCCTGCTGGGCGAGATGCAAATCCCGGATGCGGCACAGGTGATGGATCGCTATCCGTTTGAGCTTTCCGGCGGCATGCGCCAGCGGGTGATGATCGCCCTTGCCTTCTCCTGCGAGCCGGAGCTGATCATTGCCGATGAGCCGACCACCGCGCTGGACGTGACCGTTCAGCGTCAGGTGCTGCGTCTGCTGAAACACAAAGCGCGTGCCAGCGGGACGTCGGTGCTGTTTATCAGTCACGATATGGCGGTGGTGTCGCAGCTTTGTGACCGGATGTACGTTATGTACGCGGGCAGCGTGATCGAAAGCGGCAGCACGCAGACCTTGATCCACCATCCTGTGCATCCCTATTCGATTGGCCTGCTGCGGTGTGCCCCGGAAAATGGTGAACCGCGCGAGATCCTCCCGGCCATTCCCGGCACGGTGCCTAACCTCAGCCACCTCCCGCGCGGATGTGCCTTTCGCGAACGCTGTTTTGCTGCCGGGGCGAAATGCAGCGAAACGCCACGCTTAATTTCCACGGGCGCAGAAGGCCAACAGGCTGCCTGCTGGTACCCACAACAGGAGACACGCCATGTCTGAGGTACTGCTGGAACTGGATAGCGTGCATGTGAATTTTCCTGCGCGCAAAAACTGGCTGGGGCGCGTGACGGAGCAGGTACACGCCCTCAACGGCATGGATCTCCGGATCCATCGCGGCGAAACGCTGGGCGTTGTGGGGGAATCTGGTTGCGGAAAGAGCACGCTGGCGCAGCTGCTGATGGGCATGCTCAAACCGAGTACCGGTGCCTGTCAGCGCGCGAATGCGGCAGGCGGTATGCAGATGGTATTTCAGGACCCGCTCTCGTCCCTCGACCCGCGTTTACCCGTCTGGCGCATCATTACCGAGCCGGTGTGGATACAGCAACGCCGCAGCGAACGGGAGCGTCGTCAGCTGGCTGAGACGCTGGCGCAGCAGGTGGGCATTCGGGCGGAATATCTTGACCGCCTGCCGCATGCGTTTTCGGGTGGACAGCGCCAGCGCATCGCTATTGCCCGGGCGCTCTCTTCGGATCCGGACATCATCGTGCTGGATGAACCCACCAGCGCGCTGGATATTTCCGTCCAGGCGCAGATCCTCAATTTGCTGGTTGCCCTGCAACAGCAGCGAAATCTGACCTACGTGCTGATCTCGCACAACGTCTCGGTGGTCCGGCACATGAGCGACCGGGTGGCAGTGATGTATCTGGGGCAGATCGTGGAGCTGGGTCCGGCGGACCAGGTGTTGGGCAAGCCACGGCATCCGTATACGCAGCTGCTGCTTGACTCCGTTCCCCGTACCGGAGAACCGCTGGACGAAGATCTGGCATTACGCAAAACCGATCTCCCCGGTAATCGCCGCCTGCCCGATGGCTGCTACTTCCGCGACCGCTGCCCGCTGGCAGCTGAAGGATGCGAACGGCCGCAGCCGCTTCAGCCCGCAGCCGAAGGCCGAAGCGTACGCTGCTGGCGTAACTGTTAAAAGGAGCCGGGCATTTGCCCGGCCAGATATCAGTTCAGTTTGTAATCCAGCGTGATTTCGGCTTTCAACAGCTGCGACACCGGACAACCCGCCTTCGCTTTCTGAATAATGCCGTCGAACTGCTGCGGATCGATACCCGGTACCGTCACCTTGCTTTGCAGCGCCACTTTGCTGATGGCAAAACCACTGTCGGTTTTATCCAGCGAGACATCCGCCGTGGTATCGATGGAGTCGGCGGTATAACCCGCTTCGCCCAACATTAGCGACAGGGCCATAGAGAAACAGGCCGCGTGCGCTGCGCCAATCAGCTCTTCCGGGTTGGTCCCTTTTTCGCCCTCGAAGCGGGTGTTAAAGCCGTAAGGTTGCTGGTTAAGGACGCCACTTTCTGTTGAGACCGTCCCTTTGCCGCGTTTGATGTCGCCAGACCAGTGTGCTGAACCGTGCTTATGAATCGTCATTCTTGCTCTCCTTTTGGCTTACAAAGGGATAAGTATAGGACGCATAATCCATTTTGCAGGGAAGACAGATTAGTCCGAGCGCGTGGCAAGGTGGTTTGCCAGCGCGTCGAGGAACACACGCTGCGCCGCAGGCTGATAGTCTCGCGACTGATAAATACCAAAAATACCGATTGGTTTTGGCGTAAAGGCGCTGAGCACCGGCACCAGGCTGCCCTGCCGTAGCGCCGCGTCGGCCTCGCGCTCGGGCAGCATGGCAATACCACAGTGGTTTATCGCCGCCTCCATCAGCAATGACGAGATACTGGCGCTGAGATTGCCGCTGACCGCCGTCGTGATCGGCTCCCCTTCGGGCGTCAAAAAACGCCACGACTGACCGGCAAAAAAGCTGTAATGCAGGCAGTTGTGCCGTGCTAAGTCCTCCAGCTGCTCTGGAACGCCCCGGCTGGCAAGATAGTGCGGCGAAGCGCAAAGTACGGACCGACACTCTCCCAGTCGGCGGGCGATCATGCCCGGTTCGGGGTTATCGGTGATGCGGATCGCCACGTCAATTCGCTCGCCCACCAGGCTTACCGGATGGTTGTTAACATCCAGCTCAATGCGCAGCTGAGGGTAACGCTGCAACAGATCGGGCAGCACCGGAGCGATAATCTGCATCGCGGTGAAATGCGCGCAGGCGACGCGAAGCGTACCTGAGGGTAAATCCTTCACTGACTGATCTTCAATTTCCTGAGAAATTTGCGAGAGCGTACGCGTCTTTTGCAGGACCTTCTCTCCCGCCGCCGTCAGCGTCAGCTTGCGGGTGGAGCGGTTCACCAGCCGCGCCCCGGCCCACTTCTCCATCTGCTCCAGATAACGGCTCACCATCGGACGGGAGATCCCCAGCGCCCGCGCCGCCGCGCTTAAACTCCCCAGCTCACAGATGCGGTTGTATACCTGGGCGGCAATAACGCGATCCATTTTGACCTCCATTTGCTCGATTTATGAAACTAAGCATCTCCTGTTTCAGGAATTCTGGCAAATGAAGAGATCCGTACAATAGAGACTTTCCTGAAGAACAGAGAGATGACCATGACCATCGCCCGCCTTGCTTTGCTGACAACCCTTTTCACTCCGGCCGTCTTTGCCGCGCCGTTGACCGTTGATACGTACAACCCGCAGGAAAAAGGCATTTTTGCCGTTTCTTCCACCCTGGTGTCTGGCCCGAAAGAGGCGGTACTGTTTGACGCCCAGTTCAGCGTGAAAGATGGCGAAGCGCTGGTAGAAAAAATTCGCCACAGCGGTAAAACGCTGAACAAAATCGTGATCACCTCCGGCGATCCGGATTTCTATTTCGGCCTGCAACCGCTGGTGAAAGCCTTCCCTAATGCCAAAGTTGTCGCCACGCAACAGGTGGTGGACCATATCAAGGCCACAAAAGACGCGAAGCTCGCCTTCTGGGGGCCACAGATGAAAGACGGCGCGCCGTCACAGCTCTACGTGCCGCAAGTGCTTGCCTCAACCACCTTTATGATTGATGGTGAAAGAGTGAATATTGAAGAGCCTGAGAGCTATGCGGCGTATGTCTGGATCCCATCCGCAAAAACCATCCTCGGCGGCACGGGCGTCTCATGGGGCATTCACGTCTGGACGGCAGATACCCAAACGCCGGAAAGCCGCAAACAGTGGCAGCAGACGCTGGATAGCATGGCAGCCCTTAAGCCCGAACACGTTATTCCGGGCCACTACCTGGGGACACCGCCAGCAGGTACCGGCGCTATCGACTTTACCCGTCGCTATCTACAGCAGTTTGAACAGGCCCTCACGGCAGATAAAGCGTCAACCGGCGTCATCAACACAATGAAAAAACAGTGGCCGAATCTGGCGGAAGCCAGTTCGCTGGAATTGAGTGCCAAAGTGAATACCGGCGAAATGAAGTGGTAATATCCTGATTATCTCCTGCTATATTTAAATTTTTTATAGCAGGAGTTAACTATGCCATCTTCAGTAAGGGGCATCGACCATATCGGTATTACGGTGCCCGACATTGAAAAAGCCACCCTATTTTTTGAACGCGCTTTCGACGCCCAGGTTTTATATCATTCTGTCGATGCGCAAACCGATAATATTGATCAGCCCGCCCAGCAGCACACCTTAAAATTATTTCCCGGCACAAAAATTCACGCCATTCGCATGCTCGTCATGCCCCACGGACCCGGCATAGAACTTTTCGAAATGCATGGCCCTGAACAGGGAATGCCCGCCCGCGCCAGCGACTTTGGCCTCCAGCATTTTGCTGTTTATGTTGATGATTTTGATAAGGCGATAGCCGCTTTCACCGCTGCTGGCGGGGAGATGTTTACCGCGCCAAAGCCGCTCACGTTTCCGGATGAGCAAGGTGAAGGTAATGCTTTCTGCTATGGGCAAACCCCCTGGGGCAGCATTGTGGAATTGATCTCCTGGCCAACGCCCATGCCTTATGAAAAAACGACAAATTTACGCCGCTGGAAACCCTGAATTTTATTTGTGTGCCAGGAGAGATGATATTTTTATTTCCAGGACGAATCTGAACCACAACGGCGAAAATATTTGCCAATCTGAATGCGAATTACGATTTTGCACGCCGTAACATTAAACAGACAACGACACGGAGGCAGCATGTTTACTTATTACCCGGCACATACCACAGCAGCACAACCCGAACTCGTTAACGCGATTGCGCAGGGTCTTCAGGCGGAGCACGGTGTTGTTACCGAAGATGACATTTTGATGGAACTGACCAGGTGGGTGGAAGCCACAGACAATGACATCCTCAGTGACATCTACCAGCAAACCATCAACTATGTCGTTAGCGGGCAAAATGCACCTTTGTAAAAACCTGCTAAGCTGGATCTGCAACCTAAGGGGTTACATTTCGTTTGCGTGAGCAAACTTGTCCTTAAAACTATCAACGGGATTGAGGAGTTAATATGAAATCGAACCGTCAGGCACGCCACATTCTGGGACTGAACTACAAGCTCTCAAACCAGCGCAAAGTGGTTATTGAAGAGGGGAGCGAAACGCAAGTGACCCACGCCACCGGCAGGAAACGTCAGGCAGGCAAGTAAGTTCCAGTACGAAATCCACAACACCATCGGTTACCCCGGTGGTGTTTTTGTTTATGTGTTGCGGTAATTAATATTTAGCTCCTTTATAATACCGCCCGACCGCACCCCGTAGCACAGGCCAGAAAGATGACAAACAGCAGTGTCAGGGACGGATCTTCTTAAAAAGAGTGAGTGACATGGACAACAAACTGAAAAAACATCGTTCCCTTTATATTCCTTACGCCGGTCCGGTTTTACTGGAGTTTCCCCTTCTGAACAAAGGCAGCGCCTTTAGCATGGAAGAGCGCAGCAGCTTTAACCTGCTGGGTCTGCTGCCTGAAGTGGTTGAAACCATTGAAGAACAGGCGGAACGCGCCTGGCTCCAGTATCAGGGCTTTAAAACCGAAATCGATAAGCACATCTACCTGCGTAATATCCAGGACACCAACGAAACCCTCTTCTACCGCCTGGTGCAGAACCATCTCGAAGAGATGATGCCCGTCATTTACACCCCAACCGTCGGCGCGGCATGTGAACGCTTCTCGGAGATCTACCGTCGTTCCCGCGGCGTGTTCATCTCTTATCAGAACCGTCACAACATGGATGACATTCTGCAAAACGTGCCGAACCACAACATCAAGGTGATCGTGGTAACCGATGGCGAACGTATTCTGGGCCTTGGCGACCAGGGCATTGGTGGGATGGGTATCCCCATCGGTAAGCTCTCGCTGTATACCGCCTGCGGCGGGATCAGCCCGGCCTACACCCTGCCGGTGGTCCTGGACGTGGGGACCAACAACCAGCAACTGCTGAACGATCCGCTGTACATGGGCTGGCGTCACCCGCGCATTACCGACGACGAGTACTATCAGTTTGTTGATGATTTCATCCAGGCCGTGAAGCACCGCTGGCCGGACGTGCTGTTGCAGTTCGAAGACTTCGCGCAGAAAAACGCCATGCCGCTGCTGAACCGCTACCGCGATGAGATCTGCTCGTTCAACGATGACATTCAGGGCACTGCGGCAGTGACCGTCGGTACGCTGATTGCTGCGAGCCGTGCGGCAGGCAGCCAGCTTAGCTATCAGAAAATTGTCTTCCTGGGTGCAGGCTCCGCGGGCTGCGGCATCGCCGAGCAAATTATTGCCCAGACCCAGCGCGAAGGCTTAAGCGAAGAGCTGGCTCGCTCCCGCGTCTTTATGGTGGACCGTTTTGGCCTGCTGACCGACGGTATGCCAAACCTGCTCCCGTTCCAGACCAAACTGGTGCAGAAGCGTGAAAACCTGAAAAACTGGGATACGGATAACGAAGTGCTCTCGCTTCTTGACGTGGTGCGCAACGTGAAGCCGGACATTCTGATCGGCGTATCCGGGCAGACCGGCCTCTTCACGGAAGAGATTATTCGCGAGATGCACAAGCACTGCGAACGCCCTATCGTGATGCCGCTGTCTAACCCGACTTCACGCGTGGAGGCAACGCCGCAGGATATCATCGCCTGGACAGAAGGTAAGGCACTGGTCGCGACCGGCAGCCCGTTTGATCCGGTGCTGTGGAAGGACAAACTCTATCCCATCGCACAGTGCAATAACTCCTATATCTTCCCGGGTATTGGTCTGGGGGTTATCGCCTCCGGTGCGTCACGCATCACCGACGAAATGCTGATGTCCGCGAGCGAAACGCTGGCAGGTCACTCACCGCTGGTGAATAACGGTGAAGGCCTGGTACTGCCGGAGCTGAAAGACATTCATAAAGTGTCCCGCGCAATTGCCTTCGCGGTAGGCAAAATGGCGCAGCAGCAAGGCGTCGCGGTGAAAACCTCTGCCGATGCGTTGCAGCAGGCGATTGACGATAACTTCTGGATGCCGGAATACCGTAGCTATCGTCGTACTTCTATTTAAGCATTGCCCCTCACCCAGCCCTATCCCCAAAGGGGAGAGGGTTAGGGTGAGGGGAATATACGGCACCTCCCACTAGCCAAACCCATTTTCCCCCGCTACACTCCCTTCATCCATTAACCTACTGAATATATAAGGAGGCCAATTATGCTGTACTGTGAAATTTTCAATGTTTCACATACATTTGGTGATCGCACCAGCTCAAGCGTTATCGGTATCGTGCTGCGATAACTTCCGCTTGAGCGAAGACACCAACCCCTGAAATCCCTTCTCTCGGGCTTACTGAGTTATCGTCAGCGATGTTTGACGAGGCATAAACATGCCTGTAACTCCTGGGTAAGCAACAATGAGCACTTTACTCACTGCACATTCTTTACGCGTTGATACAGCGTTCGGCACGCTCTTCGACTCTCTCTCCTTTACGTTGAAAAAAGGCGATCGCATCGGCCTGCTGGGTGATAACGGCTGCGGAAAAAGTACGCTGCTGAAAATCCTCGACGGGACGCAGTCCCCTGCTGCCGGAACCGTTTCACTGGCGGGGCATTGCCTGCTGGCGCGCGTGGAACAACATCTGCCGGAGGTCCTTTATCCCCTGACCATGCTGGATGCGGTGCTGGCGCAGCTGTCGATCGGTGAGCGCGACAGTTTGCGCTGGAAAGCCGAGTCGCTGCTGGCCGGAATGGGCTTCACGACGCAGGAAACGGCGTTAACCTCCGCCACGCTGAGCGGCGGCCAGCATACGCGGTTGCTGCTGGCACGAGCGTTGATAAGCGATCCGGATCTGCTGCTTCTGGACGAACCGAGCAACCACCTTGACCTGCCGACCCTGCTGTGGCTGGAGCAGTTTCTACAAAACTGGTCCGGCAGCTTTGTGCTGGTTTCACACGACAGGCAACTGCTGGACGCGGTAACCAACGGCAGCTGGATCCTGCGCGATAAAACACTGCACTACTTCGCCCTTCCCTGCACTGCCGCCCGTCAGGCGCTGGAGGCGAAAGACGAAAGCGATGCGCTGCGGCATAAGGCAGAGCAAAAAGAGATCGACCGCGTCACGGCCAGCGCCAAACGCCTCGCGACCTGGGGCAAGGTCTACGACAACGAAGATCTCTCCCGTAAGGCTAAGCAGATGGAAAAACAGGTCGAACGCCTGAAAGAGACCCAGACGGAACTGACGGCGGGAAGCCCGTGGACCTTAACCCTGCGCGGGGACGCGCTTCGGGCCGACCGCCTGCTGGAAATAACCGACCTCGGCGTCCCCCCGGCGCCGGGTCTGCCAGACCTGTTTACTCTCGACAGCGCGCGGCTGAAGAGCGGCGATTGCGTGGCGATTGTGGGTCGTAACGGCTGCGGAAAATCGTCGCTGCTGAAGCTTATCTGGCGACATTTTCGCGACGAGATCGCGGACGAGCGGCTTAAGCGTCATCCGCGCGTCTCACCCGGCTACTACGACCAGACGCTGCACCAGTTGCCAGACGATGCGGCGCTGCTTGATGCGCTGGAGCCTTTCGCGCCAGATCCGCAGACCCGTAAAATGGCGCTCATCAGTGCCGGGTTCCCGTGGGCGCGTCACGGGCAAAAAGTCAGTACGCTGAGCGGCGGGGAACGTTCGCGCCTGCTGTTCGTCGGCCTGACCCTTGCCCGTTATAGCCTGCTGATGCTGGATGAACCGACCAACCACCTGGATATGGAGGGCAAAGAGGCGCTGGCGGAAACGCTGCAACAGTTTGAAGGCGGAGTGCTGCTGGTGAGCCACGATCGTCAGTTAATTAGCCAGAGCTGTAACCGCTTCTGGCTGATTGAGGACGGCGGGCTGAGCGAATGGCACGATGCGGAGGCGGTGTTTGAGCGCCTGCGTGAGGACACCGCTCCGGTTGTACCTGAGGCATCGAATAACGCATTGAAGGCACCCTCTTCAGCGTCTGACGATCTGCTCGAACGCCTGGTTGCCCTGGAAACACTGCTGGAAGAAGATTTGGCGCGCAAGCCAAAACATCAAAAACCGCAGTTACAGGCGCAATGGCGAAAAGAGATTGAGGTAATAGAAGCGCAACTGTAAATCTGAGCCCGGCGGTGGCGTCGCCGGGCCAGTGTTTTTCACCCCAATTTATGAGGGGTACAGCTTTTTCTTAATCCGAAAATGCATCAAATAATGACATTATGTTGCGGTTACCTTGCATTACAGCGCCAAAGTATTAATCCTTAATGGGTAATCAGACCTGCTATGCAGATACTCATCATGAAAGGAGAAACACATGAAGGCTGCTGTTGTCACTCAGGATCATCAGGTTAATGTCACAGAAAAAACCTTACGCGCGCTCAAACATGGTGAAGCGCTGCTGAAGATGGAGTGCTGTGGCGTTTGCCATACCGATCTCCATGTTAAGAATGGCGATTTTGGCGACAAAACCGGGGTGATCCTCGGCCACGAAGGGATTGGTATCGTCAAAGAGATTGGTCCTGGCGTCACGTCGCTAAAAGTAGGCGATCGTGCAAGCGTGGCGTGGTTCTTCGAAGGCTGTGGCCACTGTGAATATTGTAATACCGGCAACGAAACGCTGTGCCGTGACGTGAAAAACGCGGGTTACTCCGTTGACGGCGGCATGGCGGAAGAATGCATCGTCACCGCGGATTACGCGGTTAAAGTTCCGGACGGACTGGACTCTGCGGCGGCCAGCAGCATCACCTGCGCCGGGGTCACCACTTACAAAGCGGTAAAAGTCTCTGACATCAAACCCGGCCAGTGGATTGCGATCTATGGCCTGGGCGGTCTGGGCAACCTCGCGCTGCAATACGCCAAAAATGTCTTCAATGCGAAGGTTATCGCCATTGACGTGAATGACGAGCAGCTGAAGCTCGCTGCCAGCATGGGCGCAGACTTAACCGTGAACTCTCGCAGTGAAGATGCGGCAAAAGTGATTCAGGAGAAAACCGGCGGTGCGCATGCGGCGGTGGTGACGGCGGTAGCGAAAGCGGCCTTCAACTCTGCCGTTGACGCAGTTCGCGCCGGAGGCCGCGTGGTGGCTGTTGGCCTGCCGCCGGAAGCGATGAGCCTGGATATTCCACGTCTGGTCCTGGATGGGATTCAGGTGGTGGGCTCTCTGGTGGGTACCCGTCAGGATCTGCTCGAAGCCTTCCAGTTTGCGGCTGAAGGTAAGGTGAAACCGAAAGTTACAATGCGCCCACTGGAAGATATCAACGCCATCTTCAAAGAGATGGAACAGGGCCAGATCCGTGGCCGTATGGTGATTGATTTACGTTCTTAACCGCGGTGGCCGGGTAGCGGCTTTGCCCTGCCCGGCTTTTCACGTGGACGAACGGCGATCGGAAATCCATTCCTGAACCTCGATCTGGAACGTGTCCGGCGCTTTCCGATACATCTTCCGCGCCAGATCCAGGATAGTATGGCGCCCTAACTCCTCTTCCATCCGCTGCTGCGCGCTGTCCATGACCGAGCGCACCCCACACGGGCCGTCACAGACCCAGGCAGGTGGCGTTTCATCAAACACCGCCAGGCGCTGACGCACTTCCCGACACTCAAACATATTCTTCTCGCCGTCGATGGCGTGCGCCACGTCCAGCACGCTGATCAGCTCTGCCGGACGCGCCAGCCGGAAGCCTCCCCCTTTACCCTCGGTGCTGATGACCAGCCCCGCGCGTGATAAACGGGTGAAGATTTTTCCAAGATAGTCGTACGGCACACCCTGCAAGGCCGCCATCTCCCGGACGCTCATCTCACGTTCATTGCCTTTTGCATCCACCATACACATCAGGCTATGAATGCCATATTCCACACCAGAACTGTAAAACGCCATGGCTCACTCCGGGTCATTGTTCGCTGCATTATAACGATTTTTAACTCAGAAAGAAGTTGTCGCAGTTAACTCCGACAAGTATAGTGGCAGTTATGTCAGACATACAGCCTGACGCACTAAAGGATCGAGTATGAAAAAGCAGATTTTAATTGTGGGTAGTGGATTTTCCGGTATGTGGGCTGCGGTCAGCGCCGCGCGCCTTTCTGCTCTGGAGGGTAACAATAGCCTCAGCATTGCCGTGCTGGCCCCTGTTGCGGAGCTACGCGTTCGCCCACGCTTTTATGAAGAGAACGTGTCGACGATGGTCGCGCCGCTGACCGAACTGTTTGCTGAGCTGGGCATTACCTTTATTGCGGGCGAAGCACAACGTATTGATACCTCGTCTAAAACCGTTTTATATCGCGATTCAAACGGCGCGATTGCTGACGTCGCCTGGGAACGTCTGATCCTCGCAACCGGTAGCCAGACTAAACGTCCTCCTGTTGCCGGTCTCGCTGAGTACGCCTTTGATATCGACCAACTCGACTCCGCCAGATTATTCGAGCAGCATCTTGATTCGCTGGTTTCGCGCCCCTCCACCCCGGAGCGTAATACCGTGGTCGTGTGTGGCGGCGGCTTTACCGGCATCGAACTGGCAACGGAACTCCCTGCCCGACTCCGTACTCGCTTCGGCGCTGATACAAAGACTAAAGTAATCGTAGTTGAAAGAGGTGCAACCATCGGCGGGCGTTATAGCGAGGCGCTGCGTAACACAATTGAAGAAGCAAGCAACGCGCTGGGCGTTGAATGGCGTTTAAACAGTGAAGTTGAAGCCATCAATGCCAGCGGCGTAACGCTGAAAAACGGAGAACGCATTGCCAGCGCCACTGTAGTGTGGACGGCAGGGGTAGAAGCTAACCCCCTCAGCCTGCAAATTGACGGGGAACGCGATACTCAGGGACGGCTGATCGTCAACGACACGTTGCAGGTTCCTGCACATCCTGAGGTTTACGCGACGGGTGATATGGCGCACGCCAAAACGGACGATGCGGGCAACACGGCGCTGATGACCTGCCAGCACGCGATCCAGCTTGGGAAATTCGCCGGACACAACGCGGCGGCCAGCCTGTTAAATCTGGAGCCGTACCCTTACCGTCAGGTGAACTACGTCACCTGTCTGGATTTAGGTGGCTGGGGCGCGGTATACACCGAGGGCTGGGAACAGCGCGTTAAATCCGTGCGCGAGGAAGGCAAAAAGATCAAAGTCGCCATCACCAACGAACTGATTTACCCGCCAGCAGCAGACAAAGCGGTTGCTTTTGCCGCCGCTGACCCGCTGGCGAAATTCGTGTAGTCCACTCCAGCACCCGCGACCAGCGGGCAACATGTGGAATCAGGCCAGCGCTCCTGCGTTGGCCTGACGCTTTTTGGCACATAAATAACCATACATCAGCAGAGAGGTCATCGCAGAGAAGGATAAAATCGCGGCCGGCAGCGTGACATAGCTCCAGCTAAAGCCGAGCGTAATCATCAATCCACCGAAATAGGCGCCAATTGCGCTGCCGAGGTTAAACGCCATTTGCCCGCCTGCGGCCCCCAGCATCTCGCCGCCTTTCGCATTTTGCAGCAGCAGAATTTGCAGCGGCGCAGAGAGCGCAAACAGCCCGGCGCAGCAGATGAATCCCATGACCAGTGAAGCTGTTTTAAGCTCGCCAAAGGCAAACAACGCCAGCAGCGAAGCCACAATCACCACGTCGGTGGTGGCAGCAATGCGCAGCGGGCTAAAGCGTGACGACAGCTTGCCGCTGAAGACATTTCCCAGCACCATGCCCAGCCCCATCAGCATCATGATCACGGTCATGACGCCCTCAGAAAAGCCTGACACGTTGACCATAAACGGCTTCACGAAGCTAAACCAGGCAAACACCCCGGCATTGCCAAACATCGTAGCGGCAAAAATCAGCCACGGTTCCGGTTTCTTCAGGAAGTGGAATTGTTCTGCCAGCCGGGTGGTTGTCGTGTCGTGAATGTCAGGCACCCACAGCAGAACAGACAGGATCACCAGCGCGTCAAAGACCGCAATCAAAAAGAAGGTGTAACGCCAGTTAAATTCATGTCCCAGCCACGTCCCGAGTGGCACGCCAAGCAGGTTGGCAACGGTCATCCCGGCAATCATCCCGGCCACAGCGACCGTCACTTTACCCGGCGGTGCGATTTTTGACAGGATTATCGCCCCCACGCCGAAAATCGCGCCATGCGGAAAACCAGAGATTAAGCGCCCCGCCGCCAGCCCCACGTAGGAGTCAGAGAAGGTAAAGAGTGTGTTACCAACGACGCACATCGCCACCAGAAACAGCAGCGTTGTTTTCAGCGAAAATTTGCTGGAGAACAGCGCCACAATCGGCGCGCCGATCACCACGCCAAAAGCGTAAAACGAAATCATATTTCCGGCGGAGGGAATCGAAATGCCCGTATCATGAGCCAGCTCGGTCAGCACGCCCATAATGCCAAACTCAGCCATCCCGAGGCCAAAGGTACCCAGTGCTAACGAAAAAATTGTCTTTTTCATACCGCGACCACTGTTAAAAAATATGCAGCGTGCATTATTGATTAAACTTGTATGGTGAACCAGTTCAAATCAGATTTCTGACACATTAATCCATTCATTCAGGCCGATTACACTCTTAGTACGGCCTCGATCCCGCGACCGGATACAAAGGGAGAACCACCATGGTCAGTAAGAAGAAAACCCATGTTGTTGATGATGTCGTTAAAAACGCGCCGCTCAAAACCAAAACGTACGAGCAAGAGCTGCGCCGCCTCCATGTTGAACTGGTTAAGCTCCAGCAATGGGTGGTCGCCAAAGGGTTAAAAGTCTGTATTGTTTTTGAAGGGCGAGACGGCGCCGGTAAAGGCGGCGTCATCAAAGCCATCACCGAACGCGTCAGCCCCCGGGTGTTTCGCGTTGTTGCGTTACCGGCCCCCACCGATAAAGAGAAAAGTCAGCTCTATTTTCAGCGTTACGTTCCTCATCTGCCCTCTGCCGGGGAAATCGTTATTTTTGACCGCAGCTGGTACAACCGCGCGGGGGTGGAAAAAGTAATGGGTTTCTGTACTGAAGAGCAGACCGAAAAATTTCTTGATGGAACGCCAGTAATGGAAAAAGCGATGGTCGATGCCGGGATCATATTGTTGAAATACTGGCTTGAAGTAACGCCAAAAGAGCAGGAACGCCGCCTGCGCGATCGCATTAATGATGGTCGCAAGATCTGGAAGCTTTCTCCAATGGACATAAAATCTTTTAATCTGTGGGATGAATATACCCTCGCCCGCGACGCGATGTTTAAAGCGACCGACACCGCCTGGGCGCCGTGGTTTGTGGCGCGCTCAGAAGATAAAAAAAGGGTGCGGCTGAATATTATTTCGCATCTGCTTTCACAGATCCCCTATAAAGAAATTCACGTAGACAAAGTGGATTTACCGAAACGCAAGATCGGCAAAGTGAAGCCTACAAAATATCCCTTCCGGTATATTGCAGAGCAATTTTGATATTACTGGAAGACGGCTCGCATAATGTAGATTACCAGGGGAAACAGTATTGTTTTTTGTTGGCTGCGGTTGATAATGACCGCACCAACAAAGGAGAAACCGATGAAACGCACGGCAGAATCGACCCCTTCCAGACCTAAAGCAGCAACAAAGCCTACAACCCATGCTAAGCCAGGCTCGACACCATCACATCAGCTATCAGAAGCGGATCGTGCATTTATACGAGCAATGAATGAGTTTGTGGAGAAACATGGAACTATCACTGATGATGAGTTTTTCAGGGTGCTTTAATGCTGAGACAATTTAATGTTTATCGTAATACGTCTGCGGCAACGCGGGACCAGCTTCCTTATTATATGCTTATCCAGGATGATTATTATGACGATCTCCCCACTCGCGTCATTGTACCCCTCGCGAGAAATAACAGGCTACCGCTATGGCAGAGCCAGCTGGCTCCAGGAATAAATATTGAATTTGAAACCTTTCTGATTTATTCGCCAATGATAACCAATATTAATAACCAGAAAATTAATCCAAAAGACTTTGTTTGTAATTTACGTAACGCTCGTCAGGATGTTATAGCAGCAATTGATCGCTTATTGACTAACACATGACGCCAGCCTGCCAGGCAGTTATTCCTGCCCGCGCAAGTGCAGCGCCGCCGGACAATGCCGACGGCGCGAGGTTTACTTCAACCCTTCCGAACTCTCTTTTTGCGCTTCAAGTCGCTCAACGTCCCGATACCAGCGCGGATGGTGTTTTTGCGCCCAGCGGCGGCTCACCTTCCCTTCAATCATGCCTTTAATCGATCCTTTCACCCAGAAGGCCATATACATATGGATCAGGATGGCGTGGATCAGAATAATGGCCGAGGTCGCGTGGATCAGCAGTGCGTAGCGCACCACCTGGATCGGGAAATATTGGGCAAAATACGGACGCCAGATAATCACTCCGGTTACCAGCAGCACGAAAATCATGCTCATGATGGTCCAGAACATCATCTTCTGCCCGGCGTTGTATTTGCCCACCTTCGCGACTTTATGCTCGTTGCCTTTCAGAACCTCAACAATCCCTTTAATCCAGGGAATATCCTGCTTGTCAGGGATGTTGTGATGAACAAAACGCACGAACATAAACATCAGCACCACGAAAATCAGCACGCCGAAGAACGGATGCAGAATGCGCCCCATCTGCGGTGTCCCGAAGGTTTCCGTGAGCCACTGTAGCGTCGGGAAGAAGAACGATATGCCGGATACCGCCACCAGGAAGAAGCAGATGACTACCGTCCAGTGACAGGCGCGATCGACAAATTTTGTGCGCACTATCATTTTCGACTTACTCATGATGCTCCTCCTCGTCGTCATCCACCTCTTTATTCGGTCCGATACCGATGTAGTGATAAATCAGCCCGGCAAAGGTGGCGATAAAGCCCGCTGCTGAGAGCGGCTTAAGCGCCCCTTTCCACAGGTTGATTGAGGTATCGATCGCCGGATCTTTCGGCAGATTGTGATACAGCTCCGGCTGGTCATTGTGGTGCAGAACATACATGACGTGCGTGCCGCCCACGCCCTGCGGGTTATAAATCCCGGCCTTGTCATAGCCGCGCGCTTTGAGCTTATCCACCCGCTGCTGCGCCACTTCCAGCATCTCTTTTTTGGTACCGAAGTGGATCGCCCCGGTAGGACAGGTCTTCACGCAGGCAGGCTCCTGGCCGACGCTGACGCGATCGACGCACAGCGTGCATTTATAGACCCGGTTATCCTCTTTATTGAGGCGCGGGATATTAAACGGACAGCCCGCAATACAGTAACCGCAGCCGATGCAGTTATCCTGCTGGAAGTCGACGATCCCGTTGGCGTACTGAATGATTGCCCCGGCAGACGGGCATGCCTTCAGGCAGCCCGGATCTTCACAGTGCATACAGCCGTCTTTACGGATCAGCCACTCCAGCTTGCCGTTCTGGTCGGTTTCGCTAAAGCGCATCACCGTCCAGGACTTGGCGCTCAGATCAGCAGGATTGTCATAGACCCCAACGCAGTGCCCCACCTCGTCGCGAATATCGTTCCACTCCGAGCAGGCCACCTGGCAGGCCTTACAGCCCACGCAGGAGGAGACATCGATCAGTTTGGCGACTTCTGCCTTGTAATCCCGCGCACGAGGCGCGGGCGTTATCGGGTTGGTCGCGGAGCGTTTAATAATGTCTTGTGTTTCCATCGCCATTTAATCGCTCCTTACGCTTTCTCGATGTTGACCAGAAACGCTTTATACTCCGGCGTTTGCGAGTTTGAATCGCCGACGTTTGGCGTCAGGGTATTGGCGATGTAGCCTTTCTGCGCTACCCCTTCAAAGCCCCAGTGCAGTGGTATACCGACGGTTTCCACCTGCTGGCCATGCACGTTCAGCGTTTGCAGACGACGGGTGACCACCGCCACCGCGCGAATAAAGCCGCGCTTGCTGCTGACCTTCACGCGATCGCCGTTGGCAATGCCTTTCGCCTTCGCCAGCGTTTCGCTTATCTCCACAAACTGTTCCGGCTGCGCGATGGCGTTAAGCCGCGCGTGCTTGGTCCAGGTATGGAAATGCTCGGTCAGGCGGTAGGTGGTGCCGACATACGGGAACTTGTCCTTTTTACCTAAACGCAGCACGTCGTCTTCGTAGATGCGTACCACCGGACTGGAGACCACATTCGGGTGCAGCGGGTTAGTGCCGAGCGGCGTTTCCATCGGCTCGTAGTGTTCCGGGAACGGCCCTTCCGCCAGTTTGTCGATAGCAAACAGACGTCATTTTCAGCGCGTGCGCCAGGGCGTGGGAGGATTCCAGCGCCGGGATAATCCC
>OJXA01000054.1_pt1 | contig 44315 bp, 30 predicted proteins | sample 1600581 | NCBI WGS metagenome assembly OJXA01 (sample SAMN04436615, study PRJEB24849) | human gut metagenome | biome: human gut; feature: NICU; material: stool | host: Homo sapiens | place: USA: Saint Louis, MO | collected 2009-12-13 | reverse complement strand
GGCAAAGGTGCCTATCAGCGATACCGGCACCGCCACCGCCGGGATCAGCGTCGCGCGCCCCGAGCGCAGGAACAGGAACACCACCAGGATCACCAGCGCGACGGAGATGATCAGCGTTTGCTCTACCTCCTCAAGCGAGGCGCGGATGGTGGGGGAGCGGTCCTGCGCAATCTGGAGATCGATGGCCGCCGGAATCGTTTCCTGAAGCTCCGGCAGGCGCGCGCGGATGCTGTTCACCGTCTGGATGATGTTGGCTTCCGGCAGTTTGCGGATCATCAGCAAAATCGCCGGTTTGGCGTTAGTCATCCCGGCGTTACGCACGTCCTGCACCGAATCGGTGACGCTGGCGACGTCGCTCAGGCGCACCGCCGCACCGTTGTTGTAGTGAATAATCAACGGCTGATACTCGGCGGCGGTTTTCAGCTCGTCGTTGGTCTGGATCTGCCAGCGGTGGCTGTTGTCCTCAATCGCGCCCTGCGGCTTACGCACGTTGGCGTTGCTGATGGCGGAACGCACGTCGTCCAGCGACACGCCCTGGTTAAACAGCGCCTGCGGATTCAGCCCCACGCGCACGGCGGGTAGGGAGCTGCCGCCGACGTCCACGTCGCCCACGCCGTCAATCTGGGCGATGGTTTGCGCCAGCTGGGTGGAGGCAAAATCGTACAGCTCGCCCTGGGAGTAGGTCTCTGACGTGAGCGTCAGGATCATGATCGGCGCGTCGGACGGGTTAGCCTTGCGGTAGGTTGGACGGCTCGGCATGCCGCTTGGCAGCAGGCTTTGGGCGGCATTTATCGCGGCCTGCACGTCACGCGCCGCGCCGTTGATGTCCCGGTCAAAGTTAAATTCCAGAATGATGCGCGTGCTGCCCAGCGAACTGCTGGAGGTCATCTCGTTAACCCCGGCAATTCGCCCAAGCGAGCGCTCAAGCGGCGTCGCCACCGATGACGCCATGGTTTCCGGCGAGGCACCCGGCAGCGAGGCGCTGACCATGATCACCGGGAAATCGACCTGCGGCAGCGGGGCCACCGGCAGCAGCCGGAAGCCCAGCACGCCGCACAGGGTGATAGCGACGGAGAGTAAAATCGTCGCCACCGGACGGTAAATGAAGAGGGCGAAAAACTTCACTTACGCCTCCTCTTCACGTTTCGGGAAGCGGCTTTTCGTCCACAGGGCCAGACGGTCAAACAGCAGGTAGATAACCGGCGTGGTAAACAGCGTCAGCACCTGGCTCACCAGCAGGCCGCCCACCATCCCGATGCCCAGCGGACGGCGCAGTTCGGCCCCCACGCCGGTGCTCAGCATCAGCGGCAGCGCGCCCAGCAGGGCGGCGAGGGTGGTCATCAGGATCGGGCGAAAACGCAGCAGACAGGCCTGGTAAATGGCCTCGCGCGGCGCCATACCCTGCTCGCGCTCTGCGGCCAGCGCAAAATCGATCATCATGATGGCGTTTTTCTTCACGATGCCGATAAGCAGAATGATGCCGATGATCGCAATGACGTCCAGCTCGCTCCCCGCCAGCATCAGCGCCAGCAGCGCCCCCACGCCCGCCGTCGGCAGGGTGGAGAGGATGGTGATCGGATGGATAAAGCTTTCATACAGCACGCCAAGCACGATATACATCGCCACCACCGCCGCGACAATCAGCCAGACGGTGCTGCCCAGCGCGGCCTGGAACGCTAGCGTACTGCCCTGGAACTGGGTCTGAATATCGGACGGGAAGCTGAGTTCTTTCTCCGCGCCCAGAATGGCCTCCACCGCTTCGCCCAGGGAATACCCGTCCGGCACGTTGAAGGAAATGGTGGTGGACGGGAACTGATCGAGATGGTTAATCGACAGCGGGGTGTGACGCTCTTCCACGCTGGCAATGGCGCTGAGCGGCACAATCCCACCGTCTTTGCTGGTCAGGCGCACCGTGTCCAGCGCGGCCAGCCCGGGCGTGTTCTCGGTGTTATGTTCCAGCACCACGCGATACTGGTTGGCCTGGGTATAGATGGTGGAGATCAGGCGCTGGCCAAAGGCGTTATACAGGGCGTTATCCACGTCGGACATGGTAATGCCCAGACGGCTGGCGGTGTCGCGGTTGACGTTCACGTACGCCGCCAGCCCTTTATCCTGCCAGTCGCTGCTGACGTCAGAAACCTGCGGCAGTGCTTTCAGCTTGTCCACCAGCTGCGGCACCCAGGTGCTCAGCGCCTCAAGCGAGGTGGCCTGGAGCGTAAACTGGTACTGCGTGCGGCTCACCTGCGTATCAATGGTTAAATCCTGGATCGGTTGCAGATACAGCTCAATGCCCGGCACGCGCGCCACCGCGCTTTGCAGGCGTTCAATCACCGCGTTAACGCGATCGTCGCGGTCATCGAGCGGTTTAAGGTTAATTTGCAGGCGCGCGCTGTTGAGCGACGGGTTGGTGCCGTCCACGCCCACGTAGGCAGTCAGGCTTTCCACCGCCGGATCTTTCATGATGATCTCAGACACCTGCTGCTGGCGCTGCGCCATGTTGGCGAAGGAGACCGTCTGCGGCGCCTGAAGCGTGCCCTGAATAATGCCGTTGTCCTGAATCGGGAAGAAGCCTTTCGGAATGAAAATCCACAGCATGACGCTGAGCGCCAGCGTGCCGAGGGCCACGCCGAGCGTCGCCCAGGGATGGTTCAGGACTTTCGCCAGCACGCGGCCGTAGGCGGCAATAATGCGCTCGAACATCCGCTCGGAGGCGAGGGAGAAGCGGTTTTGCTTGCGCAAAGATTCGTGGCTCAGCATGCGGGCGCACATCATCGGCGTCAGCGTCAGCGACACCACGGCAGAGATCAGAATGGCGACCGCCAGCGTCACGGCAAACTCGCGAAACAGCCGCCCGACGATATCGCCCATAAACAGCAGCGGGATCAGCACCGCAATCAGCGAGAAGGTGAGCGAAATAATGGTAAAGCCGATCTCCCCCGCGCCCTTCAGCGCGGCGGCTAACGGCTTTTCACCTTTCTCGATATAGCGCGAGATGTTTTCGATTACCACGATGGCGTCGTCCACCACAAACCCGGTGGCGATGGTGAGCGCCATCAGCGTCAGGTTGTTAATCGAGAAGTCGAGGAACACCATCACCGCGAACGTTCCGACCAGCGAGAGCGGCACGGCGACGGCGGGAATGAGGGTTGCCGGGACGTTGCGCAGGAACAGGTAGATGATCATCACCACCAGCGCAATCGCCAGCATCAGCTCGAACTGGGTGTCAGTCACTGACGCGCGAATATTCGTGGTGCGGTCAGAGAGCACTTTCACGCTGACCGATTTTGGCAGGCTTTCCACCAGCTGCGGCAGCATGGTGCGAATGCTGTCGGCGGTATCAATAATGTTCGCGCCCGGCTGGCGCTGAACGTTCATGACAATCGCCTGCTGCTTATTGGCCCACGCCCCGAGCCAGCTGTTTTCCGCGCCTTGTTCAACGGTTGCCACGTCGCCCAAACGGATCGGCGCGCCGTTCTGGTAGGCAATGATCAGCTGACGGTACTCATCGGCGGACTGCATCTGGTCGTTGGCGGAGAGCGTGACCGCGCGGGTCGGGCCGTCCAGCGAACCCTTCGCTGAGTTGACGTTGGCGCTGCTGATGGCGGTGCGAATGGTTTCGCTGGTTAACCCCAGCGCGGCAATGGCCTGGGCATTCAGTTTGACGCGCACGGCGGGGCGTTGACCGCCCGCCAGCGTCACCAGCCCCACGCCGGTCACCTGCGAAATCTTCTGTGCCACGCGGGTTTCAACCATGTCTTCCACCTGGGTCATCGGCATGGCGGAGGAGCTGACGGCAAGGGTCATGATCGGCGGATCCGCCGGGTTGACCTTGCTGTAAACCGGTGGATTCGGCAGGTCAGACGGCAGCAGGTTTGTGGCGGCGTTAATCGCGGCCTGCACCTCCTGCTCAGCGACGTCCAGCGACAGCGTAAGCTGGAACTGAAGCGTGACGACCGAAGCGCCACCGGAACTCTGGGAAGACATCTGCTTCAGGCCAGACATCTGGCCAAACTGACGCTCCAGCGGGGCGGTGATGGCGGACGTCACCACATCCGGACTGGCGCCCGGATAGAGGGTGACAACCTGAATGGTCGGGTAGTCCACTTCCGGCAGCGCCGACACGGGCAGAAAACGGTAGCCAATGATCCCGGCCAGCAGGATCGCCACCATCAACAGGGTCGTCGCAACCGGACGTAAAATAAACAGGCGTGAGGGCCCACCTGTAGAGCTCGGCGGCATCACCTGCATCAGGCTTTTGCTCCTGTATCCTGCGCTTCCACCACTTCGACCTGCGCCCCTTCGGTCAGCCGGTCAATACCGTCGGTGACGACGCGGTCGCCAGCGGACAGCCCGGCGCTGATCACCACCGTCTGGCTGTCCTGGATGCCGGTTTTCACCAGGTGTTTGCTGACCTTGTTTTCGCTGTTCAGCACCCAGACAAAGTTGCCTTCACTGCCCATTTGCAGGGCCGCCGTCGGGATCACCACCGCGTTTTCTTCGGTCGCGACCAGCATTCGCGCGTTGACGAACTGATTCGGGAACAGGGCATCGTCCTGATTGTTGAAGCGTGCTTTTAGCTTGATGGTGCCGGTGGTGGTGTCGATCTGGTTATCCAGGCTCAACAGCGAACCTTCGCTCAGCTTCTGCTTGTTGGTGCGATCCCAGGCTTCAACCACCAGCGCTTTTCCGGCCTTCTGCGCCTGTATCACCGTCGCAATGTCGCTTTCCGGCAGGGTAAAGACGAGATCGATAGGGTGCGTCTGGGTGATCACCACGATGCCCGTGGTATCGCCGCTGGAGATTTGGTTGCCGATATCAACCTGTTTCAGGCCCACGCGGCCGTCAATCGGCGCGGTGATCCGGCTCCAGTCGAGCTGGAGCTGGGCGCTGGCGACCGCGGCTTCGTCGGCCTTGATGGTGCCCTGAGATTCACTGACCAGAGACTGCTGGGTGTCCAGCTCCTGGCGCGACACGAGGTTGGTTTTTACCAGCTGCTGATAGCGGGCTAAATCGCGGCGGGCATTGGCGAGGGTGGCTTTGTCTTTCGCGAGCTGCCCCTGCGCCTGCGCCAGGGCAACCTTAAACTGGCTTGGATCGATTTCCGCCAGCAGATCGCCGGCTTTTACCTGCTGACCTTCCTGGAAATGGATGGCCATCAGCTGACCGTCCACGCGGCTACGTACCGTCACGGTGTTGGCGGCGGTGATGGTTCCCAGCCCGGAGAGATAACGAGGCACCGCTTTATTCACCGCCGTTGCCGCCTGCACCGGTGCCAGCGCACCGCCGCGCATAGCGTGGCGCCCGCCGCCCGTTGAGCGTTGTGAGGGGCTATTAGCGCCAGCAGGTGCCGTGGAGTTCGCGGACTGGCTGTGCCAGTACCAGGCGGCGGCCAGGACCACCACAATCAGACCAACGGCGATTGCCCAGCGGGATTTGTTACTGCCTTTCATCGTTATACGTTCTCATCCTGAAACTCTTTCGGGGAATGATACTAGTTTAGTCAGCTAACACAGCGAAAAAATGGAGGAAATATGGAAGACTGTCGGGAATTGTCTGAGTGTGGCGCTGCGGTTTCGCCTTCGCCGGGTGGCGCTGCGCTTACCCGGCCTACGGTTGGAGGATCTTGTAGGCCGGGTAAGGCGAAGCCGCCACCCGGCACAACCCCATTAGCTAAACACCACCTGCGCCCAGCGCGCCAGCCCTGCCGTAACGGAGCCAAAGTCATCGCCGCCGGCAATCGGGATCCCCGGCAGCTGTTCCGCCAGCGCTTTCTTGATCAGCGGCGAACGGGCGCTACCGCCAGTCAGGTAAATTACGTCCGGCTTCACGTTGCCGTTCTCAAGCGCCAGTTGCACCTGCTCCAGAATACGCTGAAGCGGCTGAGTCAGCGCCATTTCCAGCCCTTCCTGAGTGATAGCCGTAGCCAGATCGTCACTGATAAACGGCAGCGAAACCGTATGCTCTGGACGATCGGAAAGGGCAATTTTGCTCTCTTCGGCGGTGCGCACCACCCGGTAGCTCAGGCGCTGACGCCACACCTTATACAGAAGTGCGACCTTCTCTGCATCCTGCGCATCACGCACCAGATCGTTGAGGAAACGGCCATTCGCGGTGCTGTAAAAATCACTCTGGGCAGGGACGTCGTTGATGGCAATCGCGTTCCACCACGGCAGGATCGGCAGGGCGATGCCTTTATCGGTTTGACCGCCCATACCGAGCAGCGGCATCAGGCTCTTGAAGGCCAGGGCAATATCAAGATCGTTACCGCCCACGCGGCAGCCGCTGTGCCCCAGCAGACTATTTTCACGATCGCGACGGTGATGCCACTGGGGACCCATCAGCAGTAATGAACAGTCCGTCGTACCGCCGCCGATGTCCACCACCAGCACCCGTTTCTCTTCCGTCAGCGTGGCTTCAAAATCCAGCCCCGCCGCAACCGGCTCATACTGGAACACCACGTCACGGAAGCCTGCCCGGTGCGCTGCACGCTCAAGGATCCCCTGCGCCTGCTGGTTGGCTTCGTCGCCGCCCAGCCCCTGAAAGTTAATCGGACGGCCAATCACCGCCTGGGTGATGGCATCCGGCACCTGGGACTGCGCCTGATTGCGGATGTGCAGCATCATCGCGCAGACCAGATCTTCAAACATCGCCACCTGCTGCGGCTTCAGGCCGCTGGCGCCGAGGAAGGATTTCGGCGATTTAACGAAGTAGACCTCTTCCGGGTCTTCAATATACTGCCCGAGGGAAGAGAGGCCGAACTGCACGCTGGACGGGGTAACGTCGATATCTTCCTCGCGGTTAAAGCTGACCGCACGGCGCAGCAGCGCCTGGGTCTCCGCCGCCGTGGCCGGAACCTGATGGTGGCGGAACAGCCACTCGCTCACCGCTTCACGCGTGGGCGCACAAAGCATTGACGGCAACAGCGTACTGCCGTTTTCCATTTTCAGGAGCTGCGGTTGTCCGTTTTGCATTATCGCAACCGAGCAGTTTGCGGTGCCGTAGTCGAATCCAATAAACACAATAAATCCCCATGCCGGTGAGAAGGGGCGAGACTTTAGCGAAATGTCTGCCAGGCGACAACAGGAATATGAAAGCAAGGCGCAAGGCGATCTTTCGGTTTATGCTGAGGTAAATACAAAAGGAGAGACGATGTACACCCTGAACTGGCAACCGCCCTACGACTGGTCGTGGATGTTTGGCTTTCTTGCCGCGCGTGCGGTCACGGGGGTTGAAACCGTTACGGAGGATTACTACGAGCGCAGTTTTGGCTATGCCGGGCACCAGGGCGTTTTCCGGGTTACGCCAGACAGCGCAACCCCTACGCTGGCGGTGTCGCTCAGCCCTGGCCTGATCCCGGTGGCGGATATCTGCCTCGACCGCATCTCCCGCCTGTTTGACCTCGATTGCGACCCGCTGCACATTGCGCAGACTCTTGGCGAGCTCGGCGCGGCGCGGCCGGGCTTACGTTTGCCCGGCGCGATGGATGCATACGAGCAGGGCGTGCGCGCCATTCTCGGGCAACTGGTGAGCGTGGCGATGGCGGCAAAACTGGCGTCACGGGTGGTGGCGCTGTGCGGTGAACCCATTGAGGATGCGCCGGGCTATCTCTGCTTTCCTCCGCCAGAGGTGCTGGCCGCGGCAGAACCGCTGGCATTGAAAGCCCTCGGGATGCCGCTCAGGCGTGCGGAGTCGTTGATTCATCTGGCGCAGTCGGTGGTGGACGGTGAATTCCCGCTATTCCCGCCTGCGAACGTTGAGGCCGGGATGAAGGCGCTACAGCAGCGCCCCGGCATCGGGCGCTGGACCGCGAATTATCTGGCCCTGCGCGGCTGGCAGGCGAAGGATGTTTTCCTGCCGGATGACTATCTGATTAAACAGCGCTTTGCCGGTATGACGCCCGCGCAGATCCGTCGCTATGCCGAGCGCTGGCAGCCGTGGCGCTCGTATGCGCTGTTACATATCTGGTACACCGACGGCTGGTCGCCGTCAGTTGATGGCGAAATAGCTGGTATTCAGCAGTAGATCGAGCGGCTGCGCTTCCCCGATGGTGTCGCCGTAAATAAAATCAACGCCGATACCCGATAGCGTATCCATCATGATCGACTGATGGCATGGCCCGGCAATGGTTTTTATGCCCAGACGCTGGGCATGGCCCTGAATGATGGTCACCATCATCTCGTCCATCAGATTGCCGTGGACGTTGGTCACCACGTCTGCATCCAGCAGCAGATAATCAGCGGTGTTGGCGCTGAGCTGGCTGAAGACGTTCATATCGCGTCCAACCCGCGTCAGCACCACGCGACAGCCAGCCTGACGAAGCTTTTGCAGACCCTGCTGCACGTTTTCATCCGTATTGCTCAGCACATCAACGGCGATCGCCAGATGCAGCAGCCGCGCCGGCAGCGGACCTCTGGTGATCAGGTCGAGCAGCTCATCCACCAGCGTGACGCTGGCTAAACCCGCTTCTGAGAGCGGCAGCGCGACGCCCATTCCTTTGGCCGCCACCTGTGCGGCATAGGTACGGAAAAATTCGCTGAATATCCGTCGGTCCAGGGCGTGCAGCAGCTCCGGCTCCGCCAGCCCGGCGCGGAAGGCATGCTCTTCCAGCACTTCCCCCTGGCTGGTCCACAGCCGCAAGGAAATCAGCCAGAAGCTACTGCTCTCGGGAATGCGCGGCGAGGCGACGCTGCGGGCGATCATCAGCAGATGGTTATCTTTAATCATGTGCCACTGCTCATCCAGCGACATCATGCTGCGCGTGCTGTGGATCCGCTCCTGCTGGGGTTCGTAGACGGTGACCACGCCGCGCCCGCTGTTTTTCGAGGCGTAGCAGGCGATATCGGCCTGAGACATCACTTCCGCAGCCTGGTAATTGGTGTCGTCAATCAGCGTAATCCCCGCGCTGGCGCCAATGCGGTGCAGGCGTCCTTCCCAGGAAAAATGATAGTTGTTGATGGCGTCGATCAACCGGCCCGCAATATAGCGTGCGCTTTCGACGTTGCAGTCCGGCAGCAGCAGGCCAAACTCGTCGCCGCCCAGACGCGCCAGCACGTCGCTGGAGCGCAGCATGGTCAGCATCAGCGAAGAGAGTTCGCGCAGGAGAGCGTCGCCCGCCGCGTGGCCTGCCGTATCGTTCACCGCCTTAAAACGGTCAAGATCGATAAAGACCAGCGCGTGACGCTGATGGGTCTCCTGTACCGTCTGCAACAGGCGCTTAAGATGGTTTTCAAAGCTGACGCGGTTCGCCAGGTGGGTAAGGGCGTCATGGGAAGCGCTGTAGCTCAGCTGGCGCAGCATTTTGCGCGACTCGGTGACGTCCTGAATCACCAGCACCGAGCCGATGGTGTGTCCTTCCAGAGTGCTGAGGGGGGTTATGCTGTAATGAATGTCGAAACTGCCGCCATTGCGGCAGTTAAGCACCACATCCTGTTCGATATCGGTACGGGACATATCGCCGCTGTGGATGTTTTCCATTAACGGACCGTTCTCGCCGAAGGTAATGTGCAGCACCTTCAGAATGGGCTGACCCAGCGCTTCGCTTTGCGACCAGCCGCTCATCTTCTCGGCGACCGGGTTCATAAAGGTGATGTTCATGTCGATATCGGTGCACAGCACCGCTTCGCCGATGGAGTCGAGGGTGATATGCAGGCGCTCTTTTTCCTGGAACAGCGCCTCGTTCAGCTGCTTCACCTCGGTCATATCCATGTTGATCCCTAACAGCCGCTCCACTTCGCCCTGTTTGTTCAGCACCCGGTTCGCCAGCGAACGAATGTGGCGGATGCCATCCTTGACGCGAATGCGAAATTCCAGCTTGAAAGGCACCCTGGCCTGAAGGGATTCTCGCAGCACCTGTTCGGCGTGGGTGCGATCTTCAGGCACCATGGCCGCATGCCAGAGCTGCCAGGTGGGTTTAATGTGCTGGGGGATCTCGTACAGCTCAAACATCCGTTTATCCCAGCTGATTACGTCCGGCTCGAGATCCCACTCCCAAATCCCGATTCCGCCGGCTTCGTTAGCGAGAGTGATACGCTCCATCAGCCGCTTATTCACCCACTCGGTCTGTTTCAGATCGTTGATGTCTTCAATCTGGGCAATAAAGTAGAGCGGGGTGCCGTCGGCATGGCGCACAACGGAGACGGCCAGCAGCGCCCACACCACCTCGCCGCTGCGGGTGTAGTAGCGTTTTTCGAGGCTGTAGGTGTTGATCTCGCCGTGAATCAGCTGTTGCAACTGCTCCAGGTCGGTATTTAAATCTTCCGGCCAGGTTAACTGCTGGAACGTAAGCGACTGAAGCTCTGACTGGCTGTAACCGAGGAAATTACACAGCGCCTTGTTGGCCTGAAGCCATTGGCCCTCAATGCCCACCAGCGCCATACCAATCGCGGAATATTCCATCGCATTGCGAAAACGTTCTTCGCTTTCCGTAATATGTTTACGCTCAGCCCGGAAGGCATACATCACCATCGTCATAATATTGGCGGGGAGCAGCATCATCAGGAAGGGGAGCCACGGCGCGTTGAAGGTGACGATCATGGTGGAGGGCGTCATGGAGAGCGGATTTCGCGCCATCATCAGGGACACCATCATGATGGTGAATAAAAATATCAGGAACGCTTCCATACGCGGCAGACGGACCGCGCTCCACATCAGCAGAACGATAATGCAGGTGAATGGCCACGGCAGCCAGGTGATTGCCGTCCAGCTAAGAACCAGCGTGACGACCAGGGTCACCAGCGTTTCCAGCAGCAGTTTCGGGTTGCGGTGGCGCAGCAGGTAATGCGGCTTAAACAGCAGACCTAACGGCACCAGCGCCAGTGCGCCAATGGCTTCTGAAAGTACCCAGACAAGGAAATTACGCAGCGGCTCCGCGCTCGGCACCAGAAAATGAACCAGAACGCCCCCCACCAGCGGCGGCACCAGGGCACTGCCGAGGGCAAGCCGGACCCAGTCGTTGAGGTTTTGCAGCGGATTATACCAGGGGAGCAGCTTACGCAGTAACAGCGCGCCAACCGTGGCCTCAATGATATTGATCGCCGTGTAGGTGATGTTGATCGATGCCCATGAGAAGAGCATCCACGAGGCAAAAATATTGCCAAAGGAGCAGGCGAGCGCAATGCCGGGCCACATTTTTCCCGCATGGCGGTAAAACGCCACCATCATAATTGAAGTCGGGAACCATAGTGGCGCCAGCAGCGTACCGAAGCGAGTCAGCTCGAGGGAAAATAAGGTGAAGATGAACGTGACCAGACCCAGACAGACAAGCCGCAGTAAAGGATGTGGGGTAGTAACCAAAACCCGCTGGTATTGTTTATTCATTACCGCTCTATCCAGGGACGCCATGTTGTCAGGAGCCAGGTCCGGACGCGTGAAATTAATAATTTGGTTTATGCTAGTACAAACATTTTACAATTCATATGCTGAGTGGTCAGATTTTGACTTCATAGACTTATAAAATAGTTACTCTGCGAAGAAGGGTGATGAAATGGCGAAAAACCGCGCGTAAAAATTTTGCTAAAGGCGTGAAACAGCGCTTTTCAGCCCGCCTCGCATAACCTGCGCATTCGACTGGTATCACGCCCCCGAAATCCCTATAATTGCCGCGTTTGACGCTCCGGCGTCGTCCTTCCTTACATCCAGGTTAATCAGGTCGCTAAATTTATGACTGATAAGTCTCATCAGTGCGTCATCATAGGCATCGCCGGCGCATCGGCTTCAGGTAAAAGTCTTATTGCCAGTACGCTTTATCGCGAACTACGTGAACAAGTGGGTGATGAGCATATCGGTGTTATTCCCGAAGATAGCTATTACAAAGATCAATCCCATCTTTCGATGGAAGAGCGCGTAAAAACCAACTACGACCACCCCAGTGCGATGGATCACAGCCTGCTGTTCCAGCATCTGGAAGCGCTAAAGCGCGGCGAGGCAATTGAGCTGCCCGTCTACAGCTACGTGGAACATACCCGCACCCAGGAAACGATCCGTATCGAGCCCAAGAAGGTGATTATCCTTGAAGGGATTTTGCTGCTCACCGACGCCCGTCTGCGCGAATCTATGAACTTCTCGATTTTCGTCGACACTCCGCTGGATATCTGCCTGATGCGGCGTATTAAACGCGACGTTAACGAACGCGGCCGCTCCATGGACTCCGTGATGGCGCAATATCAGAAAACCGTTCGCCCGATGTTCCTGCAATTTATTGAACCTTCGAAACAATACGCCGATATTATCGTGCCTCGCGGCGGTAAAAACCGTATTGCCATTGATATCTTAAAAGCGAAAATCAGTCAGTTTTTTGAATAAGCCGTGTGAATTGTGTACCGTTCAGAGATAACCTGGTTTTGCCCTGACGCCGTAAGGCTTCAGGGCGCGATGCACGAAAGGAGAAAGTGCCATGCGTCTTTGTGACCGCGATATAGAAGCCTGGCTGGATGAAGGCCGCCTGTCTATCACCCCGCGTCCGCCGGTTGAGCGTATTAACGGCGTGACCGTCGATGTGCGTCTGGGGAATAAATTCCGCACCTTCAGCGGCCACACGGCACCGTTTATCGACCTCAGCGGGCCGAAAGACGAAGTCAGTGCGGCGCTGGATCGCGTCATGAGCGACGAAATCGTCATCGAAGAAGGAGAGGCGTTTTATCTCCATCCTGGCGAACTGGCGCTGGCGGTGACCTTTGAATCGGTCACGCTGCCTGCGGACCTGGTCGGCTGGCTTGACGGACGCTCTTCCCTGGCGCGTCTGGGCCTGATGGTGCACGTCACCGCGCACCGTATCGATCCGGGCTGGTCTGGCCGTATCGTGCTGGAGTTCTTTAACGCCGGTAAACTGCCGCTGGCGCTTCGCCCGGGAATGATGATTGGTGCGTTGAGCTTTGAACCGCTAACCGGCCCGGCAGACCGTCCTTATAACCGCCGTCAGGACGCAAAATATCGCGACCAGCAGGGTGCGGTTGCCAGTCGTATCGATAAAGACTGATCTGTGAGTTCACTGAGGAAGCCATGAGAAGAGTTCTGACAACGCTGATGATTTTGCTGGTGGTGCTGGTGGCTGGCCTTTCAGCGTTGGTGCTGCTGGTTAACCCGAATGACTTCCGGGCCTACATGGTGCGGCAGGTGGAAGCGCGCAGCGGGTATGAACTCAAGCTGGACGGGCCGCTGCGCTGGCACGTCTGGCCTCAGCTCAGCATTCTCTCCGGACGTATGTCCCTCACCGCGCCGGGTGCCGCGCAGCCGCTGGTCACGGCGGATAACATGCGTCTTGATGTTGCGCTCATCCCGCTCTTATCCCATCAGCTCCAGGTTGAACAGGTGATGCTGAAAGGGGCGGTGATTCAGCTTACGCCGCAAACCGAAGCCGTTCGTCAGGCGGATGCGCCGGTCGCACCGCGTGAAAACACCTTGCCTGACGTCCCCTCTGATACCGGCTGGTCGTTCGATATTGGTAATCTGAAAGTTGCTGACAGCGTGCTGGTTTTCCAGCATGAGGATGACGAACAGATCACCGTACGCAATATCAATCTCAGGATGGAGCAGGACGCCAATCATCACGCCACCATGGAGTTCTCCGGGCGGATCAACCGCAATCAGCGCGATCTCAACCTGTCGATGAACGCGAACGTGAACGCCTCTGATTATCCGCACCAGCTGACTGCGGACGTTCAGCAGCTTAACTGGCAGCTGACCGGCGCGGATTTACCCGCGAAGGGGATTGCCGGCCAGGGCACGATGCAGGCGGTGTGGCATGAAGAGCGCAAACAGCTCGAACTGAACGCGCTCAACCTCCAGGCCAACGACAGTGCCCTGAAGGGGCAGGCGAGCGTCACGCTTGATGAGAAACCTAAGTGGGTGCTGGATCTGCAATTCGACAAGCTGAACCTCGAGAACCTGCTTCCGCCCCAACCGGTGAACGCGACCGATGAGGGAGCCACGCAGGTGGGGCAAAGCCAGGTCACGCAGTCGCGTCCGGTGATCTCCTCAAATCTCGATCAGCCTGACTACAACGGCCTGCGCGGATTTACCGCCGACATTCTGCTGAAAGCGAACAGCGTGCGCTGGCGTGGGATTGATTTTACTGACGTCAGCAGCCAGATGTTCAACCACAACGGCCTGCTGGTCATCTCCGAGCTCAGCGGAAAAATGGGAGCAGGGAACCTCTCCCTGCCGGGCTCGCTGGATGTGCGCAAAGACGTTGCCAGCGCCGCGTTCCAGCCGCGTCTGGAAAACGTTGAGATTGGCACCATCCTGAAAGCCTTTAATTACCCGATTGCCCTCACGGGGCAGCTGTCGCTGGCAGGGGATTTCTCTGGTACGAAGATTGATGCGGACGCTTTCCGTCGTAGCTGGCAGGGGCAGGCGCACGTTGAGCTGAAAGATTCGCGCATGGAAGGGCTGAACTTCCAGCAGCTGGTGCAGCAGGCGGTAGAGCGCAGCAGCAGCGTGAAAGCGAATGAAAACTACGACAGCGCAACCCGTCTCGACAGCTTTACCAGTGAGCTTGCCCTCGACGACGGTCAGCTCTCGCTGGACGACATGCTGGGCACTTCGTCACTGCTGGCGCTGACCGGAACCGGCGCGCTGGATCTGGTGAAAGAGACGGCAGACACCCGCTTCAACGTCCGCGTGAAGGCTGGCTGGGAAGGCGAAGGCCAGCTTGTGGAGTTCCTGAAAGAGACGCCGATACCGCTGCGCGTGTACGGAAAATGGCAGGAGTTGAATTACAGTTTGCAGGTCGATCAGATCCTGCGTAAGCACCTTCAGGATGAAGCGAAACGTCGGCTGAATGACTGGGCGGACCGCAATAAAGAGTCTCAGTCAGGTAAGGATGTGAAAAAGCTGCTCGATAAGCTGTGATGCCTGTTGTGCCGGGTGGCGGCTTTGTCTTACCCGGCCTATAAAAGCCAGACACCGTAGGCCGGGTAAGCGAAGCGCCACCCGGCTTTTTTACACCTCAAAATCCATCTCATCTTCACCGCGCAGCGGTATCAGCTGCACCTTCTGCACGCGATGGCTCTCAACCTGCAAGGTTTTGAGCATGTAATCCCCCACCTGAACCTCTTCCCCCGGCTGCGGAATACGTTGCAGATTTTCCATCAGCAAACCGGCGATGGTGTGATATTCGCGCTTCTCGTCCAGCGGAAGCGGAACGAACTGCACCAGATCTTCGAGCGGCATATGGCCGTTGGCGGTCCAGCTGCCGTCGGCGTTTTTCTGAATATCGTGACGCGCATCGATCTCATCCACCTCATTAGGCAGATTACCGGCGATGGTTTCCATCACGTCGCTGAGCGTCACCAGCCCTTCCACAGAACCAAACTCATCAACGACAAACGCGAAGTGGGTACGCGCGTTGCGGAACTGCTCCAGCGCGGAGAGCAGCGGCAGCGCTTCCGGGAAGACCAGCGGCTGGCGCACCAGCGCCCGCAGGTTGAGCGGCTCGCCGTGGAGCTGCTGTTGCAGGAGGTCAATCACGTGTACCACGCCCAGCAGCTCTTCTTCCTCTTCACCGCCGGTCACGACCACGCGGGTGTGCTGGTTTTTATCCAGCAGGGAGCGGATCTGCTCTTCCGGCGCCGTCAGGTCAATATGCTCAATGTCATGGCGGGGGGTCATGATACTGCTCACCGAGCGCTGGTTGAGGTTAAGCACGCGCTCTATCATCCGGCGTTCCTGCGGGTTGAAGATCTGCCCGTCGCTATGGTCGGCAAGCATCGCCGCGGATTCAGCATCCAGCTCGGCATCCTCTTTTTTGCCGCTCAGCAGGCGCATCACCGTATCTGCGGTGCGCTGACGTAATGTCTGGTTCGCGGAAAGAAAACGGCGACGGTTGAAAATGGCCAGTTGGTTGAGAAACTCAATCAGCACCGAGAAACCAATGGCGGCGTACAGATACCCTTTCGGGATATGGAAGCCAAAACCATCCGCCACCAGGCTAAAGCCAATCATCAGCAGGAAGCTCAGACAGAGGATGACGATAGTCGGGTGACTGTTCACGAAGCGCGTCAGGGCTTTACTGGCGAGCACCATCAGGGTGATGGCGATGATCACCGCGGCCATCATCACCGCCAGATGGTCAACCATCCCGACGGCCGTGATCACGGAGTCGAGAGAAAAGACGGCATCCAGCACCACTATCTGCGCGACCACCGGCCAGAATTTTGCACCGCGTCGCTGGGTGGGGTTTTCACTGTCTTTTCCTTCCAGCCGCTCATTAAGCTCAACCGTGGCTTTGAACAGCAGGAACAATCCGCCGAAAAGCATGATCAGGTCGCGGGCGCTAAAGCTCAGACCCTGCACGCTGAATAAGGGTTTGGTCAGCGTCACCAGCCAGGAGATTGAGGCCAGTAACAGCAAACGCATCACCATGGCGAGCAGAAGACCCGTCACGCGGGCGCGGTCGCGTTGTGAAGGGGGTAATTTATCGGCAAGGATGGCGATAAACACCAGGTTATCAATGCCGAGCACTAATTCGATGACGACCAGCGTCACCAGCCCGGCCCAGATTGATGGATCGGCAATCCATTCCATAGTAAATGCAATACCTTCTGTTATATGACTAATGTCACACTTCGATCATGGATAAAGCCGACGGAAATTGCAATGCCGGGGTGAGATTTCTCTTAATGCTACACTCAGGTAAACCCCATTTGCCGGGCGGTGTAAATAAGTTAATTGCGAAGATTTAATTACATAAGACGATATTTAGGATATATCGCAATAAATGGTCCGGCGATCTATTTTGTCAATATAAAGAAAATCCGAAAACCTTAAAACTTTGCTCTTAATATTAATCTTAAAAACGAATATTAGGACGGTTGTCTCCTTGCCTGCTATTAGGTTAGCTGCAACAATTCTTCCAGCATCAAATGTTAAATCTCCTTGTTGCTATTTTTGTTTCGGTCTTTGGTGAAGGTTATACATTATCAATCGCCCCTGTGAGGCGTTTGATATATTTCGCAAAAGGCCTTATCCAAGAGGGTGTCTAACCATAACGCATTGTTTAGTCAGTGGATTGGTAACTGAAAGCCAAGGGCGGTAGCGTGCCTGAAAGCGTGTGAATCAGCCTCAATTATTCTGTCAATAGCCAATGGATGAATAAGCTTTTTTTAGGACTGATGCCAGTTATATTGCTAAATGATTAACTGCATTCTGATTGTCACCACGACCCGCGCTTATTTTAATTGCACAGGATAATTACTCTGCCAAAGTGATAAATAATCAATGATGAAATCCAAAATGAAATTGATGCCATTATTGGTGTCTGTGACCTTGATGAGTGGTTGCACGGTCTTTCCCGGCAGCAATATGTCGACAATGGGCAAGGATGTGATTAAACAGCAGGATGCTGATTTTGATCTCGACAAAATGGTGAATGTGTATCCATTAACCCCACGTCTGGTGGAACAATTACGCCCGCGTCCAAATGTTGCTCAGCCAAATATGTCTCTGGACCAGGAAATTGCCTCTTACCAGTATCGCGTGGGTCCGGGTGACGTCATTAACGTGACCGTCTGGGATCACCCTGAACTGACCACGCCTGCGGGCCAGTACCGCAGCTCAAGCGACACCGGTAACTGGGTACAGTCCGATGGCACCATGTTCTATCCCTACATTGGCAAAGTGCACGTCGCGGGTAAAACGCTTGCTGAGATCCGTAGTGATATTACCGGCCGCCTGGCGCAGTACATTGCTGACCCGCAGGTGGACGTTAATATCGCCGCGTTCCGATCCCAGAAAGCCTATATCTCTGGCCAGGTCAATAAATCCGGCCAGCAGGCCATCACTAACGTCCCGCTCACCGTTCTCGATGCGATCAATGCCGCAGGCGGCTTAACCGACGGCGCTGACTGGCGCAACGTGGTGCTAACCCACAACGGCAAAGAGCAGCGCATTTCGCTTCAGGCGCTGATGCAAAACGGTGACCTGACCCAGAACCGCCTCCTTTATCCGGGCGATATTCTGTACGTGCCGCGCAACGACGATCTGAAAGTGTTCGTGATGGGTGAAGTGAAGAAACAGAGCACCCTCAAGATGGACTTCAGCGGTATGACCCTGACCGAAGCGCTGGGCAATGCGGAAGGCATCGACCTGACCGCCTCCAACGCCAGCGGTATCTTCGTGATCCGTCCTATCAAAGGCGAAAACGCGAAGGGCAAGATTGCCAACATCTACCAGCTGGATATGTCCGACGCGACATCGCTGGTCATGGCAACGTCGTTCCGTCTCCAGCCGTACGATGTGGTCTATGTCACCACCGCGCCGGTTGCCCGCTGGAACCGTCTGATCAACCAGTTGCTGCCTACCATCAGTGGCGTTCGCTACATGACGGATACGGCGAGCGACGTTCATAACTGGTAAGCCGCGATGTTTAACAAAATTCTGGTGGTGTGCGTGGGGAACATTTGCCGTTCCCCCACGGCTGAAAGGCTGTTGAAAAATTACCAGCCTGCGTTAACGGTCGACTCCGCAGGGCTGGGCGCGCTGGTCGGAAAAGGTGCCGACGAACGTGCCGCAAGCGTTGCCCTTGAGCATAACCTCTCACTCGACGGGCACGTTGCCCGTCAGGTCTCTGGCCGGATGTGCCGGGAATATGACCTGATCCTCGCGATGGAAAAACGCCACATTCACGCGCTGTGCGATATCGCACCGGAGATGCGCGGCAAGGTGATGCTGTTTGGTCACTGGGATGGTGAGCGCGAAATTCCCGATCCGTATCGCAAGAGCCGCGAGGCCTTTGAGGCGGTATACACCTTACTAGACCAGTCTGCCCGTCAGTGGGCGCAGGCACTGAAAGCTCAGCAGGGATAACAATGACAGAAAAAACAAGACCTTCTGCCGCCCCGACGTCGGGCAGTGATGAAATCGATATCGGTCGCCTGGTCGGGACCGTTATTGAAGCGAAATGGTGGGTGCTGGGTATTACCGCCATCTTTGCCGTGGCGGCGATCGTTTATACGCTGTTCGCGACGCCTATTTACAGCGCCGACGCGCTGGTGCAGATCGAACAAAATACCGGAAACTCGCTGGTTCAGGATATCGGCTCGGCGCTGGCCAACAAGCCGCCGGCATCGGAAGCCGAAATTCAGCTGATCCAGTCGCGTCTGGTACTGGGCAAAACGGTTCACGATCTGGGGCTGGATATCGCGGTCACCAAAAACACCTTCCCGGTATTTGGCGCAGGCTGGGATCGCCTGATGGGGCGCAGTAACGATACGGTAAAAGTGACCGACTTCGTGATCCCAAAAGGGGCAGGGGACCAAACCTTTACCCTGACCGTGCTGGGACCAAAACAGTATCAGCTGACCAGCGACGCGGGCTTCAGCGCACGCGGCGAGGTGGGGCAGATGCTGACCAAAGAGGGCGTCAGCATCAAGGTCAGCGCAATTCAGGCGCATGAGGGCGGGGAGTTTACGGTCACCAAATTCTCGACGCTCGGGATGATCAACAACCTGCAAAACAACCTGACCGTCACCGAAAACGGCAAGGACACCGGCGTCCTGAGCATGACCTTCACCGGTGAAGACAAGGATCAAATTCGCGACATCCTCAATAGCATCACCCGCAACTATCTGGAGCAGAACGTTGAGCGCAAGTCAGCGGAAGCCGCAAAAAGCCTGGCGTTCCTCAGTAAACAGCTGCCGGAGGTGCGCGCCCGTCTGGATGACGCTGAGAACAAGCTGAACGCGTACCGTCAGGACAAGGATTCCGTCGATCTGCCGCTGGAGGCGAAATCGGTTCTCGACTCCATGGTGAATATTGATGCGCAGCTGAACGAGCTGACCTTCAAAGAGGCGGAGATTTCCAAGCTCTATACCAAACGTCACCCGGCGTACCGCACTTTGCTGGAGAAACGTCGTACCCTGGAAGAAGAGAAGGCGAAGCTGAATGACCGCGTGACCGCGATGCCGAAGACGCAGCAGGAAATTGTACGCCTGACGCGTGATGTGGAATCCGGCCAGCAGGTTTACATGCAGCTGCTGAACAAACAGCAGGAGCTGAAAATCACCGAAGCCAGCACCGTCGGCGACGTGCGTATCGTTGACCCGGCGATTACCCAGCCGGGCGTGCTGAAGCCGAAGAAGGCGCTGATTATCCTCGGCAGCATTATTCTCGGCCTGATGCTTTCCATTGTCGGCGTGCTGCTGCGCTCGCTGTTCAACCGCGGTATCGAAAGCCCGCAGGTGCTGGAAGAGAACGGGATCAGCGTGTACGCCAGCATCCCGCTTTCAGAGTGGCAGAAGTCCCGTGACAGCGTCAAAACCGTTAAGGGCGTCAAGCGTTACAAACAGAGCCAGCTGCTGGCCGTGGGTAACCCGACTGACCTGGCGATTGAAGCGGTGCGCAGCCTGCGTACCAGCCTCCACTTCGCCATGATGCAGGCCAAAAACAACGTCCTGATGATGACCGGTGTCAGCCCGTCAATCGGTAAAACCTTCGTCTGCGCCAACCTGGCGGCGGTGGTGAGCCAGACCAACAAGCGCGTGCTGCTGATCGACTGCGACATGCGTAAGGGCTACACCCACGAGCTGCTGGGGACCAACAACGTTAACGGACTGTCGGAAATCCTGCTCGGTAAAGGGGAAATCAGCGAGAGCGCCAAGCCGACGTCGATTCCGAAATTTGACCTGATCCCGCGTGGCCAGGTGCCGCCGAACCCGTCTGAACTGCTGATGAGCGAGCGCTTTACGCAGCTGATTGAGTGGGCGAGCAAAAACTATGACCTGGTGCTGATCGATACCCCACCAATTCTGGCGGTCACCGACGCTGCCGTGGTAGGGCGTCATGCGGGCACCACGCTGATGGTCGCACGCTATGCGGTGAATACCCTGAAGGAAGTGGAAACCAGCCTGAGCCGCTTTGAGCAGAACGGTATTGAGGTGAAGGGGGTCATTCTGAACTCCATCTTCCGCCGCGCGACCGGGTATCAGGATTACGGCTATTACGAGTACGAATACAAGTCTGACAGTAAATAATAATCCCCCTCATCCTAACCCTCTCCCCAGAGGGGAGAGAGGACTGCATGGTGCAGCTTTTCTTCCTCTCCCCTCTGGGGAGAGGGTCGGGGTGAGGGATAAGGGGAAGACCATGACCACACAACGCCCTTTGATTTCTATCTATATGCCGACATGGAATCGTCAGCAGCTGGCGATCCGCGCGATTAAATCGGTCCTGCGTCAGGATTACGATAACTGGGAACTGATTATCGTGGATGACTGTTCCTCCTCTTACGAACAACTGCAAAAGTTTGTTGAAGACCTGAACGACCCGCGCGTGGTGTACACCCACAACGCCATCAACTCCGGGGCGTGTGCGGTGCGCAACCAGGCGATTATGCAGGCGAAAGGGCAGTATCTGACCGGTATCGACGACGATGACGAATGGACGCCAAACCGTCTGTCGATCTTCCTGTCGCACAAAGCGCAGCTGGTGACCCACGCGTTTCTGTATGCCAATGACTATGTCTGCCAGGGCGAGGTCTATTCGCAGCCGGCCAGCCTGCCGCTGTATCCGAAATCACCGTATTCCCGACGCCTGTTCTACAAGCGCAACATTATCGGCAATCAGGTGTTTACCTGGGCATGGCGCTTTAAGGAGTGCCTGTTCGATACCGAGCTGAAGGCCGCGCAGGATTACGACATCTTCCTGCGGATGGTGGTGGAGTACGGCGAGCCGTGGAAGGTGGAAGAGGCCACGCAGATCCTGCACATCAATCACGGGGAGATGCAAATCACCTCGTCACCGAAGAAATTCTCGGGCTACTTCCATTTTTACCGCAAGCACAAGGACAAGTTTGACCGTGCCAGCCGGAAGTATCAGCTCTTCACCCTGTATCAGATCCGTAATAAGCGCATGAACTGGCGCACGCTGCTGACGCTGCTGTCGGTACGTAACGGCAAGCGTCTGGCTGACGGGCTTCGGGGGAAATAATGTTTCTGGAAGATTGCCGCGCTAACAGCTGGAGCCTGCGCCCGTGCTGCATGGTTCTGGCCTACCGTATTGCGCACTTTTGCTCGGTGTGGCGCAAAAAAAATGTGCTGAACAATATCTGGGCCGCGCCGGTGCTGGTGCTGTACCGCATCATCACCGAATGCTTTTTTGGCTATGAAATTCAGGCCGCTGCCACCATTGGCCGCCGCTTTACCATTCATCACGGCTATGCGGTGGTCATCAACAAGTTCGTCGTCGCGGGTGATGATTTCACCATTCGCCACGGGGTGACAATCGGCAACCGCGGGCCAGACAGCCTGGCTTGCCCGGTGATTGGCAATAACGTCGAGTTGGGCGCCAACGTGGTGATGATCGGGGACATTACCGTGGGCAATAACGTGACGATTGGCGCAGGCAGCGTGGTGCTGGACAGCATTCCGGACAACGCGCTGGTGGTGGGCGAGAAAGCGCGCGTGAAGGTGATTAAATGAACATTCTGCAATTTAACGTACGCCTCGCAGAGGGCGGGGCGGCAGGCGTAGCGCTGGATCTGCACCAGCGCGCGCTGCAAAAAGGATTACAGTCGCGCTTCGTTTACGGTTACGGCAAAGGTGGCAAGAAAAGCGTCAGCCATGATAACTATCCGCAGGTGCTGAAGCAGACGCCACGTCTGACCTCCATCGCCAATATCGCGCTGTTCCGCCTGTTCAACCGCGACCTGTTCGGCAACCTGAATAATCTCTACCGCACCGTCACCCGCACTCGCGGCCCGGTTGTGCTGCACTTCCACGTGCTGAATCTGGAAGAGGTGGTGGCGTTTTGTGGCAAGGTGAAGGCGCATAAGCCGGATACCCGATTCGTCTGGACGCTGCACGACCACTGGAGCGTGACCGGACGCTGCGCCTTTACCGACGGCTGCGAAGGCTGGAAAGATAACTGCCAGAAATGCCCTACGCTCAGCAACTACCCGCCTGTGAAGGTCGATCGCGCGCATCAGCTGGTTGAGGGTAAGCGTCAGCTGTTCCGCGATATGCTCTCGCTCGGCTGCACCTTTATCTCCCCAAGCCAGCACGTGGCGGACGCTTTTAATAGCCTGTACGGAGCAGGGCGCTGCCAGATCATCAACAACGGTATTGATGTGGCAACGGAAGCGATCCTGGCCGAACTGATGCCCGTAGCCGTTACCCCCGGTAAGCCGAAAATTGCGGTCGTCGCCCATGACCTGCGCTACGACGGCAAAACCAACCAGCAGCTGGTGCGCGACATGATGGCGCTCGGCGACAAAATTGAGCTGCATACCTTTGGCAAATTCTCGCCGTTTGATGGCGCAAACGTGGTGAACCACGGGTTTGAAACCGACAAGCGCAAACTGATGAGCGCGCTGAACGGTATGGACGCGTTGGTGTTCAGCTCCCGCGTGGACAACTACCCGCTGATCCTGTGCGAAGCGCTTTCCATCGGCGTGCCGGTGATTGCCACCCACAGCGACGCCGCGCGGGAAGTGCTGGAGAAATCCGGCGGTAAAACCTTCAGTGAAAATGAGGTGCTGCCGCTGGTGCAGTTGTCGAAGGCCGATATCGCGCAGGCTGTTTTTGGCACGGACCTGGAATCGTTCCGCAACCGTAGCCGCAAAGCGTACAGTGGACAACAGATGCTGGAGGAGTATGTCTCGTTCTATCAGAATCTGTAGTTATCTGCTGCTGCCGCTGATCTACCTGCTGGTCAACGTTAAGATTGCCCAGCTCGGTGAAAGCTTCCCGATCACTATCGTCACCTTCCTGCCGGTTCTGCTGTTGCTTTACGTTGACAAGCTTAACCTCAAAAAGCTGATGATTTCATTGGGCATCGGGTTTGGTCTGACGGCGTTTAACTACATCTTTGGTCAGTCGCTGGACGCCAGCAAATATGTCACCTCCACCATGCTGTTTGTTTATATCGTTATCATTATTGGCATGGTGTGGAGTATTCGCTTTAAAACTATTTCTCCGCACAATTATAGGAAAATCCTCAGGTTCTTTTATATTGTCGTCGGGCTGATTGTTGTGCTTGCGGCAATGGAGATGGCGCAAATTATTCTCACAGGCGGCAGTAGCCTGATGGAAATAATTTCGAAATATCTTATATACAGTAACAGCTATGTACTGAACTTCATTAAGTTTGGTGGCAAGCGTACAACCGCGCTCTATTTTGAACCGGCGTTTTTTGCTCTGGCATTAATCTCAATTTGGCTCAGCATCAAACAGTTCGGTATCAAAACCCCCAAGACCGATGCTATGATTCTTGCAGGAATCGTTCTGTCAGGGTCGTTCTCCGGGGTAATGACGTTTATTCTGTTTTACCTGCTGGAGTGGGCGTTCCAGTACCTGAACAAAGAGGCGATTAAGAAAAAACTGCCGCTGGCGATAATCTCTCTGACGGTATTTTTAGTGGGCGTAATATTTGCGTTTCCGTACATTTCTGAACGTCTGGGTGATTTGGGAACGGAAGGCTCGTCGTCCTATTATCGCATCATTGGTCCACTGGTGATGGTGGGTTATTCCTTAACCCATATTGATGGCGTAGTAAGATTCGGCTCACTTTACGAATATGTTGCATCATTCGGAATCTTTAACGGTGCGGATGTCGGTAAAACCATAGACAATGGTCTGTATCTGTTAATTATCTATTTTTCCTGGTTCGCCGTACTGTTGACACTGTGGTATCTGTTTAAAGTTTTCAAAATGATGATTAACGCGTTTGGTGATAACCAGAACTTTCGCGTGCAACTTTATCTGTTCACACCGGTGTCGTTGTTTTTTACCGGGTCAATATTTAGCCCGGAATATGCATTCTTAATTGTATGTCCGTTTATTTTGCGCAAGGCGCTGAATATTACGAGCGTATGACGAAATGAGGTGATTTATGTTTCTTAGCGTCATTACTGTCGCCTTTCGTAACTACGAAGGGGTGGTAAAAACCTGGCGCTCGCTGCGCAACCTGGCGCGCGATCCGAGCCTCACTTTTGAGTGGATCGTGGTCGATGGCGGCTCGAACGACGGCACGGCGGAGTTCCTGGAAAAACTCAACGGTGAGTTCAACTTACGTTACATCAGCGAGAAAGATAAAGGTATTTACGATGCCATGAATAAAGGCATCAACATGGCGCAGGGGCGTTACGCCATCTTCCTCAATTCCGGCGATGTGTTCCATGAAGATGTGGCGCTGTTTGCCCGTCAGCTGGCGCGCCAGAAAGAAGATGCCATGTTTATCGGTGATGCGCTGCTTGATTTCGGCGAGGGGAAAAAAGTGCTGCGCGGTGCGAAACCAGGCTGGTATATCTACCACAGCCTCCCGGCCAGCCATCAGGCTATTTTCTTCCCAATGAGCGGCCTGAAAAAACAGCCTTACGATTTGCGCTATAAAGTGTCATCAGATTATGCCCTGGCCGCCAGCCTTTACAAATCTGGCTACCCGTTCCGTCGAATTAAAGGACTGGTATCTGAATTTTCAATGGGTGGCGTGTCAACCTCGAATAATCTGGAACTGTGCCAGGATGCCAAAAACGTGCAGCGTAAAATATTACGCGTGCCGGGGTTCTGGGCGGAATTATCTTATTTCTTACGTCTGAAAACGACGGGTAAAGCGAAAGCCTTATATAACAAAGCCTGAGATATAAGGAAACGCAATGCAGGAATTAAATGGATTCTCCGTGCCGAAAGGTTTTCGGGGCGGGAGCGGTATTAAAGTTCAACTGTGGTGGGCTGTACAGGCAACGTTATTTGCCTGGTCGCCGCAAATACTGTACCGCTGGCGCGCATTTTTACTGCGTCTGTTTGGCGCAAAAATAGGAAAAAACGTAGTCATTCGACCTTCGGTGAAAATTACTTATCCCTGGAAATTAACGCTTGGGGATTACGCCTGGGTTGGGGATGACGCGGTGTTATATACCCTTGGCGAGATTACGATTGGCGCAAATTCGGTGGTTTCACAGAAGTGTTATTTGTGCACCGGCAGCCACGATTTTATGAGCCCGCATTTTGATATTACCGCTTCGCCTGTTGTGATCGGTGAAAAATGCTGGCTGGCAACAGACGTCTTTGTTGCACCCGGTGTTTCTGTTGGCGATGGCACGGTAGTCGGTGCCCGCAGCAGCGTTTTTAAATCGCTTCCGGCAAATAAAATTTGCCGTGGCAACCCCGCAGTGGTGATACGCGAACGCGTTGAAACTGATTAAATTCATAAGTAGAGGAATATAAACATGTCTAAAGTCGCTCTCATCACCGGCGTTACCGGACAAGATGGTTCTTACCTGGCAGAATTGCTGCTGGAAAAAGGGTATGAAGTTCACGGTATTAAGCGTCGTGCCTCTTCATTCAACACCGAGCGTGTCGATCACATTTACCAGGATCCGCATGCGGCAAACCCGAAATTCCATCTGCATTACGGCGACCTGACCGATACCTCCAACCTGACCCGCATCCTGCAAGAAGTACAGCCGGATGAAGTGTACAACCTGGGGGCAATGAGCCACGTTGCGGTTTCCTTCGAGTCCCCGGAGTACACCGCTGACGTGGACGCAATGGGTACCCTGCGTCTGCTGGAAGCGATTCGCTTCCTGGGTCTTGAGAAGAAAACCCGTTTCTACCAGGCATCCACCTCTGAGCTGTACGGTCTGGTGCAGGAAATTCCGCAGAAAGAGACCACGCCGTTCTACCCACGTTCTCCGTACGCTGTGGCGAAACTGTACGCTTACTGGATCACCGTGAACTACCGTGAATCCTACGGCATGTACGCCTGTAACGGCATTCTGTTCAACCACGAATCTCCGCGTCGCGGCGAAACCTTCGTGACCCGCAAAATCACCCGCGCGATCGCTAACATCGCTCAGGGCCTGGAGTCTTGCCTGCACCTCGGCAACATGGATTCCCTGCGTGACTGGGGCCATGCGAAAGACTACGTGAAAATGCAGTGGATGATGTTGCAGCAGGAACAGCCAGAAGACTTCGTGATCGCGACCGGCGTGCAGTACTCCGTGCGTCAGTTCGTTGAGATGGCTGCGGCACAGCTGGGCATCAAGCTGCGCTTCGAAGGCACCGGCGTGGAAGAGAAGGGTATCGTTGTTTCCGTGACCGGCCACGACGCACCGGGCGTGAAGCCAGGCGACGTGATTGTCCAGGTTGATCCGCGTTACTTCCGTCCTGCTGAAGTGGAAACCCTGCTGGGCGACCCAACCAAAGCGCACGAGAAACTGGGCTGGAAACCAGAAACCACCCTGCAAGAAATGGTATCCGAGATGGTGGCCAAAGATCTTGAAGCAGCGAAAAAACACTCCCTGCTCAAGTCTCATGGCTACGAGGTTGCCATCGCGCTGGAGTCCTGAGAATGACAAAACAACGTATTTTTGTCGCCGGTCATCGCGGAATGGTGGGTTCCGCGATTGTTCGCCAGCTGGAACAGCGCGGCGACGTTGAGGTGATTGTCCGCACCCGCGACGAGCTGAACCTGCTTGACAGCAAAGCGGTGCAGGACTTCTTCGCCAGCGAACGTATCGACCAGGTGTATCTGGCGGCGGCGAAGGTGGGCGGCATTGTCGCTAACAACACCTACCCGGCGGATTTCATCTACGAGAACATGATGATTGAGAGCAACATCATTCACGCGGCGCATCTGCACAACGTGAACAAGCTGCTGTTCCTCGGCTCATCCTGTATCTACCCGAAAATGGCGAAGCAGCCGATCGCCGAGAGCGAACTGTTGCAGGGCACGCTTGAAGCCACCAACGAGCCGTATGCGATTGCCAAAATTGCCGGGATCAAGCTGTGTGAATCCTACAACCGTCAGTATAACCGCGACTATCGCTCGGTGATGCCGACCAACCTGTACGGACCGCACGACAACTTCCACCCGAGCAATTCCCACGTGATCCCGGCGCTGCTGCGTCGTTTCCACGAGGCGACTGCCGAAAACGCCCCGGACGTGGTGGTGTGGGGCAGCGGTACGCCAATGCGTGAGTTCCTGCACGTGGACGACATGGCGGCGGCCAGCATTCACGTCATGGAGCTGGATCGCGAGGTGTGGCAGGAAAACACCGAGCCGATGCTGTCGCACATTAACGTCGGGACCGGCGTGGACTGCACCATTCGCGAGCTGGCGCAGACCATCGCGCAGGTGGTGGGCTACAAAGGACGCGTGGTGTTTGACGCCACCAAACCGGACGGCACGCCGCGCAAGCTGCTGGACGTGACCCGTCTGCATCAGCTGGGCTGGTATCACGAGGTCTCACTGGAGCAGGGGCTGGCCAGCACCTACCAGTGGTTCCTGGAAAACCAGCACCGCTTCCGGGGGTAATGATGTTTTTAAGTCAGGAAGATTTTGCCACGGTAGTGCGTTCCACTCCGCTGATCTCAATCGATTTGATCGTGGAGAACGAACGCGGCGAGTTCTTGCTGGGGAAACGAACCAATCGTCCTGCACAGGGCTTCTGGTTCGTGCCCGGCGGGCGCGTGCAGAAGGATGAGACGCTTACCGATGCGTTTGAGCGTCTCACTCTGGCGGAACTGGGCCTGCAACTGCCGATGGCAGCGGGCCAGTTTTACGGGGTCTGGCAGCACTTCTATGACGATAACTTTTCAGGCACCGGGTTCACCACGCACTACATCGTGCTGGGGTTCCGCCTGAAGGTGAGTGAGGCAGACCTGCGTCTGCCTGATTCTCAGCATGACGATTACCGCTGGTTAACGCCAGAGGCGCTGCTGGCAAGCGACAACGTCCATGACAACAGTCGGGCGTACTTCCTTGCGGAACGTCAGGCCGAGGTGCCAGGTCTATGAAAATCCTCGTCTACGGAATTAACTACTCGCCGGAGCTTACCGGTATCGGGAAATACACCGGCGAGATGGTCGAGTGGATGGCGAGCCAGGGACATGACGTGCGGGTGATTACTGCCCCGCCGTATTACCCGGAGTGGAAGGTAGGCGAACGCTATTCCAGCTGGCGCTACCGCCGCGAAGAGGGCGCCGCGACCGTCTGGCGCTGCCCGCTCTACGTGCCGAAACAGCCCTCGACGCTGAAACGTTTAATTCATCTGGGCAGCTTTGCCCTGAGCAGTTTCTTCCCGCTGATGGCGCAGCGTCGCTGGAAGCCGGATCGCATCATCGGCGTGGTGCCGACCCTGTTCTGCACGCCAGGCATGCGCCTGCTGGGAAAACTCTCCGGCGCGCGCACCCTGCTGCACATTCAGGATTATGAAGTGGACGCCATGCTCGGGCTGGGTATGGCCGGGAAAGGCAAGGGCGGCAAGGTGGCGAAGCTCGCCAGCGCCTTTGAGCGCAGCGGCCTGCACAACGTGGATTACGTCTCGACCATTTCGCGCTCGATGATGAACAAGGCGCAGGAGAAGGGCGTCCCGGCGGAAAAAGTGATCTTCTTTCCGAACTGGTCCGAAGTGGCGCGCTTCCGCGATGTGACAGACCAGGACGCGCAGGCGTTGCGCGCGCAACTCGGGTTGCCTGCTGAGCAAAAAATCATTCTTTACTCAGGCAACATCGGCGAAAAACAGGGGCTGGAGAGCGTGATTGACGCCGCGCTTCAGCTGAGCGAACACCCGTGGATGTTCGTGATAGTCGGGCAGGGCGGTGGTAAAGCGCGGCTGGAAAAAATGGCCAGCGAGCGCGGACTGACCAACATCCGCTTCTTCCCGCTTCAGTCTTATGACGCGCTGCCCGCGCTGCTGAAAATGGCGGATTGCCATCTGGTGGTGCAAAAACGCGGCGCGGCGGATGCGGTGCTGCCGTCCAAGCTGACCAACATTCTGGCAGTGGGCGGAAACGCGGTGATTACGGCAGAAGCCGCAACAGAATTAGGCCAGCTGTGCAACAGCTACCCGGGCATTGCCGTTTGCGTGGAGCCGGAATCGGTTCCTGCGCTGGTGACCGGAATTGAGCAGGCACTCGCCATGCCAAAAGAGAACACGGTGGCACGTGAATATGCCGAACGCACGCTCGAGAAAGAGAACGTGCTGAGCCAATTTATTGCAGATATACGGGGATAAATCATGAGTCAAACCACTTTGTATCCGGTCGTAATGGCGGGTGGATCCGGGAGCCGGTTGTGGCCACTGTCCCGCGTGCTTTATCCAAAACAATTTCTGTGCCTGAAAGGCGACCTCACCATGCTGCAAACGACGGTTAACCGTCTGCACGGCGTGGAGTGTGAAAGCCCGGTGGTGATCTGTAACGAGCAGCACCGCTTTATCGTTGCGGAGCAGCTGCGCCAGCTGAACAAACTGACCGAAAATATCATTCTGGAGCCTGCCGGACGCAACACGGCGCCTGCCATTGCCCTTGCGGCGCTGGCGGCAAAACGCAGCAGCCCGGACTGCGACCCGCTGATGCTGGTGCTGGCGGCTGACCACGTCATCCAGCAGGAAGAGGCCTTCCGCGACGCGGTACGCGCCGCGATTCCTTACGCTGAGAACGGCAAGCTGGTGACCTTCGGCATCGTGCCGGATCTCCCGGAAACCGGCTATGGCTACATTCGCCGCGGCAGCGTTACGCCTGGTGAAGGCGACAGCGTGGCCTTTGACGTGGCGCAGTTTGTCGAAAAACCGAATCTGGAAACCGCGCAGGCGTATGTCGCCAGCGGTGAATACTACTGGAACAGCGGCATGTTCCTGTTCCGCGCCGGGCGCTACCTGGAAGAGCTGGAAAAATACCGTCCGGATATCTTAAGCGCCTGCGAAAAAGCGATGGCGGTGGTGGATCCGGATCTCGATTTTATCCGCGTGGACGAAGAAGCCTTCCTCGCCTGTCCGGAAGAGTCCATTGACTATGCGGTGATGGAACGTACGGCAGATGCGGTAGTGGTACCGATGGATGCGGGCTGGAGCGACGTCGGCTCCTGGTCGTCACTGTGGGAGATCAGCGCGCATACCCCGGAGGGTAACGTCCATCACGGGGATGTGATCAGCCACAAAACGGAAAACAGCTACGTCTACGCCGAATCTGGCCTCGTCACTACGGTAGGGGTGAAGGATCTGGTGGTCGTGCAGACCAAAGACGCGGTGCTGATTGCCGACCGTAATGCCGTGCAGGACGTTAAAAAAGTGGTGGAGCAGATCAAGGCCGATGGCCGCCACGAACACCATATTCACCGCGAAGTCTACCGCCCGTGGGGCAAATATGACTCCATCGACGCCGGCGAGCGTTACCAGGTGAAACGCATCACCGTGAAGCCGGGAGAAGGGCTGTCGGTGCAGATGCACCATCACCGCGCCGAACACTGGGTGGTGGTGGCGGGGACCGCCAAAGTGACCATCGACGGTGAAGTGAAGCTGCTCGGTGAAAACGAGTCCATTTATATTCCGCTGGGGGCGACGCACTGTCTGGAGAACCCGGGGAAAATTCCGCTCGACTTAATTGAGGTGCGTTCCGGCTCCTATCTGGAAGAGGACGACATCATCCGCTTCCAGGATCGCTACGGGCGCGTGTAGCACTCCGCATCATGCCCGGTGGCGCTGCGCTTTCCGGGCCTACGAATGACAAAAATAAATTTGGCCATTACATGGTCAGGGCCAACTGTTGCCTGAAAAAGGGGTCATCATGGAAAAATTAACCTGTTTTAAAGCCTACGATATTCGCGGCAAGCTGGGCGAAGAGCTGAACGAAGACATTGCGTGGCGCATCGGCCGCGCGTACGGCGAATACCTGAAACCACAAACTATCGTGCTGGGCGGCGACGTGCGTCTGACCAGCAAATCCCTGAAGCTGGCGCTGGCGAAAGGGCTACAGGACGCGGGCGTCGATGTGCTGGACATTGGCCTTTCCGGTACCGAAGAGATCTATTTTGCCACCTTCCACCTGGGCGTGGACGGCGGTATCGAAGTGACGGCCAGCCATAACCCGATGGACTACAACGGCATGAAGCTGGTGCGCAAGGGCGCGCGTCCTATCAGCGGCGACACCGGTCTGCGCGACGTGCAGCGTCTGGCCGAGGCCAACGACTTCCCGCCGGTAAATGAAGCCAGACGCGGCAGCTATAAGCAGATTAACCTGCAAAAAGAGTACATCGACCACCTGCTGGGCTACATCAACGTGGCGAACCTCAAACCGCTGAAGCTGGTGATTAACTCCGGCAACGGCGCGGCAGGCCCGGTTGTCGATGCACTTGAAGCCCGCTTTAAGGCGCTGAACGTGCCGGTGACCTTCGTCAAAGTGCACAACACGCCAGACGGCAACTTCCCGAACGGTATTCCTAACCCGCTGCTGCCGGAGTGCCGCGACGACACCCGCAACGCGGTGATCGAGCACGGCGCCGATATGGGTATCGCCTTTGACGGCGATTTCGACCGCTGCTTCCTGTTCGACGAGAAAGGGCAGTTTATCGAAGGCTACTACATCGTTGGCCTGCTGGCGGAAGCGTTCCTCGAGAAAAACCCGGGGGCGAAAATCATTCACGATCCGCGTCTTTCCTGGAACACCGTCGACGTGGTGAAGGCCGCGGGCGGCGAGCCGGTGATGTCCAAAACCGGCCACGCGTTTATCAAAGAGCGTATGCGTGAGGAAGACGCCATCTACGGCGGCGAGATGAGCGCCCACCACTATTTTCGTGATTTTGCCTACTGCGACAGCGGGATGATCCCGTGGCTGCTGGTGACCGAGCTGCTGTGCCTGAAAGGGCAGAGCCTGGGCGAACTGGTGCGCGACCGCATGGCGGCGTTCCCGGCGAGCGGGGAGATCAACAGCAAACTGGCGCAGCCCGCTGAGGCCATTGCCCGCGTAGAGCACCACTTTGCCATTCATGCGCTGGAGATTGACCGTACCGACGGTATCAGCATGGCGTTCCCGCAGTGGCGCTTCAACCTGCGCTCCTCCAATACCGAGCCGGTGGTGCGCCTGAACGTGGAGTCCCGCGCCGATACCGCGCTGATGGAAGCCCGAACGAAGGACATTCTGGCGCTGTTGAATCAGTAAAAAGAAAACCTTACCCCTCACCCTAACCCTCTCCCCAAAGGGGAGAGGGCCGGGGTGAGGGGCGAGGGGTAAGGTTTAGAACTAAAGGAACAACGATGACAAATCTAAAAAAGCGCGAACGAGCGAGAACGAATGCATCGTTAATCTCTATGGTGCAGCGTTTTTCTGATATCACCATCATGGTCGGCGGACTGTGGGCGGTGTGTTGGGTCAGCGGGCAGTCGTTCTTATACATGCACTTGCTGATGGCGTTGATTGCGCTGGTGGTGTTTCAGATGATCGGCGGCATGACCGATTTCTATCGTTCATGGCGCGGCGTCAAAATGACCACCGAACTGATGCTGCTGCTCCAGAACTGGACCTTAAGCCTGGTTTTCAGCGCAGGCCTGGTGGCGTTCAGCCATGATTTTGATAACCGTCTTGTGACCTATCTCTGCTGGTATCTGTTAACCAGCATTGGCATGGTGGTCTGCCGCTCGCTGATCCGCTTTGGCGCGGGCTGGCTGCGCAACCGCGGGTATAACCGTCGCTTCGTTGCCGTGGCGGGCGACCTGCCGGTGGGACAGGTGTTGCTCGACAGCTTCCGCAAAGAGCCGTGGTTAGGTTTTGAAGTGGTCGGGATTTATCACGACGCGAAGCCCGGCGGCGTGCCGTCCGACTGGGCAGGTAACTACGAACAGCTTATTGACGATGCGAAAGCCGGCAAAATTCATAACGTCTACATCGCCATGCAGATGAAAGATGAGTCCCGCATCAAGAAACTGATGCGCGAGCTGGCGGATACCACCTGCTCGGTGATCCTCATCCCGGATGTCTTCACCTTCAATATTCTCCACTCCCGTATTGAAGAGGTGAACGGGGTACCGGTTGTTCCACTGTACGACACGCCGCTGTCGGGGATTAACCGCGTGCTGAAGCGCGTGGAAGATATCGTGCTTTCGTCCCTGATCCTGCTGCTCATCTCCCCGGTGCTGTGCTGCATTGCGCTGGCGGTGAAGCTCAGCTCGCCGGGGCCGATCATCTTCCGTCAGACCCGCTACGGCATGGACGGTAAGCCGATCATGGTGTGGAAATTCCGCTCTATGAAGGTGATGGAGAACGACAAGGTGGTGACCCAGGCGACGCAGAACGATCCGCGCGTTACCCGCGTGGGCAACTTCCTGCGCCGTACCTCGCTCGATGAGCTGCCGCAGTTCATCAACGTGTTCACCGGCGGGATGTCCATCGTCGGGCCTCGTCCTCACGCCGTGGCCCATAACGAGCAGTACCGCACCCTGATTGAAGGCTACATGCTGCGCCATAAGGTGAAGCCAGGCATCACCGGCTGGGCGCAGATCAACGGCTGGCGCGGCGAGACCGACACGCTGGAAAAAATGGAAAAACGTATCGAGTTCGATCTGGAATACATCCGCGAGTGGAGCCTCTGGTTCGATATCAAGATTGTTTTTCTGACCATTTTCAAAGGCTTCGTGAACAAAGCGGCGTACTAAGATGAGCTTACGAGAAAAAACCATCAGCGGCGCGAAATGGTCAGCCATGGCCACCATCGTCATCATTGGCCTCGGCCTGGTGCAGATGACGGTGCTGGCGCGCATTATCGATAATCACCAGTTTGGTCTGCTGACCGTCTCGCTGGTGATTATCGCCCTGGCCGATACGCTGTCGGACTTTGGTATCGCCAACTCCATTATCCAGCGCAAAGAGATCAGCCATCTGGAGCTGACCACCCTCTACTGGCTGAACGTCGGGCTGGGTATCTTCGTCTTTGTGCTGGTGTTTCTGCTGAGTGATGTGATTGCCGGCGTGCTGCATAACCCGGACCTGGCGCCGCTGATGCGCACCCTGTCGTTCGCTTTCGTGGTGATCCCGCACGGGCAGCAGTTCCGCGCGCTGATGCAGAAAGAGCTGGAGTTCAACAAAATCGGCATGATTGAGACCAGCGCCGTGCTGGCGGGCTTTACCTTCACCGTGGTCAGCGCCCATTTCTGGCCGCTGGCGATGACCGCCATTCTTGGCTACCTCGTTAACTCTGCCGTGCGCACGCTGCTGTTTGGCTTCTTTGGCCGCAAGATTTATCGCCCGGGGCTGCACTTCTCGCTGGCGTCTGTTTCGTCCAACCTGCGCTTTGGCGCATGGCTGACGGCAGACAGCATCATCAACTACGTGAATACTAACCTCTCCACGCTGGTGCTGGCGCGCATTCTGGGCGCGAGCGTCGCGGGTGGCTACAACCTGGCGTATAACGTCGCGGTTGTCCCGCCGATGAAGCTCAACCCTATCATTACCCGCGTGCTGTTCCCGGCGTTTGCCAAGATTCAGGACGATACCGAAAAGCTGCGCGTGAACTTTTACAAGCTGCTCTCCGTGGTGGGGATAATCAACTTCCCGGTCCTGCTGGGGCTGATGGTGGTCGCCAGCAATTTCGTGCCGCTGGTGTTTGGCGAGAAGTGGAACAGCATCATCCCGATCCTGCAACTGCTGTGCGTCGTGGGGCTGCTGCGCTCGGTGGGGAACCCGATTGGTTCTCTGCTAATGGCGAAGGCGCGCGTGGATATCAGCTTCAAGTTCAACGTGTTTAAAACCTTCCTTTTTATTCCGGCAATTATTGTGGGCGGCCACATGGCGGGCGCCATTGGCGTGACGCTCGGCTTCCTGCTGGTGCAAATCGTCAATACCGTGCTGAGCTACTTCGTGATGATCAAACCGGTGCTGGGCTCCAGCTACCGTCAGTACATCCTCAGCCTGTGGCTGCCGTTCTATCTCTCCTTACCGACGCTTGCGGTGAGCTACGGCCTGGGCGTGGTGCTCAACGGGCATCTGCCGCTGGCGGCGCTGCTTGCGGTGCAGGTCGCGGCAGGCGCACTGGCGTTCGCCGTGATGATTGTGCTGTCACGCAATGCGCTGGTGGTCGAGATGAAGCGCCAGTTTTGCCGTAACGAAAAAATGAAAACGCTGCTTCGCGCAGGCTAATTTTACGAGGCCATTATGAAATTACTTATTCTTGGCAACCATACCTGCGGCAACCGTGGCGACAGCGCCATCCTGCGCGGTTTACTGGATGCAATTAACACTCTTAAGCCTGAGACAGAAGTGGATGTGATGAGTCGTTATCCGGTCAGCTCATCCTGGTTACTGAACCGCCCGGTGATGGGCGACCCGCTCTACAGTCAGATGAAACAGCACAACAACGCTGCGGGCGTGATGGGGCGCGTGAAGAAAGTGCTGCGTCGCCGCTACCAGCATCAGGTGCTGCTTTCTCGCGTGACCGACACCGGCAAGCTGCGCAACATTGCCATCGCGCAGGGCTTTACCGATTTTGTTCGTCTGCTGTCCGGCTATGACGCCATTATTCAGGTGGGCGGTTCGTTCTTCGTCGATCTCTACGGCGTGCCGCAGTTTGAGCATGCGCTTTGTACCTTCATGGCGAAAAAGCCGCTGTTTATGATTGGCCACAGCGTCGGGCCATTCCAGGATCCGCAGTTTAACCAGCTGGCGAACTATGTCTTCGGCCACTGCGACGCGCTGATCCTGCGTGAATCGGTCAGCCTCGACATGATGAAGCGCAGTGAAATCGACACCACCAAAGTGGAGCACGGTGTGGACACCGCCTGGCTGGTGGATCATCAGGATGACAGTTTCCAGGCCAGCTACGCGGTACAGCACTGGCTGGACGTGGCGGCAAAGCAGAAAACCGTCGCCATTACCCTGCGTGAACTTGCGCCGTTCGATAAACGCCTCGGCACGACCCAGGCGGCGTACGAGAAAGCCTTTGCCGATGTGGTGAACCGCGTGCTGGACAGCGGTTACCAGGTGCTGGCGCTTTCCACCTGTACCGGTATCGACAGCTACAACAAAGATGACCGTATGGTGGCGCTCAACCTGCGCAACCTGGTGAACGATCCGTCCCGCTATCACGTGGTGATGGACGAGCTGAACGATCTGGAGATGGGCAAGCTGCTCTCCGCCTGCGACCTGACCGTGGGCACGCGTCTGCACTCGGCCATTATCTCGATGAACTTCGGCACGCCAGCCATCGCCATTAACTACGAACACAAGTCCGCGGGCATTATGCAGCAGCTCGGTATGCCGGAAATGGCCGTTGATATTCGTCATCTGCTGGACGGATCTCTGGGGGCGATGGTGGGCGACACGCTCGGCCAGCTGCCTGCGATCAACGAACGTCTGGCGGTGGCGGTAAAAGCCGAACGCGAAAAAGGTATTGGCATGGTGAAATCCGTACTCGACCGCGTCCGGGAGGGGAAATGAAGGTTGGTTTCTTCTTACTGAAATTTCCGCTGTCGTCTGAAACTTTTGTGCTGAACCAAATCACCGCGTTTATCGATATGGGGTATGACGTGGAGATTATCGCCCTGCAAAAGGGCGATACGCAAAACACCCATGCGGCGTATACCCGGTATGGGCTGGAGGCAAAAACCCGCTGGTTGCAGGATGAACCCGCCGGACGGATGAACAAATTACGCCATCGCGCCGGACAGACGCTGCGCGGCCTGCATCGCGCCTCGACGTGGCGGGCGCTGAATATGTCGCGCTATGGGGCGGAGGCCCGCAACCTGATCCTTTCCGCCATTTGCGGGCAAACGGCCCAGCCGTACCGGGCCGATGTCTTTATCGCCCACTTTGGCCCGGCGGGCGTAACGGCGGCAAAACTGCGTGAGCTGGGGGTGATTGACGGCAAAATCGCGACCATTTTCCACGGTATCGACATCTCCAGCCGGGAAGTACTGAACCACTACACGCCGGAATATCAGCAGCTGTTTCGCCGCGGCGACATGATGCTGCCGATAAGCAACCTGTGGGCCGGACGCCTGAAAACCATGGGGTGCCCGAGCGAGAAAATCACCGTTTCACGCATGGGCGTAGACATGGAACGCTTCACCCAGCGACCGGTCAAGGTGCCGGGCAAGCCGCTGCAAATTATCTCTGTTGCCCGCCTGACCGAAAAGAAAGGGCTGCACGTAGCCATCGAAGCCTGTCGCCAGCTGAAGGCGCGCGGCGTGGACTTCCACTACCGCATCCTGGGTATCGGGCCGTGGGAGCGTCGCCTGCGCACGCTGATTGAACAGTATCAGCTGGAAGACGTGGTCGAGATGCCGGGCTTCAAGCCGAGCCATGAAGTGAAAGCCATGCTTGATGACGCGGATGTGTTCCTGCTGCCTTCCGTAACCGGCGCCGACGGCGATATGGAAGGCATTCCCGTGGCGCTGATGGAGGCGATGGCGGTCGGCATTCCGGTAGTCTCGACCCTGCACAGCGGGATCCCGGAGCTGATCACCTCTGAGCATTCCGGCTGGCTGGTCCCTGAAAACAATGCGCTGGCGCTGGCGGATCGTCTGGCCGCGTTCAGTGATATCGATCAGCAGACGCTGATCCCTGTGCTGCAAAATGCGCGGCAAAAAGTTGAAGCAGAATTCAATCAGCAGGTGATTAATCGCCAGTTAGCGAGCCTGCTGCAAACGCTGTAACGCTGAGGTTGTATGCTGAAAAAGATTACCCGACGCCGATTTGTCTCTTCTTTATCCGTCCTGGCTGCCATGCCGCTGCTGTCGCCCCGCGCTGTGCGGGCGGCAACCGGGAAGACGGTTTCTGTCGATCGCTACAACAATCACGACTGGAACGCCGCCTTTAAGCAGGCATTTACCGAGGGCGATACCGTTGTTGTTCCCGCCGGGTTAACCTGTGAAAACATCAATACCGGCATTTTCATTCCTGATGGCAAAACCCTGCTGATCCGCGGTGCGCTGAAGGGCAACGGCCGCGGGCGGTTTGTGCTCCAGGAAGGCTGTAAGGTCATTGGGGAAGGAGAGGGGCGCACGCATAACATTACGCTGGACGTGCGTGGCTCCGACTGTGTCATTAAAGGGCTGGCGATGAGCGGCTTCGGCCCCGTCACCCAGATCTACATCGGCGGTAAAAAGCCGAGAGTGATGCGTAACCTGCTTATCGATCGCATTGCCGTGAGCCAGGCCAACTACGCCATTCTGCGCCAGGGTTTTCATAATCAGGTGGACGGTGCGCGCATTACCAACAGTAAATTCAGCCACTTGCAGGGGGACGCGATTGAGTGGAACGTGGCGATTAACGACCGCAATATCCTGATCTCTGACCACGTGATCGATAACATCAACTGCACAAACGGCAAGATCAACTGGGGGATAGGCATTGGGCTGGCTGGCAGCACGTACGACAATGACTATCCGGAACAGCAGACCGTTAAAAACTTCGTGGTGGCAAATATCACCGGCAGCAACTGTCGGCAGTTGGTCCATGTTGAAAACGGTAAACACTTTGTGATCCGTAATATCAAGGCCAGCAATATTACTCCCGACTTCAGTAAAAAGGCCGGAATTGATAACGCAACGGTAGCTATTTATGGCTGTGATAATTTCGTTATTGATAATATCGATATGGTGAACAGCGCCGGAATGTTAATCGGGTATGGCGTGATCAAGGGCGATTATCTGTCGATACCGCAAAACTTCAAACTTAACGATATTCGCCTGGATAACCGACAGCTTGCTTATAAGCTGCGCGGGATACAGATTTCCTCCGGCAATGCCACCTCGTTTGTTGCCATCACCAACGTCAACATGCAGCGAGCAACGCTTGAGCTGCACAACAAGCCACAACATCTTTTCTTGCGTAATATCAACGTGATGCAGGAATCAGCGACGGGGCCAGCGCTTAAGATGAACTTCGACTTGCGCAAAGACGTGCGCGGGAAGTTTATGGCCAAAAACGAGACGCTGTTGTCGCTCGCGAACATAAAAGCGGTAAATGAAAAGGGGCAGAGTTCGGTAGATATTGATCGGGTCGATCAACATGTGGTGAATACGGAACGGTTGAATTTTGCGCTGCCGCACAGGTAATCATCCAGACTATTTTGCGACAATTCCTGGAACGAAATCGCGATCTATTCAGATTACAACTACTGTAATTTGTGGTGGGGTGACATAGGATTACTTCATATTTACGGCAAAACATGCTGGCGAAAACAGGTTTAAAAGCTATAATTCGTCAACCATTTTAAGGTGGAAGAAATAATGATTAATTTGAAAGCAGTCATACCGGTAGCGGGTTTGGGCATGCATATGTTGCCCGCCACAAAGGCCATTCCTAAAGAGATGCTGCCGATCGTTGACAAGCCGATGATTCAGTACATCGTCGACGAGATTGTTGCTGCGGGGATCAAAGAAATCGTTCTGGTGACGCACTCTTCGAAGAATGCCGTTGAGAACCACTTCGACACCTCTTATGAACTCGAAGCGCTGCTTGAGCAGCGCGTTAAGCGTCAGCTTCTGGCAGAAGTTCAGTCTATCTGTCCTCCTGGCGTGACCATCATGAACGTGCGTCAGGCGCAGCCGCTGGGTCTGGGCCACTCAATCCTCTGCGCGCGCCCGGTGGTGGGTGATAACCCGTTCATCGTGGTTCTGCCGGACATCATTATTGATACCGCTTCCGCCGATCCGCTGCGTTACAACCTGGCGGCAATGGTGGCACGTTTCAATGAAACGGGCCGTAGCCAGGTGCTGGCGAAACGTATGAAGGGCGATCTCTCCGAGTATTCTGTTATTCAGACTAAAGAGCCACTGGAGACAGAAGGGCAGGTGAGCCGGATCGTTGAGTTTATCGAAAAACCCGATCAGCCGCAGACCCTGGACTCCGACCTGATGGCAGTCGGCCGTTATGTGCTGAATGCGGATATCTGGGCTGAGCTGGAAAAAACTGAGCCGGGCGCCTGGGATCGTATCCAGCTGACCGATGCGATTGCTGAGCTGGCGAAGAAGCAGTCGGTTGATGCGATGCTGATGACCGGCGATAGCTATGACTGCGGTAAGAAAATGGGGTATATGCAGGCGTTTGTGAACTATGGCCTGCGTAACCTGAAGGAAGGGGCGAAGTTCAGAAGCCGGATTGAGAAGCTGCTTAAAGAGCACTAAACCTTCGGTATACTCCCGCAAAGTATTGATCTAAGGTGGTAAGCGTTCGGAATGGATAGAACGCTACCACCTTTTAATGTTTCTGACACAGATAAGAGCGAGTCTTAGTACGATAGTCTATAACTTTTTGCTTGTTTCTAAGTGAGATACGTCAGACAATTATCCGCATATTTTTATGAACCGGACCTGCGTATTCGGCGTTCAAAAATTTGTTATAGAATATAAGCATGTTGGTAGCTTAGGAGCCAAGGGCGGTAGCGTGGCCCGACCATATTGAGCGTTGTGGCTCATTCCCTTTATTAGTAATGCTAATATTTTACCTAAAGGCAGATTGATGGCATCTCTGTATTTTTTACTTCCTCTTTTATATATTATTTGCACCATATACTTTATAAAAGGCGTATATATTCGCGTTTTTACTATTTTTTACTTCGTGGTGAATTTTGTATATTATCTATCTGTCTGGATACAGGGTATTCCGCTAGAGGAGGGATATACTCAGGTATTTTGGTTCTCATTCTTAAGTTTATTCGCAATCCATTTGTCATATTTTATAACACCAATAAAAGTGTCCTCTCGGTATAATCATTCAGATGATTTGTCTAATTCATGGTTCAGAAGTATTAACTCAAAAATATTTGTCGTTTGTGGTCTGGTTTTATACATTTTTGCTTTGATGATTTATGTGAAAAATAATGGGGTCGCATTTGGTGGTGGTTACGAAGCTCGTCTTGAACAGAATTCGGGTGGCGGCCTGTCAATTATTTTAATGTACGCATTTGTTCCTTCCTCGATTGTGTTCTTTCTTCGTAAACCTACTAAATTACGTTTTATATTGGCAACCGCATTGGCTATTTTCTGTGGTTCTGTTTATTACTACGTTATAGGCGGCTCAAGAAATGTAATGGGCGCGGCAGTTCTTGCTATAACTTATTTTGCCTATGAGAAAAAAGTACTCCGTATAAATGAAATAGCTATACTATCAGCATGTTGCTGTGTAGCTTTAATTGTATTGGGTGCTCTGCGTTATGGATCCAGTCTTGATGATGTGATCAGTATGCTTCTGTCTGGCTCATCAGTCATGATTTCATTCGCTTTAGATTCTTTCTCTCCGATTTATGCAATCAAAGATATTATTGAATATATTGATAAAACAGGTAATATTCAGTATTTTTCAACCTTCTTCAATGAGTTTGCGATTATTGTTCCTCGTTTTTTATGGGAGTCAAAACCGATTAACTTTTTGAATAACGGCTATTTTTATACAACCTATATCCTGAATATGGATACGCAGTTGACCATATCACCAACGATAGTAGGTAGCTTTATTATTATGTTTGGCACAACCTGGTTTTGGCTTTGGGGACTTATTACTGGAAGCACATTAAAAATCATTGACGCAGTAACCAAAAAAACCAGGATGATTACGATAAAGATTACATTTATAACCTGCATTGGCTACTGCTTCTTCTGGGTGCGTGACGGTTTAGAAGTGTTTATGTATATCTCATTTAAATTCTTTTTATGTGTAATGATCATTAAAGCGATTAGCACGATAGTTGGTAGTCTATTGAAAAGGCCTTCGAATGAAAATTTTGCTCATAAGTAATATGTATCCAGGTTCGGATACGCCACATCTGGGCGGGTTCGTTAAAAACGCAGCTGATTCGCTCCGTAATAATGGACATGATATTGAATTATGTGTTCTTAATAAAATCTCAAAAAGCAAAGTTACTAAAATTTATAACTATCTTGTTTTTTATATCTCTATTTTGGTTAAAGTTCTTTTGACCAAAAGTGATTGTCTTTATTTGCATTATGCGTCTCATTGCTATCTGCCGGTAAAAATGGGCAATTGCGTCAGAAGAAAAAAAATTGTGGTGCACGTACACGGCGGTGACGTTAAGCGGCTCAACGGAACCAGTGGAATGTTCTTTCGTGTTAAGAAGGCAATTGTTTCTAATGCGTTGAAAAATGCGGTAAAAATAGTGTTTCCTTCAAAGTCTTATCTGGAATTTACCAAAAATGAATATCAACTCGATGAAGTTAAATGTGCAATAAGCCCTTCTGGCGGCGTTGATACCCAACTCTTTGCGTTTAAAAACCGTGAATTCGGTGCTCCGCTTAAACTCCTTTTTGCTGGACGACTCATCAAGAGTAAACGTGTGGATCTGGCAATACAGGCAATTGAAAACCTGTCCGACGATGATAAAAGTAAAATTCACTTAACTATTGTTGGGGATGGTCCAGAGCTGGGTTCGTTAGTGAAAAGTGCAGCTCATTTACCAAATATTGAATTTTCGCCTGCTGTAGGGCACGTTCGCTTGGCTGAAATTTTTCAGGAACATGATGTACTAATCTATCCTTCAGAAAGTGAAAGCCTTGGACTGGTTCCTTTGGAGGCGATGGCTACGGGGATGATTCCACTTCTAAGTAATATCCCCTCTTTCAACGAGTTCATCGATAATAACCAAAATGGTTTTATTGTTTACGAGGACGGACACTATAAAATTAAAATTGAGCAAATGCTCAAGATGTCACCACAAACGCTTCAAGCGATGTCTCACCAGGCTAAGCAAACGGTCTTAAACAGCTATACGAAAGAAATAGCGCAAACGAAGCTGCTTGAGGCGTTTAAATGTTTGTAATTAATAAATTAATTTGGCTTGGATATACTGTATCTTCTGGAGCAGCAAGGGTTATAATCTTCTTTTTATTGACTCTTGTGTTTGTCCAAAAAGACATTGCGCTCTTTGCTGTTTATTATTCATTCTTAACTGTTGCAGTGATATTCCTCGGTCAGGGACTTGGTACAACGCTCATTAAAGATGGCTCTGAAGTGAGCATGAAATACTTTAATTACGTTTTACTCCTTAGTATTGCAGCAGCCTCGGTTATTACCTTAGCACTGGCGACTCCAACACTAGACTTAAATTTAATTGACACCTTAATATTCGCTGGCTCTCTTGCATGCCTGGCTATCAACCAAATCTATCGTTATTATTATATTTATTATAAAAAGGCACTACCTGGCTTAATTTATGATTTGCTAGCGCTGGTTCTTTTTGCGGCAGGAATGCTGCTGTGCAAACTGCATCTTGTCTCTTTAAAACCTCTTGATATTTTCTTCCTTGCTTACTTTATCGCGACAATAATTAACCAAATTATTTACTACATATATGTTAAGCGAGCGTGGATAACCGTATCTGATAGCAAGGCTTTCAATGGGCTAGATTGGAAATTCTCCCTAAATGTTGGCTTCGTGGGGCTCATTTCTACAGGGATCGTTTTTCTATTACCTTACTTTTCCCGTGAGTTACTTCCCGATGAATCAATGTCGGTACTGGGTCTCACAATTAGCATAATTGGAATTATATCTGTCTTCTCACGTGCATACATGAATTACTTTTATCGAGAGTTAGTGGAGTGTGCTAAATCAAAAGAAGAAAAAGTTTATCTTGCGATAAATAAAAAAGTTATCATCATA
>OJXA01000036.1_pt1 | contig 53501 bp, 53 predicted proteins | sample 1600581 | NCBI WGS metagenome assembly OJXA01 (sample SAMN04436615, study PRJEB24849) | human gut metagenome | biome: human gut; feature: NICU; material: stool | host: Homo sapiens | place: USA: Saint Louis, MO | collected 2009-12-13 | reverse complement strand
GACGATAGGTGGCCGCTATCTGCTCCTGCATCCCGTGCATCTGGGCTTCAGTACGTAAATTATTAGGTATACTACTGACAGCTTCCAAGGAGCTAAAGAGGTCCCTAGCGCCTACGGGGAATTTGTATCGATAAGGAATAGATTTAAAAATTTCGCTGTTATTTTGTACAATAAGGATAAATTTGAATGGTACCATAAACGACCGTTTATGGTACCTTTTCATTTTCCTGCTTTTTCTAAATGTTTTTTAAGTAAATCAAGTACCAAAATCCGTTCCTTTTTCATAGTTCCTATATAGTTATACTTAATGAGTTATGGTACATTTAAATTATAAAATTAAGGAGGTTTTTTTATGATTTTTGGCTATGCTCGAGTGAGTACGGATGATCAAAATCTTAGTTTACAAATTGATGCACTTACTCATTATGGAATTGATAAATTATTTCAAGAAAAAGTAACTGGTGCGAAAAAAGACCGACCGCAATTAGAAGAAATGATCAACCTACTACGTGAAGGAGATTCTGTTGTCATTTACAAGTTAGATCGAATTTCACGATCAACTAAACATTTGATTGAACTTTCTGAATTATTTGAAGAACTTAGTGTCAATTTTATATCTATTCAAGATAACGTAGATACTTCAACGTCTATGGGAAGATTCTTTTTCCGAGTTATGGCTAGTTTAGCAGAACTGGAACGGGATATTATTATTGAACGAACTAACTCTGGTCTTAAGGCAGCCAGAGTCCGAGGAAAAAAAGGGGGCCGTCCAAGTAAAGGTAAGCTATCAATTGATTTAGCTTTAAAAATGTATGACAGCAAAGAGTATTCTATTCGTCAAATTCTTGATGCCTCTAAATTAAGCAAAACAACCTTTTACCGTTACCTCAATAAAAGGAATGCTTAAGATATGGCTATGAAAAGAATTTTAACTACTTCACAGCGTGAACAACTTCTTTCTGTAGACCACTTATCAGAAGAGGATTTTAAAGCGTATTTTAGTTTTTCTGATTATGATCTGGAGGTTATTAATCAACACCGTGGAAAGGTCAATAAACTAGGATTTGCGATACAACTTTGTTTGGCCCGGTATCCTGGGTGTTCTTTAAGTAATTGGCCGATTAAATCAACCAGACTAACTTCTTATGTGAGTCGACAGCTCCATCTTGATGCAATTGATTTAAATTCATATGATCATAGAAATACACGTGCAAATCACTTCAACGAGATCTTAGAAGTATTCAACTATCATCGATTCGGTAGTGCTAATACACAAAAACAGTTAATAGAATATTTAATTGAACTAGCTTTAGAAAATGATGACTCTATCTATCTAATGAAAAAAACAATTGATTTCTTAACTCGAAAAAGAATTATTTTTCCATCTATAGCTACACTTGAAGACATTATAAGCCGCTGTCGAGATAAAGCAGAAAACAACTTATTTTCAATATTACTCTGTTCATTAACAGATATACAAATTGAAAAACTAGAGAGTTTGTTTCAAATTTATGAAGAGACGAAAATAACTAAACTCGCTTGGCTAAAAGACATTCCAGGTAAGGCAAATCCAGAAAGCTTTATGAGTATTTGTAAAAAAGTGGAAGTGATTGCTTCCATGGGACTCGGGACAATTAATGTCTCCCATATTAATCGGAACAGGTTTCTTCAGCTAGCTAGACTAGGGGAAAATTATGATGCATATGACTTCTCCCGTTTTGAGCTTGAAAAAAGATACTCTTTACTTATTGCTTTTTTAGTCAATCATCATCAATATCTGATCGATCAACTGATTGAGATTAATGACCGCATTTTAGCAAGTATTAAACGCAAAGGGACACGTGATTCACAAGAACAGTTAAAAGAAAAAGGAAAATTGGCTACTAAAAAATTGGAACATTATGCTTCTTTAATTGATGCTCTTCACTTTGCAAAAGATAATGATAGTAATCCTTTTGACGAAATTGAACGAATCATGCCTTGGGAAGATTTAGTACAAGATGGAGAAGAAGCTAAAAAAATTACAGGTAATAAAAATCATGGCTATTTAGAAATGGTTCGAAATAAAGCTAATTACCTCCGAAGATACACGCCAATGTTATTGAGGACCCTTTCGTTCAAAGCAACTCCGGCAGCAAATCCAGTCCTCATGGCCCTAACTCAACTAACTGATTTACACAATAGTGGTAAAAGAAAAATACCGGCAGATACTTCTACTGATTTTGTGAGTAAAAAATGGAAAAGCCTTGTTCGGCCAGAAGAGGGGAAAATAGATCGGTCTTACTATGAGTTAGTAGCTTTCACCGAGCTAAAGAACAATATTCGATCAGGAGATATTTCAGTTGAAGGAAGTATGATCCATCGAAATATTGATGATTACTTAGTTGATTTATCTGCTTGTATTGATTCAGAAACTATTCCAGACACGTTTGAGGACTATTTAAAGGATCGGGAAATAATTTTAGATTTACAGCTTCAATTTTATTCGACAGTTGATAAGAGAATTTCAAGAGCAAACCTTAAAAAGTTGGAAAAAGTTACACCTAGCGAAGCAGAAATATATAGAAAAAAACTTTATTCAATAATTCCTAAGATAAGGCTTAGTGATCTTTTAATTGAGGTGGACAGTTGGACCAACTTTTCACAAGAATTTAGTCATGATTCTACAGGGAAACCGCCGAGTGAACAAGAAAGAAAAATTATTTTTGCTGCTTTGCTGGGTTTAGGGATGAATATTGGTCTTGAAAAAATGGCCCAATCAACTCCTGGAATTTCTTATTCTCAGTTAGCCAATGCCAAACAATGGCGCTTTTATAAAGAAGCTCTGACTCGTGCTCAATCTGTTTTGGTTAATTATCAGTTAAAGCTTCCTGTTGCAGACTTTTGGGGTGAAGGAAAAACCACTGCTTCAGACGGAATGCGCGTCCCAGTGGGCGTCTCAGCTCTAAAATCCGATGTTAATCCACATTACAAAAGTATGGAAAAAGGAGCTACAATGATTCGATCAATAAATGATAGGCATACGACTCATCATATCGAGGTTGCTTCAACTAATACAAGGGAAGCTACTCATACCCTTGATGGCCTACTTTATCATGAAACAGATCTAGATATTGAGGAACATTTTACTGATACAAATGGGTATTCTGATCAGGTGTTTGGAATGACCGCATTACTAGGCTTTGATTTTGAACCTCGCATCAGAAATATAAAAAAATCACAATTATTTTCTATCAAATCACCTTCCTACTACCCTAACTTATCAGAAGATATAAGCGGAAAAATCAATGTAAAAATTATTGAAGAAAACTATGATGAAATTAAACGAATCGCCTATTCGATTCAAACAGGAAAAGTATCTAGTTCTTTACTATTAGGAAAGCTAGGCTCATACGCACGTAAGAATAGAGTAGCTCTTGCACTGAGAGAACTAGGTCGCATTGAAAAGAGCATTTTTATGATAGATTATATTACAGATAGTGAGCTACGGCGAAGGATCACTCATGGACTAAATAAGACAGAAGCGATTAATGCTTTAGCTAGAGAACTATTTTTTGGGCGACGCGGAAAATTTATGGAGCGCGATATTCGCCGACAACTTCAAAGTGCTAGTGCGCTTAATGTGTTAATAAATGCAATAAGTATATGGAACGCCGTCTACTTACAAGCAGCTTATAATTATCTCGTCAAAATAGATCCCGAAGTAACTAAGTATATGAAGCATGTATCTCCTATTAATTGGGAGCATATCACTTTTCTTGGAGAGTATAAATTTGACTTGTTATCTATTCCTAAACACTTAAGAGAATTGAATATAAAAAATAAATAGGCCTTGAAACATTGGTTTAGTGGGAATTTGTACCCCTTATCGATACAAATTCCCACTAAGCGCTCGGGACCCCAATATAGAGAAATGGTTGCAAGATATAGTTTTAGAAACGGAGAGAATTAAGATGGTTGTTCGAAAAAAATATGATTACTGGGGAATAGAAATTACTACGTGGAACAAGACAAATGTAGTTGCTTATGTTGCTTGTGATTGCGGCCAATTGGCTAGAAGAGAGCTAGGAAAATATAATCATTTTAAGTGTAGTAGCTGTAAAAAAGAATATAAATTAAGCAACGGTTCTTATGTAGAAATACGCACAAAAAAAGAATTGAAAAAAGGTAAAATCTTGATAAAATAATAATAGGTAACAACTACTTCCTCAATATAATAGTGTCAGTATGTATAAAGTAATACCTCGAATTTTTGGTGGTTGTTGCTTTTTTTATTTTAGAGATGTATAAAACACCATAAAATTAAGCTAAATAGCGAATTTTATGGTGTTTTAAGTGAAGTAAAATTAACCAAGTGCAAAAAATAGAAATGTAAAATATAAAACTGGATAAATGTTGATAATACCACCTAAGATAAAAGCAATTTTATGGTAAGTTTTATATCCTTTTTTATAATTGAAAATAGCTAAAATAAAACCAATAATTCCTAAAATTAGTCCTACTACCGTTTGTTGAGAATGAATATATAGTTGTGGTGTCAGTACTAAAAGGTTTGCTACTACTCCTAAAAAGAGAATGAATGTAAATAGATATCTCTTCATATAGTTTCCTCCTTAAGATTAGTTAAGAGTATAAAGATTTATACATATAAAATATGATAAAAAATCATTAGTAAATATTACATATTTTCAAAACTTGTTAATCTTTTGTTAGCTTATTATATAAGACTATAAGCTATAGCAATTGCAGGGAATAAGTTGTTTAAAAAGTGTATGGATATGCTTACTCTTAAGTCTTTTGTTTTGTAGTAAGAAACTGAAAGGATAATCCCCATGAAGAAATACATTCCAAAGCTGATAAAATTTGTAGGGCCATGAATAATCCCAAATAAAAAAGAACTGATTAATATTGCTAATAGGGCATTATTTTCTACAAGATATCCTATGATACCTCCTCTAAATACAATTTCTTCCATAATTGGTGCAGCAATTCCTAACAATAAAACCACTAAAACAGGAGATACTCCACTAAATAATTTAATAAGAGTCGAATCATTTGCTGTAGTTGTGTGTCCTTGCATATTTAATAACAATGTTCCACCAATAGCTATGCCTCGATCTATTAATGTTGCTACTAAAATAATCAAAATATTTTTTTTAGTAAGAAATGGATGATTTGTTTTTATAATGTTCATTCTTTTAGCTAAGTAGATTAAAAAAAGAATATTAATAACAACAAGTATGACTGTAACAAGTGTCGAGGAAATATTTAAGTTTTTTTCTCCTGCATCTAAAGATAATTGTTTTATTACTCCAAAAGCAGTGATTCCAATTTGACTAATTATAAATAATATGAAAATTGAAAATATTCTTTTTGCATAGTTCATATAATCACTCCTATTAAAACCAATGTTCGTTTTTTCTATTGATTCTTAAATTTAACAGCTGTACCATATGCTACAACTGACTGCATGTCATTACTAATAGATCCAGAGTCAAAACGCATAGCAATAATAGCGTCGGCCCCAATATTTTTTGCTTCTTCTTTTAAACGGTCCATTGCTATTTTTCGTGCTTCTTGTTGCATTTCTGTATACGCTTTGATTTCTCCGCCCACTAAATTTTTTAATCCTGCGCCAATATTTTTTACAATATTTTTAGAATGTGTTGTTACACCAAATACTACATCAAGTGTTTCGTATTCTACACCATATAATTTTTCTGAAGTTGTTATGAGCATATTAAAAACCCCCTTTCAAAATTTTATGTTATAAATATAGCATATGAAAGAGAGGAAAAAAACTTACAATATTGTTATTTTGTAACTTAAAGTAACTGACTAAAATTGATTAGATATAATAAATATTGATCTTATCAATAAATATAACTGTTGTTTTTTATAGAAGAGAATTAATATAGGCATTCTAAGGAGATGAAAAGTATTTAAATTTATTGAATTTCTGATAAAATAAATTTTGGTAATAACCACTTTGCCAATAGTAGTAGTGTCATGAATTTAACCCTCGATTTTAAGTGGTTATTGCCTTTATTCTTATAGAGTGAAATTTTTTATAACTTCTTTATTTTTTTTAGCCATTGATAAATTCCTACCAAGATAGAGGTTACATAAAAAAGGTAAATACTTAAAAAGAGTATATTCATGATTTCCTCTTAGTTAAGGGGTACATGGAACATAGAAACGAAAATGCACGGTAGGATAAAAATATAATCACAAGAAACGTTGATTTCATACGATTCTTGTGATTATCTACTTTTCTATGCTAAATATTTTATTGGAACATTCATACGAAAATGCACGGTAATAAAAAAAGACGAACATTACTAAAATTTTTCCAAATTTAATGGACGTAATTTTCCATCAGAAAGTTCTTGTTCATATTTAAAGGTGTACTTGCCAACAAAATTAATATGATCACTAATTAAAGGAGATTGTTTTCGTAACATTTCTTCTGAACAATCATATCCTTCTTTTTTCATTTGTTCAAAGACTTTTTCTAAATACAATGAATTCCAATAGATAATGGCATTAGTAACCAATCCTAATGCATTAAGCTGTTCTTCCATTCCATCATAATAGGTTTGGTATAATTTTCCTTTACGTCCATAAAAAATATTTCGACATAAAGCATGACGTGATTCTCCTTTGTTTAATTGTTCTAGAATTTGTCGTGCATAAATTTCGTCAGAAATATAGCGAAGCTGATGTTTTGTTTTATACACTTTCCCATATTCAGTAATAGCTTTACCTAGCTCTGTTGGTTGCCCATTTCGTTGAAGTGCTTTTGTTAACTCTGTCGCATTAACTTTACCTGATTTTAAGGAACCTGCTACCCGAAGGATTTCTTCCCAATAAGTTTGAATAAGTGTTAAATTGATTTTATTTTGTGATAGTGTATTAAGTTCGTGATAATCCGCATCAGAATCAATTCGCCAAAGTTTTGTTCCTTTATCATTTGCGATTCGCGGGCTAAATTGGAATCCTAATAAGGCAAAAAGCCCAAATATCATATCACTATAACCAGCTGTATCTGTCATTATCTGATTAGGAGTTAGCTCGCTAGGTTGATTAAGAAATCCTTCTAATAAGTACAATGAATCACGGAGTGTACCAGAAACAACCATACCATGAAATCCTATATATTGATCAGAAATAAAATTATAAAAAGTAATTCCTCGACCACGCCCAAAATATTTTGGGTTGCTTTTAGAATATAGAGAACGTTGTGGAGTAATATAACGAATACCATCAGCTGATGCCATATAACCGTCTCCCCATAATTTAGTTATAGCAAGTTTTCGGTGTGCATGAATAATTTTTTGATTAGCTGCAGAGAGCGTGTCTACTCGAATATAGTGGTGATTAACATAGATTAGGCGATCATATTTTAACGAATCAATACTATTTTTTGAAACTGGAGAAAAACCGATATTACAAGCTTCTGATAAAAGAACAGCTAGTAAACTAATATCTAAGTCTTTCATTTTTGTGTCTTTGTCATTTAAGTGATTAAATAGTTGAGTAAGATTTAATTGTTGATTTACTTCTAATAACAAATCTGTTAAATCAATTTTGGGTAATAATTGTTGAATACGTAATTTAAACGCTTTCTCTTCTTTATTTTCATAAACTTTTTTTAATCTGGAAACAATTAATTGATTATTATTTTCTATTCGAGCCATATTAGAAGTAGGCCAACGTCTTAATGCTTCTTTGTAAGAAAGATCTAAATCTTTTTTTAACCATAAAGATACTTCTTCTCCAGAAGAAGGTAGACCTAGTTGTTCTAATACAATCCCTTTTTGTTGAAGCCATGTTTGTTTATCCAGTAAACAATCCATAGGATTGTTATAAAGATTGCTTTGGGAAATATAGATATCATGCCGTTTGAACGATTGAATTAAGCATTCAATTGCGGCAATTAAAACACATTTATTAGTCTGATTTGGATTTTCTTGAATATAATAAACCCATTTTTTTGGAAGAGTATGTTCAATTGTTTGAAACATTTTATAAGTGATTGGGTTAGGGAAACGATTATTTATGAAAGACCAAAGTTCTTTACAATTATTTCCATAGTTGTTGCTGTCGAAATTTAAAGTAATTAAAATATCCGGAATAAATTTTTTAAACTTTCGATAAGTAGTTAGAAGTTCAACAATAGCAATAGGTTCTTGCTCATTTTTCACTAATTTTCTAACTTGTGTGACTGCAGAATAAATGCTTTCTTCAGAATATTTTTTTAAAATTTGACTACGTATAGAACTATCACTGTTATTAGAGGATTCTGTCATAACAAATTCAACAATATCTGAAAGTGTTGAAGCTGCACGGTCTAAATCTTTAATTGTCCGAAGTCTTTCATTAGCTTCTTTATTCTTAGCACGTCTAAAAATTGTTTCAAAAAAATTAACCAGGGCTAAAATTTGTTCGTCCATAGCTTTTCGTTTATAGATATAAATAAATGCTACTAACAAAGCTATTTTTTTCTGTTCACTCATACGTTGAATCAATTGGGCTTTAGCTTTAAATGCATAATTGGCTAATATTTTTATTTTTCCTTCAGGAATTAATTTTATTTGCCAGTTTTCTGTAGAAAAAGTTTGGAATTGTTTTAATCGTTCAAATCCTCTAGAAATTTCTTTCAAACTGTAGTCAGTCAAAGGAGTTCTTAAAATATCCATTTTAATTGTTGCTCCATAAACAGGTGTTCCAACTAATTCTAAAAGATTTAAGAGTTGTTTTTTCTCCTTATTCGTTGGAATTAATGCTAATTGTTTATATAATTGCTCTTCAGCTTTTTCAACGATGCTAGCTATAAAACGTGAAAAAGTAGTAAACCCTGGTAATATTATTTTCTCATCTAAACATTTTTTTAGAAGCATATCAAAGAGCATATTTGTAGATTCTGTAGTATAAATGGCCCTATTTAATAGCCAATTACTTAAATACTTTTTTAGATGGCTAAACTCTTTATACCCATAAATATTTTTAATTAACTTGACATGATCATCTTTTGTTTGTCGCCTTTTATAATTATGTATCTCTTTAGGATTAATTTTTAGCTGAGCTGCCACATAAATAATCGCATTTTCAGGAATAGTGTTTATATCTGTACAAAATGTTCCTAAAAATCTTAGCGAACTTAATTGTAATGAAAATCCTAACTTAGTTGAAGACAATCTCATTGTAGAAATTATTTCTAAATCTTTTTCATGTAAATAAAAAAATTGATTTAATTGTTCAGCACTAGGCTCCCCTAAATAAGTTCCAAAAGAATCCTTTTTATCTTTCATTTATTCTGTTTTAATCCTCCTAGAAGTAAATTTTAAGTAGACTTATAATTTACTTTTAAAAATGTTATGATGACAGTAAAAACACAAGTAAATTTTACATGTAAATTATATCACTTTTTAAGGAGAGTTTATGGCAAAAATTGGCTATATTCGTGTGTCTAGTCAAGACCAAAATTTAGACCGACAAGTTGCAATGTTGAACCAACTCAAAATCGACAAATTATTTCAAGAAAAAGCAAGTGGAAAAGATTGTAATCGACCTGAATTTCAAAAACTGCTGAATTATATTCGCGAAGGAGATTGTGTGGTTGTTGCTTCGCTTGATCGTTTAGGAAGAAACTATGAAGACATTAAACAGACGGTCGCGTTTATGAAGCAGAAAAACGTCTCATTACAAATTCTTGACGCCCCATTTTTAAATTTCAATACAGGGAATGAACTGTTAGATACAGCTATGTTTGACATGTTTTTATCATTATTGAGTTATATTGCCCAAAATGAACGAGAAAAAATTAAGGAGAGACAACGTCAAGGGGTCCTTTTAGCCAAACAAGCGGGACGGTATAAAGGACGTCCGACAGAGTATGCGCCAAATTCTAAAAACCCTCAAAAACGTCTTGTTTACCAAACAGTAGTCAAGCAATTAAAACAAGGAGATACAGTAGCAGAAATCGCAACAGAAAATGGACTTTCTCGGCCAACCGTATACAAAATAAAAAAAGCGAATAATTTGTAGATTTTATCTACAGTTATTCGCTTTTCTACCGTGCATTTTCGTTTCTATGTTCCATGTACCCCAAGAACAAATTATTAATCCCCAATTAGATTTTTTGATCGATAAAATACGTCGAAAATTTGGTTTCAAGACCTTGATTCACGCTTCTTCTCTTTTAGACGGAGCAACAGCTGTGAATCGTTCGGGCTTAGTTGGTGGTCATGCAGGTGGTAACGTCGGTCTTGGAGGTTAACAAATGAAGAAAACTAAAAAGGAATTTACACCTTATAACGATTATGTAGACTGCCCTTTTGATTTGAAGTGGCCAACTGCTTTCCCTTTAGGAGAGTTGCAAGCAGCAATCAAAGAAACGGATGAATTTAATGCTCGAGAGATTGAAAGACTGCCACAGCAGTCACAGGCTCAAATAGAACACTTGCTAAGTCGCTCAATCAAACAGAATAAGGTCCTAGAAATTCAGCTGAATTCCTTAGATGAATATGAGCGTGTAAAACCTTCTATACGTGGTGTATTTCGTGGCATGATTGAATTCGATGTCGCACTTATTGGAGATCAGCAAATCGATTTTTACGATATTAGGCACATACAAATACATGATTTTTACAAATGGTCGGAAAACGAACCCGAAAAACCGATAGACAATCCTTTTTCAGAAGTAAAATTTTCAGAGTTAACCGAAGAAGAAAACAACGCAATCGATGCTTTTATCAATGAATATTACAGTGACGGAGATTTTTATGAAGACATATGATTATCGAGGATCAGTAATCAAAGAAGGAAATAAAACAACTAGTATTGCTTATGTACAATGTCAAGTAATTCTGATAAATACAAGTGTTCCTGGTGTAAGCGAACGTATATGTTAGGAAAAGAGATTTATAGATGAAATAAAGTACTGAAGGTTTTAAAAGTCCATAGGGATATTTTGAATTTATGTTATAATTATTGCGGCAACTGCCAAGTAAGGTGGTGTAACTATGGCTGAGAAACTAATTTCGTTGATTATCGCACCGCTACTTGTGGGTCTAGTACTTTTGCTAGTTGATCGTTGGTTAGACGATTAGCCGATAATCTAAGCAGTTGCCTTCTAACTCCAACGCTGAAGTCGCAACAGCGCAAAAAAAGCCCTCCTACCGCAAATAGGGGGGCTTTTTGGTGTAACTGAGCTGTTGAACTAATTTCGTTTCGCACCTTCAGTATAACATATTATTAAAAGAGGTCAACAAAAAAGAAGCAGCTACGCCCTTCCCTTATTGCATGTTTTTTAGTACAATATTACTGCGAACGCATTAATAACATGAGAAAGGAAACTTACCCCCCATGCCTAGAAAAACCTTTGTATATCCACACCCTATCAACGCATACATTATCAAGCAACTAGGGATTACTGTAGAAGAATTTTGTGAATTACATGCTTTCTCTCAAGGAACTGTCTCTTCCTGGATTACTCGCAACAAAAAAATTGAAACACTTCCTATTTCATTTATTTATTCTCTTTCTTTGTCGGCCAACAAGACTATGGATCAGGTCTATTCAGACCTTCTAAAACTGCAAGACGATTATTTGCTGCACTTAGAACGCCACAGACGAACTAAAAAAATTATAGATGAAGAATAAAATTGTAATATCATATTATTGTAACATCGTATACTTAAACTATAATAATATTGTACTATTACAATATCACTATATTGTGAAGTGACAATACTATGTAATTGTAATATCGTAATATTAATAAATCGCAATAGTATGACTACACGATTGAACAATATTGTAATATTAATAAATTGTGATATTGCAATATTGCGATATTGTGATATAATAATGACACAACATCACAAGGAGGACATTATTATGGCACGAATAATTTCAGTTGCAAACCAAAAAGGCGGTGTTTCAAAAACAACGACTAGTATTAACCTAGGAGCAGCATTGCATTTTACTTTTAACAAAAGCGTACTTGTAATTGACATGGACCCCCAGGGAAATGCCACTGATAATTTTGGATTCGATATTGATGGTACGAATGTTCCAACAATATATGAAGTATTAAAAGATGAGGCTTCGATTACTGAAGCTATTCTAAATTACAAAGGAATCGATGTAATTCCTGCTGATATTGCTCTTTCTTCAGCAGAACGTGAATTTACACAAGTTGGAAGTGAACATAGACTTAAAAGAGTTCTTCAACCAATTGAAGAAAACTATGATTATATTATTATTGATTGCCCACCAAGTTTGGGTATATTAACAGTAAATGCGTTCACTGTCTCTGATGAAATTATTATTCCTGTAGAAGCCGCATATTTTTCACTAAAAGGATTAGTTAAATTGAACGAAACAATCGAGACTGTTAAAGAATACACAAATGAGAGCTTAATCATACGAGGTGTTCTTTTCACAAAATATAATGAAAGATTTAACATTTCAAAAGAAATGAATAAAACAGCAAATCAAATTTCTGATGCCCTCCACGTAAACATATTCGATACTTACATTAGACGAACTATCACTGTTGATGAAGCCCAAGCAGCAGGTTCTGACTTGATTAGCTTTAACAAGACTTCGACCGCTGAAGACGATTATATCCAGTTTACAAAAGAATTTTTAGAGAAGGTAGGAGATTTGAATGAGTAATAATAGAGGAAAATCAGCTGCGGAACGACTTCTGGGTGGAGGAAAAGAAGACTCCAATCCAACTAAAGCAACTACTTCTAATGACAAAGAATTAAAAACTACACATGAACACATTGTTATGAATAAAAAAAACATAGAAAAATTGATTAAGCAACAAGGTAACAGCAAAAGAAATGCTGATAGTATTCGGATCAATCCAATCCTTGCAAATGCTTTAAAATACTGGACTTCAATTGGCGAACCAGAAAAAAGTAAACCTGATGTTATCGAAGAAACGCTTTTGAAATCTATTCCTGAAGAGTATTTAATTAAAGGATATGAAATGGCAAAAAAACAAAATAAAATTTGATAATATTGTGTAATCACAATATTACAATATTAGGCAACAACAATATTATGATATTGTTGTTGTTTTTTTTCTACAAACGCTGTTGTGTCAATAATAATCTTTTGAATATTGTAATATTTCAATATCACGATATTACAATTGTGTTATATTATAATATCGTGATATAATAAAAAAGTAGCCAAATACTGTTATATCAGTATTTGCACGGGAAATAAAAGTAGGTTAAACTATAAACTAACAAAAACAGAGAGGTAAAGCTATGAACGATTTTCAATTTATTTCTGCTAATGAAACCTATAGAAATTTGTATTACCAATTACCTAAAGTACTTTTTACATCAGAATTTTATAAGACTATGTCTAATGATAGTAAAATAGCTTACGCAATGTTGCAAGACCGATGTGAATATTCAATTCAAAATAATTGGATTGATCAAGATGGGCATATATATTTTATCTTTACACGAAATGAACTGATGAATATTTTAGGGTGTAAAGAAAATAAAATTGCAAAAATAAAAAAAGAATTAAAAGACAAAAATTTACTTTATGAAAAACGTATTCCTCCAAAAAAACTCCCTACTGGTGAATTCAAAAACTATCCAAACAGATTGTATTTAGGTAAGCTGGAAGTTTCAGCAACAGATGTTTACGCCATCAGTAACGCTAACCATACAAATGAGTTTTCCGAAAGTGGGAAAAACCAACCTTCGGATAAACATGATAAAATCAACGTTTCTTTCGAAAGTGGGAAAAACCAACGTCCAGAAGAATCCAATAATACCAGTACTTTGTTCGAAAGTGGGAAAAACCAACCCAATCTATATCTAACTAATTCTTTAGATACAATAGATACAATAGATACTGAAAAAGAACGATTGCAACAACAATTATTGCTCGATCAATTTTCAGAAGTTCAAGAGCATACATTTCTTAGCAAAGATAGCTTAAAATTTATTGCAGCCTTTTCTGATACTATTCAAGAAGCCCATGAAATGGTTGGAACAATTATACGTGCTAAAACTAAAGTTGAAAAAGAATACAATGTTGTTTTAATTGGGGAAGATTATCAAGAAGAAATAGACAAATGTTTGCGACGAGTGATGCATAAAATCAAGACAGATTCTACTGTAAAAAGTCCAAAAGGCCTATTCTACAAGTCGTTTTACAATTTATTTGTTGAATGTACAATAGAGAAAAAAAGTCATTTAAATAAAAATAGTACGGACAACACCCCAGAAATAACTACACATAACTGGATTGAGTATCAATAAAATATGTTTTTTTGTGACCATTAATTTTGATATAAATATATAGAAATTATTGCTGTATATAATATTTATGGTATTATCACTGTATAAATAAGCTAATTATTTATAATTTTATTTACACAAGGAGGTAATAATGGAATACATTAAACGTTTTTTTATTGTAATTGGGTTATTTTTGTTGAGTCAAATAGGTATGTTTACGTATGGGACTTTAAAGCAAAGTTCTTTACAAGTAGGTCAAGGTACAATGCCTTTACTATCAACGCTAATTCTAATAGTGATATTTATTATGAATATTGGATTGCTATTTGTTTTAGCTAATAAACTAGAATTACTTAACTTTGATTCTAAATTTCTCAATAAAAAGAATATTTTAATTATTGTAATTGGTGTTGTAATTGCAAGATTAGTGGCAATTTTAGGAACGATTCTGTTAAATAATCAAGGAATTGATTCTACTGCTAATGATGCGGCAATTAATAATTTGTTTACAGGTGAGAATCCATTACTAATTATTTTGATATTAGGGATATCTGCACCAATCATGGAAGAGATTGTGTTTAGAGCTGGAATTATTGGTTATTTTTTAAAAGATTGGCCAATTTTAGGAATTGCACTAAGTTCTATTTCATTCGGTTTAGTACATGGACCAACTGATATTATTAGTTTTTTCATTTATGCACTAATTGGATTAGTTTTATCAATCGCATATTTTAAAACTAGTCGTCTTGAAGTAAGTATTTTGATTCATTTCTTTAATAACTTAATTCCAGCTATTGTTATTGCTTTTGGTTTAATGTAATTTTGGTATAGATTGTTTAATCAAAAAGAATGGGGTTATTTGATGAAAAAGACTGAAAAAATTTTGTTTTTAGGCTTTTCTGCATTAATGTTTATTCTAATCGGATGTAGCAATAAAGATAATCTTCAAGAAAATAAAAAAAGCAGTGCTGTAGAACAAACTGCCAATTTAACAGCAGCAACACCTATACAAAGTTTAGATCCAGCAACTGCTGTTGATCAAACAAGTATTACACTTTTAGCAAATGTGATGGAAGGCTTATATCGTTTGGATAAAAAAAATCAAGCAGAACCTGCATTAGCAGAAAAGCTTCCAGACATATCCAAAGACGGTAAAACATATACTATATCATTGAGAAAAGATGCAACTTGGACAGATAAAACGCCTGTAACTGCCGAAGATTTTGTTTTTGCATGGCAAAGAGTAGTTGATCCTAACACTGCTTCTCAAAATGTCGGATTATTTGCTCTTATAGAAAATGCTGAAGAAATAAGTAAAGGTAGCAAAGCTAAAGAGTCTTTAGGTATAAAAGCAGTGAATAATCATACTTTGCAAATAGCGTTGAAAGAACCAACTCCTTACTTTACTAATTTATTAGCATTGCCAGTGTTTTTACCTGTTAATCACGAATTTTCTGATAAACATAAGAAAGATTATGGTACTTCTAAGGAAACTATTAGTACAAATGGAGTGTTTAATTTAACTAACTTGGAAGGTTTAGGCACTTCAGATAGTTGGGTAATAGAAAAAAATACTAATTATTGGGACAATAAAAATGTCTCAATGAATACTATTCATTTTCAAGTAATTAAAGAGATAAATACAGGTGTTAATTTATATAAAGATGGTCAATTGGACGAAGCTCCTTTAGGTGGAGAGTATGCTAAACAATATAAAAGCGATAAGGATTATAGCTCTTCTTTATTAGCAACAAGTATGTATTTAGAACTCAATAAAAAAACAAAGGATTCTATTTTAAAGAACAAAAATTTACGTAAATCAATTAGTTATGCTATAGACAGAGCCTCATTAGTAGAAAAATTACTAGATAATGGCTCCATAGCATCAGTTGGGTTAGTTCCTAAAAAATTAGTGTATGATCCAAAAACAAAGAAAGATTTTGCAGACCAGGATTTAGTTGGTTATGATAAAGAAAAAGCCAAGAAGTATTGGGAAAATGCACAAAAAGAATTAACTGCACCTAACAATTTAAAACTAGATATTTTGGTTGGAGACGGAGAATTCGAAAAAAGCTGGAGAATTTTTACAAAATCAATTACAAGAATCTTTAAAAGGGTTGACTGTAACAGTTACGCCAGTACCAGCAAATGCACAAATTGAAAAGTTGTCTAAGGGTGATTTTTCTATTAGTCTTATTGGTTGGCAAGCGGGATATGCAGATCCATTGAGCTTTCTAGCTAATTTCAAGACAAATAGCCCTATGAATTATGGGGGTTATGAGAGTAATGAATTTGATATTCTTCTAAAAGATACTTCTGATAATCGGCTGAAGAGTTTGAAAGAAGCAGAAGAATTGTTAATTGATGATGCAGCGATTGTCCCAATTATCCAAACAGGTTCTAGTAAATTGATTAATCCAAATCTAAAAGATATAAACTTGCACAGTGTAGGTAGTAGATATGACTATAGAGAAATGAAAAAGGAGTGACATTAGTCGCTCCTTTTTTCTTGAAAAAACTTTTTATAACAGTTGGAAGCCCAAGGGCTTCCTTTTGCGTTTAAAGAAACCAAAGAAGGGACTAACTTCTATTTTCGAGTAAAAGATACGGAACTCGCAAAGAAAGCCTTAGAACGCGTATTAACGGATATTAAGAAGAACCCACAAATGATTTTGCGTAAGCCAAATACCATGACTTTTGATGAACGGTTAGCCTACACTGCAGCCAATAAAAAATACGTGGGTAAAATCGATCAAACAAAAGCAATCACAAAAGGAAGGAAACTGTGATGCAGACGTACAAAAAAGAACTGAAACCGTATCTCTACCTTGGTATTTTTCTATTTGTGATTGGCTTTGGAATAGGAAATTTCTTTTGGCTGTTACCAGGGATAGACTATTTTTCAAAAACGAATTATCTCTTTACAAAAGATATTCTAACGTATATCGAACAAACTTTTTATCGGTTTTTTATAACACCAAGTCTATTAGGATTTAGTGTAGGAATACTTGGTTTTCTTTTAGGGCTATTAATGTATGTGCGAGATAATGATCGTGGAATCTACCGTCATGGAGAAGAATACGGTTCGGCTCGTTTTGCTACACCTGCTGAAATGAAAAAATATGAAGATCCAATTCCTGAAAACAATATTATTGTTAGTAAGCATGTAAAAATTTCTCTTTTTAATAAACGTTTACCAATCAAGATAAGAAAGAACAAGTTCAAAACCATCAAAAAAAGACACCTTTTCAGGTGCTTTTTTTATTTTATAAACTCATTCCCTGATCTCGACTTCGTTCTTTTTTTACCTCTCGGTTATGAGTTAGTTCAAATTCGTTCTTTTTAGGTTCTAAATCGTGTTTTTCTTGGAATTGTGCTGTTTTATCCTTTACCTTGTCTACAAACCCCTTAAAAACGTTTTTAAAGGCTTTTAAGCCGTCTGTACGTTCCTTAAGGAATTCCTTAGTGCTTTCATAGATTAAACTCACATCACGCTTTAAATCGCTTATTTTAGACTTTAAAGACTTGTTTTCTTCAAGCAACTCATTATAATCATTTACATTTTCATTAAATCGCTCTACAAGACCACTATATTTTTCTTTAACTTGCCCATGTTCTTTACTTAATTTTTTATATTCTCTCGCCATATCAGTACTCATGAGATTTCTAACATGCTGTTTTAACCTATCGTTATCTCTCGCAGCAGTCACTAAGTTTTTATAATCACGCTCCGATATAACAACATTTTTGGTTGGTTTCTTTTCTGTTTTCATTATTTCTTTTCCCAAACCAAACATGGACTTTTCACCCGTTGGCACTTCAACACTTTTCATGTGTCGTTTCGCTGGTACTTCTAAATCTGATTTAACTTTATCGCTATAAGCAGTCCATTCATCTTTTTTAACTGCTAAATTTTTTTCTAGAAAATCAATCTCTTTTTCCAAAGTTTGTTTTTTAAATTTAGCTGTCTCAATATGTTTACGGTCAGAGCCACGTTCACCACGCTTCAACTCAAAACCCTGTTTTTTCATATGCTCGGGGAATTTATCTTGTAGCCATAACAGTTCTTGACGATTAAACACATTTTTTCCTTGCAGTTTTCCATCACGCATAGGCACAACACCTAAATGCATGTGAGGGGTTTGCTCATCATTATGAACTGTTGCATAAGCAATATTTTGCTTGCCATATCGTTCGGAAAATAATTTATAACTTTCCTCAAAAAATCGTTTTTGTTCTCCTGGATCCAGTTGCTCAAAAAAATCTCGGTCAGATGTTACTAGCAACTCATTTACAAGAACAGCATCTTTCCTCGTTTTTCTTGTACCTGTTTTTTGTGATTCAATAATTTCTTTGACACGTTCGTTGTAATCAATATTTTTATCATTTTTCAAATCATAATTTTCACGTGTTCGCTCATGGTCAATATCATCATTCGTTCTACTTTTTCGCTCTCTTTGATTATGAAATTGCATGCCTTTTAGTCCAGCTGATTTCACTTTTTGCATTCTACAAACTGCATAACTCATATGTAAATCGCTCCTTTTTAGGTGGCACAAATGTGAGGCATTTTCGCTCTTTCCGGCAACCACTTCCAAGTAAAGTATAACACACTATACTTTATATTCATAAAGTGTGTGCTCTGCGAGGCTGTCGGCAGTGCCGACCAAAACCATAAAACCTTTAAGACCTTTCTTTTTTTTACGAGAAAAAAGAAACAAAAAAACCTGCCCTCTGCCACCTCAGCAAAGGGGGGTTTTGCTCTCGTGCTCGTTTAAAAATCAGCAAGGGACAGGTAGTATTTTTTGAGAAGATCACTCAAAAAATCTCCACCTTTAAACCCTTGCCAATTTTTATTTTGTCCGTTTTGTCTAGCTTACCGAAAGCCAGACTCAGCAAGAATAAAATTTTTATTGTCTTTCGGTTTTCTAGTGTAACGGACAAAACCACTCAAAATAAAAAAGATACAAGAGAGGTCTCTCGTATCTTTTATTCAGCAATCGCGCCCTTTAATGGAACAAAAAGATTTGAATTCCTGTTATAAAAAAAGGATCAATTTTGAACTCTCTCCCAAAGTTGATCCCTTAACGATTTAGAAATCCCTTTGAGAATGTTTATATACATTCAAGGTAACCAGCCAACTAATGACAATGATTCCTGAAAAAAGTAATAACAAATTACTATACAGATAAGTTGACTGATCAACTTCCATAGGTAACAACCTTTGATCAAGTAAGGGTATGGATAATAAACCACCTACAATTGCAATACCTGTTCCCTCTGATAAAAAGCTGGTAAAGTTAAGCAAACTCATTCCAGCACCAGCTTCCTGCTGTTTCAAGCTACTTGAAACAATTGTTGATATAACTGTTTTGGTGAACGAAAGCCCACCTAAAACAAATACGATTATAATTGTCATGAACCATGATGTTGTTTCTAAAAGAAAGGAAGCAGTTAAAAAGCTAACAGAAAGAAATGTAACTCCGATGTTTAACACGTATAAAGGACCTCTTCTATCAACAAGTATCCCACCAATGTAGCCGAAAATAATGACACTCATTGTTCCAGGGAAAATAATTACACTTCCGATTTCGGCAGTACTTAGCTGGTGAACATCTTTCATCATATAAGGAACCATAGAGACAAACCCTGCTACTGTTCCAAATATAATTCCCCCACAAAGAACTCCAATCATAAAAGGTATATTTTTCCCTAATCCGGGATCAACAAAAGGATCTGTTACTTTCCTGATATGTTTTACAAATATCAGGAATGACAGCACGCTAACGATAAGAAAAGAAATGCTATATGATGTTGTAAACAACATAAAAAATACAATGCCTACAGACATTAGTATAATTCCTTTGATATCAAAATGACCTTTTATCCTTACTTCTTTCTTTAATAATTTCATAAGAAACGGAACAGTGATAATTGTTATCATAGGAATGAGTAGAAGATAGGACCAATGAATATAATGGGCTATCATTCCACCAATCGCTGGACCGACTCCTTCTCCCATGGCTACTATCGATCCAATAAGACCAAATGCTTTACCCCTATTTTCCTTTGGAATATAGCGCGCAACTACAACCATTACGAGTGCTGGAAATGCAGCTGCACCAGCCCCTTGAATAAAACGAGCCATAATAAGTAAGGAAAAGAAAGAATGGCCAACAAACCCAATTACCGACCCGAAACAATTTATTATAATTCCAAATAGGAGTAACCTTTTGATGCCTAATTGATCAGATAGCTTTCCATATACAGCTGTTCCAATGGAAAAGGTTAACATAAAGGCTGTGTTCACCCAGTTTGTACTCGCAGGTGGTTTATTAAAATCATTTGCAATATCAGGTAATGAGACGTTCAAAACCATTTCATTTAATACGCTAAAAAAAGATAAAATGCAAAGCCAAATTAAAATTTGGTTGTGTCGTAAATTCGATTGTGAATAGGATGTATTCACATTTCACCCTCCAATAATGAGGGCAGACGTAGTTTATAGGGTTAATGATACGCTTCCCTCTTTTAATTGAACCCTGTTACATTCATTTCACTTCATAATTAATTCCTCCTTTACACTTTAATTCAAATCTTTATTAAAAAATATTTCATCTTATTTAACAAGAAACCATATTTATATAACAACATAAAATACACTAAGTTATTTTATTGAACATATATCGTACTTTATCTATCCGACTATTTGGACGACGGGGCTGGCAAACAGGTTCACCGGTAGTAACATGGTACCCTTTTAACTCTGTTAAACAAACACTACGTCCATTTGTAAAGAAAGTTAAATCACTACGATATTCTTGAATACACCGAGCAGGGATTTCTCCACTAAGAATGACCTCATTATTTTTCAATTGAGTGTCTACGATGTTCGCACAATATTTAGGAGCATCGTTGTATGCTCGTGAAAGATATTCCTGTGGCGCATAAATTTTAAAACTAAGATATGGCTCTAACAATTCTGTTCCAGCTTTTTTTAAGACTTGTTCCAATACAATAGGAGCAAGCATCCGAAAATCTGCTGGGGTACTAACAGGGCTATAGTATAAGCCATACTTAAAACAGATTTTACAATCCGTCACATTCCAACCATATAATCCTTGTTCGCAACCATAGCGTATCCCTTCCATAACTGCATTTTGAAATGATTGATTTAAGTATCCAAGAGAAACCGAGCTCTCATACTGCATTCCACTTCCCAACGGAAGCGGTGATACAGATAAACCAATGGAAGCCCAGAAAGGATTTGGCGGCACTTCGATGTGAATGGTATATTCTGCATTTTTTAACGGTCTCTCCATATAAATGACTGTAGGCTCTTTTAGTTCTATCTCCACATGATACTTTTCTTGCAACAGTGCACTAATCACTTCCATTTGTACTTTCCCTAAGAAAGAAAGTATAATTTCATGTGTCGTAGAATCCACATAATATTGTAGAAGCGGGTCACTGTCGGAGATTTCTAAAAGTGCATCAAGTAACATTTCCCTTTGTTGAGGTTTGCTCGGTTCAACAGTTGTTTGCAGCAGAGGGAGCGGATTTTCAATTCTCTCTCTCTGTGGCAATAGCTTTGTATCTCCAAGAACACTATTTAGCTTCAAAAACTCATTTTGCAAAATAACAATTTCCCCGGAATAAGCCTTATCAATTTTACATAATTCACCATTTATTGAAGTATACATTTCTGTAATTTTTATTTTTTCCTTTTCCGATATTCTAACCGAATCCCGCAAATGCAGGATTCCGCCATAAAGGCGTACATATGCAAGACGTTGTCTTTCTTCCGAATATTCAATTTTGAAGACATTTCCGCAAAGTTCAGACTTCTTTCTGTATGTTGATGAATAAAATTTATTCGTTATCACTTCTATAAGCTGCTCAATCCCTATGTTGCTTTTTGCGCTTCCATGATAAACAGGGTACAAGGAGCAATTCTGAAATCTTCTGATTTCCTCTTGTTCGAGTTCTAATGCTTCTAATGATTTACCGGACATATATTTCTCTAAAAGGTCATCATTTCCTTCTATTACCACATCCCATTGCTCAGGTTCCGTACAGCTCATCACACACATATTAGGGTGCAGCTCTACTTTCTGTTTGATTATAATTTCCATAGAAAGTTTCTCTTTAATATCCTGATAAACCGTTGATAAATCAATTCCATTTTGGTCAATCTTATTGATAAAAAAGATTGTGGGAATCCCCATTTTCCTAAGTGCATGAAATAATATACGAGTTTGTGCTTGTACGCCATCTTTTGCAGAAATCAGTAGAATTGCCCCATCTAAAACTGATAATGAACGATATACTTCTGCTAAGAAATCCATATGTCCTGGCGTGTCTATGATGTTCACCTTCGTATTTTCCCACTGAAAAGAGGTTATTCCTGTCTGAATTGTAATTCCTCTCTGACGTTCTAAAAGCGTATTATCCGTCCTCGTTGTACCTTTGTCCACGCTTCCTAATTCTGTAATCGCTCCACTGTTATATAATAAGCTTTCTGTTAAGGTAGTTTTTCCTGCATCAACATGAGCTAAAACTCCAATATTAATAATTTTCATGTGATTTTCCTCCATTCAAAAACCCAAAAGGGCATAAAAATCCCAGTGATAAATACTTTTATCACTGGGATTTTTATGCATAACCATAGGTATACAAAGCATACAGATATTCTCTGGATACTTTAGAATCACATGATAAAGGTATTCTTAAACTGGGTACAAAAAACTAAGCCCTCCTAAAAAAGGACATCTAATTATTTGTTCCTGCTATCAAATTGACAGTTTATTTAAGAATACCTTGCCGCATATTTATTAACTCCTTTTAAATAGTCACTTAAATAATAGCACGTAAGAGCATATTTGTAAAGGAATCTCCAATTTTTTATCAAAAAGAGTACATGATTACAAAGTATCTGTAATCATGTACCAATATTTGTTATTTTACAATCTTCCAATTACTCCCGTTCTTTTCAAGTACCAAATCAAATTGAGATACCTGCGTTGCTTTGGTCTGCTGGTCGATATACTCCACTGTCAGCGATACCGTGACTTGATTATCCTTACGATTGTGAATAGGATTTACCAGTTCTTGAAAGATGTACTCTTTTCCGATTGGTTTTAATATCCCGTCATTCACATAGTAGGAAAGTTCACTGGCTGTCGCTGTAGGATAGAGCTTGAAGAACGTCGTTAAAAACTCATTGATTTCATTGGTTGTAATGGAATCAACCGTCCCCTCACTTTCAATGGCTTTTGGTTTATAACTTGATTTCTTAGGTATGTTGGTAATGGTCGGATTCTTAACCAGTACCATATTTCCAGAACCATCTACATAGACACTCACTATATAAGCAGAGTGGACGGTCTTTGTATTTTCTCCCTCTGTAATGAGCTGGTCTACACTGTAGGTTACATTAAACTCATTGTCGCCAGTTGGCTCTACCGTCCATATCTGAAATCCTCTTACAGAAGACGATACAGGAATATCTTTGCGTACTGTATCAACATTGAGAGCTTGAAGTTCATCTGTCAGATAGCCTTTTAGACTTTCCATTCGATTATCAATGGACTTATCGGATTGCTCCCATGAATAGTAGACTTTCGCAAAGTTCTCTACAAAATTTTCTACATGATGAGTATCAACGTATTCCTTTTCTATGATAGTTGTTTCGTGAATAGTATGAGTATCTATAGCTGTAAAGTGCTTGAATATCGCAAAGCTGAAACTAAGCCCTAAAAGTACCCACAAGGCAATCACAACCTTTTTATGAGGATTGACCTTATAGACACGAGGTTTCTTTTCCTTTGGTATCTGTTTTTCTTTATTCTGATTTTTTCTAAATTTCATCATTAAATCTTCCTTTCTCATTGTTTGATTCGTCCTGCTCCCACTAAATGCTGTTGCCAGTAGGGGCTTGTTAAGTCGGCATAACCGATTGGGTCGCCTGCATGAAACATACGGTTATTGCCAAGGTATATCCCAACATGAGTAATATAAGAGCCAGCGTTATAGGTAGAATGAAAGAAAACCAAATCGCCAGCTTGTGCTTCCGATAGTGGGATATGCTGGGTCACATCATATTGCTGTTGTGCGGTTCGTGGTAAGTTAATTCCAGCTTTTCCATACGTCCATTGTGTCAGTCCGCTACAATCAAAAGAAGTAGTCGGGGAAGCTCCACCGTAAACGTATCGCCAGCCCTCATATTTCAGTGCTTCGTCCATGATGGCTTGTACCGTATCATCATCAAACTCTGTTGTGACAAGATACTGCGTTACCAGTTGCACATAAAACATATTGCCATAGTTGTATCGCCAGCCCCCATTGATAGGTATGGCTATGGGATTGGGGTAAGACACTTTTTCGCCACCTGAATACTCTTTTGAGAAACTTTGAGCCAGTTCAAAGGTATATTTATTTCCACGATTAGCCACATACCCTAAGAAACCACCACCATAATTGTAGGACTGGATAACCGATTCTAAATCTACACTGAGCCTTTCGCTACTGGCTAATAATTCACTGAAATACTTCACACCTTGCTTAATGGATTCTTCTGTACTCAATGAATTAGGTGGAAGACCGAGGGATTCCGAGGACTGCATAACATCTTCCGCAGTACCGCCCGATTCCACCTGTATAATCGCAAGAAGTATGTTGACATATTCTTCAACGCCATATTCTTTGGCATATTTTTCTACCATAGGCTTATGAGCCAGCACTTCTGCGGAAACATTCACACCTCCATAATGAATATTGGAAATTCCGCTGTCCTGTTCATCTGAAAATAAAATGGCAACAAACAGAAGCAGTGAGAAGACCATCAAGAATAGCCCAGAACCACCAATCACTAAAGCTTTCAGTTTCATGGTTTCTTACTGCCTTTCTTGATAGTGGCGGATTTTATTGGTGGTCTATTTCTAAGGTTTTGGCTTTGAACTCTTTGAACAGTAGACGGACGCTCTTTTGTGACTGGACGTTGTGAAGCTCTGTCTGCTGGTGTAGTTGAAGTTGCTGGCTTTTGAACTGTTCTTTCTTGTGTAGTACGGTTTTGTCGTTCCGCTTTTAAACTTAAAGAATCGGACTTAACTGCTGGACGCTCCTGTTTGGCTTGTTGAGATTCCATGCGTGAAGTCTGAATAGAAGATTGTTTTGCGGTCTGTCCATCATGAGATTGTTCTTGCTTAGTAGCTGGTCTTTCATGAACGGAAGAAGCTGGCTGTTTTTTCTGTTTGACCTGTTCCATTTCAGAGCGACGCTCTGCAATGGTTTTGCGTCTTTGTTCCTGCTGTTCCTTGCGTCCGCTGGCTCTGTCTGCTCTGGTTTGAGAAATACTGGAAGTTAGGTCACGAACATTTTCTTTTGCTTTGGATTTTCCTTGATACACTGCATATCTTGCATTGGTCGGAATATCCTTAACCTGTTCTTTGAGATTACCAGCAGAATCAACGATTTTATCTTTGGTATCAGCAACTGCTCCGATTGTTTGTCCGATACGTTTTCCAAGTGTTGATTTTTCCTGTCCGTCTGGACGGGTGTGATCTGCTTGTGTCCTACCAGAACTACCCGACTGTCCTTGTTTTCCTGTAGCACTGGCAATGGCAGAGCCAGCACCTAAAGCTGTCATGGAGCGTCCAAGTTTACGCTGTAGGCGGTGCATATGAGCGTGCATAAGCATACGAGGTTTTCTCATCACACGACTTCCCACACTTTGAGAATCGTTGCTTTGAAGCGAAAACATACTCATTAAATCGCTCAGTTTGAAGTAGATTCCTGCAAAGGTCACAATCTGTAAAAAGGCAATCAAAAAGAACGGATAACCAGCCGATAAGGTATAGAGCATGGTTGAAATACTAAAGGCTGTCGTAATAATCAGCGTGATTCCAGCTCGTGTCAAAATGGTATTAAAGAGTTTGATAATGGCTCGTTTTGACATACCATCAAAGGACGGAATCATGCTTAAAATAAAGCTCACAGGCAGAAACATGGCATAGATGATAAAAAGTACCTGCGAGAAAATCATGATTCCTGTTAGTAGGAATACGAATATAGAAATCCCGATATTGAATACAAAGAGAAAGAAGACTGTACCCAAACGGTTAATAGTTTTTGTAATCGTCATGTTCACATTGTTTCTGTCTTCGATTTCTTCTGCTACAATTTTTTCTCTGTCTTCTCCATTATTACTGTCTGGACTGGTTGAAAGTAGACTTTCCACACGGTCAGCACCAATACTTTCAATGTCTGAACTGTTGTATTGAAGCAGTAGCCACGGTTGCTGAACCTGTATGGAAAACAGGCTATCTCTGATTAAGTCCACGCTGTCCTTGCCTTGACTATCGGAATGGGGCATGACAATCTTCGTGCCAAGTGATAAACTGGCATTACTGATGTCTGATGAAAAGTCATTGATTTTTTTAATGTAGTCGGGAGCGTAGGCAATAAAGGAAGCCGATAGGATAAACACCAGCACAAAATTCATAATGGCATGAATTGCCTTTGTGGTTTCTCTCTTTATCAGTCCCGTATAGGCAACATAAACCCCAAGAACCAAAATCAAGAGTAAGAGGAATCCAACATAGAAACCCTCTGTTGAAAATCCGTTTGCACTCACACCAGCTAAGGTCTGCATATTCTTACCAATGGAATCTGCTGTAGCGGAAATGAAGTCTAAGGAATAGGCTTCCTGTACTAAGTAACCTGTCGCATTGGAAACATACAAACTGATTGTCCAAATAAAATTGGTAATGGCATATAGTCCATACATGACCTGTTTTCCAATCCCGTCCGACCAGTTCCACGGAAGCCAGCCCCAGCTATTATCCACATAAAAATCCAGTTGATAGTTTTCAAGTGGGTATCGGCTGTATTCATTTGCCACATTGACCGTATCATCTACCAAGCCCGCAGCTTGAACCACCGTTCCCAGCATGGCTAAAAGAAAAATGGCAATCACAAGTGTGAAAGCCACTGTCATTGCCACTTTACCTAGACGTTTCAGCGTCCAGTTTGATTTTATTCTGTTTACTATTGATGGTTTCACATTTACACCTCTTTTCGCACAGGTGGTCTGGTATCAAAGGCATGGAGCAGTTCTTCAAATACAGGGTGGAACTGTATCACACCGACACGACCATATAAATCACTGATAAGGCATTGCCCGTTTTCCAAATCACGCAATCGCTTCTGATTGTTTTCGTCCTCTGGGTCTACACCAAAAAAGGCTAAGGTCTTTTTAATCTCGTTAAGGTCAGTGGAACGAAATGCAAATTTTAAGCCGAGGTTATTTTTCAGTTTTTCATCTAAGAGGTCGTCTGTATTTTGGGTCACGAAATATACCCCAGCGTTCATAGCACGACCAGCCCGAACCAGCTTCATAGATAGTGTTTTTCCTTGTGCTACCTGTAAAAAGCTCCATGCTTCGTCTAAATCTACAATCTTGAAAATGCTTCGGTCTGTATGGATAAAGTCTAAAGCAAAGGTACTAATGACAATCAGCATAGCAACGGATAAAAGCTCCATAGTGGTATATTCCTCAAAGGAAGTTTCCTTGTCGGGAAGTACCAAGTCCGCAACCTGTATAATGTTCAGTTGTTTTTCTAAGCTGATAGACTGCTCCACATAACCATTACTGAATAATAAATGTGCAAAGTCATAGTCTGTAAAACTTTCGATATGGTCGGCTATACTGGTACTTAGTGGCGTATTCTCAACCCGTAATTCCTCAATCACTTTCATCAACCCTCGTACTTCACTATTGGTTACTGCACGAATGGCTTTTCTAAGGATTGGGAAGCGTTCCCCATCACGAGAGGAAATCCCCGTAAGGAATGTCAGAATATCAATAGCCAGTGATTCAGAATCTTTGGGATTTTTCATAATCACATAAGGGTCAAGTAAGCCTTTGTTTTTCTCATCAGAAGTCAGAGTGACGATATTGATTTCATGGGAAATCTCTGGCAAGGTTTCTTTCCATCTGCCACGTTCTGCTTTTGGGTCTACAATCACTGCTTGTGCCCCATAAAGCACCGCATAATAGACGATAAGGTTATTCGCAAAGGATTTACCACCACCCAGCGAACCAACAAAAGCCGACGCTAACGCATTGGTTACTGAACCCTTAACCCCTTGACTGGCAAGAGCAGGTTTCAGATAGACATTGCGTCCAGTATCTAAGCTGTAGCCAACATAAATCCCCTCATTTTCCCCCAGCATTTGAGTAGCACCAAAACCTAAACCAGCGAGGAAATCAGAGGTCACGTATTGAATATAATCATTCATATAACGCTTGCTGGCAGGTAAAAATTCTTCATGTAAGCCGAGCATATCCCCAAATGGTCGTACCAGTTTTACGCTTAAATCGTCATAAAAATCTTTCACTTCATTACAACGACGTTTGAGTTCGTCAAGATCATTTGCTGATACCCTTACCACATAAGACAGCTTGTACATAGATTCCTTGCTTTGGTCTAAATTGGTTTCCAGCTCATTCACACTTTCCAGAGCTTCCGCCACATTGGAGCTGGTTTCATTATCACTTTGCCAAGCGTGGTTATCCAAGTCTTTCAGTTCTTTCTTTTTATTGCGGACAGTAGATAGGGCTTTACGATTCGCTACAATTTCCACATTCATTGACGTATCAATCGGGAATGTAAATTGCTGTTGCTGGTAGTAGAAGATTTCAGAGGACGGGAAGTCCAGTTCTCCGACAATGCTGTTAATGGTAAAGTAAGCTACATAGACGGTTTCATCTTCCTGCTGGATTTTCAAATATCGCTGTTTTTCTTCCACCAAACAGCGAGTAGGCTTAATCAAGTCATAGTATTTAATCAGCGTTTCATTATCCAGCTTTTTCTTTGATAGATGGTACTCATACTCTTCATAGGCAGTGCCTGTCTGTCCGTAAAGGTGTTCAATCAGATAGCCGAAGTCGTCCTTATCTAACCTGCGGATTTTGAAACGACGAGAGATTTTATTTTCTAAGAGCTTTTCCATCTTCTGAAAACGCAGGATTTCATCATTACTCATACTAACAAAATCGCCCATCAGCTTATGGTTCACATCATAGACAAAATCAGACAAAGCATTTTTTGCTTCAACGGTAAGACTTTTCATAGAAAACTCCTGATCGTTGAGAAGCAACTTAAAGCCGATAAAGAAACGGTAGTTCACTTGATTTTCGCCAATCATGGATATTAAAGCGTCTGTCTGTTGGTCGATTTTGTCATAGGCAACCGCTTTGAGCTTGCCAGTGACTTCATTTTTGGAACGCTCTTGTGCAGAACGTATGCTGGATTCTGTACTGATTTGTAAAGCATGAATTTTGCCATCACGATTTTGTGCGATAAGCTGTCTGAAAGAATCATGCACTTGTATTTTCTGTTCTGGACTTAGAAATGAGTAATTGTAAGGAACAAGCTCATAGTAAGCATAACATTCCCCGTCTTTATTCCAGACGAGATTGTTTTCAATGTATTTAATTGGATATGCCATAAAATTCACTCCTAACTGCTGTAATGGCTTCTTGTGGCTGGTTTCTGCCAAGCGTTACTTTTTTTCCTGCATAGGTCAGCTTTGGTCGCAGTGCATAAGCAATGACAGACTTCAAAAATCCATAAGGCTTTTTACCATCAAAAGTTTTTGTAGACATAAACCATGTGAAAGCCACAGGAATCCCAAAGTATTTGAGAAATGCTCCCTCTATCATGGAAAGAGGGGGCAAGTTGCCAAGTATCATCACTGCAAAGAGTGACACGACAAACCATGTCATTTGCGTAAAGGTTATGGGAAACGGAAGTCTAAAATCATTGATAGAATACAGTACCTTTTCCACAGACCAGATACTGGTATAGCTTCGTATTTTCTTCATGTAATCAATCCTTTCATAAAAAATAGGGGTAGCTGATTGAGCCACCCCGTAAAATAGAAAATCTGCCAGTAGTAATGTACCGACAGATTTAATAGACGATTTCAAAAATCCCATGATTGGTTGAGATAAACGTTCCTGAAAGGTCTAAATCCCGACCATAGGCTTGATAATCAATATAGTTTTGAAGACTAGCTGGTACTTCGCCTAAAGCACCCGTTTCTTCAATGTAGTAGCGTGCCACGTCATACATATCATCACAATCGGAATGAATGATAATATCCTCTTGATGTTCGCTTAGTTCTTCAATGCTTGAAAAATGAGTGAGCAGAGCAGATAGCTCCGATTGTAATTCTTCGGGTAATTCCGATACCATTTCCCATAGTCGATTGAGTTCGCCAATGGAAGTGTATTCGTCAACCGTAAAGGGTAACTCGTAGTCATGAATGGCGTATTCCTCATATTCATCATTCAAGCCGATTTTCTCTTTGACTTCCTCAAAGTCAATGGGAAAGGTAAACCACGCACCGACCAATTCGCCCTCATTGTATTTGCCTAAATTCGCAATATAGACTTGCATATCGTCCATATATTCACGTCCTTTCTTTGTAGAGATTCAAAAATCCCTACCGCACTTCGTTTGGTGTACCATTCCTTTGCGGAACATAAGAAAACCACTTATATTCCACAAAAGAACGGTTTTATTTAAGCACCAATAATGCGATTGAATAGCTCTAGTAAAATGTCTTTTACTCCAGCAGCGTTGAAGACTAAGCCAACCGCAATAATCGCAATAATTAAAAAGCCAATCAGTTTGCTAAACTCACGCTTGAAGCCAAGATACAAGCCAATCACAACGATTGCTAAAAGCACCAGTGATTGAGCGTTTGATAGAAACCAGTTATAAAGGTTTTGTCCAAAATTCATAAAAATGTTCTCCTCTCTATATTCAATGAATTTGTATTTGAGTTATTTTTTTGTTGTTATCACGTCCTGTTCTTTTACTGACTGTTGCTTCAAAATCTGCTTGTGTCGGTCTGTCAGTTTCGCATGGTCGAGAATGTCTTTTACAACCTGCGTCTGGTTGATTTCATCAAGTTTAATCGCAACCTTTAAGGTCGGGGCAACTTGATGAGATAGCCAGTTCAGCGTCCTTTGGAAGGAGTAAGGCTCTGGTTTTGTGGTTAGTTTTAATCGTTCACGATTGTTCCCAATAAACCAAGCCCATTCTTCATTCAGTTTCCAATCAGAACGAGGTTTGGAATCGTCTTTATCTACAAAACGGATATACCGATTGATAATTTTAAAGGCGGTATGCTCTGGATTGTCATAGACGAGTAAATCACGGACTGCATAATAGGCACGCTCATTTTTCAATCGAATCTCAAAACGGTTTTTTACTTCTGCGTCTTCAATGGGAATATCATTTTTCTTGTACTGCTCGTAGTCCTTTTCATAGATACAGAAATAAACTTCACTTTGTAATGAACCGATATAGAGGGTGTTTCCCATACATTCCTTTTCCTCTTTGCGTACCAGTTCGCCACTGCGATAGCTTTTAAAACTGCGGAAGACGGAGATACATTCTTCCTGTTGGCACTTTTCAGTGAGTACAGGGATATTTAAAATCCCTGTCTTATCGTTAATGGCAAGGTCAAGGCGTTTCATCACACCGCCAGCCACCAAAACGTCCATAAAGAACTCATACCAGCTTCTTTGTTGTGCCAGAAGATAGCTTTCAAATTGTCTGCACCCACGACCTTTCAATTCCACCAGAACTCCTTTGTCCAGTTCATGGGAGCAAAGGACGAATATGTCGCCTAAAGCATAATGCTCTGAATAAGAATAGAAACCATAGTCCTCATGAAGAAAATAGGACAGTTTCAGTTGTAAGATGTTTTCGACCACCTGCTGTACGTCTGTTGTCGGAAAGCGAATTCTTACATAATCAAACAGCATTTCAAGGGGAGCGTCGGGATTGAAGCGTTCCAGAGCTTCCCAAAGGGACTGCTGTAAATCCTCTGATGGCTTGACTTTTCCTGTTTCAATATCGCTTAGATACTGCCTTGTAATACCAGTCGCAACAGCTAAACGGTTTTGAGATAGTCCATAAGCCAAGCGTTTTTCTTTTAAATGCTGTAACCAAGTTTGTTCATTCAGTAAAAATCCCTCCAATCAAAAAGGCGTATGTCAACTTTTAAAGCCCATTTGACATACGCTGAAATTTTGTAAATCCCTTGTAACCAAAGGATTTTCTAATGTTTTTTTGACTGTTTCCTGTCGATTTGTACCCCCCTGTTAGATACGGGGGGTTAAGTGCTGGCGTGGCTATTGCCACACCAGCCAGCAAGATCAGTCCACACCTGCGACTTCCGCTTCGCACGTCGCCTGCGTGGACTGTCTGCTGTTGGATAACTTTTTAATTTCCTCCAAGAAATCATATCCTTTTGGTACAAGGGGAGTATAAAACTCTGATATGACACTTGTTCCTACATCAACATAGCCACGACCTTTGATTCGCTTTAAGAAGAAATCCTTTTGTACGTCACTGCCAAACATCATGCCATAGCCCATTTCAGACATACGACCTAAAGCCACTCTGAAATTAAACTGATCACGGATTCCGTCGCCTAAATATTTTGCGTCTGGACGTTGACAAGCCAGTATTAGAAAGAAGCCAGCTTGACGACCTAACATGACAATCTGTTTCAGCTTATTCATAACTGCGGTGTTTTCTTTTGTTCCCAGCATTTCCATGAAAGCGACGTATTCATCAAAGATTAAGAAGTGTGCCGGGAGACCTAAGTAAGCATAATTTTTGCCAGTCTTATAGTTCTTCATCTGCTTCATTTCCTCACTACGTTTCATCATTTCTTCATAGAATGTTTCAATGCAAGAAAGCAAGTCTTCTTTTCTATAGTAGACATTTGCCATCACAGAACCTAAGTCCGCAAGATCAGCATTTTTCGGGTCAAGAATATACAGTTTTGAATCTGTATGAAGCAAGGCTTCAATCAGTGTCAGTATAAAGTAAGTTTTACCGCCACCTGTACCACCAGCAATCAACATATGAGGGAGCTTATCATATTCCCACCATACGTTTTTCATTAAGCGAAGTTTACCATCTTTAGCTTCTACTTCATCAATAGAAATACGACTGGCTATGGTGTCATAGAGCAAAGTATATTCCACATAGGAATCCTTTAACTCTTTATCCGTCAGCTCACAGTACAAGCCACTCTCTAATTTCTTTTCCAAGTGTAAGAGTTGGTCTTGATATTTTCCCAGCGTGATTTCCACCCGTATCTGTATCAAGCCATTTTTAAGTCGATAATACATTTTAGGGAAGTAGGTTATCTTTTCCTTTGTACGACCAGCACTATCTTTAAAGAAACCCTCTGTTTTGACCTGTTCAGATTCATACCACTTGTTTTCAAGTATCATCTTTGCCAGTTTTTGACGGTGGTAAAGTTGTTTAACCGTATCATAGCGAACCCGTTTGAATACAAACGCTACCAGCAAGCAGATAAGAATTGCGACACTGAAACTGATAATTAAATAGGGAATGTCAATCTTATCTGCTTGTGATAGGTTAAAATCCTGCCAGTTGATCTGCTGGATTGTCTTCACATGAAACAGTCCGACAACCAGCAGGAAAACAGGCAGGAGTGACGCTATCGTAAAATGAAAGACTAAATCTTTACCAGATGGGCGAATCCTTTTACCACGCTGTTTCATGCGAAAAAGTCTCCTTTCTACCTAGCGACTATTTGTCTTGTGTCGGTTCTTTCTTTGCTTGTGGTTGAGCTTTGAATGAACTAGAATCCTTTGTCAGCACAATATCGTCTGCCTTGATATACCAGTCAACATCTGCTCCTTGATAGGTGGCAGTAGCAACGGTGTCCGCAATGGGATTGATAAGTTCCACCCGTGCGTTATAATCAAACTCTTTCAAAGGCACGCTGGCAGGAATACTTACTTGAATCATGCGTCCTTGTCCTTTGGATTTTAAGTCATAGGTACGTTCCTTGATTTCATCTGAAACCGACCCGTCTTCATTTTGGATTCTCACTTCACGACGTAGAGCAGAGAATTTCAATTCTCCAAAAGTCGTGTCTTTATCTAATACAATGCCATTTGCTAATCTCATCATTTTTCCTCTCTTTCTTTATTCTTTTATCATGTCGTCAGCATGTAAAAGGTAATTTGTAAAACCACGAGTGCCGATTTTGTAGCCCTCTGCGGTAATACGTGGATTGACTAACTTCACACGTTCCTCAAAGCCGAAATGTTTTTCGCCAGCTTCAGCAGGAAGCACCACCACAATATCATCTGCTCTTTGAACATCAGAATAGAGATTATAGCTTCTTGATAAGACAGTTAGCCGTCCGTTGATTCTTCGCTGAACGACTTTATCCTCGCCAGCAAATTCTAAATTGCCGAATGTTTTTTCCATGTTGGGAATCACAAATTTAAGTTCCATATTTTTACCTATCCTTTCTTTTTTATTGGCTGAATGAATGTTTGATGGTCTTAAAGAGTGGGGAACGACCTTTTGATTCTTGATTTTTTGTTTTCATAAGTTCACTTCCTTTCAAAATCGGGTAAAAAAATAGACACCTCATTTTTTGAAGTGTCTACCTATTAAATATTCAAATTTTATTGGAAGTATCTTTATATCTTCACTTTTCAAGGATAAATCGTCGTATCAAAGCTCATTCATAAGTAGTAAATTAGTAGTAAATTGAGTGGTTTTGACCTTGATAAAGTGTGATAAGTCCAGTTTTTATGCGGATAACTAGATTTTTATGCTATTTTTAAATTAAAAAATTCTATGCTTTTCAGCATGACCGAGCAGATGAACTAGCAACAGGACCGACTGATGATAAGTGGTATACGTGGCGCCGATATATGACTGATGAAGAAGCTATTTTGGATAAAATCTCGGCAACAGATATTATTGACCATGGAGAAATTACAAGTGAACTGAAAGAAGAAACACACGTTTAAAAAGACGTGCGTTTTTTTCTTTTAGAAAATAGAAAAAGGAGGAACAGAAAATGCCAATGACACATGCACAACGACAAAAAGTGTTAGAAGAAATTGAACAAAAAAGTATTGTGGATGTCGCAGAAAGTTTAGGAATAACACTTGTACGACAGGGACAAAGTTATACCTGGTCAGAGCACGATAGTTTTGTTTTAACTCCTAAAAAGAATGCTTTTTATTGGAACTCTCGCCAAGTTGGTGGTGGGAGTATCAAGCTTGTTCAAGTGATAAAAGAGTGTACACACGCTGAAGCATTGCAGTATTTACAGACCGTAGAAGCAGGGGCTGTTGAAACGTTGAAAGAACCTACTCCGACGAACTTTCATTATTATATGAAAGAACATACACAACAAAATGCCACCATTGATTACTTGCTTCAGGAACGTAAGTTATCAAGAGAAACGATTGATTTCTTTTTTGAACAAAACCTTATGGCACAATCCACGTATACAGATAAAGAGACCGGACAAAGTGAACCAGTAATAGTCTTCAAACACGTTGGTCTTGAAGAAAAAATCAAAGGCGTTGCCTTACAAGGTATTTGGGAAAATAAGAAGCTACATGGCGAACGAGGACGGTTAAAGCGTGTCTGGGGAAATGGCTATTATGGGTTGACTGTTCGTGTAGGGTATCCACCAAAAATTGCAGAAGCTACGTCAGAAAAGCCAATCAAAATCATTGTTTTTGAAGCGCCTATAGATCTCATGAGTTATTACGAATTAAAAAAAGAAACGATTGGAGATGCGGTATTATTTTGTGCGAATGGACTTAAAAAGGGCGCAGTATCTACGCTTATTGCCAATGAGATTGGCTCTTATGTCAAAGAGGAAGAAAAACCAACCGTTCTTGAACAATTAGAAAAGTCGAAACTAACAACGGAAAAAGTCCAACTTGTTTTGGCTGTAGATAATGACGAAGCAGGGAAGAAATTTATTCAACAATTTTCAAATAGCTGGTGTCCAATTACTCTTGACCAACCTAAACTAATTGAAGGAAAAAGTAAAACAGATTGGAACGATATTTTAAAGCAAACAAAGAATGAAAAAAAGAAAAAAGAAGCAAAGTTAAAGCGTCAAGAAGCAAAAAAACGATCCAGAGAAAGGAATAAAGAAATGTCTGAAAAAACACAAATGAAGCAAAAAAGCCAACCAGAATTCACCTTGGAAGAGATAATTAAAAAGAAAGATTATCAAAAATTATCGCAACATTTGAACGACGGAATCAAAGAGTATTTAACAAGTGATACGTTTAAAAACTATTTAGATTTTGCTTCAAAATTTCATAAATATTCGTCAAAAAATATTCGTTTGTTGTTGGCACAAAATCCAAACATACGTCGTGTAGCTGGTTACAATGCGTGGAAAAAGTTAGATCGTCAAGTAAAAAAAGGCAGCAAAGCACTGTATGTGTATGCCCCTTATTTTAAAGATAAAGTCGATAAGAATGGGAAAAAAGTTACGGATGAAAATGGAGAAATTGTCAAAGAAACGCGCTATTTTTTAACGCCTGTCTTTGATGTAGAACAAACGACAGGCGCAGAGTTGCCACAGCTTGTTTATAATCTGGAAGAGAATCTTAGCGACGGTAAAACATTCACCAGAACGTACAATGCGTTAGTTGAAATTTGTCCAGTTCCAGTAACCGTCACGTCTATTGCAAGTGGTGCAAATGGGTATTATGATCCAACGAAAAAAGAAATTGTCCTCCAACAACATTTAGGAGAAGTGATGACTTTAAAAGTCTTACTTCATGAAATGACGCATGCCATGCTTCACCCAGATTCGCAAGCGATATTTGGAGATGACGTTTATTCTCGACAAGAATTTGAAGCGGAATCAGTTGCCTATATTGTCTCCCGTCACTTAGGACTGGATACGTCCTCGTATTCTTTTGGTTATCTTTCTTCTTGGACGAGGCAAGGAGAAAAGTTAGAAGAATTTACGCAATCGTTAGAAACAATCACGAAAGAGGCGCGCACTCTAATTGAAAAAGCTGACCATGCTTTATCAATAGAAAAAGGCATTCAACTTCCCCAAAATAAATTTGAAGAACGTTTATTGAACGCGAAGAAAAAAGAAACTGAAGTGGGAAAGTCCCAAGCTAACGAGCAAAAAAGGCAACAAAATGAACCAAAAATTTCTGCTCAAATAGCAAATCCCACTCGATTTTAAAAACAAATAATAAGAGAAAAGGAGAAAACAAAATGGACCAATTAACGGACGAAAGTAAATTTATTTTGACACAATTTTTTTTGGCAGACCCGCTTAGTGAACAACCAAGAGTCCACCAGAAAAAGAAAGAAAAATCAAAAGGAACGGTGCTAAAAGAACTGGATACGTTGATTCATGATTTTAAAGAAAAAGAATTAGAAATTGATTTATTTCCTTACGAAGAAGCAGCCACTTATTTACGAAAGTTGAAAGGAAATGACGCGTATTTGGTCTTTCTGGATGAGTTATTAGCCCCTTATCAATAAGAAAGAAAAAATAAAGGTCAAAAATGGTAAGTCTAAACGTCAATAAATGTCAAAGTGTAGCGATGGGGATTGGGGGAACCCCAAAAATTTGAACGACTCCTACCAGTATTTTTGGTAGGGGTCATTCAAAATATCGCAACATGCTAGCATGTTGCTCTGCTCGCAAAAAGAAAGCCTACCCTTGGGTGTAACCAATTGTCAAACTAAGGAGACTACTTATTATGTAAAAGAAAGAAGAAATAATTATGGAGAATAAACAAAAGCTAAAACGTCCTATTCAAAGAATAGTTAGACTATCAGAAGAAGAAAATAACTTAATCAAACGAAAAATTGAAGAAAGTTTCTTTCCGAACTTTCAAAATTTTGCCTTGCACCTTTTGATTCAAGGAGAGATTCGCCATGTTGACTATTCCGAACTCAACAGACTAACTACCGAAATTCATAAAATTGGCATTAATATTAATCAAATGGCCCGTCTGGCCAATCAGTTTCATGAAATTTCGTCTGAAGATATTAAAGATTTGACCGATAAAGTACAGAGTTTAAATGCGCTGGTTCAGAGCGAATTAAACAAATTAATAAAGAGAAAGGAACAATCGTAAATGGTGTATACAAAACATTTTGTTATTCATACATTTGATAAATTAAACAATGCTTGCTCATATATTGAGAATGCAGAAAAAACTGAAGTCACGAATGATAATCCGTCTGAACACTTGGAACATTTATTTCAATATATTGTGAATGACGATAAGACATACATGAAAAAATTAGTTTCTGGTCATGGCATTGTGGATCCAACAAATCCTTATGAAGAATTTAAATTAACAAAATTACAAGCAGCAATTCAACGAAAAATCGGGTACACATTCGATCCAAAATCAGAACGATTGCTTCCGCCAACGTTAACAGAATTAGAAAAAGGCAACGCCGTTTTAGCACACCATTTAATCCAATCCTTTTCTCCAGAAGATGATTTAACGCCAGAAAAAATACATGAAATAGGGTACAACACGGTGATGGAATTGACGGGTGGAGAGTATGAATTTGTGATCGCCACACATGTCGATAAAGAACATTTACACAATCATATTATTTTTAGTTCAACCAACTTAAAAACAGGTAAAGCCTTTCGCTGGCAAAAAGGAACCAAAAAAGTCTTCGAACAAATTTCGGATAAGATTGCAGCGAAGGAAGGCGCAAAAATAATCGAAAAATCACCAAAAAATTCGCATAAAAAATATACCATGTGGGAAACTGAATCGTTATACAAGGAAAAAATAAAATCTCGTTTAGACTTTTTATTAGAACAAAGTTCTTCAATTAATGATTTCTTAGAAAAAGCAGAAGCTTTGAATTTATCGGTAGACTTTTCTAAAAAGTGGACGACCTATCGATTACTTGACGAACCACAAATAAAAAATACTCGTAGTCGGAGCTTGTCAAAAAGTGACCCCACTAGATATAATTATGAAAAGATTGTTGAACGATTGAAAGAAAATAAAAGTGTTTTAACTTTGAAAGAGGTTGTTGAAAAATATGTAGAAAAAAGTGAGAAGTCTAAAAATGAATTTGACTATCAATTAACTATTGATGAGTGGCAGATTTCGCATAAAACAACAAGAGGGTATTATGTAAATGTTGATTTTGGCTTTGGAGAGAGAGGAAAAGTCTTTATTGGGGCGTACAAAGTAGATCCACTTGAAAATGGTCAGTATAATATTTATGTAAAACGTAAAGATTTTTTTTATCTGATGAATGAAAAAAATGCAGACCGGAATCGGTATATGACTGGTGAAACTTTGATTAAACAATTACGCTTGTATAATGGCCAAACACCACTGAAAAAGGAACCTGTGATGCGAACCATCGATGAATTAGTCAACGCTATTAATTTTTTAGCAGCTAATGAAATTGAGGACACAAGACAACTAGAATTATTAGAAGAGAAATTAGAAGCTGCTTTTCTTGAAGCAGAAGAAACTTTAGAAACTCTTGACGAAAAGATGTTGGAGTTACACCAGTTAAGCAACCTCTTATTAGAAAACGAACTGAATGGAGAACTAGAGTTGATTCAGCAAAAATTGAAAACATTGTTACCGGACGCAACACTTGCGGAATTTTCTTATGAAGATGTTCGAGGGGAAATAGAAGCAATTAAAACCAGTCAATCTCTGTTAGAGAATAAATTGGAACGAACGCGAAATGAAATCAATCAACTTCATGAAATTCAAGCTGTACAAAAAAAAGAAACCACAAACCAAAATAATGTCAAACCAAAATTATAAAAACAATTGTTAAGGAATGAAAGGAGAGTTTTATGCTTATTTTGAAACGAGGATTGTCTGTAGTGTTATTTTTACCCTGTTTTATTCTACGTATTCTTTTCCGTTACATTGGACTGTTAACGATTCTTACTAGTGGTTTTACTACCACTTTAATACTAATCGTTGCTCGAATTTTAGCTTTTATTTTTTTAGTTTACCCGATTGTGATTTTAACAACTGAAGAACTTAGAATGGAATGGGCAAGTTGGATTGCTTGGCTTTTATTTGGATTGATCGTTCTATTTTTCCATTATCTAGCTACGTGGAACGAAGACTTAGGCAGTTGGTTTCTGGATTTTTCTAATTGGTTGAGCAGGGTACCAATTAAACTGTGGGCTGAATAATTGATCCTATGCTAAAACGCCTTAACTTAAAAAAGCCAAGGCGTTTTATGGTATAATATACGAGATAGTAAAGGTTTATGACGGTGGCTAATCTCTGAAAAAGGGGTGATTGCCTATGTTGATTTTTGGCTATACTCCTAGAAAGGACTAGCTTTGACTATTTTTGAAGCGTTAATGTTTGCGATTACTTTTGCGACATTAATTCTAAAAATTAGTGATAAAAACAACAAAAAATAACCGTCAACTTTAGCCGAGTTTGGTTATTTTTTGTAAAAATATTTAATTATCGGTCACCGTCTTAAACGGTGCTATCATGAGGGCGTATGACTAGTACGTCCTCTTTACATGTTTATTATAACACATTCTCTACAAGAAGAAAGGCGGAAGCCTTTCTTTTTTTTCAGCGCGCCTTAACGGCGGTGGCGGTGGGAGTTTGGCGCGCTGAAAAAAACGCTCTTTTCTTGATTTCTAATCAAGAAGATACTCGCTAAAAGCGAGTATCAGGTTTGTCTTATATTATGATGACAAGGCATGCTGTAAATTCTCTTGCCATTGTCTGACTGCTTGTTTTATCTTTTTTGGTACCTCCTGACGGTTACATTTTCCTTGTATTTGTATAACCTGTTGATTTCGATATTCTAATGTGAAGTAAGGCATATCTGGCTTTTCTTTTCTTCGGATAAAAACAATCGTTGTTTTTCCTTGCGTATGCCGTTCGATATAGTGTTGACTGCCCACACAATGGCGTAGAATACTTCCTTCTTGAATGATTTCTTGTAATGAATGCGGTGTGAGAAAGAGCAAGTCGTCAATTTCAGCTTCTAACGCTTTAATTTGGTTTTTCCGTTCTTGATACTGCTTTTCTTCAATCTCACTTTTCAAAAGGTTTAGCGTGTTCATAGCGTTATCGTGAGCTACTTGTAAGTTTTCAGGATACAATACACTATCGTTATTAAGTGGGGTGTTAACGCTTCTAATCCTACACCAGTTGGACAGCAGGCAAGCAATACGCAACAACCCTTTCCAGATTTAGAAGGTAGTTCTATTGAGATTTCAGATCATGACTTACCGTTTTAAGGAGGAGTGACTCATGGTTAATGGAAATTTACAAAAAATATATGCAGACAGTACAAAGAAACGTACAGCACAACAAACAAAATGGGAACGAGCTGTTGAAGGATTAACGTTTGATAGGTTAGAAAAAAAGAAAATCGATTATTTATTAAAACGGAAAAAAGTTAAGGAGTTAGGAAATGAAACTATAGTGGAAATAAAACAGATCGATACGGACGAGTGTTAGGGTATATTTTTGTAGATGGAACATTACTACAAAAAACACTTGTGAGTGAAAGTTTAGCACGTGTGGCTTATGTCAAAGAGCCTAACACTAAGTATCTACTAGAATTAGAGGAAGAACAAGAAAAGGCTAAAAATAAATCAGTCGGAATTTGGAGCATACCAGGATATGTAATTGAAAGAGGGTATAAATAAAGAAGATGAAGGAGCAAATAAATAGTTCAATGGTTAAGGCAAATAGCGGATGAATTAGAATTAGCGCACAACAAGCAATTAAGAGGAGATGGATAATAAAAAATAGTGGTAAAATAGCCTTTGATACCACAAATAAAAAGGGAAGGAAAAGGTTCGTATGCAAATTTATGCACATGAAAGAGGAAATTCTTATGGGTGTACCTACTTTATAAGTTTTTATGAAGAAGAATTAGTAATAGCGTTGGTATGGCAAGATAACTTTTTTACTTATAACAAGGAAGAGGTAGAGAGTAAATTAAATAAAATGGAGGGTATAAGCACTACGATAAAACTGGCAATCTACCAATTCATTGAGAAGACAAACTATTTATTGTATTTATCTTACAAGGAACTACATTAAAATTAAGTACAAAAAAAGCAATCGATCACTGTACCGACCCCCAAAAGTTAGACCAAAAATCTAACTTCTGGAGGTCGGTATTTTCATGAGTAAATATAGTTTCGAACTAAAGATGACAATCATTCATGAGTATTTAAAAGAGGAAAAGGAGGATATCCATATCTAGCAAAAAAATACGGTATTAAGAGTATGGGACAAGTAAGAGATTGGGTTAAGGGTTATCAAGAGTTCGGTAAAGAAGGACTCCTTCGAAAACGTCAAAACCAAAGTTATTCTGGTCAATTCAAGATGGATGCGATAGAGTTATATCAAACAACTGAGCTGTCCTATCGTGAAGTGGCGAATCATTTAGGGATAAACAACCCCTCGTTAGTTGCCAACTGGATGAGAATCTTTCGTACTGAAGGAATCGATGGACTCTCAACAACGAAAGGGCGTCCATCGATTTTGCCTAAGAAAAAAAGAAGAGAAGAAAACAAAGAAAGAAACACCTGAAGAACGCGATCGCATCAAGGAATTAGAAAAACTAGTGCGCTCCCTTCAGATCGAGAATGCCTTTTTAAAAGAATTGAGGAAGCTGCGAAAACAGGAAGCTCAACAAAGACGAAAGAATCAATCGCACGAATCATCGACAGCCTCCGAGGATCATTCAAATTAGTTGAGCTTCTTGAAACCTTGAAATTTCCTAAATCAACTTTTATGTATTGGCAAAAACGGTTTGATCGAGAAAATCCAGATCAGAAAATCGAAGAAGAAATGCTCAAAATAAGAGAAAAACATACAAATTATGGCTGTTTACGTATCACAAAGGAATTGCGAAATCGGGGATTTCATGTAAACAAAAAGAAGGTTCAACGTTTGATTCGAAAGTTAGGAATTGAAGTCCAATCATTCACGAGGAAATCCCGCCGCTATCGCTCTTATCGTGGAAAAATCGGAACGATTGCGAAGAATCGAATTCACCAGCGCTTTTACACCAGTATTTGTCATCAAAAGATCACAACCGACACTACGGAGCTAAAATATTTTGAACCGGACAAATCAGGTACTATTCGTGAATAGAAACTATATCTTGATCCCTTTTTAGATATGTACAACAGCGAGATTATCTCTTATCGTATTTCAGAGAGGCCAAACGCATTGGCAATTATGGAGGCTTTATAGGAAGCAATCCAAGTAACAAATGACTGTATCTATCGGCGCACCTTTCACTCCGATCAAGGGTGGGCCTATCAAATGAAAGCTTATAATCATACGCTGAAAAAACATAAGATCTTCCAAAGTATGTCTCGTAAAGGTACCTGCTTGGATAATTCGATCATGGAGAATTTCTTTAGCCTGTTGAAACAAAAAATCTATCATGGACGAGAATATCATAGCTTTGAGGAATTGAAGCAAGCAATTGAAGACTACATCCATTACTACAATCATGAACGTATGAAGGGAAAGCTAAACTGGCAGAGTCCAGTGCAATTTAGAGAGGCGGCATTAAAAGCTGCCTAGAATAAAAGTGATAATAAAAGCAACAAAAAACGGAGTGGGGTTCTCCACTCAGAAAAAAGTCTAACTTTTTGGGGTCACTACAATCACTGATTGCTTTTTTACCAGATAAATAGCCAGCCGTTTTCTGCCGACTGGCAAAATAGATAGATTTGTAAAGAAGTGATTTGTGCTTCCTACAGTATATTTATACCATTAATATCAAGTACAAAGCAATTATAAGTAAATGTTGTTAGTTTTTAGATATTATTGGTATATCTCATTAAAGAAAAAATCAAATGTCCATGATATAGTTTAATTGACTACCATCAATTTTTTATCTGGTATCTTTGCCTAGACTATAGGTAAGAAAGTGAATGGAGGTTTTGATATGCAACAGTACATTTTAAGACATAAAAATCAGATTGCGGTTGTTTCGGGTTTGTTGATTGTGATTGGTTTCTTGGGGCATCTTGTTTTGCATAGTGAATGGTTATTTAATGGGGCGTTTATTATTGCATCGATTATTGGTGTGGCGCCGATTGCGATTCAGGCTTATCAGGCGATGAAAGTGAAGGTTATTTCGATTGATATGTTAGTGACGATTGCGGTTTTGGGGGCTTTTTTAATTCGTAATTTTGAGGAGTCGGCAATTGTGACTTTCTTGTTTTTACTGGGGTCTTATTTAGAACAACGTACCTTAAATCAAACACGGTCAGCAATTAAAGAGCTGACGGAGATGACGCCGGAAACAGCTTTGAAAGAGATGGAGGATGGAACGTTTGAAGAAGTGGACATTGATGAGGTGGATGAAGGTGATTTACTACTGGTAAAAACTGGTGCCAAGATACCGGTTGATGGCACTGTCTTTGAAGGTCAAGGGCATGTGAATGAGGCCAATATCACGGGTGAATCTTTTCCTGTGAAGAAGGTGGTTGATGATGAGGTTTTTGCCGGGACGATTCTAGATAATGGGACTATGAAAATTGTTGCCAACAAGATAGGGGAAGATTCTACCTTTGGGAAAATTATTGAATTGGTTGAGGAGGCGCAAGATAGTAAATCTGAAGCGGAGCGGTTTATTGACCGATTTTCTCGTTGGTATACGCCGCTGGTTTTACTGGTTGGTATTCTAGTTTGGATATTTACTCAAAATGTTGAAATTGCAGTAACAGTGCTAGTTTTGGGTTGTCCTGGTGCTTTAGTGATTGGGGTACCAGTTTCAAATGTGGCCGGAATAGGAAATGGTGCGAAAAATGGGGTCCTCTTTAAGGGATCAGAAGTGATTAGCGATTTTTCTAATGTGGATACGATTTTATTTGATAAAACAGGAACTTTAACCGAGGGGAATCCGCAGGTTGCGGAGACGATTTATTATGATGATGACACTGAAAATACCTTTTCTTATCTGGCATCTGTTGAGCGAGAATCGGACCATCCTTTGGCTTTAGCAATTTTAGAAGAGCTGGGGGATGTTCCGGTCAAAGAGGTTACAGAGACAAGTGTTGTGAAAGGTGGGGGCATTGTTGCGCAAGTAGCTGGGCGTCAGATTGCCATTGGTAACCCCTTCTTAATGGAAGAAAAAGATATAATACTGTCGGACAAGGCTCAATTAGATGTTCAGCGTTTAGCGGATTCGGGGCATTCGTTGGTGATGACGGCGGTAGATGGTGAGTTGAAAGTGATGATGGGCATTCGGGATCAAGTCCGGGATGGAGTTAAGAATGATTTGGCCAAGTTGAAGGTGCTTGGAGTAAAGAATCTGATTGTTTTGTCAGGAGATAATCAAGGAACGGTAGACTTGGTCAAGCGAGAGTTGGGCTTAACTGAGGCGTACGGATCCATGTTACCTGAGGATAAGCAACGATTTCTAAAGGACCGGCAAACTGCGGGCGAGATTGTGGCCTTTGTGGGTGATGGAGTGAATGATAGTCCATCGCTGGCGTCGGCTGAAATCGGGATTGCCATGGGTGGCGGAACAGATGTAGCGATTGAGACGTCAGATGTTGTGCTAATGAATTCAAATTTCAATCGGTTACCCCACGCCTTAAGTTTAGCGCAAGCAACCTATGCAAATATGCAACAAAATATTGTGATTGCGATTGGTGTGGTAATTGTTTTACTGGCTAGCTTGTTGTTTTCTGATTGGATGTCTATGTCGATTGGCATGTTGGTTCATGAAGCTAGTATTTTAGTAGTGATTTTCAATGCGATGCGGTTGCGGGGACATAAAGAAAAATAATTGATTCCGGTCAATTTTATTTGGCAGAAGACCTTATAGACTATAGTTAAGGAGGTGGTAATGATGAATAAAGCAACTTTGAAATTAGAAACTTTAACTTGTCCATCATGTTTACAGAAGATTGAAAGCGCAATGAAGCAAACAACTGGCGTTATGGGTGATTCGGTGAAGGTACTCTTCAACGCTAGCAAGGTGAAAGTCGATTACGATCAAGATCAGGTGGCTATTGAAGAAATTGAGCAGGCGATTGAAGATTTAGGTTATACAGTTTTAAACACAAAAGTGAAGGAGAGTGTGTAAATCATGTCTACTTTAGATGAAAGAAAGGCGAAATTAACGGAAGAGGAAGCATATAAAGACCATATTCACCATACAAAAATTAATACTGCTGCGGTGGTGGACCATGTGTTAGCCAATATGCATGCCTTGCACGTAAAATTACATCAATATCATTGGTATGTGAAAGGACCACACTTCTATTCGTTGCATACGGTCTTTGAAGACTTGTATAATGAAAATGAAGAATGGTTCGATCGCTTGGCAGAGCGCTTGTTAGCGGCTGGTAACAAGGTAGCTTCGACAAGTGCTGAATTCCAAGAATATACAACTATTAAGGAAAATCCAGCTGATAAGTATTTAGAGGCGGATGAAATGGTAGCACAAATTGTAGAAGATTTCCGGTCTAACCGTGAATTCACCATCAAAGCCATTCATTTGGCGCAAGAAGAGGCCAATGATGCGCTGGAAGATCAGTTGATTGCTTATAAAGATAGTTTGGATGTAAATATTTGGAAACTACAAGCATTTATTGGAAAAGATGCTTTAGAGGACGATGACTATATCGACGAAGATTAGTTAAGGAGGAAGGTTTATGGCTTACCACCATCACCATGGAGAAGGGCATACGGCTTGTGTGCGCTTAGTGCCCATTTTTAACCATTTATCCGATGAACAAATGGATTTAATCGCGACATCGGCTCATACGAAGAAAGTTTCAAAAAATGAATTGCTCTTTCGTGTCGGTGAAAAAGACAATACGCTCTATATTATTTCTTCGGGACGAATTCGAATCTACCAATTGAACGAGTCCGGCCGGGAGCAAACGATTCGCATTTTAAATCCTGGTGATTTTACGGGAGAGGTAGCCATTTTCCAATCGGATAAAAGACATCACAGTTATGCAGTAGCGGCCTTGGATACGACCGTTTGTATGCTTCATAAGGCAGATTTGGATAATCATCTAGACAATTATCCTGAAATAACGCGCCGGATTTTGGCGGATGTAACCCAACGTTTGCAAATATCGGAAAAACAAACGACTCAAGTGGGGATTGAAAATGTGACATCTAGAATTGTGGCTTTTCTGGCTGATTATGTGGCAGACGAGAATAACCATACCTTTGTTGACTTGCCTATGACGAGAAAGGACTTGGCTTCCTATTTAGGCACAACACCAGAAACGATCAGCCGGAAGTTCTCAGCTTTGGAAGAGCAAGATTTGATTCGACAACATGGCAAGAATCGAATCGAAATTATGGATTTAGATAAATTGCTGTTTTCAGTAAAATAGAAAAAGGGCTTGCCAGATTAGAGTCTGACAAGCCTTTTTTGCATGTCTTATTTAAATCTATACGATGAGTCATTCTTACATGTCGTAGAAAATACGGATCATTTTATTCGTTTTTTGGAACAAATTAGTCATTTACAAGGCGGAATAAAAATTGATATAATTAAGAAATCTTCTTTGCCCAATCTTTTGGTTATGTCCAGAAGTTCTACAGTGTAATACTTGATGCCAAAAGAATACAACCATTCGGGTTCTGTTGCAAAGTTTCCAAAAAATCTATTTTAGTGTAAAATTGAGAAAAAAGACAGAGAGGACAGAGTAATGAATTATTTTAAAGGCAAACAATTCAAAAAAGACGTCATTATTGTCACTGTTGGTTACTACCTGCGTTACAATCTAAGCTATCGTGAAGTTCAGGAATTGTTATATGATCGTGGAATAAATGTTTGTCATACTACGATTTATCGTTGGGTGCAAGAGTACAGCAAAGTCCTCTATGATCTTTGGAAGAAGAAAAATAGACAATCCTTCTATTCATGGAAAATGGACGAAACCTATATCAAAATTAAGGGACGTTGGCATTATCTTTATCGTGCAATTGATGCGGACGGCTTAACCTTAGATATCTGGTTACGAAAGAAACGGGATACGCAAGCAGCCTATGCTTTCTTAAAACGACTCCATAAACAGTTTGGTGAGCCGAAAGCAATTGTGACCGATAAAGCACTTTCTCTTGGCTCCGCCTTTAGAAAGTTACAGAGTGTGGGTTTATATACTAAGACAGAGCACCGAACTGTGAAGTATCTTAACAATTTAATAGAACAAGACCATCGACCTATTAAACGACGGAATAAATTTTATCAAAGTCTCCGTACAGCCTCTTCCACGATTAAGGGCATGGAGACCATTCGAGGAATATATAAAAAGAACCGAAGAAATGGAACGCTCTTCGGCTTTTCGGTGTCTACTGAAATCAAGGTATTAATGGGAATACCAGCCTAAGATATTTGGAGTTCAGAGAGGGCGCGTTTGATTTTCAAACTTTGCAACAGAACCGATTTGAAATCTAATTTGGAGATTAGTGTAGCAATTTAAATCAAAAACTTTATTTGAAGTTTATAGAGTCTTACTATCAAAATGATAAATTATATAACTAGCAATAGTATGGGCTATAATTTTTTTAGTTCGTTTTATGACTATAACAAACTCCTAAAAATTATTTTTTCTTAATTAGATTATAAGTCATCAACATTGTATTCGGTGTACCCTTCATAATAATAGCTAATATCAATACCCTTCATGAAGATTTCTCTATCATTAATTTTATCAGTTAAAGCATTTGAGATTAAATATTTGATTTCCAAATCTTTGACTGGGCTTCTTTCCATTGCAGACAAATAATCTTCCTTATTGATTAAGTTCCAGTCTACAACTTGCTGTAATTCTTTTTTCAGGATTAGGTCTAGCCATATTCGGGTTGCTCTACCATTACCTTCACGAAAAGGGTGAGCGATGTTCATTTCAACATATTTGGCTACAATTTCATCTAGATTACTTTGTGGCATTTTATCTATATGTTCTAAAGCGACTTCTAGATACATTACTGGCGCAAAGCGAAAATTTCCTTTAGAAATATTTTGACTTCGTACTTTACCTGCAAATTCATAAATATCTTCAAACAAATAATTATGGATATATGATAGACCTTTGAATGTTCCAATTTCTACTCTGTCAATATCTCCAGAGTCATATAATTGTTTTGCCTTTTCTTTACTGACACGTTCCTCAACTCTGTTTAACTCAAGTTGGTTAATAATACCTAATTTGTTTTCTAACAACTGAATTCACCGCCTATTAATTATTAATCCTCTTTTTCAATAACTCTTTCAACTTTCATGCTAAGTTTTTCAATGTATTTTAGCACGAAAGCTACATAACAATCAAAAAACTAAAGATACATACTATCCAGCTTTTCTCCAATAATATATTTTTTTCCTAATGGTGAAAATAAACTCAATGCCCTTTTTTAAATCTGGAACATCATCATGATAGATAGTTGATGATATATAATAGATGTTTTTTGTTATTACATATTAGACATTAATTTAGATATTTTTAACAATGAACGCTTGCAAAATATCTAATTTACTAGTTTCATTAGTAAGTGCTGCATTCCTAACAACTTGTATTATTCTTTTAGATGAAATTTTTAATAACCCTATTTCTTTAGGAAGCTGTTTAAGTGCAATGAGTGAGATATCTTCAGGAACAACGACCCAGCTATAATTAGTTTTAGTATTTAAAATTATATTGTTAAGTTTGTTATCCGAAAAAACTATTTCGATGCTATGTGTATTTAATTCTTGTGTGTATTTACTAGACACGTTTTCTAGCAATAAAAAATCTAAAGTAACAGATCTCATCAATAACGAAGAATAAAAGGAAAAATTGGGAATTAGCTTATAAACTGATTTTCCTTTGTGATATGAATTCTTAGCAATTTGTAACCACGAACTTTCTGACAATGCAAACGAAAAATCAGATATAGTAAATATTTGTTCGTCACTACTATCAATTTTAGAGTATCTATTCTTTTTAACGATTCCCCCACCCTCTTTAGCTTGAATCGTTTTAATAGTTGACCAAGTGTTTACTAAATCAGATCGCTTAATATCTTTTGCTAAAACTTGTTGCATTAATTCATCTTTTATTTGGCTGTTTCCTTGGCTAATTTTTTCTACTAATTCAAAGTTATCTGGACTGACTTCTACGTCCTCTATGTTAGGAACACTAACTCCCCTACTTCTTGCTCGTTGTTGGTAGTCAAAGTATATTTCTCCTGCTTTTTTTCTTTTCCATATTAGAGATTCAGTTACTCCTGTTACATATGCTAAATGTTTAATCCACTGTGTAAAAGAACTATACTCATTACGCCATAATTTACTATATTCTACTTCTCTTATTAGCTCGTATAGACGCACCCATGAATGAGTATCCTTAGACAATATTTCTTCAATTTCATGTTCTATTTTTCTTAGGTTCAATTTATCCTCCTTTCTGTCTATTTACTATAATACGTTATAGTAAATAGACGTTATAAAAAGAAAGAATTCATGAACATTAAATATTATATGTATTCTTTCTTCCTATTATAATTAAAAAATGTATTCAATGATTTGATCTATTTTAGCCATATCCTTTAATGGTAAATGTTCTATTTGGCTTAACTTTCTTTCTGTAAAATCTAAAGATTTTAATTGGGAAATAACGACTTGTCCATGAGTTTCCATTTCATCAGGTAATGTATAACGAGTGGGCATATTTTTAATTGTAGAAGTTATGGGACAAATTACTGCAAACATTGTCTTTCTATTAAACTCATATCTAGAAACTACTAGACCTGGACGTCTTTTCTGTATTTCTTTTCCAACTGAAGGATCGAAATCTATCCATACAATATCGCCCTTTTTAGGAATATATTTCTTTTCGTCACTCATTAAAATAATTCTCTCCCTCCAGGTTCAATGTCATGCCATTCATCTTTTTCGTAGTACTCCCCTTCTGATCCACCACTAAATGGATCTTGTAATTTAGGGACTAACGTAATTGTCCCATCATCAGAATACATCACTATATATTCTTGGTCTGCTTTTGGTTTCTGTCCGTTATTAGATGGTAATGTCAATACTACAGAACTTCCTTGTTTTCTAGATTTTGTTGTTAACATCCAATCACCTCTTGTATTTCATTATACTAAATAATTAAGTAGTTTTAAATAATTATACACTATATTTAATTAACTTAGTGTAATTTAGTTATATAATCGAGATTAGATATTTCGGGATTAATTCATTGGGTTCAGATACTTAAAAGTTTTTGACCTCTTTGTTTTTTCGTGCTATACTTGGAATTATCAAGTGTCAAAAACTTATGTTCAGAAAAGGTGAGAAAATTTTGTCCATTTATGGTTATTCAAGAGTGAGTACTAGTAATCAAGATTACAAAACCCAGATTCAAAAACTAGAACAAGCCGGAGCAGAAAAAATTTTCAGTGAAAAATATACGGGAACAAAAAAAGAAGGAAGAAAAGAATTAGAAGAACTACTATCTATTGTAAAACCTGACGATAAAGTTTTAGTGACGAAAATTGATCGGTTGGCTAGAAGTATTGTTGATTTAAATTCGATTATCTCTTCTTTAAACAATTCAGGAGTGACTATCACCTTCTTAGATAATGCCCTAACCTTTGAGCCAAATAAAAGTGATTCTATGCAAACATTAATGATGAACATGTTGGGGAGCTTTGCGCAATTTGAAAGAGATTTAATCGTGACGAGAACGCAAGAAGGGAAACAATGGCATCGAGCGAACAATAAAAATTATCGAGAAGGACGTCCGAAAAGAGTTCTAAATGATAAATACAAACATGCACTAGAGTTAATGGAAACAAACAGCATGAGAGAAGTAGAGAAGAAAACAGGTATTTCTTTGTCTACTCTTAAACGAATTAAAAAACAAGCTAAAGAAGAACAATTACTTAGTGAAAAATAGATAAGGAGAAGTTATTATGGAAAATAGAGAGAAGATTATTCAGTTGTTGGAAAATCCTTTAATTTCAGGGTATGGAATAGAAAAAATGTCAAATGGTCGACTCTATTCTGCAAATTTTCAAAGATATAAAAAACGTGTAGCAAAAGAAAAACAGCCAATGGTTATTTTTGATACAATGTCAGTAAAAGTGGAAAAACTATTATTAGAGTTGACCGAAGAAGTATTGCGAGTTCAGCCTAAAACAAAACAAGAATATAGGGGTCCCGAGCGCCTACGAGGAATTTGTATCGATAAGAAATAGATTTAAAAATTTCGCTGTTATTTTGTACATTTAACTTGACGGTGACATCTCTCTATTGTGAGTTATTAGTGGTACAGTTTTCAACCGTTTTAATTATAAAAAAGTGGTGCATTTTTAAATTGGCACAAACAGGTAACGGTTATTGCAGGTGTATTTCTTATCTATGGGTTTAACATGGATTTTATCATTAAAATCATGAGTATTGTCCGAGAGTGATTGGTCTTGCGTATGGTTAACCCTAAAGTTATGGAAATAAGACTTAGAAGCAAACTTAAGAGTGTGTTGATAGTGCATTATCTTAAAATTTTGTATAATAGGAATTGAAGTTAAATTAGATGCTAAAAATTTGTAATTAAGAAGGAGGGATTCGTCATGTTGGTATTCCAAATGCGTAATGTAGATAAAACATCTACTGTTTTGAAACAGACTAAAAACAGTGATTACGCAGATAAATAAATACGTTAGATTAATTCCTACCAGTGACTAATCTTATGACTTTTTAAACAGATAACTAAAATTACAAACAAATCGTTTAACTTCTGTATTTATTTATAGATGTAATCACTTCAGGAGTGATTACATGAACAAAAATATAAAATATTCTCAAAACTTTTTAACGAGTGAAAAAGTACTCAACCAAATAATAAAACAATTGAATTTAAAAGAAACCGATACCGTTTACGAAATTGGAACAGGTAAAGGGCATTTAACGACGAAACTGGCTAAAATAAGTAAACAGGTAACGTCTATTGAATTAGACAGTCATCTATTCAACTTATCGTCAGAAAAATTAAAACTGAACATTCGTGTCACTTTAATTCACCAAGATATTCTACAGTTTCAATTCCCTAACAAACAGAGGTATAAAATTGTTGGGAATATTCCTTACCATTTAAGCACACAAATTATTAAAAAAGTGGTTTTTGAAAGCCATGCGTCTGACATCTATCTGATTGTTGAAGAAGGATTCTACAAGCGTACCTTGGATATTCACCGAACACTAGGGTTGCTCTTGCACACTCAAGTCTCGATTCAGCAATTGCTTAAGCTGCCAGCGGAATGCTTTCATCCTAAACCAAAAGTAAACAGTGTCTTAATAA
>OJXA01000016.1_pt1 | contig 72213 bp, 70 predicted proteins | sample 1600581 | NCBI WGS metagenome assembly OJXA01 (sample SAMN04436615, study PRJEB24849) | human gut metagenome | biome: human gut; feature: NICU; material: stool | host: Homo sapiens | place: USA: Saint Louis, MO | collected 2009-12-13 | reverse complement strand
GTATTCATCGGCGCGGCCATCGGCACCGTACTTGGGCTACTGGCCGGGTATTACGAAGGCTGGTGGGATCGCATCATTATGCGTATCTGCGACGTGCTGTTCGCTTTCCCGGGGATTTTGCTGGCAATTGCGGTCGTGGCGGTAATGGGGAGCGGGATGTCGAACGTCATCATCGCGGTGGCGATCTTTTCGATCCCGGCTTTTGCGCGTCTGGTGCGCGGCAATACCCTGGTGCTTAAGCAGCAGACTTTTATTGAGTCGGCGCGCAGCATCGGCGCCAGCGATGCTACCATCCTGTTTAATCATATATTGCCCGGAACGGTATCATCGATAGTGGTCTACTTTACGATGCGTATCGGGGTGTCGATTATCTCCGCTGCCAGCCTGTCATTTCTGGGGCTTGGCGCGCAGCCGCCGACGCCGGAGTGGGGGGCGATGCTGAACGAGGCGCGGGCGGATATGGTGATGGCGCCGCACGTGGCGCTGTTCCCGGCAATCGCGATTTTTCTGACGGTGCTGGCGTTTAACCTGCTGGGTGACGGCCTGCGCGATGCGCTGGATCCGAGGATAAAAGGGTAGGCGTTCGAGGATTGTGCAGCCCGGACAGGTGTCCGGGAAAGCACTCCGCACGTTAATCCTGTGCGGTTTTGTCGCCCGGATAAGGCGCGCGAGCGCCTTCATCCGGGATAGGTTAAGCGGGCGGAATTAAACCCGGCTGCCCCACAGATCGTATTCGTCGGCGTGTTCGACTTTCACCCGCACAACGTCGCCCGGTTTGACTTTACTCTCACCGTTCAGGTAGACCGCGCCGTCGATTTCCGGCGCATCGGCCATGCTGCGGCCAATTGCCCCTTCTTCATCCACTTCGTCGATCAGCACCATAATTTCACGACCGACTTTCTCCTGCAGGCGCTCGGCGGAGATCTGCTGCTGCAGCTGCATAAAGCGGTTCCAGCGCTCTTCTTTCACCTCTTCCGGCACCTGATCCGCCAGTTCGTTGGCGGTCGCGCCTTCCACCGGGCTGTACTTGAAGCAGCCGACGCGGTCGAGGCGGGCTTCTTTCAGGAAGTCGAGCAGCATCTGGAAATCGTCTTCCGTTTCACCCGGGAAGCCGACGATAAAGGTCGAGCGCAGGGTGAGTTCCGGGCAGACTTCGCGCCACTGCTTGATGCGCGCCAGCTGGCGGTCGGCGGAGCCCGGACGCTTCATCATCTTGAGAATACGCGGGCTGGCGTGCTGCAGCGGAATATCGAGGTAGGGCAGAATTTTGCCTTCCGCCATCAGCGGGATCACATCATCGACGTGCGGGTACGGATAGACGTAGTGCAGGCGCACCCAGATACCGAGCTTCGCCAGTTCTTCGCACAGGCTAACCATACTGGTTTTGACCGGCATACCGTTGTGGAAACCGCTGCGATGTTTGACGTCAACGCCGTAGGCGGAGGTGTCCTGAGAGATCACCAGCAGCTCTTTGACGCCGGCGTCGGCCAGGCGTTTGGCTTCCGCCAGCACTTCGCCAATCGGACGGCTGACCAGATCGCCGCGCATTGACGGGATGATGCAGAAGGTGCAGCGATGGTTGCAGCCTTCGGAAATTTTTAAGTAAGCGTAATGACGCGGCGTCAGCTTCACGCCCTGTTCCGGCACCAGGCTGAGGAACGGGTTGTGTTTAGGCTTCGGCGCGTAGTGGTGGACGTGTTCCAGCACCTGTTCATAGCTGTGCGGGCCGGTAATTTCCAGCACCTTCGGATGCACTTCGCGGATCTGATCTTCTTTTGCGCCCAGGCAGCCGGTGACGATCACTTTGCCGTTTTCTTTCAACGCTTCGCCAATCGCTTCCAGCGACTCCTGCACGGCGCTATCGATAAAGCCGCAGGTGTTAACGATAACCATATCAGCGTTATCGTAGGAGGGAACCACGTCATATCCTTCGGTACGCAGTTCAGTCAGGATACGTTCTGAGTCCACGAGGTTTTTCGGGCAGCCCAGAGAGACAAAGCCGATCTTCGGCTGAGGGGTGACATTGCTCATAGCTTAAAAAGTGTTCAATTATTGGGATGGTCAGGGCAGGGATTCTACAGAGATCGGCGGAAAGTTTATACTCCTTTTCTTGTTAGCCTGGCGATGTCCGTGTTTCTTTTTATCGGGATGATTATCCAGATTGTTAATCAAAATAAGGGAGTTATTCATCTTTTATCTTGCAACCCGGGGAAGTCGGTTTAGAGCTGGTTTAACCTGAAGCGGTAAAATAGCCGCTGCTTTCAGTCTTTATTTTTATCAGGTTTCCCATGTTTAAAAAGTTGGGTGGTTTCGTCTGCGCGCTGGCCATGATTGGCGCGACGCCCGTTTATGCCAACGAGATGGCGTTATATTCGGTCAATACCGGTTCCTTTGTTTATCACATGACCGGCAATCACGGTCAATATAACGAAAAATTCAATAACCAATTTTTTTCCGTTGAGCGCAAGCTGTCAGCGGATTCAAAGTACAGCCTGTTGGCCGGCACTATGAAGAATAGCTTTGCCGACCGCTGCCTCTCTTTAGGAGCTAGGAGAGACTGGTACGCGGGGGCAAGCGGCTGGACGTTCAAGGGCGTCTATGCCTATACCGGCGAGTTTTTCTTTAAAGCCTTTCGCGATTGCGGGGATTCAGGCACCTATCGAACGGCGAAGAAAATCACCGGCGTCGGTTTCTCTCCCTATATTTATCATGGCCTGCAGTACAATTTTACCGATTATTTCGGCGTGGAAACGGGCATTATCGTCCCGGCCATATTTGTGATGAGCGTGCAGTGGAGCTTCCGCTAATTCGCCCGAAAGAGGCTTCCGGGCGAATTTTGATTAATGGCTTTGCGCAACGCCAGCGCCTGGCGCAGCCCCCGGCGCGGTCGGTTCTCTATTATCGCGCAGCGTAAATACCGAGATCAGCGTAAACAGCCCGGCGATGCCGCCCAGAATATAATAGGTATGCGCGAAGCCGATGGTGTCGTACAAATACCCGGCCAGCGGCGAGTAAATCGCGGTGGCGATGGAGGCGACGAACAGCACCAGCAGGTAGACCGTCGAGGAGAGCTTGTTGTCGAAGTTGGCGGCGATAAATTTAAACACCGACACCAGAATCAGCGGTTTTTCCAGCGCATGCATCATTTTGACCGCGCCGATCCACACCGGGCCCAGCGGAATCGCGGAGCCGACGATACGCACCGACATGATTAGTCCGGCGATGATCAGCGCCCATTTCGCGCCGGTGCGGTTCACGAACCACGGCATCAGGCATAAAAACAGCGTCTCGCCGCATACCTGAATGGAGGCCAAAATGCCGTACCAGCGATTGCCTTCTTCCGGCGTCGGGAACTGCAGAGAAAAGTACTGGGCAAACTGCTGATCGTAGGTGTCGTAGATTTGCGTGACGAACAGGGTAAAGATCAGCAGCATCCAGAACTGGCCGTTCTTCGCCAGCTCCAGGGCATGCGAAACTTTCAGCGCGCTGGTTTTCTGCATTTCCGCTTCGGTCAGCTCGATTTTGGTCAGCATAAAACAGAGCGCGGCAATCACAATGGCGATACTCGCCAGCCAGAAGGCGAGGTTCGGATTGCTGTCGATATACTTGCCGACGATCCACGCGGCGGCGGCCCAGCCTAACGATCCCCACATTCTTACCCGGCCATATTCGAACTGGTAGCGCCGCGAAATTTTATCAATATACGAATCAATCACCCCGCAGCCGGAGTTAAAAATCATCCCCAGGTATACCCCGCCAAGCAGCGCACCCAGCCAGAAGCTGTGCACCAGCAGCGGCGCGTACAAATAAATAAAGAACGGGCCTACCGGTAGCAGCATGGCGACCAGGATCCAGATCAGCCGCTTTTTCAGGCCGAACTTATCGGAAATAAAGCCGAAGAAGGGCTGCATCAGCAGGGCAATAAAGGCGTTGACCGAGTAGAGCAGGCCGGTTTTCGTTGCGCTAATCCCGAGGTGCTGAGTCGTCCAGATCACAAAGAACGCCATGGTCGAGGACCAGGCGAAGAGATAGAGGAAATCGAAAAGACTCAACAAGATATAGTTTCTTTTGCCGGGCGTCATCATTTCAGTTCCTTCAAGCGATAGAGATAAAGGTTACAAACAGGATCGATATGCCTGCCGTTCTTATTGAATGTTATACGTAATACATTTTATTTGATGATATGACACCCGGCGGCATTTTCTGGCAACGTGAATTGCGCTAATTTGTGATCATTACTGCAATAAATGATTTTATATCCCAGGGTTGGAATTTTTACTTTTATGAGAACGTATAACATTTTTGGCTTTCAGGAGATGATGTCGCAGGTGGGGATTTTAAGCTTCGTTGTAACATTGTAAAGGATGTTAATGCCCTGAGAATTATTGATCTGCCTCATCGTTTTGTACAAAAAATGACCATATTATGATTGTGGTAAAGGACGACAGAGGAGGAACCGCGATGAGCGTTGACAGACTATATCGTAACCTGATGAATAAGCTGATTAATGCCAACATTGATCTCGATGCTTATTTACAGCTGCGTAAAGCAAAAGGCTATATGTCAGTCAGCGAAAACGACCATCTACGTGATAACTTGTTTGAACTGTGCCATGAAATGCGTCAACACGCGCCGCGCCTGCAGCACGTCGTTGCGCCGGAGGAAAAGGATGCCCTGCGGCTGGCGGGTGAAGCCGTCGCTTCCGCGGCGGTGTGCCTGCTGAGCGGACATCATGACTGCCCGTCCTACATCGCTGTCGACGTAGATAAGCTGGAAAGCTGCCTGGCGGTATTGCGGCTAAATATTCATAAATTGAATGATTCTAAGCCCATTACTCATGCCTGAGATCGGGGGGAGCCTGCTCCCCCCGATTAATGTTACGTAAAAATTCCTTCCCGTTTTCCCACGCTGGCTACCCTTATCGCATTGCTGACAAAAGGAGTATGCCATGCGCCAGACCATTACCCTGATGATAGCCCTTACCGCACTGTTGCTGCCTGCGGCTGCCCTTGCCGCCCGGGAGCGCGTAGAGGTGCTGCAGAACCAGCTTGAACACCCGTGGGCGCTGGCCTTTCTTCCGGACGATCGGGGCATTCTGATGACCCTGCGCGGCGGCGAGCTCCGGCTGTGGCAGCGGGAAAAAGGCCTCGCGCCTGCGATCTCGGGCGTACCGCAGGTCTGGGCCAACGGGCAGGGGGGGCTGCTTGACGTGGCGCTGGCCCCGGATTTCGCCCAGTCGCGCCGGGTCTGGCTAAGCTACGCCGAAGGCGGGAGTGACAACAAGGCCGGGACCGCCGTAGGCTACGGCCGACTGAGCGAGGATCTCCAGCGCCTGGAAAACTTCCAGGTGGTTTTCCGCCAGCAGCCGAAGCTCTCAACCGGCAACCATTTTGGCGGGCGGCTGGTGTTCGACGGCCGCGGTTATTTGTTTATCGGTCTCGGGGAGAATAACCAGCGTTCGACCGCTCAGGATCTCGATAAGCTGCAGGGAAAAGTGGTGCGGCTAACGGCTGATGGCAAGGTCCCGGACGATAATCCTTTTGTCGGCCAGGCTGGCGTCAGGCCGGAAATCTGGTCTTACGGTATTCGCAACCCCCAGGGGATGGCGATGAACCCGTGGAGCGATACGCTGTGGTTAAATGAACACGGCCCGCGCGGCGGGGATGAGATCAACCTGGTGCAAAAAGGGAAAAACTACGGCTGGCCGCTGGCGACGCACGGCATTAACTATAGCGGCCTGCCGATCCCGGAGGCCAAAGGCAAAACGCTGGAGGGAACCGAAGCGCCGCTGTTTGTCTGGGCGAAGTCGCCAGCGGTGAGCGGTATGGCGTTTTACAACGCGCCGACCTTCCCGCAGTGGCAGCACAGGCTCTTTATCGGCGCGCTGAAGGATACGTCGCTGATTGTCCTCAAGGTTGACGGCAATAAGGTGACGGAACAGGAGCGGATTCTGGGCGATCGCGGTAAACGTATCCGCGATGTGCGCGTTGGACCCGATGGCTATCTGTATGTCTTAACCGACGAATCCAACGGCGAGCTGCTGAGGGTGAGCCCGGCGGGCTAATATCAGGTGACCGGGATCATCACCACGTTGCGCCAGGCCTGGCGCTGGTTAATCTGCTGATACCAGCGCTGCAGGTGCGGGCGCGGTTGCCAGGTTTTCACGGTCTCCAGCAGGTTATAAATGAACGGCGCGACGGCGATGTCGCCGAGGCCGAAGGCGTCGCCTGATAGCCACTGACGGCGCGACAGTTCGTCATCGAGAATGGCGAACAGGGTCTCGCAGGTGGCAATACCGGCTTCAATCGCGGCGGGGTCGCGTTTTTCCGGCGGGGTTCTCACCAGCCCCATTAAAATCGGCCGATGGGCCGGCGAGAGCGAACCGTTGGCCCAGTCCATCCATTTCTCTCCCTGAGCGCGTTCGGCGGGCGACTCCACCCACAGGCGATCCTGACCATACTGCGCGGCCAGATAGCGGATAATGGTGTTTGATTCCCAGAGCACGATATCGGTCGTCTCATCTTTCAATAGCGGTACCAGCCCATTGGGATTCATGGCCAGATAGGCCGGATCGTGATTCAGACCGAACTCCAGGCCTGCCAGAATTTGCTGATACGGGAGGTCGAGTTCTTCCAGCACCCAGCGCACTTTCTTCACATTGGTCGAGTTATTTCTGCCCCACAGCGTAATCATATCCGCTCCTGCTTTTTATTTCGCCGCCGTTGCGGCGTAGTGAGCATTCATGTTGGAATAAAGTTAATATTTAGGCAACCGCGATCAAAAAAATTGCGCTGTTTGCAGCACCGGACGAGGTTATTGCGTAAACTTTAAAAACTTTACCAACTCGCTGTTTCTTTAAGGTCATTTGTACGCTTTACTCACCGGCTGCTGCGGCGCGGAACGAGTGTGGCGGCATATTTTTGTTTGGAAAGGATACTTGGGTGGCTCTTATGACGCATGATGCTTTTTCCCTTCGCGGCCTCGCGGCAGGCTGCGCGCTTTTACTTCTCGTTGCGCCTGCGGTGCAGGCTGCGGAACAACTCCCCGATGCGCCATCCATTGACGCGCGAGCCTGGATCCTGATGGACTATGCCAGCGGCAAAGTGCTCAGCGAAGGCAATGCCGACGAAAAACTCGACCCGGCGAGCCTGACCAAAATCATGACCAGCTACGTTGTCGGCCAGGCGTTAAAGGCGGGTAAGATTAAGTCTACTGATATGGTGACCATCGGACGCGATGCGTGGGCCACCGGTAATCCGGCGCTGCGCGGCTCTTCGGTGATGTTCCTCAAGCCGGGGATGCAGGTGTCGGTAGAAGATCTTAACAAGGGCGTCATCATTCAGTCCGGCAACGACGCCAGCATCGCGATAGCCGACTACGTGGCGGGCAGCCAGGACGCGTTTGTCAGCCTGATGAACGGCTATGCGCAGAAAATGGGCCTGACCAACACCACCTTTATGACCGTGCACGGTCTGGACGCGCCGGGCCAGTTCAGTACCGCCCGCGATATGGCGCTGCTCACCAAAGCGATGATCCATGACGTGCCGGAAGAGTATGCGATCCATAAAGAAAAAGAGTTCACCTTCAACAAAATCCGCCAGCCGAACCGCAACCGCCTGCTGTGGAGCACGAACCTCAACGCTGACGGGGTGAAAACCGGGACCACCGCCGGAGCGGGCTACAATCTGGTTTCTTCCGCGACGCAAAACGATATGCGCCTGATTGCCGTCGTGCTCGGCACCAAAACTGACCGTATCCGTTTTAACGAATCAGAAAAACTGCTGACCTGGGGATTCCGCTTCTATGAAACCGTGACGCCGATTAAACCCGATGCCACCTTCATTACCCAGCGCGTCTGGTTTGGCGATAGCAGTGAAGCGAAGCTGGGGGCGGGCGAGGCGGGTTCCATCACGCTGCCGAAAGGCCAGCTGAAAAACCTCAAGGCCAGCTACACCCTGAATGATGCACAGCTGACCGCGCCGCTGACCAAAGGGCAGGTTGTCGGCACCATCGACTTTAAACTGAATGATAAAACCATTGAGCAGCGGCCGCTGATTGTGATGGAAGCGGTGAATGAAGGCGGTTTCTTTAGCCGGATGATCGATTTCGTGCTGATGAAACTGCACGGCTGGTTCGGCGGTTGGTTCTCTTAAAAAAATGCAGGCCGCGCCCTGCGGGGCGCGGTTAGTAAAGCAGTGAAATTTGTTTTTCCTTCGCCAGCGCGAGCAGATCGTCATCCGGACAGACGTCGCTGGCTATTACGTCAAACTGCGATAAATCCCCCATCCGCGCCGGCCGGACTTTGCCGAATTTACTGTGATCGACAACCAGCACGTGGTAGCGAGCGCTTTTCATCGCCCAGTGTTTGACCGGCAGCTCTTCCAGGTTAAAACAGGTCGCGCCCTGCTCGCAATCGACGCCCGCGGCGGAATAAAACGCGATGTCCGGGCACAGGTGGCTCAGCGTATCCTGCAGGCTTAGCGGTTTAAAAATGGCGTTGCTGGCGTGGAACTCGCCGCCGCACAAAATCGCGCGGCACTGGGGCTTTTCCTGTAAGGAAAGAAAGGTATTGAGCGAATAGCAGACGCCGGTAAAAGGCAGGGCGCTATCGATGGCGTCGATGATCCACGGCGTGGTGGTCCCGCAGTCAAAAAAGGCCATCTGGTGGGGCTCAAGCAGCTTTGCCGCATGGCGGGCTGCGCGGCGTTTTTCATCCACAAGGCGCGTTTTCTGATCGCTCAGCAGATAGTGCGTTGCGCTGCGCGGCTCCAGAACGATATAGCCGCCCAGCAACACGACCGGGCCGCTGTGGCCGTTGAGGTCGCGACGAATGGTCATCTCTGACACGCCAAGCAGGGTGGCCGCTTCTTTTAGATGGAGTTTATCACTGCGCTTGAGTGCCTGAATAAGCTGGCTGATGCGTTCGTCACGACGAGTTTCCATATTCCCTCTAAGCTGAAAGCGCCCTGCATTGACAGGGCGTCAGCGGCGATTTTACCTGCCGGAAGAGGCTTAGTCACGCGCAGGAATCGGGCGCTGCCGCAACTTTACCGGCTGGTCAGGAACGTCTATTCGCGCACCCAGCCTTTGCGAATCGGCAGCGAAAAGAACAGGCGGTACAGCCGCTGCAGATGCTGATAGAGGGTTTTTCCGCCGCTTTGCCACAGCAGTTGGGCGCTAAGGCAGGCGATCATCGCGGTGAGCAGCCCGCCCAGCATGTCCATCGGCCAGTGAACGCCGAGATAGACCCGGGACCAGGCAATCGCGCAGGCAACGGCGATAAGCAGCGCGCCCGACCACAGGCGGTGCCAGAACATAAAGGCCAGCGCAAAGGTAAAGCAGATAGTACCGTGATTGCTTGGGAAGGAGTTATTGGGTGAATGATGCAGGAAGTTATAGCCCACACCGGCGGCAAACGGACGTTCATGCGGAAAAAACACGCCGAATATCCATGATAGCGTGAGGCTAATCGCTAGCGCCATCATCACCTTAAATACTAGCTGACGCTGGTTTGGCCCCCAAAGCCATAAGGCGAACACCAATAATGGCACAATAATAATCAGGTCTTTGGCGATAAACGTCGCGATTTCAATTGCCCACCACGGCGACGCGGGGGTGGCATTGAGGAATGCAAACAGCGAGTAGTTAATATTTTCCAGCATACATCCAGGCTCTTGGGTCCGTTAGCAACAAGCCGCCCACCTTAAAAAACGGTGGCGATAAGGTAAAGCAGTATTGTCTTAATTATCAGTTTGTTATGAATGAAAGTGCGTATGTGGCTTCGTTAACAGACTGAGTAAAGGAGTATATAGTCTGTAATCTAATTGAAACATAAACGAAATATATACGATGGGATTTTCATTCGGTGATGGCGACGCGGTCTCTGCGTGGCGATATTTCTCTTCATCGCTCACAATTCACTATCTCCCCGGCACGACTTTCATTAAACTTTGCGCGGTTTTATTTAAATAAGAGATTTCATGCACAATTCTTCGCTTTCAGGCAAACGCCTCGGACGTCAGGCGCTGCTCTTTCCGCTGTGCCTGGTGTTATACGAATTCGCCACCTATATCGGCAATGACATGATCCAGCCGGGAATGCTCTCGGTGGTGGAAGAGTTTGGCGTGGGCAATGAGTGGGTTCCGACCTCAATGACCGCCTATCTGGCCGGCGGTATGTTTTTGCAGTGGCTGCTGGGGCCGCTTTCGGATCGCATCGGCCGCCGTCCGGTCATGCTGACCGGGGTGGTATGGTTTATCGTGACCTGCCTGGCGACGCTGCTGGCGCAGACGATTGAGCAGTTCACGCTGCTGCGCTTTTTGCAGGGCATCAGCCTGTGCTTTATCGGTGCGGTTGGCTATGCGGCGATACAGGAGTCTTTTGAAGAGGCGGTGTGCATCAAGATCACGGCGCTGATGGCCAACGTCGCGCTGATTGCGCCGCTGCTTGGGCCGCTGGTGGGCGCGGCCTGGGTTCATCTCCTGCCGTGGGAGATGATGTTTGTCCTGTTTGCCGTGCTGGCCGCTATCGCCTTTTTTGGGCTACAGAAGGCGATGCCGGAAACCGCCACCCGCATGGGCGAGAAGCTATCGGTTAAAGAGCTGGGGCGTGATTATCGTGAAGTGCTGAAAAACCTGCGTTTTGTCGCCGGCGCGCTGGCCACCGGTTTTGTCAGCCTGCCGCTGCTGGCGTGGATTGCCCAATCGCCGGTGATCATCATTAGCGGCGAGCAGGCGACCAGCTACGAGTATGGTCTGCTGCAGGTGCCGATATTTGGCGCGCTGATTGCCGGTAACCTGGTGCTGGCGCGCCAGACTTCCCGCAAGACGGTGCGTTCGCTGATTATTCTCGGCGGCTGGCCGATTATGATCGGCCTGCTGATCTCCGCCATCGCGACGGTGGCGTCAACCCACGCGTATCTGTGGATGACCGCCGGGCTGAGCGTTTACGCCTTCGGGATTGGGCTCGCCAACGCCGGGCTGGTACGCCTGACGCTGTTTGCCAGCGAGATGAGCAAGGGAACGGTGTCGGCGGCGATGGGGATGCTGCAAATGCTGATCTTTACCGTGGGTATCGAAGTGAGCAAGCACGCCTATGAGGCTGGCGGCAGCGGACTCTTCAGCTTGCTCAACCTGCTGAGCGGGGTGCTCTGGCTGGCGATGACGGTCTACTTCCTGAAGGATAAACGCGTAGGCAGCTCCCTCGAACCGCAGTAATCTTCAGATGCCCTGCTGCGACGTTACGCGCCGCAGCAGGCGCGGCCTCAGGCGAACGGCGCTTCGCGATTAAGCACTTTATCAATAATATGCAGTACGCCTTCTTCGTTATTGTGCGGCGCGCGGTAGCTGGCGACGGCCTTCACCGGCGCGGCGGCGTTGGCCATGGCGAAACCGAAGCCGGCATGCTGCAGCATTTCGATATCGTTGCCGCTATCGCCAAAGGCGACCACTTCATGGTTCTCGATCCCCCAGCGCTCCTGCAGGATACGCAGTCCGTTAGCTTTGTGTACCCCGGGAATAATCAGGTCAATGCTGCCGTAGCCGGTAGCGACCGCGGTCACCATATCGCCAAGCGCGGCGTGCAGCTTCGGCTGTATCTCAGGGATCAGCTGGTCCGGGACGTTGAGGCCAAATTTCAGAATCGCATCATCAGCAATATGATTAAAGTCGTCGACCAGTTCGAGGCGATGATAGTACTTTGCCGCGACCGCTTTCAGCGCATCGTTATAGCGGTTGAGGGTATAAGCGCTGCGCTTACCGCAGGCGATAATTTCAATGTTGGCCAGCGTCTGGAGATGGTCGATAACAGTATTGAAATGCTCCTGCGGCATCCGGCAGTTGAACACGTCCTCGCCGGCGCTGACCACCCAGCCGCCGTTTTCGGCGACAAAGGCGATCTCGTGCGCTACCTCCGGGAAGAAGGAGATAAGCTGGTAATACTGGTTGCCGCTGGCGACGACGAAGCGGATGCCCTGCTCGCGCATCCGTTGATACTGGGCGAGGAAGCGCTGACGGTTATAGGTTTTGGCATCGCTCAGAAAAGTGCCGTCCATGTCTACCGCAATCATTTTGATGCTCATTAACTGTTCTCCATCACGGGTTCGGATTGTGGCTTCGCTACCGCGCGAGCGACGATGGCCGCGACCAGCACGAGTGCCAGCACCACCATCATGGCGCTGCGCAGGCCGAAGTGTTCGCCGAGAAAGCCCAGCAGCGGCGGCCCGACGAGGAAGGCGAGGTAGCCGGTAATCGCCACCACGCTGACGCGCTTCGGCGCATCGGGGCCGGTGTCGCTGGCGGCAGAAATGGTCAGCGGGAAGCCCAGCGACGCGCCGAGACCCCATAATAGTACGGAGAGACCGGCGACCCACGGGTTATCGACGAAAATAATCAGGCCAATGCCCAGGGCGCCCATTACCGCGCTGGCGCGAACCACCGTCACCCGGCTGTAGCGGTCAATAAACCAGCCGCCGGTAAAGCGGCCAAGGGTCATGCCGAGGGTGAAGCCTGCGTAAATCAGCGAGCCGGAGGTTGGGCTGAAGCCGTGGCCGTCAACCATCAGCAGCGGCAGCCAGTCGTTGGCGGAGCCTTCAGCAAAGGCCATGGCCAGGACGATCGCGCCAATCAGCAGCAGCTGGGCATCGCGCCATATCGGCAGGCCTTTGCCTTCATGGCGCGCCGCTTCCGCCGCATTTTTGCCGGTGCCTTCAGGGATCGCGCGAATGGCGATAGCAATGGGGGCGACGGCCACCAGCGCCGCCAGCAGGATGTGCGGCGCGGCGGGCAGGCCGAAGCCGGTTACCGCCATACCAATCCCGGCGCCGACGAGCGTACCGAAGCTGTAGAAACCATGCATCATCGGCAGGACGGTTTTATTCATCTCACGTTCAACGGCGGCGCCTTCGACGTTAATGGCCACTTCCGCGGAGCCAAAGCTGGCGCCGAAGATGGCTAAGCCGATAGCAAACAGTACCGCCGAGGTAAACCATAGCGCGGCGCTGAGCACCAGCATGCCGACCACCGCGCAGGACATGGTGGCGCGAATCACTTTCCGGGTGCCGAATCGATTGACCAGCCACGCTGAGCAGAGGATGCCGCTCATCGAACCTATTGATAGTCCAAATAATACAATCCCCATTTCCGCCGTCGATAGCGCGAGCAGATCGCGAATCGCCGGCGTGCGGGTCGCCCATGAGGCCATGAGTAATCCGGGGATAAAAAAGAACATGAAGAGCGCCCACAGCCTTAGCTGGAGGGCTCTGCGGGAGGTTTGCGCTGTCATCCGTAAATGCCCGAGAGTGAAGAGATGCAGACAACAGTAGCAAGGTTGTGTACATTTGTACATCCAGGCAGGCTGCCGCGGAATGCTTTTTTATTGACCTCTATGATTCGATTCAGCCTGAGGCATATTTGACGCGTACGCCGTGGGATTCAGCATCTGTTTAAATGAAAGAGGAAAAGGGGATGGCCCGTCGACCAAACGACCCGCAGCGGCGGGAGCGGATTTTGCAGGCGACGCTGGACACGATCGCGATACACGGTATCCACGCGGTCACGCACCGGAAAATCGCCACCTGCGCGGGCGTGCCGCTGGGCTCGCTGACCTACTATTTCAGCGGCATTGAGGCGCTGGTCGAAGAGGCGTTCAGCCTGTTTACCGGCCAGATGTCGGCGCAGTATCAGCAGTTTTTTGCCGATGTGCATAGCCGCGAAGAGGCCTGTGACGCCATTGCGGAGCTGATTTTTAGCGCCCAGGTGACCACCGCGCGCAATATGGAGCTGATGTATCAGCTATATGCTTTTTGCAGCAGCCAGCCGAATTTAAAAGCGGTCATGCAGAACTGGATGCTGCGCAGCCAGCGGACCCTTGAGCAGTGGTTTGAACCGGCAACGGCCCGCGGGCTTGACGCCTTTATCGAGGGGATGACGCTGCACTTCGTGACCGACAGAGCGCCGCTATCGAGAGAAGCGATTCGACTGATGGTAGACCGGCTGGCGGGAGCGTGAGCGGGGCGCAGAAAACAAAAAAACTATTTATGTAAACGGGTTAGTGAAAACAGCGACTTGCAATATTATCACCGAGTTAGGTTGGTGGTAAGGAGTGGAGATTACGGGGCAATGCCAACCGCTGCCGCCATTTTGTCGCCACTGTTTGTTGTAACTTTACGAATTCCCTTTAGCCTTTGGTTGGTATCCAAGCACTTTTATTAGGGTTCCATCGCTTGGTCATATCCAAAGTGAGTAGGGTTACCAGAAAACCTCCGCGATAACCTCCCTCTATTGAGTCTCTAACGACACCACCGCTCAAGCCACGATTATAGCTGACCTTGATTTCAGTTATGCCATCCAGAGGTTCAGCTAAGGTCATTGTCAGTGTATCGTCAAACACAGGAAAGCCATCAGTACCTAAAGTAAGTGGCCTTTGTGAATACCAGTATGAGTGCCCGCGAGCATTCGCTAGGTCTTCAGCATATCTTTCCATTACATCCATCGTGTAATAGTTGTTGTCATGCTCCTTTCTGGATTCTTCGGCCCATTTGTCATAAGAAGTAAAATAGCTCACGACATCTTTCTGATACTGCTGGTTATCTTTCCATGCACTGTATTGGAGCCAGCCCGCAACTGAGCCTATGAGCAGAACAGCTACAGAAAGTAAAATTAAGGAAATACGAAACAAGGTTTTCTTGTGTTGTCCGATAAGACGCCAAATAACAATAATTAACACAATAGCGAGTAGAAAAAGAACGATCTGAGACATCAGAATTCTTGCCTAAATGAGGTATTTAAAGGGTGATTAGGCTGAATTATACATACGCGCATTAGATTGTCATTGGCAAATCATCGATGGAATGTTGTCCGGTAATGTAGCTAAAGGATTAAAGCGAAGCGCTGTTTCAAGATGATCAGGGGCCAGGTGGGCGTAACGCATGGTCATTTTTATGTCGTGGTGACCGAGGATCTTTTGTAGGGCAAGTATGTTTCCTCCCGGCATCATAAAGTGCTCTGCAAACGTGTGGCGCAGAACGTGGGTAAGCTGGCCGCGCGGAAGCACGATGGAGGTTTTTTCCATCACGGACAAGAACTGGAAGTAGCAATCCGTAAAGAACTTGAAGCCGTCTAGGGCAATGATTTCCTCGTAAAGCTCTTTGCTAATCGGAATGCTTCGGTTCTTTTTGCCTTTGGTCCTGACGAACGTGATTCGGTACTTTGTGACCTGGGAGCGAGTGAGGTTCACCGCTTCGCGCCAGCGTGCTCCGGTACTCAAACAGATCTTGACGACTAAAGCGAGCAGGGTGCTTTGGCGTTGGCAGTCGTAAAGCAGCTCAGCGATCTGCTCATGCGTTAGCCAGGCCATTTCTTTTTCGGCAATCGTGAACTTACGCATGTTCTCCAGCGGGTTCGGTGCCGCCCATTCTCCGAGCCGTGCCAGCTCGCTAAAAACGCCACTCAGATAGCTTTGTTCGAGGTTGATTGTTACCGGGCTGGCACCTTTCCTCCACTTCTCACTGAAATAGATTTCACCCGTAAGGCGTTTGTCCCGGTAATGCGCGAACAATTTCGAGCTGAGATCAGTAGCAATTGGGTTTCCGAGTGCATTGACCATCAGGACCAGCTTATCGTAAACATGCTCGCCAGCGGTCAGGGATTTGCTATGCAGTTTGAATCAGAGTTCAATTACGTCTTTCAGAGTTCGACGGTCTACCGATTCACCCAGCCAGGGCTTAGCCTCTGCCTCGTCCATAGTATGGCGTTCAAAAGCCAGTGCCTCTCCTTTGGTGGCAAACTGCTTACGCACACGACGCCCACTGCGTCCGGCGGGGTAGCATTAGCAAATCCATTTTCCGGAGTCGAGTTTTCGTACTGCCATAAAAAAGCCCTCATGTCTGAGGGCTTAATTTAACTGTGTATTTGAACAGTAATCAATGTTTTCTCAGTATGAATCAAACAACTGGTGTTATCCACGCCACCAAGTCCTCAACACTATCATAATCAGTGCAGATGTCTGACAGAGGTTGTGCCTCAGCGTTAGATTTGAATTCGGCCCAAGCCGATTCACTTTTTTCTGTCAGGCCCAGATGATTTTCAATTGCTCCTTTTTGCCAAATCCATATATTTGATTCTAGTAATTTATTAGCCAAAGATAATATTAGTGGTGCCGCATTAGCTTTTTGTGACATAAGTTCATAGGCTTGCGCTGCAGTAACTACACCATTCTTTGTTGGTAATCCAGAAGCATCTAATGCACATTGCCCATCATTCTGCATATCAACTAAAATAGCCTTAAGCCCGATAATATCGGGGTCGTTACCTTGTAGGAAATTATTTCTTATTGCACCCCTGAGTGCAAAATCAAGATCAACGATTGCCTTTGTCGGTATGTCCATACTGGCAAGTATTTGCATGGTTTTCGAAATGCTATCAACTGAACCAGTTTCTATTAGGGCCACTTGCATTTGACCTGTTGTTTTATTATTTATTTTTTTGAATATAAATGGCAATAGGGTTGTTTCAGTTTTTCCTTCTGTTAGAACAACGTTATTAGCAAATAATATTTTTGAAGATTGTGTTAGTGAAAATAAATGTGTAGCTTGCGCAGGACGTTGTACTATTACTTGATTTACTGCTTCAGATATTGTCAACCTACAATGTGTTCCTTGTTGGTTGTTTTTTCGTATTAAAATAGTATCCTTAGCCAAATCAGAAGTAATCATTTGTGAGGAGTGAGTTGAAAAAATGATTTGATAGCCATGTTGGGATAAGGTATTTAATGATTCTCTTATTTGTTCTATTGCAAAAGGATGGAGATATAATTCTGGCTCATCAATTAATAGTAAGGTTGTTGTTCCGATGTTCTCATTTGTAGTAATGTCAGCTAAATGGCGAATAAGCGCCATCTGGATAGAGCGCTGAGTTCCATGACCGTAACATGAGCAGTCTCTTGCTATATCTGGCAGAGAGTCTTCGTAAACTTTTACTGTTCCAGCTTTAAAAATATCTTCAAAATTCGGAAGTTCAAAATGTAGTTTAAGATTGATGCCAGGGAAAAAATCTGCAACTTTATCACTAATTGAGTTATCGATATCAACAAGGTCTGATAGTCTTTTATTTCCTGAGGCCGTCATTCTCCTGTTTACTGCTTCTATGTGCTTCAATATTCTATTTGAGTGTTGCTCCTGAATTTTAGCGCTCAACTCTGATAATAATTTACCTATTGTTGTTCCTGCTTTTGATTTAGACGAATCCTCTGCTGCGTTTTCCATCGCTCCGATGCGTATAGGATCTGGAAATAAGGCCTTTATCGCATTATCGATCCCTGATGGTGATGGTCGGAATAGGCCATTATCTGGATTCTTTATTAGTAGCTTCACATCTTTTGCTGCTAATGCACCAACAGACTGGGTGCGTTTGAATGTTAATGTGCCTGCTGTAATAAATGGATTAATACGATTTCTGTTTTCTTCTGTTAAAGCTGACAGTATCTCGTCGGTAATACCTTCAACTTTACCCTCAACTTCTATCTCGTTATCATTATTAAAGTAATCGCTTGGTGACAATACCTTTTTCTTAAATAACCACTCAATAGCGTTCAGAATAGTGGATTTCCCCGCATTATTGTATCCAATTAAAGGTGTGAACAAGGAAAAATTTAAGTTAATTTCTTTACAAGATCTAAAGTTTTTAATTGATATATTTGAAAGTCTATGACTCATTATTATGTCCCTTATAAGTAATCATTTTATTTTCAAAACAACACTTGCCGTTACTTCTATATCGTCCAGCATACAGTCAAATTCTTTGCTGCCCCCAGAAACGAGAATTTTATTTTTAGGCAGGCGTGTTATTTCTCGAATGGAGACTTCATTGTCAATGTTAACTAGCCATATACCATCACGAACGTTAGTAAAATCCTTACTGCAAACGTAATTATCATGCCCGTGACGAACATAAAACAACCGACTAACTTTTGTAGGCAAAAGAGAGTTATCGAATGTTACAGCACCGTTTTCAGATAGCACTCCCTCAACTAGGTCAAATCTAGGTAGAATAGTGGTGTTCTCTTTTTGTGAACTTGTCGGCCTACCAGTTCCAGTAACAAGCCACGCTAAGTCAGATTCAGTTTCTAATGCACATTGTATTACCCACTCTGCAGGAAAAGAGTCACGCATGTATCTAGTTGCTAAAGTACTTTTTGATATACCTAAATGATCACATAAAGCCTGTCTTGTCTTGAAACCATAGGCTTCAACCATGCGCTCTATAGCCCCACGACCGCCTTTTTCCAAATTCATGGTCACTCCAAGTGAACTTTTTTTGGCGATTTCATGATGCGATCGCATGTTTATGGTGTTCACAAAATACAAACGATCAGTATTCATCCTGATTAATCATTGCTAAACGAGGAATGTTGCATCATGAGACCTAACATTTCAATCACTCTCATCACACCCCACGTCACTATAGAAAGATATAGTGAACTCACAGGGTTATCTATTGACAAGCGTTCTGGTTACCAGGCTGACTGAATATGGGGTAAGGCAGGATGAGAGTACGCATTAGTGATTCCGCACCATGGGAAACTCCCTCCCATATGGCATCCTGCGGTTTGAGAACGCAGTGCATGTCAATGGTGCATGGATTCGCATGATCCAAAAAGGAACGCAACGGGTCGGGGCCGCCAGGACTGGCTCGCTTTCCGGCCCGTCATGCATCTGCATGAAAACCACTACACAATGCGGGCAGGCGTGGCGGGGATACGAGCACGCGTTGAGTTAAAATCTCTTGAGTTGATGAAAATAAGAGGTATTTTAATCTAGCACAGTAAATCCTAACAACTCATAAGGATAATGATAATAATGCAAATAGTTTCCGTTATAAATTATAAAGGTGGCGTTGGTAAAACAACAGTTACGTCTAATTTAGCAGCTGAATTAGCATTCCGAGGAAAGAATGTTTTAGTTCTGGATATGGATGCTCAAGCAAGCCTGACATTTTCGTTTCTAGCTCCCGATTATTGGGACGACCATCTTAAAAATGAAAGGACCATTAAAAACTGGTTTGATTGTATTAGTCAGGGAGAGCAAACAATGCCTCTTTCGACTTTAAGGGTGCGACCTGAACCAGTTAATAGTAGATTTGGTAGAAATGGTGGATGTTTAGATTTAATTTCTTCTCACCTCGGGTTGATAAATGTTGATCTTGAACTTGCGACTCTTCTAGGAGGAGCTAGCCCTAGCCAAACTCAAAAAAAATATCTTAAAGTTCATGGTAAACTTAGAGAGGAACTTAAAATCCTAGCTGATGAAATGAATTATGATGTCGTTTTAATTGATTGCCCACCTAACTTTAATATCGTAACAAAAAATGCTTTAATTGCATCAGATAAAATTTTAATACCAGCAAAACCTGATTATTTGTCAACTCTAGGTATTGATTATTTAAAAAGAAGCGTAGATTCTCTGGTTACAGACTATAATTTCTATGCCGATAAAGATGAAGATTATGAAAGAGTAGCTCCTGAAATCCTCGGAGTGGTTTTTACTATGATTCAAATTCATTCAGAACAACCTATTGCTGCGCAAAGGCAATATATTGCGCAGACAAGACGTCTGGGTGTCCCCGTATTTGATGCTATTTTTAGGGAGAATAAAACTATATTTTCTGATGCCCCTAGAGATGGAATTCCTGTAGCATTAATTGGCTACTCGCATTCAACTCACTCTTCTATTGTTGGAGAGATTGAGGATTTTGTTGATGAATTCCTTCAAAAGATTGGAGAGTAAAAGTGAGTAAAGCTAAAATTTTAACTGTGCTATTTCGTGAATTACAAGATGCAGTTCTTGAACTCAATGAGGGGGAGTTGGAAAAAATTATTTCAGGCGAGTATCAATTTGTCCTTAAGGTAGTTAAAAAACGAATTGGTACTAGTGCAAAGATAAGTCCAGTAGATGATTTTAGCTATAGCGAGTTGCTTAATTTACTTAACCAGTGCGAGTCAAGAGAACAAGGTAACGAGCTTTTGTCGCGTGAGCTAAAGACTAAATCTGAGTTTGAAAAATTCGCGCGTCATGTCGAGGTTGCTGTAATGAAAAGCGATAAGCTCGAGAAGATTAGAGATAATATTATTGAGTCGACAGTAGGTGCTAAACTCCGTTCTGATGCCATTCAGAATAAAAACTAATCAATAGCCGCCAATTTGGCGGCTATTTGTCATAATTCATAATTCCTAAAATTAATGACATTTACGTCAAGCCACCTATTTAATTCCTCCAGTCGTTTCTGAAGAGGTAATAGTTCATTACGCACAAAAACATTTGCAGCCTTCTCCACATCCCCAAATCCTCCAACATTACTCGGCATAATCCCTATCATCAGCGGCGGCACGCGATGTGCTGCCATCATGTCATCCCGGCTCACGTTTTTGATATTCAGAAACTCATCCTTTGCCGCCACCTCTGACAATGGGATGATCTGGATGCCGTCTTTTTTCCCGTTGGGGGAGTACATAAACAGGTTGCGGAAGTTCCCCGGTCCTTTGGCACTTTTCATCGCATGACGGATGTTGTTCACGTCCTCCTAGTTCTGCGCCGCGTCGGTCATGTACCTGATGAATCCGGCGTGCCTGCCGTTAATGTAATACTTACGATGAAACAGCGTGGCGGACTCATTAAGTAGGGCCGAGGGGATGGCGGACAGATATTCCGGCAAGCCGTAAATCACCTGGTTCAGGTCCGGTTCCATCAGGTGAAAGATGCTGCCTTTGGTGAACTCATACGGCTGTGTGGTCATGCCGTATTGCACAAACCAGTGAGTGTCGAGGTCGATCCCGCGTCGGCTGTATTTCGCCAGCGATGGCTCCAGCGACAGAATACCGCCCAGTCGGTTTGTCCGTTTTTCAAGATAGGCGTTACCAAACACCAGATAGTCCTGCACGAAACGGCTGAATGCCTGCTGACTCAGCAACGGGTGCGGGATAAACGTGCTGGTCAGGATGTTGCGCTTAACGGCAATCGGTGAACTGTGATGGACGGCGGCGCGGTACGTGCGTGCCAGCCCGTCAAAACTCACTGGCGGCTCATACCACCTATCCATCTGGACGCATTCCACATAATCCAGGAGTTCGCGACGGTCCAGAACAGGAATGGGATCGCCAAAGCTAAACGTCTGGGTAGTCGCTGTATCATTGGTTTGTACGTCAGGTGGAATTGCATCCTGTGCGGTATTCTCTGTCATTAAAAAATCTCCACGATGTTACTGGTATTGGCGGCTTCGCCCTGCAGCGGTTCGTTAAATAGGGCGTGCATAGTTGCCCAGGCCAAATCTGCGTGGCTGGCTTCTTCGCTACGGCTGGCTTCGTAGGTGGGGCGGTTTCCACTGGCGGTAGTGGCCCGGCGGATAGCCATGAATGACTGCGCGATGTCGGTATGACCGGCGTCAAACTCAATGCGGCGGTGGCTGATGATGTCGTATGCCTTGAACACCAGGGCGTTTTTGACGTTGGGGTTATAGACGAACTCCCTGACGGCAGGGAAAAAGCCTTTGCCGGACTGGATGACCGGCGGCGCTGGCGTCCGTTGTCGCCGGTATGATGGGGGGAGCTATGCCTGCAGAGGCCGCCCCACTTCATCCTATGAGCCTGCCGGCAGCCTCATATCGGCCTGCAGCAGAGAAGCCGGCTGGCACGCTGCCGGTATTCCAGTTTGTAACCCAGGCACAAATTATTATCCAGGCGCAGCCGGGGCAGAGTGCGCAGGATATTGCGCAGGAGGTTGCGCGACAGCTCGATGAGCGCGAGCGTCGTATGAGGGCTAAGGCTCGCAGTAGCTTCAGCGATCAAGAGGGGGACTATTCATGATGCTGGTTCTGGGTTTGTTTGTGTTTCAGCTGCGCACAGTGCCCTATCAGCAACTGCAGTATCAGCGGAACTGGCGGCATGTCACCAACAACCGCGTTAATCGCCGTCCGACCACGCAGTTTTTGGGGCCAGATAACGATCAGCTCACGCTATCCGGCGTCCTCATGCCGGAAGTGACCAGAGGCCGGTTGTCGCTGCTGGCGCTGGAGCTGATGGCGGAGCAGGGGAAGGCCTGGCCGCTGATCGAGGGGGGCGGGACCATCTACGGTATGTACGTGATTGAAAATCTGAGCCAGACGAAAACGGAATTTTTCGCCAGCGGTGAAGCGAGAAAAATAGAGTTTTCGCTGGGGCTCAAGCGTGTTGATGAGTCGCTGTCCGAAATATTCGGTAGCCTGAGCGACCAGCTCAGCAGCCTGCAGGATTCCGCAGCGGCAGCGGTAGGGAATATCAGGACCACGGTGGGAGGGTTGCTGCAGTGAGCGAGATGACTGATTTACTCAACCTCAGCAAGACCCCGGCATTTCGCATCATGATTGCAGGTAAGGATGCCACGCAGACGCTGGATAAGCGCCTGCTGAGTATGACGTTGACCGACAACCGCGGATTTGAGGCCGACCAGCTTGATCTGGAGCTGGACGACGCCGACGTACTGGTGATTATGCCGCGTCGCGGCGCGGTGATTTCTATGGCGTTGGGGTGGAAAGGCGAGCCGCTGTTTTCAAAAGGTAATTTCACCGTTGATGAGATAGAGCACAGCGGCAGCCCGGACCGGCTCACAATCCGTGCCCGTAGCGCAGACTTCAGGGAAACGCTGAATGTACGGCGTGAAAAGTCCTGGCATCAAACGACGGTGGGCGAAGTGGTGAAGGAGATTGCCACGCGGCACAGCCTGAAGGCTGCCATCGGAAAAGATGTAGCGGCGCAGGTTTTGGATCACCTGGACCAGACCAACGAAAGCGACGCCAGCTTTTTGATGAAGCTGGCGGTACGGTGCGATTGCTTCAGTGAAGGACCGTAATTTGCTGTTTATCCGGCAGGGGCAGGGGAAAACGGCCAGCGGTAAAGCGCTGCCGGTCATCACTATTACCCGCCGGGACGGTGGCAGTCATCGCTTCAGCCAGGCGGACAGGGGAGCGTACACCGGGGTAATTGCTCACTGGCTGCATACGCGCGAACCGGAGAGAAAAGAAACCACCAAAGTGAAGCGCCGCCGGAAGACGACAAAACCAAAAGAGCCAGAAGCAAAGCAGGGAGATTATCTGATCGGGACGGATGAAAACGTGCTGGTTCTGAACCGGACCTATGCGAACCGCAGTAATGCGGAACGCGCAGCAAAAATGAACTGGGAGCGGCTGCAGCGTGGTGTGGCGTCATTTTCACTGCAGCTGGCAGAAGGGCCGCGCGGATCTCTATACGGAAATGCCCGTGAAGGTCACCGGCTTTAAACAGCCCATTGATGATGCCAGCTGGACCATCACAACGTTAACGCACATGGTCAACCCGGATAGCGGATTTACAACCAGCATCGAGCTGGAAGTGAAAATTGATGATTTAGTAATGGACTGAGGTTTTCAAAAGAGAACTTAAAGTTCACAAAATGAAATAACGTTGTATTATTATTGCGATTTCAGCAAAAATGGCGGGGACGTAAAAATGATGATTTGCCCATTGTGTGGAATTGCAGCCCATACTCGCAGCAGAGTTTCCAAGTCTCTTCAATGACCAAAGAACGTTACAACCAGTGCCAGAATATCAATTGCAGCCATACGTTTGTAACGCATGAGTCTTTTGTGCGTTCAATCTCTACGCCTAAAGAGGCCCATCCTGAGCAACCTCACCCTACAAATTCAGGCCAGGCAGCATTGTCTCTTTGAGGCTGTCGCCACTTTGTCGCCATGGCTTAAAAAGAGAGTTTACAACTCAATGATTTTAAAGACTGTAAAATTCAGGCAACAAAAAACCCATCAACCTTGAACCTAAGTGGCGGGGTTGATGGGCTCCACAAAATGGGGACATCAAAGAAAAGCAGTGGCACTACTTATGACTGATGCCAGCAAAAAAAGTTCTGCGTATGCGCGTTTTTTTTCTTAAAAAATTCACTGTAGCCCCGGCCAGATGATGACAATCAGCGTACCTGCCAGGGTTAACAACACGTTAGCGATGGCGTAGGTCCCCGCGTATCCCAGCGCAGGAATATTGCTGCGCGCGGTATCGCTGATGATTTCCATCGCCGGCGCGCAGGTACGGGCCCCCATCATGGCGCCGAAGAGCATCGCCCGGTTCATGCGCAGCACGTACGCGCCGAACAGGAAGCAGATCACCACCGGCACCAGGCTGACGATGAGGCCCGCCGCCAGCATTTGACCGCCGACGGCGCCGAGGCCGTTATTTATGCCGGCGCCCGCGCTGAGCCCCACGCCTGCCATAAACACCATCAGGCCGAACTCCTTCACCATATTCAGCGCTCCCTGCGGAATGTAGCCAAACGTCGGATGATTGGCGCGCAGGAAACCGAGCATAATGCCGGCAAACAGCAGACCGGCGGCGTTACCGATGCCGAAGCTGAACGAGCTGAACTGGAAGGTGATCATGCCGATCATCAGGCCAACGATAAAGAAGGCGCAGAAGGCGAGCAGGTCGGTCACCTGGCTGTGGATGGAGATAAAGCCGATACGATCCGCGACGGTTTTAACGCGACGCGCGTCGCCGCTGACCTGCAGCACATCGCCCTTGTTGAGCACCACGTTATCGTCGATAGGCATTTCGATCTGGCTGCGGATAACGCGGTTTAAGAAGCAGCCGTGATCGGTCAGCTTCAGCTGCGCCAGGCGACGGCCGACGGCATTGTGGTTTTTGACCACGATCTCTTCGGTGACGATGCGCATATCGAGCAGATCGCGGTCGAAGACCTCTTTGCCGTTACGGAAGCTTGGGTCGAGGCGGGCATGGGCATCCGGGTAACCTACCAGGGCGATATCATCGCCCATCTGCAGCACCGCATCGCCGTCCGGGTTCGCGAGAATGCCGTTGCGGCGGATGCGCTCAATGTAGCAGCCGGTCTGGCGGTAAATGCCCAGTTCGCGCAGGTTTTTACCATCAGCCCACGCCACCAGCTCCGGGCCGACGCGGTAGGCGCGGATCACCGGCAGATAGACCTTGCGCCGGGAGTCGGTATCGAGGCCGCGCTCGCGGGCGATCTGCTGGGCGCTGGTCTGCAAATCCTGATGCTGCAGCTTTGGCATATAGCGGGCGCCGACGATCAGGCTGACCAGGCCAATCAGGTAGGTCAGCGCATAGCCGAGGCTTAGATGATCGAGCGAGAGGGCGAGCTGGTCGCTGGGCATGCCGAAGTGCCGTAGCGTATCCCCGGCGCCCACCAGCACGGGCGTGGAGGTCATGGCGCCGGCGAGCATCCCGGCCGTCAGGCCGATATCCCAGCCGAAGAGCTTACCCAGCCCCATGGCGATCAGCATCGCGCTGCCGACCATCACCAGCGCGAGCATCAGGTAATTTTTGCCGTCGCGAAAAAAAATAGAAAAAAAGTTGGGCCCCGCTTCCACGCCGACGCAGAAAATAAACAGCATAAAGCCGAGATTGAGGGCATCAGTGTTAATACTGAAATGCTGTTGCCCTAATAATAGGGAAACCACTAAAACGCCAATGGAATTACCAAGTTGTACCGACCCGAGACGCAGTTTCCCGAGGCAGAGTCCTAATGCAAGCACAACGAACAATAACAGGATGTAATTCCCGTTTAACAAATCTGCGACGTTTATATTCACGAAAGCCAACTTCTCATTTACTAGTAAGTTGTTGAAGGAAATGGTTATTTGGTCTAAGGTTGGTCCAGTGTTCGCGTTGTCCCGAACGCTATTCTGGCATCCCGTTATAACCAGCAAAATATAGTCGACAGTTTAATCTTTCCTGGAGGCTGCGGCTAGTAACAATCGTGTTTACATTGACGGGATCTTTTATTGGCATGGATTGCCAGAATCTTTATCTGACTGGGCGAAGTGGAAGTTGGTTAGAGGCAAAATCAGGAGGATGTCGTGAAATCTGAGCGTGCTTGGGCCGGTATTATCTGTGGGTTCTTTCTATTTATCGTGGTTTGTTTATCACTACTGTTACATATGAAAGGCGCCTTTCGGGCTACCGGTCACCCTGAGCTCGGGCTGCTGTTCTTTTTGCTCCCCGGTGCGGCGGCAAGCTGCCTCTCTCCCGGGCAGCGGGTACTGCGTCCGCTTATTGGCGCGATGCTGGCTGCACCTGTCTGTCTGGTGGTTATGCGGCTTTTCTTTGTGACCGAGCGTTCTTTCTGGCAGGAACTGGCGTGGCTGTTTAGCGCGGTGTTCTGGTGCGCGCTGGGCGCGCTGTGCTTTTTGTTTATTTGCGCCTGGCTTGATACCAGACGCAGGCACTCGTCAGAGGAGTGAGCCGTCTCAGGCGAACAGGCCGAGATTCTCTTTCGCCCAGGCTTCAAAGTCAGTGCAGCCGCCAATGTGCTTCTGATCGACAAAAATCTGCGGTACGGTTTCAACCGGTTTACCCACGGTTTTTTCCAGGTCGGCTTTGCTGATGCCTTCTGCGTGAATATCAATATAGCGATAGTTAAAATCATCACGCTCGTTGCTCAGTTTTTCCGCCAGCTCTTTGGCGCGAACGCAATAGGGGCAGCCTGGACGACCAAAAATTACCGTAAACATAGTCCTTCTCCTTAAACCTCAGCCGGATGGCGAATGCCGCGTATCATGCCGCGTTATGTCGAGGAGGGAAAGAAGGTTCTGCCTTTTGCTTCGATGGCTTAAGGCTATGTTTGGTAAATATTCTGCTGATGAAACCGCTATACTCCCCTGATACGCGACCGGTTTTTGCCCGGGAGCGTGCATGATTTTGACCGAAGGAGCGTTATGCGATCGCCCGCTGCATTACCAAAAAGCATTCTGGTAGTCGAGATTATCGGCATGGTGCTGTTGACCCTGGCCTGGCTCTCGCTCAACCAGTACGTCAGCCTGCCCGCGCCGTTTTCCAGCCCAACGGCGGCGCTGCTGATGATCTTCGCGGGGATCCTGCTGATGCTTCCGGCCGCCGTGGCGTTAATGTGGCGAGTGGCGAAAGTGATTGCCCCGCAGTTGACGCAAACGAAAACCCCACCTTCTTCATTGCCTGACAGAGAAAAACGAGATGACGCCGACCATTGAGCTGCTGCGTAGCCACCGTTCTATTCGCCATTTTACCGACGCGCCGATAAGCGACGAACAGCGCGCCGCGATTATTGCCAGCGCGCAGGGCGCTTCCAGCTCCAGTTTTTTACAATGCTCCTCAATTATTCGCGTTACCGACCCGGAAATACGCCAACAGCTGGTCCCGCTGAGCGGCGGCCAGCAGCACGTAGCGCAGGCCGCTGAATTTTGGGTATTCTGCGCTGATTTCAATCGCAATCTGCAAATCTGCCCGGACGCTCAGCTGGGCCTCGCCGAACAGCTGCTGCTGGGCTGCGTCGATACCGCGATTCTGGCGCAGAATGCGCTGGTGGCGGCGGAATCCCTTGGCCTCGGCGGCGTCTATATTGGCGGCCTGCGCAACAATATCGATGCGGTGACCGAGCTGCTGAAGCTCCCGCAGCACGTACTGCCGCTGTTTGGCCTGTGCCTTGGCTGGCCGGACGATAACCCGGAGGTGAAACCGCGCATGCCGTCGGCGATGCTGGTGCATGAAAATCACTATCAGCCGGTGGACGACGCGGTGCTTGCGGAATATGACGAGCAGATAGCGCAGTATTATCTCTCTCGCGGCAGCAATACGCGTCGCGATACCTGGAGCGACCATATCCGTCGGACTATTGTTAAAGAGAGCCGTCCGTTTATTCTGCAATATCTGCATAAGCAGGGATGGGCTACGCGCTGATTGCGTGTAAACTGCCCTCGGTCTGACGCAAGGAAATTCCGCAGGTCAGCGCTAATTGACTACCAGAGGCCCGCCAGAGCGGGTCTTTTCGCAGAGGTGCAGGGTGAAAATTGCCATATTATCCCGGGATGGAACGCTTTATTCATGTCGACGCCTGCGCGAAGCCGCGCAAAAACGCGGACACCAGGTGGAAATCCTCGATCCGCTTTCCTGTTATATGAACGTCAGCCCGGTGGCCTCGTCGATTCACTATAAAGGTCGCCAGCTCCCGCATTTTGACGCCGTGATCCCGCGCATTGGCACGGCGATCACCTACTATGGTACCGCGGCGCTGCGTCAGTTTGAGCTGCTGGGCAGCTATCCGCTGAATGAATCGGTGGCGATCACCCGCGCCCGCGACAAGCTGCGCTCGCTCCAGCTGCTGGCCCGTCAGGGGATCGATCTGCCGCTCACCGGTATTGCCCATTCGCCAGACGATACCAGCGACCTGATTGCCATGGTTGGCGGCGCGCCGCTGGTGGTAAAGCTGGTGGAGGGTACCCAGGGCATCGGCGTCGTGCTGGCCGAAACGCGCCAGGCGGCAGAGAGCGTCATCGACGCTTTTCGCGGCCTGAATGCGCATATTCTGGTGCAGGAGTATATCGCCGAGGCGAAGGGGCGGGACGTGCGCTGCCTCGTGGTGGGTAATGAAGTGGTGGCGGCAATTGAACGGCGAGCGAAGGAGGGGGATTTTCGCTCTAACCTGCATCGCGGCGGCGTGGCGTCGGTGGCGTATATCAGCGAGCAGGAGCGTGAAATGGCCATCAAGGCCGCGCAAACGCTCGGGCTGGACGTGGCCGGCGTTGATATCCTGCGCGCCGCGCGCGGTCCTCTGGTGATGGAGGTCAATGCTTCTCCTGGGCTGGAAGGAATTGAAACCACCACCGGCGTCGATATTGCCGGCAAAATGATCGCCTGGATCGAACGACAAGCCACGCCCGGATTTTGTCTGAAAATGGGCGGATAATTCCCTTTCACGACACCGTCATGGTACAGGACGCTTTTTTTGCGTAAGCTATGGCGTCGCATTTTTCACAGTAAGAGGTCACAGGTCATATGGATTCACTGGTCGTTCCGGGTCTTGATACGTTACGTCAATGGCTCGACGAATTGGGCATCAGCTTTTTTGAGTGTGATTCCTGCCAGGCACTGCACCTGCCGCATATGCAAAATTTCGAAGGCATTTTTGATGCCAAACTTGACCTGGTGGATAACGTGGTGCTTTTCTCCGCGCTGGCAGAGGTGAAACCCTCCGCGCTGCTGCCGCTCTCCGCCGATCTTTCTGCGATTAACGCCAGTTCGTTGACGGTGAAAGCTTTCCTCGATATTCAGGATGATAATCTGCCGAAGCTGGTGGTGTGCCAGGCCTTGACCGTAGGCGTCGGCGTGACGATCGATCAGTTCGCGTGGTTTTTCCGCCAGAGCGAAGAACAGATATCGATGGTCATCCTCGAAGCCAGCGCCAATCAGGTGCTGTATAAATCTGAGGAAGAAGAGCCGGTGGCTGAGAATATTCAGTACCATTTTCTTCACTAAGCCTGTCGAAAAATAGCGCAGCCACTGCCATAGCGGCTGCGTATTACATGCTTTTATTCTGCTATTAACCTTCCGTAAAAGAATTTTTCACCGCCATTCCGCCGCTTTCGGCTTATCACATAGACCCTTATTGCATAAAAAATTGATAAAAGCCGTTTTTTTACCTGGGCTATAGCCTCTTATTCTGGCTACAGTTATTCTGACGCTGCTTCCAGTTGCGGGCAACCATTCCGGGAGAGGTCCTCTCTCCTTTTCTTAGGCAATGAAAAAATATGCATGATTATTGCATGCGAACAAGTGCGTATATTCAGCCCGCTTGTTAACGGGCATTGAGAAGGAATAAGAGATATGACCGCCTTTGGTAAAAAATGGTTAACAGGTCTGGTTACGGGTGCGCTGATGGCCGTTTCTGCCGGTTCGCTCGCAGCCGAACAAAAAACCCTGCATGTTTATAACTGGTCTGATTATATTGCGCCGGATACGGTGGCGAATTTTGAAAAAGAGACCGGTATTAAAGTGGTGTATGACGTCTTTGACTCCAACGAAGTGCTGGAGGGTAAGCTCATGGCGGGCAGCACCGGTTTTGACCTGGTGGTGCCGTCGGCGAGCTTCCTTGAGCGCCAGCTGGCGGCCGGGGTATTCCAGCCGCTGGATAAAAGTAAGCTTCCCAACTGGAAAAATCTCGACCCGGAAGTATTGAAGCTGGTCGCGAAGCACGACCCCGACAATAAATACGCGATCCCGTACCTGTGGGCGACAACCGGCATAGGCTATAACATCGATAAAGTGAAAGCCGTTCTGGGCAAAGATGCGCCGCTGGACAGCTGGGATCTGGTGATGAAGCCGGAAAACCTGGAAAAGCTGAAAAGCTGCGGCGTCTCCTTCCTGGATGCCCCGGAAGAGATTTTCGCCACCGTGCTGAACTATCTCGGCAAAGATCCTAACAGTACTAAAGCCGATGACTACACCGGCCCGGCGACCGATCTGCTGCTGAAGCTGCGTCCGAATATTCGCTATTTCCACTCCTCTCAGTACATCAACGACCTGGCGAACGGTGATATCTGCGTCGCTATCGGCTGGGCGGGCGACGTATGGCAGGCGGCTAACCGGGCGAAAGAAGCGAAAAACGGGGTGAATGTTTCCTACTATATTCCGAAAGAGGGCGCGCTGGCGTTCTTCGACGTCTTCGCCATGCCGGCGGATGCGAAAAACAAAGATGAGGCTTATCAGTTCCTGAACTATCTGATGCGTCCGGAGGTTATCGCCCACATCAGCGATCATGTCTATTACGCTAACGGCAACAAAGCCTCTGTTCCGCTGGTCAGCGAAGCGATCCGCAATAACCCGGCCATTTACCCGCCGGCTGACGTCTTCGCCAAGCTGTTCACCCTGAAAGTCCAGGATCCGAAAATCGACCGCGTGCGTACTCGCGCGTGGACGAAGGTGAAAAGCGGTAAGTAATTCTCCGTGAGTTGTAGGCCGGATAAGCGTCGCGCTGCCGGCAACAGGCGCACCGCGATGGTGCGCCTGCACCATGATTTGATTTCTGCCGGAGAACACCCCGTGAATGATGTGATTCCTCGCCCGCAGGCGAAAACCCCCAAAGCGCTGACCCCGCTGCTGGAAATCCGTAATTTAACCAAGTCCTTCGATGGCCAGCACGCCGTCGATGACGTCAATCTCACCATTTATAAAGGCGAAATTTTTGCCCTGCTGGGCGCATCCGGCTGCGGCAAGTCAACCCTGCTGCGCATGCTGGCGGGATTTGAACAGCCTACCGCCGGACAGATTGTCCTGGATGGCGTCGATCTGGCGCGGGTGCCGCCGTATCAGCGGCCGATTAATATGATGTTCCAGTCCTACGCGCTGTTTCCCCATATGACGGTGGAGCAGAATATCGCCTTTGGCCTCAAGCAGGACAAATTGCCCAAGGCCGAAATCACCAGCCGGGTGCAGGAGATGCTGGCGCTGGTGCATATGCAGGAGTTCGCAAAGCGTAAACCGCATCAGCTCTCCGGCGGCCAGCGTCAGCGCGTGGCCCTGGCCCGCAGCCTGGCGAAAAGACCGAAACTGCTGCTGCTTGATGAGCCAATGGGGGCGCTGGATAAGAAGCTGCGCGACAGGATGCAGCTGGAAGTGGTTGATATCCTTGAGCGCGTCGGCGTTACCTGCGTGATGGTGACCCACGATCAGGAAGAGGCGATGACCATGGCGGGGCGTATCGCCATTATGAACCGCGGTAAGTTCGTGCAAATCGGCGAGCCGGAGGAAATCTACGAGCACCCGACCACCCGCTACAGCGCGGAGTTTATCGGCTCGGTCAACGTCTTTGAAGGGCTGGTGAAAGAGCGTCAGGAAGATGGCCTGGTGCTGGACTCTCCGGGCCTGACCCATCCGCTGAAGGTCGATCCCGATGCCTCAGTCGTCGATAACGTGCCGGTGTGGGTGGCCCTGCGCCCGGAAAAAATCATGCTCTGCGAAGACCCGCCCGCGGATGGCTATAACTTCGCGGTGGGCGAGGTTATCTATATTGCCTATCTCGGCGACCTGTCTATCTACCATGTGCGCCTGAAAAGCGGGCAGATGCTGAGCGCTCAGCTGCAAAACGAACACCGTTACCGTAAAGGGGCTCCCACCTGGGGTGATGAGGTGCGTTTGTGCTGGGATGCCGATAGCTGCGTCGTGTTGACGGTGTAAGGAGAGGGCGATGAGTACATTAGAACCCCCGTCAGGCGTAAAAAAACCTGGCGGTTTTGCGCTGTGGCTGGCGCGGCTGCAGATGGCCCACGGGCGCAAGCTGGTCATTGCGCTGCCCTACGTGTGGCTGATCCTGCTGTTTCTGCTGCCGTTCCTGATCGTCTTTAAAATCAGCCTTGCGGAGATGGCGCGGGCGATCCCACCCTATACCGACCTGCTGGAGTGGGCCGACGGTCAGCTTACGTTAACGCTGAATCTCGGGAATTTCCTGCAGCTCACCGACGATCCGCTCTATTTTGAAGCGTATCTGCAATCGCTTCAGGTGGCGGCGATCTCGACGTTCTGCTGCCTGCTGTTGGGGTATCCGCTGGCGTGGGCGGTGGCGCACAGTAAGCCATCGACGCGAAATATCCTGCTGCTGCTGGTGATCCTGCCGTCATGGACCTCCTTCCTGATCCGCGTCTATGCCTGGATGGGGCTGCTGAAAAGCAACGGCGTGCTGAACAACTTCCTGCTGTGGCTGGGGGTCATCGACCAGCCGCTGGAGATCCTGCACACCAACCTGGCGGTCTATATCGGTATTGTTTACGCCTATCTACCGTTTATGGTGCTGCCGATCTATACCGCCCTCACGCGTATCGATTACTCGCTGGTGGAGGCGTCGCTGGATCTGGGGGCCCGGCCGCTGAAGACCTTCTTCCAGGTGATCGTTCCCCTCACCAAAGGCGGGATTATTGCCGGGTCGATGCTGGTGTTTATTCCGGCCGTCGGGGAGTTCGTTATCCCGGAACTGCTGGGCGGGCCAGACAGCATTATGATTGGCCGCGTGCTGTGGCAGGAGTTTTTCAATAACCGCGACTGGCCGGTGGCGTCTGCGGTGGCGATCGTGATGCTGTTGCTGCTGATCGTACCGATCATGTGGTTCCACAAGCATCAGCAAAAACAGGTGGGGGAACACGGATGAATAATTTACCGGTAGTCCGTTCGCCGTGGCGAATTTTGATTCTGCTGCTCGGCTTTACCTTTCTGTATGCCCCGATGCTGATGCTGGTGATTTACTCATTCAACAGCTCAAAGCTGGTGACGGTATGGGCGGGGTGGTCGACGCGCTGGTATCGCGAGCTGTTTCATGACGATGCGATGATGAGCGCGGTAGGCTTAAGTCTGACCATTGCCGCCTGCGCCGCGACGGCGGCGGTGATCCTCGGTACCATTGCCGCAGTGGTGATGGTGCGTTTTGGCCGCTTCCGCGGTTCAAACGGCTTTGCTTTTATGATCACCGCGCCGCTGGTGATGCCCGATGTGATTACCGGCCTGTCGCTGCTGCTGCTGTTTGTCGCGCTGGGGCATTCAATTGGCTGGCCGTCGGATCGCGGCATGCTGACCATCTGGCTGGCGCACGTCACCTTCTGTACCGCGTACGTCGCGGTGGTCATTTCATCGCGCCTGCGTGAGCTGGACCACTCTATTGAAGAGGCGGCGATGGATCTGGGCGCCGCGCCGCTGAAGGTCTTTTTCGTCATTACGCTGCCGATGATTATGCCGGCGGTGGTCTCCGGTTGGCTGCTGGCCTTTACGTTGTCGCTCGACGACCTGGTTATTGCCAGCTTTGTTTCCGGGCCGGGGGCGACGACGCTGCCGATGCTGGTCTTCTCCAGCGTGCGCATGGGGGTCAACCCGGAGATTAACGCCCTGGCGACGTTAATCCTCGGCGTGGTCGGGATTGTTGGTTTTATCGCCTGGTATTTGATGGCCCGCGCGGAAAAGCAGCGGGTGCGCGATATCCAGCGTGCAAGAAGCGGCTGAACCACCTAAAATCTGCAATAGAGTTAACATCGGCGCCGAATTTGTGGCGCCGTTTTCATGGAAGACTTTACGTTGGGATTGTTTACTAAAACGCGTTCCTCTCATGCTCGTCTTAACGTTCCTGCGCTGGTGCAGGTGGCGGCCTTCGCCATTATTTTAATCCGCGGCCTGGATTTGCTGATGATCCTCAACCAGCTTGGCGTTCAGGGAATCGCGGATTTTGTCCATCGCAGCGTGCAGACCTGGGCGCTCACCCTGGTGTTTCTCTCAAGTCTGGTGCTGGTATTTATTGAAATCTGGTGCGCGTTTTCGCTGGTAAAAGGGCGCAACTGGGCGCGTTGGCTGTTCCTGTTGACGCAGATTATCGTGATTGGCTACCTGTGGGCCGCTTCATTGGGCTACGGTTATCCCGAGCTGTTTAGTATTGCCGGGGAATCGAAGCGCGAAATCTTTCGCTCCCTGGTGCTGCAAAAACTACCGGATCTGCTGGTGCTGGCGATGCTGTTTGTGCCGGCCCCGTGCCGACGCTTTTTCCGTTTACAGTAACGGTGATACAATCCCCGCCCCTGTTTTTTTGAAGGTCTTGTTATGCATTGCGCACTTTATGACGCGGGTCGCTGCCGCTCCTGCCAGTGGCTGGAACTGCCGGTATCCCAACAGCTCGCCGATAAAATGGCCGATCTTCGCGCGCTTCTCGCCGATGCGCCCGTCGCTGACTGGTGCGCACCGGTTTGCGGGCCGGAAAGCGGGTTTCGCAACAAAGCGAAAATGGTGGTCAGCGGTAGCGTGGAGCGCCCATTGCTCGGGATGCTGCACCGTGATGGCGCCCCGGAAGACCTGACCGACTGTCCGCTTTATCCGCAAAGCTTCGCGCCCGTCTTCGCTGCGCTCAAGCCGTTTATCGCCCGCGCCGGGCTCACGCCCTATAACGTTGCCCGCAGGCGCGGAGAGCTGAAGTACATTCTGCTGACCGAAAGCCGGCTCGACGGCGGTATGATGCTGCGCTTTGTCCTGCGCTCGGAGAGCAAGCTTGCCCAGCTGCGCGCCGCGCTGCCGGAGCTTCAGGCGCTGCTGCCGCAGCTGCAGGTGATTACCGCCAATATTCAGCCGGTGCATATGGCCATCATGGAAGGAGAGCGGGAAATTTTCCTCACCGACCAGCAGGCGCTGGCGGAAAATTTCAACGGCGTGCCGCTGTGGATCCGCCCGCAAAGCTTCTTTCAGACCAACCCGGCGGTGGCCAGCCGTCTGTATGCCACCGCTCGCGACTGGGTGCGCCAGCTGCCGGTCAACCATATGTGGGATCTCTTCTGCGGGGTGGGCGGCTTTGGTCTGCACAGCGCAACGCCTGAGATGCGCCTGACCGGGATTGAAATTGCCCTGGAGGCGATCGCCTGCGCGAAGCAGTCCGCGGCGCAGCTCGGGCTGAATAATCTGCATTTTCAGGCGCTCGATTCCACGCAGTTTGCGACCGGCGAAGGCGATATTCCCGATCTGGTGCTGGTGAATCCGCCGCGTCGCGGTATCGGCGACGGCCTGTGCGACTATTTAAACCGTATGGCGCCAGGCTTTATTATCTACTCCAGCTGCAACGCCCGGACGATGGCGAAAGATATCGCTCGCCTCGCCGGTTATCGCATTGAGCGGGTCCAGCTGTTCGATATGTTCCCCCATACCGCCCACTATGAGGTACTGAGCCTGCTGGTTCGCGAAGTATAAACAAAATGTGAACTCTTCAGGCGGTGAAGATCGGGTAAGCTTGGCTAATCAGAACGTAAGAATAGCGGAGTGCTGCCGGTGGCAAAAAAAATCCTGTTGGTTGAAGATGATGAAGATATCGCCGCGCTGCTGCGCCTGAATCTGCTGGATGAAGGTTATCAGATTGTCCACGTGGCGGACGGAGCCCAGGCCCTGCGCCTGCTGGAAAAAGAGCTTTGGGATGCGGTGATCCTCGACCTGATGCTGCCGGGCGTAGACGGTCTGGAAATTTGTCGGCGCATTCGTCAGCAAACCCGCTATCTGCCGGTGATTATTATCAGCGCTCGCGCCAGCGAAACCCAGCGGGTACAGGGGCTGGAGATGGGAGCGGATGATTATCTGGCCAAACCGTTTTCGATTCTCGAACTGACCGCCCGGGTCAAAGCGGTGTTCCGTCGTCAGGAGGCGATGGGGCAGAATCTGCTGATGGATGCCGGCCGTATCGCCAGCCATGGTTTAAGCATTGACCCCTTGTCGCGCGACGTTAAGCTGCGCGGCGAGACGGTGGATCTGACGCCGCGCGAGTTCGACCTGCTCTACTACTTTGCCCGCCATCCGGGGGAGGTCTTTTCCCGCCTTGAGCTGCTTGATCGGGTGTGGGGCTATCAGCACGACGGCTATGAGCATACGGTCAATACCCATATCAACCGCCTGCGCACCAAAATTGAGCGCGACCCGGCGGAGCCGGACATCATTCTGACCGTCTGGGGAAAAGGCTATAAATTTGCCGTGGAGCGCAAAGAGGCGCAGCCATGATCCGCCGTCTCAGCCTCAGCCAGCGCCTGGCGCTGGTGTTTACCTCACTGCTGCTGCTCTGTGCCATAGCCGTTTGTCTGATCCAGCTGTACAGCAGCGCGCAGTACGGCAACGTCATGGTCCAGCGTCTCTCCGCCGGGCTGGCGCAGCAGATCGCCGCCCGCGAGCCGCTGTTGGACGCTCAGGGGCAGGTTGATCGCCGGATGCTGAAGCCGCTTTTTGATCGGCTGATGACCTTCAATCCCAGCGTAGAACTGTATCTGCTTTCGCCCGACGGCGAGCTGCTGGCCGACGCCGCGCCGCCGGGGCATATTAAGCGCCAGCGCATCGATCTGGCGCCGGTGCAAACGTTTCTTTCCGGCGGCGCCTGGCCGGTGTACGGCGACGATCCGCGCAGCCTTGATAAGCAAAAGGTGTTTAGCGTGGCGCCGCTGCGCCAGGACGGCCAGCTGCGCGGCTATCTCTACATTATCCTGCAGGGTGAAACCTTTAATGAACTGGCGGCGAGCGCGTGGCAGAAAACCTTGTGGAGCCTGCTGCTGTGGACTCTGCTGCTGGTGGCCGGTCTCGGCGGGCTGGCGGGCTGGCTTGCCTGGTTCTGGGTAACGCGCCCGGTGCGTCAGCTCACCGCGCTGGTGGCAACCGACAGCCAGGACAGTATTCATGCGATAAAGGCGCTGGCGGCGCAAACTCCGGAGGCGAACCCGGGGAATGAAGTGGCCGTGCTGCATAATCGCTTTATTGAACTGGCTCGTCAGATTGCCGGGCAGTGGGACCGTCTGGCCGACAGCGATCGCCAGCGGCGAGAATTTGTCGCCAATATCTCCCACGATTTACGCACGCCGCTCACCTCTTTGCTGGGATATCTGGAAACGTTAAGCCTGAAGGCCGATCGCCTGACGATGGAGGAGAACAAGCAGTATCTGAATATCGCCCTGCGCCAGGGGAACAAGGTCCGCCATCTTTCTCAGCAGCTGTTTGAGCTGGCTCGCCTGGAGCACGGAGGGATTAAGCCGCAGCCGGAAACCTTTGTGCTGGCTGAGCTGGTGCAGGATGTCGCGCAAAAATTCGACCTGGCAATCGCGACGCGCAATATCGGTCTACGGCTGGATCTGGCCGCCGGGCTACCGCCGATAACGGCGGATCTCTCGATGATTGAACGGGTGCTGACTAATCTGCTCGATAACGCCATTCGCCATACGCCGGAAGGTGGGCTTATCCGCCTGACGGCGCGTCGCTCAGGGCCGGAGTTTATCGTCGAGGTGGCCGATAGCGGACCGGGCGTTGCCGGTGAGCTGCGGGCTACCTTGTTCGAACGGCCTTCGGTGCTTGAACCTGGCGCGCAAAGCGCATCACGAGGAGGGCTGGGGTTGATGATTGTGCGGCGGATGCTGCAGCTGCACGGCGGCGATATTCGCCTGCTTGAAGCGCCGGCAGGGGCCTGTTTCCAGTTTACCCTGCCGGTGTAAGGTGGCGGATTGGCCGATCGGGCGGTCTATCGCCGCCTGCTAAACGGTAGCCCGGGTAAGGCGTTTACGCCGCAACCCGGGAAATGCGCCGGGATTGAGGCTTTGGTGCGGCTTCTTCCCGGGCCGCGCTGCGCTTGCCCGGGCTACGGGGCCACGGCTGTCTGCGGGCCGGTAGCCCGGGTAAGGCGTTTACGCCGCAACCCGGGAAATGCGCCGGGATTGAGGCTTTAGTGCGGCTTCGTCCCGGGCCGCGCTGCGCTTGCCCGGGCTACGGGGCCACGACTGTCTGCGGGCCGGTAGCCCGGGTAAGGCGTTTACGCCGCAACCCGGGAAATGCGCCGGGATTGAGGCTTTAGTGCGGCTTCGTCCCGGGCCGCGCTGCGCTTGCCCGGGCTACGGGGCCACGACTGTCTGCGGGCCGGTAGCCCGGGTAAGGCGTTTACGCCGCAACCCGGGAAATGCGCCGGGATTGAGGCTTTAGTGCGGCTTCGTCCCGGGCCGCGCTGCGCTTGCCCGGGCTACGGGGCCACGACTGTCTGCGGGCCGGTAGCCCGGGTAAGGCGTTTACGCCGCAACCCGGGAAATGCGCCGGGGTTGAGGCTTTGGTGCGGCTTCGTCCCGGGCCGCGCTGCGCTTGCCCGGGCTACGGGGCCACGGCTGTCTGCGGGCCGGTAGCCCGGGTAAGGCGTTTACGCCGCAACCCGGGAAATGCGCCGGGGTTGAGGCTTTAGTGCGGCTTCTTCCCGGGCCGCGCTGCGCTTGCCCGGGCTACGGCGACTGTCTGCGGGCCGGCAGCCCGGACAGGCGCATCAAGCGCCGCCTCCGGGAATGTTTACTCCGGGAACCACTGCTTGCTGATTTTCTCGTAGGTGCCGTCGGCTTTAATCGCCTTCAGCGCGGCGTTCAGTTTTTCCAGCAGCGCTTTGTTATCCGGGCGTACCGCAATGCCGAGGCCGGTACCGAAGTACTGCGCGTCGGTGACTTTCGGCGTTGCCGCGCCCAGCTGCGGGTTGGTTTTCAGCCACTCGTTGACCACGGCGGTATCGCCAAACACCCCATCAATACGGCCATTTTTCAGGTCGATAAACGCATTCTGGTAGCTATCGTAAGCCACGGTTTTCACTTCCGGATGTTTATCCTGCAGGTATTTCTGGTGCGTGGTGCCGTTTTCCATCCCGATACGTTTGCCTTTCAGATCGGCGAAAGAGTGGAAGGCATCTTTCTTCGAGATAACCAGCGCGGAGTTAGCGTAGTACGGGTCGGTAAACGCCACCTGCTTGCTGCGCTCCGGGGTAATGTCCATGCCGGAGATGACCGCATCATATTTCTTGAATTTGAGCGCCGGGATCAGGCTGTCGAAGGCATGGTTGGTGAACGTACACTCAGCCTGCATCTGCTTACACAGCGCGTTTGCCAGATCGATGTCGAAACCGGCGATCTGGTTATTGGCGTCCATCGATTCAAACGGTGGGTAAGTTGCAGAAACGCCAAAGCTGATTTTTTCTGCGGCAGCGGCGCCAAAGGCGAAAGTGCTAAGCAGTGCGGCCAGAACTAACTTTTTCATTGTGGAACTCCCGTCGGTCAATCTTATGATGTTGTGCCGTGTCTGCGGCTGGGAGTAACAATGCCACTAAATGAATTTGTATTCAATAATCATGGATAGTTATTTTAATTGAAATAAAAAAAGACGGATAATTCAGTGAGCTTATCCGTCTTTATTTGGCTTTTTATGCGTTTTTAATTACGTCGCTCAAAGGCCAGCGCTTTATGTTCCACCAGGCGCATCAGCAGCGTCAGCAGGCCATTGACCACCAGATAGACAATGCCGGCGGCGCCGAACACCATCACATCATAGGTACGCCCATAGAGCAGCTGGCTGTGGCCCATCACTTCCATCAGGGTAATGGTGTAGGCCAGAGACGTACTCTTGAACACCAGCACCACTTCGTTGGAGTAGGAGGAGAGAGCACGTTTAAAGGCGTACGGCAGCAGGATCGCCAGCGTATCTTTCTTACTCATTCCCAGCGCGCCGCAGGATTGCCACTGGCCATCCGGGATGGCGCGAATGGCGCCATAAAACAGCTGCGTGGTATAAGCGGCGCTGTTGAGAGAAAGGGCGATCAGCGCGCAGAGCCAGGGCTCGGAAATCAGATGCCAGAGTACCGGATACTCCTGCAGCGACGGGAACTGTCCCGGGCCGTAGTAAATCAGGAAGATCTGCACCAGCAGCGGCGTGCCGGTAAACAGCGTGATATAGCCGCGCACGATCCACACCAGCCCCGGCGTTTTTAGCGTCAGAATGATGGTGAAGATCAGCGACAGAATCAGCGCTACGACGATAGAGGCTGCGGTCAGCGTCAGGCTGGTATGCAGCCCTTTTAGCAGTTCGGGTAAGTAATCAAGCATCAGCCTGGTCTCCGTTCGAAGCGCGTCGCACGCTGGTCAATACGTTTCAGAATGTACTGACTCAACAGGGTGATGACCAGATAGATTGCCGCCGCGATGATATACCAGTTAAACGGCTCCTGGGTTCGGGTGGCGATGCTTTTAGTTTGCAGCATCAGATCGTTGACGCTGATCAGGCTCACCAGCGCGGTATCCTTCAGCAGCACCAGCCACTGGTTGCCGAGTCCAGGCAGCGCGTGGCGCCACATTTGCGGCATCACTAAGCGAAAGAAAATAGCGGCTTTCGATAATCCCAGCGCCTGACCGGATTCCCATTGCCCCTGCGGAACGGCTTTAAGCGCCCCGCGCAGGGTCTGCGATGCGTAAGCGGCATACAGCAGAGAAAGCGCGATAGCCCCGCAGAGGAACGGACTGACGTCGAAGTTTTCAATCTGCATCTGTACCGGGATCTGCACAATGCCGAGATTGATCGTAAAACCATCAGAAAGGGTCAGCAGCAGCTGTGAGGAACCAAAATAGATAAACAGAACCACCAGAATTTCCGGTAGTCCGCGCAAAAGGGTGACAATGCCGGTTGCGAGCCAGGCGACCGGACGCAGCTTTACCGACTCGAGGACGGCAAAGAGCATCGCCAGCACCAGGCCGATGATCAGGGCGCAAACGGCAAGGCCGACGGTCATCCCGGCGGCGCTTGCTAATGGAAAAAATTCGTTCATTCAGCGTTACTTCTGGAACCATTTGTTATAGATAGACTGGTAAGTCCCATCGCTTTTCACTTTTTCCAGCGCAGCGTTAAATTTCTGCTGCAGTTCGGTATTGCCCTGGCGCAGCGCAATGCCGAGACCGGTGCCGAAGTAGTCTTTATCGGTCACCTTGTCGCCCACCGCGGCCAGCTTCGGATTGCTCTTCAGCCATTCGGTCACCACGGCGGTATCGCCGAATACGGCATCAATACGGCCGTTCTGCAGGTCCAGCTTCGCATTCTGGTAGCTGTCGTAAGGCACGGTCGTGATTTCCGGGTGTTTGTCGGTGATGAATTTCTGGTGAGTGGTGCCGTTCTGCACGCCGACTTTCTTGCCTTTCAGGGCGTCAATGCTGGTGAATTTACCCTGCTGGCCGACGAACAGCGCGGAGTTTTCATAGTACGGGGTGGTGAACAGCACCTGTTTTTCACGCTCAGGGGTGATGTCCATCCCGGCCATGACCGCGTCGAAACGGCGGAACTTCAGGCTGGGGATCAGGCTGTCGAAAGCCTGGTTGGTAAAGGTGCAGGTGGCATCAATCTCTTTACACAGCGCGTTCGCCAGATCGACATCAAAGCCGACAATTTTGTTATTGGCATCGATCGATTCAAACGGAGGGTAGGAGGCCTCGGTGGCGAAACGAATGGTCTGGGCTGCGGTAGCGGAGAGGCTCATGCCCGCAAGAAGAGCGGCAATCAGTACTTTTTTCATCGTCATTTCCCCGAAAACATCAATGTGAAAGATAGTTTTTAAACGCGTCGGTCTGCGGATGCGCGAAGCAGCCGGCATCACCTTGTTCAACGATATGGCCATTTTCCATATAGACCACGCGGCTGGCTGTTTTGCGCGCCACTTCCACTTCGTGGGTGACGATAACCTGCGTAATACCGGTTTCAGCCAGTTCGCGGATAATACTGACGATCTGGGCGGTGATTTCTGGATCGAGCGCCGCCGTGGGTTCATCGAACAGCAGAACCTGCGGTTCCATCATCAGGGCGCGGGCAATAGCGACGCGCTGCTGCTGGCCGCCGGAAAGATGCAGCGGGTAGCGATCGCTATAGGGTTTCAGGCGCAGACGTTCGAGCAGCTTTTCAGCGCGGGCTAAAGCCTGATCTTTGCTCAAACCGAGCACGCGGCAGGGAGCTTCAATCAGATTTTGCTGCACGGTCAGATGCGGCCACAGATTGTACTGTTGGAACACCATACCCACGTTCTGGCGCAGCTCGCGAATGGCTTTGTCAGAAGGCGCTTTGGTAAAGTCGAAATGATTTCCAGCGATATGCAGCGTACCGGAACGCGGCATCTCCAGCAGATTGAGGACGCGCAGCAGCGAGCTTTTACCGGCACCGCTTGGGCCGAGCAGCACCAGCGTTTCCCCCTGCGGGCAATCCAGCGTGATGTCGAACAGCGCCTGGTGTGCGCCGTAGAAGCAATTAATGCCGTTTAATTTTATGCTCATCTGGGCAGTCTGATACATATAGCAATTGAGGCCGCAAATAGTACCTTTGGCAGAATAGTTATGCAATATTTATGCGTTAAAAGTTAAATGTAAACCATGTTTACATTTAAAGTTAGCACAAAATATGGCTTCGTGAAGGCGGGAGACGTCAATGTCGGCATTACCAGCGGAAATGCCGACATTTTACCGGGGTTATTTCATTCGGCCCGAGCGGCCCAACGCCTGAATTAGCGTTTTTCCAGACTCTGACGCAGGGTGCCCGCCGGCGCATGGGCGTTGTTGCCGAGGTAGCGCACGTCATCCACGGCCCAGCACTGGCCTTCCTGAATCATCAGCACTTCGTCTTTCCAGCTTTGGGTGCCCTGTTTCAGCTCCACGCGCAGGGGAATATTGCGCGCGTCGCGATTAGGGATGGTGGAGGCGCTGGCGACATCGGCGCTGTCGGCTGGCGTTGGGCTACTGGAGAAAAGATTTGACTGCAGCAGGGCGTTGTTAGACGGGTCCTGACGCGCGTCGTTCAGCAGTTTTGCCAGACCGTCGCTCAGGTATGGGCGCAGCGCGGTTAAATCGCTGTTGCGGTGCTGTACCTGGTAGTCATAAAACTTCTGCGCTACGTCATCCGGGCCGCCTTCGATGCAGGGGCCGCTGCGGGTGCCGTTATCTTTGTACGCAGGCGTGACGGTAGTACAGGCGCTGAGCGCCAGCGCGCAGGGGAGGACTAATGCAAGAACTTTGTAGCGCATGATGATTTCCTTATGAGCTCACTACGTTAGAATATCTTTTCAAGCATAGTGTATCAGATAGGGATTGTGCTTGACCCTTAGAGCTAACGCATTGAACGCTAAAGAAGGAGTTTCATCATGCAATTTTCCACCACTCCGACCCTCGAAGGTCAGCCCATCATTGAATACTGCGGCGTCGTCACGGGGGAAGCGATTCTGGGCGCCAACGTATTCCGCGATTTTTTCGCCAGCATCCGCGATATCGTCGGCGGTCGTTCCGGCGCCTATGAAAAGGAGCTGCGTAAGGCCCGTGAAATTGCGTTTGAAGAGCTGAGCGAGCAGGCGAAGGCGCTGGGCGCCAATGCGGTGGTCGGGATTGATATTGACTACGAAACTGTCGGTAAAGATAGCAGCATGCTGATGGTCAGCGTTAGCGGCACCGCGGTGAAGACCCGCCGATGAGAGCTTGCCGGGCAGGCGTACTGCTGGCGCTGCTGCTGGCGGGCTGCGCCAGCGAAAAAGGTATTATCGATCGCGATGGCTATCAGCTGGATACGCGCCATCCGGCGCAGGCGGCTTATCCGCGCATCAAAGTGCTGGTGATTCACTACACCGCCGATGATTTCGACGTTTCGCTGGCGACGCTGACGGATAACCAGGTGAGCTCTCACTACCTGATCCCGGAGAAACCGCCGCTGCACGGAGGTAAACCGCGGATCTGGCAGCTGGTGCCGGAAGAGGAACTGGCCTGGCATGCGGGCGTCAGCTTCTGGCGCGGCAGCACGCGCATTAACGACACTTCGATTGGCATCGAGCTGGAGAACCGCGGCTGGCAAAAAACGGCGGGGGTGAAAAGCTTTACGCCGTTTAATCCGGCGCAGATTGACGCCCTGATCCCGCTGGCGAAAGATATTATCGCCCGCTACCACATCGCGCCGCAGAACGTGGTCGCCCATGCGGATATCGCGCCGCAGCGCAAAGACGATCCGGGGCCGCTGTTCCCGTGGCGCAGGCTGGCCGAGCAGGGGATTGGCGCATGGCCTGATGCCCGGCGCGTGGCGTTTTATCTGCAGGGCCGTCCGTCATACGAGCCGGTAGACGCCGCAGCGCTGCTGGACGTCCTGGCGCGCTACGGCTATCAGGTGACGCCGGAAATGACGCCAGCGCAGCAGAAGCGGGTCATTATGGCTTTCCAGATGCACTTCCGTCCCGCGCGCTGGGACGGGGTTGCCGATGCGCAAACCCTGGCGATAGCCGAAGCGCTGCTGGAAAAGTACGGGCGGGGTTAATAGTGCAGCTTGCCGTGGTCCTTCAACCACGCGGCGGTGCGGAGAATCCCTTCATCCATCGTGATGACCGGCTGATAGCCTAGCTCCTGCTGGGCGCGGGAGATATCAAGAGTAAAATCAAAGTTCAGCTTAGAGACGCCGTAGTGGGTAAATGCGGGCTCTTTCGCTGACTTATTGCCAAAGCGCTCCATGCTGCGGGCGATGATATCCAGCATGGGATAGGGAACCGAACGGATGCGGCACTTAATCCCCAGCTCGTCTATGAGTTTCTGCACAATGCTGTGCAGGGTTTGCGGTTCGCCGTTAGTAATGTTGTACGCGCGGGCCGAGGGCAGAAGGTCACTCTGCGGCTGGCTGGCGAGCCACATCGCGTGTACCGCGTTTTCATAGTAGGTCATATCCACCAGCGCGCTGCCGCCGCGCGGCAACAGGACGCTGCCGTAGTGCTGCATCATCTGCGCCAGGCGCGGGATAAACACTTTATCATGCGGGCCAAACAGGCTTTGCGGGCGCAGGATCGTAAAACGGGTATTTGGGTTGGCCTGCGCCAGCAGATTGATCACATCTTCGCTTGCCGCCTTGCTGCGGGCGAATTCGTTGGCGAAACGCTGCGGGCGGAAATCTTCCGCAACATCGCGATGATGGTGATAATCAAAATAGAGCGACGGCGAAGAGATATGCACGAAGTTGCGCACGCCCCAGGCAACCGCCCACTCGCCGAGACGCCGGGTCGCGCGCACGTTAGCTAAATCGAAGGCCTGCTGGGTGCCCCACGGCGAGGTAAAGCTGGAACAGTGCCACAGGGTATCGATACCGGCGAGCATCACTTTGGCCTGCGAAGAGACCAGCTCGGTTAAGTCCGCAGGGACGAACTCTGCGCCCATTTTGCTCAGAAGCTTGCCCATCGCTTCGTTGCGCCCGGTCGCTCTGACGCTAATGCCCCTGTTACGCAGATATTCCACCGCGTTGCGGCCCAATCCGCTGGTCGCACCGGTAACCAGTACCTTCATATCGATCCACTGTTTAACAAAAGAATTTCGTGCGCATTTTTCCGTGATTCTGACTACGATGCAATGAGAATCATGAAAGAATTCTGCACCTATACTCTATTTGATGGTGATTTGCTCCGCCAGGTGGGCGATGCGTCGCGCCATACCGCGAAAAATAAACAGATGCGCCGGGATCATCAACAGCCAGTAGAAAAGCCCCGGCATACCGTGCGGGTGCCACCAGGCGCGCACGTCCAGTTCGCGATGATTGCCTTTATCGCGCAGGGTAAAGCTCAGGCGGCCAAGGCCGGGCGCTTTCATGCCGAATAACAGCGTCAGCTGCTTTTCCGGCTCGACGATAATCACCTTCCAGCTGTCCACCGCATCGCCGGTCTGCAGATATTCATTTTCCGGGCGACCTTTTGCCAGCCGGTGACCGACCAGCAGATCCATCGCCCCGCGCGTTTTCCACAGAGCGTTGCCGAAGAAATAGCCCTCTTTGCCGCCAATTTGGTTGACTACCTTCCACAGCGCAGCAAGGCTGGCGGAAGTGTTAACGGTACAGCCTGCCTGTTTCGGATAGTAGCCGTACTCGGGCCGCCAGCGGGCGAAGGCCTGCGCATCGTAGCCCCAGTCGCTGGAGTTCACCAGTTGCTCCTCTTCTTTAAGCGTAAGGCGCACCGCTTCATCAAACGCGATAAGCGGTTGAGGAATTAAGGCCCGCAGGGTCCGATCGTCGGCGATCAGATCGTGCTTTAGCCCCTGGATCAGCGCTTTGGCCGTGGTTGGCGGCACTGAGGTAATGACGTTGAGAAACCACACCGAAATCCAGCGGGTCGGGAAAGGGATGGGGATCAGCGGGCGGCGTTTGCCGCTGACCGCCATAAAGCGGATGAACTGCTGCTGATAGCTCAAAATTTCCGGTCCAGCGGCTTCAAACACCCGATGCTCCCGGGCCGGATGATTAAGCAGCTGCAGCAGATAGTAGAGTAAATTTTCCAGCGCAATCGGCGTGGTGCGCGAGCGCACCCAGCGCGGCGGCGTCAGCACCGGCAGGTTGTAGACCATATCGCGCATCACTTCGAAGGCGGCGGAACCGGCGCCGACGATAATGCCGGCGCGAACTTCCGCTACCGGAACGCCTGATTCGCGCAGCAGATCGCCGGTGATCTGGCGGGCGCGCAGATGATCGGATTGCTCCTGCTTCGCCACCTGTAAGGAACTGAGAAAGATGACTTCGTTCACCGGCGACTTGCGCAGCGCGTCGCGAACGTTGAGGGCGACCCGCCGTTCGTGGCGGATAAAGTCGCCGCCTTCGCCCATCCCGTGCACCAGATAGTAAACGGTATCAGCCTGCGCCAGCAGGGCGGGTAGCGCGTCCGGCTGGTTTAAATCGAGCGAATAGCACTCGACGCCGGGGATCTGCTGTTTTTTAAGCCTGTCGATCTGGCGTGCCGCCGCCAGCACGGTGAAGCCCTGCTCGCTGAGCCTTTTCACCAGATGCTGGCCGATATAACCGCTGGCGCCAAGCACCAGAATTCGCTGCGACACGCCGGACTCCTTAACGGTTTAAAAATGCCTGCCAGTGGCTAACCACCTCGGTGAGCTGCTGGCGGTTAACGTCAATATGCGTCACCAGGCGCACGATGGGCGAGGCGTTGATCAGCACCCCGCGTTCGCGCAGATACTCGCCCAGCGCGGCGGCGCGCGCTTCACCGACGCGAACAAACAGCATATTGGTATCATGACGCGTCACCTCGGCGCCGGCGGCGCGCAGCTGCTCCGCCATCCACGCGGCGTTGTCGTGATCCTCTTTTAAGCGCGCGACGTTGTTCTGCAGGGCATACAGGCCCGCGGCCGCCAGAATCCCGGCCTGACGCATCCCGCCACCGACCATTTTCCGCCAGCGGATAGCGCGGTGAATGTACTCTTCGCTCCCCACCAGCAGTGAGCCTACCGGCGCGCCGAGTCCTTTAGACAGGCAGATGGTGAAGGAGTCGCAGTAGCGGGCGATCTCGCGCAGCGCGCAGCCGTATTCCACGACGGCGTTAAAAATACGCGCCCCGTCAACGTGCAGCCCCAGGCCGCGCTGGCGCGTAAACTCCCAGGCATCTTTGAGATATTCACGCGGCAGCACTTTGCCGTTATGGGTGTTTTCCAGCGACAGCAGCCGGGTAGGGGCGAAATGGATATCGTCCGGTTTGATTTTGGCCGCGACTTTATCCAGCGGCAGGGAACCGTCCGCTGCGGCATCGATTGGCTGCGGCTGGATGCTGCCAAGCACCGCCGCGCCGCCGGCTTCGTAGAGATAGTTATGCGCGCCCTGGCCGACGATATACTCTTCGCCGCGCTGGCAGTGGCTGAGCAGGGCGACCAGGTTGGCCTGGGTGCCGCTAGGCAGGAAGATAGCGGCCTCTTTGCCCGCCAGGTTGGCGGCAAAGCGCTGGAGTTCGTTAACGGTCGGGTCATCGCCATACACGTCATCCCCGACCGGGGCGGCCATCATGGCTTCCAGCATGGCGCGGCCCGGACGGGTAACGGTATCGCTGCGTAAATCTATCATGTCATATCCTTATACACTTCATCCTTCGCGCTGCCCCGGCGTTGGCTGCTCCCTCAAAGCCCGGTCACAGAGTTATCTCTGCGCCCGGGGGTTTTCGGCCTTGCCGCCTTGAGGCAACACGAATAATTTTGCGTATGAATTGAAAAGGATATTTTTACCTTAGCCAGTTAGTTTTCGCCAGTTCGATAACTTCGTCGCCGCGGCCGCTGATAATCGCGCGCAGCATATAAAGGCTGAAACCTTTGGCCTGCTCCAGTTTAATTTGCGGCGGCATCGCCAGCTCTTCACTGGCGACGACCACATCCACCAGGACCGGACCATCGGTAGCGAAAGCGGTTTGCAGCGCTTCATCAACCTCTGACGCGCTTTCAACACGTATGCCCTTAATGCCGCACGCTTCGGCGATGCGGGCAAAGTTGGTGGCGTGAAGTTCAGTGCCGTCTGTCAGATAGCCCCCGGCCTTCATCTCCATCGCCACGAAGCCCAGGACGCTGTTATTGAAGATAACGATCTTCACCGGCAGCTTCATCTGCGCCAGCGAGAGAAAATCCCCCATCAGCATGCTGAAGCCGCCGTCGCCGCACATTGCCACAACCTGACGGTCAGGGGCGGTGGCCTTCGCACCGATGGCCTGCGGCATGGCGTTAGCCATTGACCCATGATTGAACGATCCGAGCAGGCGGCGCTTACCGTTCATCTGCAAATAGCGCGCGGCCCAGACGGTCGGCGTACCCACGTCACAGGTAAAGATGGCATCGTCGTCGGCATAGTGGCTGATGCGCTGCGCCAGATACTGCGGATGAATTGTTTTTTCGCTGGGCTTCGCCAGGTCATCAAGCCCCTTGCGCGCGTCGCGATAGTGTTCCAGCGCTTTATCGAGGAACTTACGGTCGGTTTTCTCCTCAAGATGCGGCATCAGCGCGCTGAGGGTCGATTTAATATCGCCGACCAGCGCCATATCCACTTTACTGTGGGCGCCAATACTGCCGGGATTGATATCAATCTGAATGATTTTCGCGTCCGTCGGGTAGAAAGCGCGATAGGGGAACTGGGTGCCGAGCAGCACCAGGGTGTCGGCGTTCATCATGGTGTGGAAGCCGGAGGAGAAGCCAATCAGTCCGGTCATCCCCACATCATAAGGGTTGTCGTATTCTACGTGCTCTTTGCCGCGCAGCGCGTGAACGATAGGCGCTTTGAGCTTCGCGGCGAAGTCTACCAGCTCTTTATGCGCCCCGGCGCAGCCGCTGCCGCACATCAGGGCGATGTTGCTTGAATAGCGCAGCAGCTGGGCCAGCTTTTTCAGCTCTTCTTCCGCCGGCGTCACCTGCGGCAGCGGTGCGTGGTACCAGTGGCTGCTGGCGCTTTCCGGCGCGGCTTTCAGCGCAACGTCGCCGGGAAGCACCACTACCGAGACGCCGCGGTTAATCACCGCTTTGCGCATGGCGATGGCCAGCACCTGCGGGATCTGTTCCGGGGTTGAGACCAGTTCACAGTAGTGACTGCATTCCCGGAATAGCTCCTGTGGATGCGTTTCCTGAAAATAGCCGCTGCCGATTTCGCTGGAAGGAATATGGGCGGCGATGGCCAGAACCGGAACGTGATTGCGGTGGCAGTCGAAAAGGCCGTTAATCAGATGCAGGTTGCCCGGCCCGCAGGAGCCTGCGCAGACCGCCAGTTCGCCGGTAAGCTGCGCTTCCGCCCCGGCGGCGAAGGCGGCCACTTCTTCATGGCGCGTGGGCATCCAGTCGATGGTCCCCATACGGTTCAGGCTGTCGCTTAAGCCGTTGAGCGAATCCCCGGTTACGCCCCAAATACGTTTAACGCCAGCCTGTTCAAGAGTTTTGGCAATGTATGCCGCCACGGTCTGTTTCATGGTTCTCCATCTCCTTTTTGTGATAACGCTTACAAGCTTAGATGAAACTGCCAGTTACGCTCGCTTTAACCTCTCATTTTCCGCTGGTTTTTTTCAGTGAAAACTCCGCATAATCTGAGCTCACATAAAGTGGTAAACAGGAATCATTTCAAATGGTTAAATCGCTGTTAAATGCTGTTAATAAACTGCTATCCCATGACGATTTCGGCAAACTCTTGTTACGACTTGCCGTTGGCGGGCTGATGCTGTTTCACGGGTTGCATAAGCTATTTGATGGCGTAGGGGGAATCAGCAATATGCTGGTAGCAAAAGGATTGCCGGGGTTTATCGCTTATGGGGTTTTAGTGGGCGAGGTGGTAGCGCCTTGCCTGCTGATTCTGGGAGTGCTTACGCGTCCGGCGGCGCTGGTGCTGGCGTTTACGATGGTCGTGGCCTGGCTGATGGTCGGGACGGGCAAAACCTTTGCGCTGGATGCGGTAGGCGCGTGGGCGATTGAGAGCCTGGTCTATTTCTTTGTTGGCGCGCTGGCGATTGCCTTCCTCGGGGCAGGGCGCTATGCCATCGGCGGCAATTCGGCCTGGCGGTAAACATTGCCGGACGGCGTTGCGCCATCCGGCAGCTGAGGGTTAAGCCAGTACCAAATCACCCTGCGGGTGGCAGGAGCAGGCCAGCACGTAGCCTTCAGCGATTTCCGCATCGGTTAACGTCATGGTACTGCTGACGGTATATTCTCCGGAAACCACTTTGGTTTTGCAGCAGCCGCAGACGCCTGCGCGACAGGCGACGGTAACCGGCACCTTATTGCTTTCCAGCGCTTCGAGCAGCGTGGTGCCGACCGGCGCGTAGAACGCTTTCGCCGGCTGCAGTTTGGTGAACTTCAGGCCGCTGGTAGCGGCTTCCGCTACCAGCGTAAAGAACTGCTCTTTAAAGAAACGCGTCGCGCCCAGCGCTTTCACCTCCTGCTCAACCCAATCCATATACGGCGCCGGGCCGCAGGTCATCACGGTACGGGAGGTCAGATCCGGTACACTTTTCAGCAGATCGATCGTCAGTCGGCCAGAAACAAAACCGTGGGTGGCATTGTTTTCAGCGACTAAGGTCACCGGATATTCGCGCCATTCGTCGGCAAAAATAACATCTTGCGGTGAACGAACGTTAAAGATCACCTGCACATCGGCCTGCGGGCGGTACTTTGCCAACCAGCGACGCATTGACATGATTGGCGTAACGCCGCAGCCAGCAGCCAGCATCAGGAACTTATCTTCAGCCTTATCTTCACAGGTAAATTCACCCATGGCATCGGACAGCCAGATATAGTCGCCGCGCTTCACGTCGCGGGTCAGCCACTGTGAGCCTGCGCCATCGTCAATCCGACGGATGGTCAGCGTGATGTACTCGCTTACTCCCGGCGTCGATGAAATGGTGTAAGCACGCAGCGTCTCCGCTGAATGACGTACGCTGACCAGTGCATACTGCCCGGCGCGGTACGGATAATAGTCGTGGCACAGCAACGAAATTGTCCATACATCCGGCGTTTCCTGATGGATATGATGAACCTGCATCCGCCATGGGCACTGATGAGTTGGCATTGTCATTCTTTACTCCTTACGCGCTCAGCAGCTGCTTCATGTCTTCTTCAACGGTGGTCACGGAACGCAGACCGAATTTCTCGTTGAGAACGGCCAGCAGGTCCGGCGTGAAGAAGCCCGGCGCCGTCGGGCCGGTGACGATATTTTTCACGCCCAGCGACAGCAGGGTCAGCAGAATAACAATCGCTTTCTGTTCAAACCAGGAGAGCACCAGAGACAGCGGCAGGTCGTTCACGCCACAACCCAGTTTCTCAGCCAGGGTGACCGCCAGGATGATGGCAGAGTAAGCGTCGTTACACTGACCGGCATCGACCAGACGCGGTAGACCTTCGATATCGCCGAATTCGAGTTTGTTGAAACGGTATTTACCGCAGGCCAGGGTCAGGATCAGGCAGTCGTCCGGTACGCTGGTGGCGAAATCGGTGAAGTAGTTACGTTCGCCGCGCGCCCCGTCGCAGCCGCCCACCAGGAAGATATGGCGCAGTTTTTCACGGCTCACCAGGTCGATCAGCGTATCAGCCGCGCCCAGCAGGGTCTGACGACCGAAGCCAACGGTGATCAGGTGCGGGATCTCGCTGTACGGGAAGCCCGCCATCTGCTGCGCCTGGGCGATAACCGGGGCGAAATCTTCGCCTTCCAGATGATTGACGCCTGGCCAGCCGACGATGCTGCGGGTCCAGATACGGTCGTCATAGGCGCCGACGGTTGGGTCGATGATGCAGTTAGAGGTCATCACAATCGGGCCAGGGAAGCGGGCAAACTCGACCTGCTGGTTTTGCCAGCCGCTGCCGTAGTTACCAATCAGATGCTTGAATTTACGCAGTTCCGGGTAACCGTGCGCTGGCAGCATTTCACCGTGGGTGTAGACGTTAACCCCGGTACCTTCTGTTTGCTCCAGCAGGTTGTACAGATCTTTCAGGTCATGGCCGGAAATCAGAATGCATTTGCCTTCGGTCGCTTTGACGTTGACCTGAGTCGGGGTGGGGTGACCATATTTAGTGGTCTCGCCAGCGTCCAGAATGCTCATCACTTTGAAGTTCATCTGGCCGATTTCCATCGAGCACTCCAGCAGCGCGTTCATATCGGCAGGCCAGGTACCGAGCCACGCCATGATTTTATGGTACTGGGCGTAGATGTCGTTGTCGTACTGACCCAGAACGTGCGCGTGCTCCATATAAGCCGCAGCGCCTTTCAGGCCGTACAGGCACAGCAGGCGCAGGCCGAGAATGTTCTCGCCGATGGCCGCTTTGTCTTTGTTCGGGGTGAATTCCGCCGCCTGGCGCTGCAGGTCGCCCAGATCGTCGCTCGCCAGCTGCAGATCGGCCATCGGGTTGTTAACCGTCGCTTGGGCATCAATGTTCAGGCACTGGGCTTTCAGCGCTTCACGCAGGGTGATGGCCTCGCGCGCATAGCCAACGATGCGCGGGGAATCGAAGTTAACGTTGGTCAGCGTGGAGAAAAAAGCGCGCGGCGCAAAGCTGTCGATGTCGTGGTCGATGATGCCGTATTCACGGGCTTTAAGCGCCCAGGCGGAGAGCCCCTGCAGAGAGGCAATCAGCAGATCCTGCAGATCGGACGTTTCGGCCGTTTTTCCGCACATACCCTGCGCGTAAGAGCAGCCGTTCCCTGCCGGGGTACGGATGGTTTGTTCACATTGCACACAAAACATGGTCACACCTTTTTAAAGTTATATTTAATATACATGTTTAAGGTTATGCCCGAGCGCGAGAAGAGAAAAGGTATTTCTGATACAACTTACGGGGAGATTGATTTAGCGCAAAATTGGCGGCAGAAGACTACCGCCAGAGAGGTATTAAGCGGAGAAGAAAGCCATCAATATGGGCACCAGCAGACTGAGAATGAAGCCATGAACGATGGCCGCCGGCACAATCTCCACCCCGCCAGAGCGTTGCAGTACCGGCAGCGTAAAGTCCATTGATGTCGCGCCGCAAAGGCCCAGCGCGGTGGAACGGCTGCGGCGCACCAGTCCGGGGATAAGCATTATCGCCAGCAGCTCGCGGGCAAGATCGTTAAAGAAGGCCGCGCTGCCAATTACCGGGCCATAGGATTCGGTCAGCAGAATCCCGGAGAGCGAATACCAGCCAAACCCGGAAGCCATGGCCAGCCCGGTTTTTAGCGGCAGGTCGAGAATAAAGGCGTTGATGATACCGCCCAGCAGTGAACTGACCATGACCACTACCGCGACAATCATTCCGCGGCGATTCAGTACGATCTGCCGCAGCGTCATGCCATTATTGCGCAGTTGAATACCGATGAGGAACAAAAGGAAGATCAGGGTATATTCGCTGGCCTCGGTGGCGTGTTGTAAAAAGGATATACCGCTCAGACCAATCATAAAACCAATAAATACCACGCCGCATAGCTGAAGGGATTCCAGAGCCATTGCCAGACGGGAGGGTAATTTTTCCTGACGATGATGATTTTGCCAGGGCATTTTTTGCTCGAGCCACATCAGGGCGGCAATATTGCACAGCAGAATAATAACGACGCTGACCGCCGCATAATGAAGGATCGCCAGGAGGTTGCTGGCCAGATTATCCAGGAAGGCCAGGCTAATACCCATAAAAAAGAGAATAACGTAGACAATCCAGCTCAGAAGTCGCGCGATGAGTTTAAGGGCTGATGGCCGATGAAGAGGAATAAGATAGCCTATAACCAACGGCAGCAGAATGATTAAAAGTCCCGAAAACATGAACGACCTGGTCCTTGCAGAATGAAAACAGCGCCCCTGACACTACCCAAATCGCCGGACTGAGTAAAGTGGTGGAAAAAAAGAAAGGCCCGGCAGCACCGGGCCTCAAGAAAAGTGGAGGAAGTTTAGCTGCGTTTTTCCAGCAGGGTGCGGTAGAGCACGCCGCCGAGAATGCCGCCGATAATCGGCATCACCCAGAATAGCCACAGCTGCTGCAGCGCCCAGCCGCCCTGGAATATCGCTACCGCGGTACTGCGCGCCGGGTTTACCGACGTGTTGGTGACCGGAATGCTGATCAGGTGGATAAGCGTTAGCGCCAGGCCAATAGCGACAGGAGCGAAGCCGGCTGGTGCGTTTTTATCCGTGGCGCCGTGAATGACCAGCAGGAAGCCGCAGGTCAGGACGATCTCAATCACAATAGCGGAGAGCATGGAGAAACCGCCGGGAGAATGTTCGCCATAGCCGTTCGATGCGAATCCGCTAGCGGCGGCGTCAAAGCCCGCTTTACCGCTGGCGACAACGTACAGAATAGCGGCGGCGATAATACCGCCGACAACCTGGGCGATAATATAACCAATCACGTCCCTGGCCGGGAAACGACCGCCGGCCCATAAACCTAAAGTTACCGCCGGGTTAAAGTGCCCGCCGGAAATATGACCGACGGCATACGCCATGGTTAATACGGTTAAACCGAAAGCCAGCGCGACGCCGGCAAAACCAATTCCCAGCTCAGGGAATGCCGCAGCCAGCACGGCGCTGCCGCAACCACCAAATACCAGCCAGAATGTACCAAAGCATTCTGCTGCTAATTTTCTAAACATAACCACCTCAATAAAAACGTAAACGCGCACGAGTTTTCGTGCCGGCCTTTATTTTCGCCACAAAGAATGACGACCAGAATAAAGCGACGCTATTCTATGGACGATCGCCACCTTGGGACCAGTTAAATAAATTGATGTAATTTGATTTAGAACAATGCGCTGGGATTCCTTTTCATGTCGGTTTTTTTAAAAGTGTAGAACAAAAACGGTTAAAAAAACGACTTTCAATGATGAAGGCGTTTCTCAATTAAGTGATGTACGGCTCATCACATTCCCCCCTGCGGCCATGAGCGATTCGCAGACGCCCGGAGTGTCATGTTGATGCTCACCTCGCTATACTGCTGATAACTGAAGGAGATAGTCGCCACTGAGCGGAGGGCATATGCATCTTGAGCGCGTAGAAATAGTCGGTTTTCGCGGCATTAACCGATTATCGTTGATGCTGGAACAAAATAACGTGCTGATTGGCGAAAATGCCTGGGGTAAATCCAGCCTGCTGGATGCCCTGACGCTGCTCCTGTCGCCGGAGTTCGACCTCTATCATTTTGTTCGGGAAGATTTTTGGTTTCCGCCCGGCGATATTCAGGGGCGCGAGCATCATCTGCATATCATCCTGACCTTCCGTGAAAATGAACCCGGGCGCCATCGGGTTCGACGCTATCGTCCTCTCAGCAGCTGCTGGGTTCCCTGCGACGATGGCTATCAGCGCGTTTTCTATCGCCTGGAGGGGGAGCTTGCCGATGACGACAGCGTGATGACCCTGCGCAGCTTTATTGATGGTGAAGGGAAAGCGCTGGAGCTTGACGATATTGATGAACTCGCCCGTCACCTGGTACGGCTGATGCCGGTTCTGCGGCTACGCGACGCCCGCTTTATGCGGCGGATCCACAACGGCACCGTTCCGCACTCGCCGCAGATCGAAATTACCGCTCGCCAGCTTGATTTCCTCTCTCGCGAACTGGTACATCATCCGCAAAATTTAACCGATGGACAGATCCGCCAGGGGCTGTCGGCTATGGTGCAATTGCTGGAGCACTATTTTGCCGAGCAGAGCAGCGCGCAGTCGCGCCATCGTCTGATGCGCCGTCATTCACATGATGAACAGCGCAGCTGGCGTTACCTGGATATTATCAACAGGATGATCGACAAGCCCGGCGGGCGCAGCCATCGGGTGATTTTATTGGGGCTGTTTTCGACTCTGCTGCAGGCGAAAGGCACGGTAAGACTCGATCGCGATGCGCGGCCGCTCTTGTTGATTGAGGACCCGGAAACCCGGCTGCATCCTATTATGCTGTCGGTGGCCTGGCATTTGCTCAATTTACTGCCGCTGCAGCGGGTGACGACAACGAACTCCGGCGAACTGCTGTCATTAACGCCCGTCGAGCACGTCTGTCGGCTGGTGCGTGAATCTTCACGGGTGTCGGCCTGGCGGCTGGGGCCCGGCGGGATGAATGCGGAAGACAGCCGGCGCATCGCGTTTCATATTCGCTTTAACCGCGCTTCATCGCTGTTTGCCCGCTGCTGGCTGCTGGTGGAGGGGGAGACGGAAACCTGGGTTATCAACGAGCTGGCCCGCCAGTGCGGCCATCACTTTGATGCGGAAGGGGTGAAGGTCATTGAGTTTGCCCAGTCGGGTTTGAAGCCGCTGATTAAATTCGCCCGGCGAATGGGTATTGAGTGGCATGTGCTGGTGGATGGCGATGAAGCCGGGAAGAAATACGCCGCCACCGTTCGCAGTTTGTTGAATGACGATAAAATGCTGGAGCGAGACCATCTCACCGCGCTACCGGCGATGGATATGGAGCATTTTATGTACCGTCAGGGCTTCGACGATGTTTATCACCGGGTCGCGCAGCTGCCGATGAATATACCCATGAATATGCGGCGGGTGATCACCAAAGCGATTCACCGTTCGTCAAAACCGGACCTGGCGATTGAAGTGGCGATGGAGGCCGGACGGCGCGGGGTTGACGCCATTCCTGCGCTGTTGAAAAAAATGTTCTCTCGCGTACTATGGCTGGCGCGCGGACGCGCAGATTAGCGCAGACCGCTGTTTCTCTCTTTCTGCCGGGCGATCCATCCCGGCAGGTCTTCATCTGCACACCCTCAACTTCAGTTAAACAAAAATGAAGCGAATCTAAAAATGCGCGTTATTCTATTGCCGCATTTAGATAGAATTGTCGCGGGTTCTGCGGGTTAAAACATCAGGAATTGTTATGAAATTAAATGGAAAGCGCAGGAAAGTTTGGTGGCTGCTGGCGATTGTCGTGCTGGCCCTCGCCGTCTGGGGATGGCGAATTCTGAATGCGCCGCTGCCGCAGTATCAGACGCTGGTGGTGCGTAAAGGCGACCTTCAACAGAGCGTGCTGGCGACCGGTAAGCTCGATGCGTTGAAAAAAGTGGACGTCGGGGCGCAGGTGAGCGGGCAGCTAAAAACGCTGCGCGTCGAGATTGGCGACAAAGTGAAAAAAGACCAGCTGCTGGGGGTTATCGACCCGGAGCAGGCGGAAAACCAGATAAAGGAAGTCGAAGCGACGTTGATGGAGCTACGGGCGCAGCTGAACCAGGCGCGCGCGGAACGTAAACTGTCTGCGGCGACGCTGGCTCGTCAGCAGCAGCTGGCGCAGCGGCAGCTGGTCTCTCGCCAGGACCTCGATACCGCCGCGACCGACTTAGCAGTCAAAGAGGCGCAAATCGGCACGATTGAAGCCCAGGTCAAACGCAATCAGGCGACCCTGGATACGGCCAAAACCAACCTCGACTACACCAAAATTCTGGCGCCGATGTCCGGAGAAGTGACGCAAATCACCACCCTGCAGGGGCAGACGGTGATTGCTGCCCAGCAGGCGCCGAATATTTTGACCCTGGCCGATCTCAGCACCATGCTGGTGAAGGCGCAGGTCTCGGAAGCGGACGTCATTCATCTTAAGCCGGGGCAAAAGGCCTGGTTTACCGTACTGGGCGATCCGCTGACGCGCTATGAAGGAACGCTGAAGGATATTCTCCCGACGCCCGAAAAGGTCAATGACGCTATTTTCTACTACGCCCGTTTTGAAGTGCCGAACCCGCAGGGCATCCTGCGCCTGGAGATGACCGCCCAGGTGCATATTCAGCTCTCAGAAGTGAAAAATGTTATCACCATCCCGCTGAGCGCGCTGGGTGAGGCCATCGGCGATAACCGCTATCACGTGCGTCTGCTGCGTACCGGTGAAGTTAAAGAGCGTGAAATCGTTATCGGCGCGCGTAACGACACCGATGTGGCGGTGGTGAAAGGGCTGGACGAGGGGGATGAAGTCATTATCGGCGAAGGTGCGGCCGGAGCGGCGAAATGACGGCGTTACTGGAACTGCGTGATATTCGCCGCAGCTACCCCTCCGGCGATGGCAACGTTGAGGTGCTGAAAGGCATTACGTTGAACATTGCCGCCGGTGAGATGGTGGCAATCGTCGGCGCGTCCGGCTCCGGGAAATCCACGTTGATGAATATTCTCGGCTGTCTGGACAAACCGACCGGCGGTACCTACCGGGTCGCGGGAACGGACGTGGCTCGCCTCAACGGCGACGAGCTGGCGCGCCTGCGGCGGGAACATTTCGGTTTTATTTTCCAGCGCTATCACCTGTTATCGCATCTCACCGCGGCGCAGAACGTGGAAGTCCCTGCGGTTTATGCCGGCGCCGAGCGCAAAGCGCGCCTGGCCCGGGCCCATGAGCTGCTGGTTCGGCTGGGGCTGGGCGACAGAGCTGAATATCAGCCTTCGCAGCTCTCCGGCGGCCAGCAGCAGCGGGTGAGTATCGCCCGCGCGCTGATGAACGGCGGGGAAGTGATTCTGGCGGATGAGCCAACCGGTGCGCTGGACAGCCGCTCCGGCGAAGAGGTCATGGGGATACTTCACCAGCTAAAAGCGCAGGGGCATACGGTGATTATCGTCACCCATGATCCGCAGGTGGCGGCCCAGGCGGAGCGGGTGATTGAGATACACGACGGTGAAATCGTGCGTAATCCGCCCGCTCTGAGTCCGGCGCAAGGCGGCGTACTGCGCCAGCGCACGGCGGCCGAACCGTCGGCGTGGCGTCAGTTCAGCAGCGGCTTTCGCGAAGCGCTGATCATGGCCTGGCGCGCGATGGCGGCGAATAAAATGCGTACGCTGCTGACGATGCTCGGGATTATTATCGGCATCGCATCTGTGGTGTCGATTGTGGTGGTGGGCGATGCCGCGAAGCAGATGGTGCTGGCCGATATCCGCGCCATCGGCACCAATACCATTGATGTATATCCCGGCAAGGATTTCGGCGATGACGATCCCCGCTATCAGCAATCGCTCAAGTACGATGACCTGTTAGCTATTCAGAAACAGCCGTGGGTGAGCTCGGCGACCCCGGCGGTATCAAAAAGCCTGCGCCTGCGGGCGGATAACATCGACGTTGCCGCCAGCGCCGAGGGCGTGGGGGCGCAGTACTTTAACGTCTACGGCATGACCTTTAGCGAAGGCAATACCTTTAACGAGCTTCAGCTAAATAGCCGCGCGCAGGTGGTGGTGCTCGACAGCAACGCGCGCCGACAGCTATTTCCGCACAAAGCGCGGGTCGTCGGCGAAGTGATTCTGGTCGGCAATATGCCCGCGACGGTGATCGGCGTGGCGGATGAAAAACAGTCAATGTTCGGCAGCAGCAAAATTCTGCGCGTCTGGTTGCCCTATACCACGATGGCTGGCCGGGTGATGGGGCAATCGTGGCTGAATTCCATCACCGTGCGCGTCAATGAAGGCTACGACAGCGCGGTTGCCGAGCAGCAGCTGTTGCGTCTACTGGAACTGCGTCACGGTAAGAAAGATGTTTTCACCTGGAATATGGACAGCATCTTGAAAACGGCAGAACGGACCACACATACATTACAGCTGTTTCTGACGCTGGTGGCGGTGATTGCGCTGGTGGTCGGCGGGATTGGCGTGATGAATATTATGCTGGTCTCAGTCACCGAACGCACGCGGGAGATCGGTATCCGTATGGCGGTCGGGGCGCGGGCCAGCGATGTCTTACAGCAGTTTTTGATCGAGGCGGTGCTGGTTTGCCTGGTCGGCGGGGCGCTGGGCGTCACGCTTTCGCTGCTGATTGCCTTTGTATTACAGCTGTTTTTACCCGGCTGGGAGATCGGTTTTTCACCGTTGGCGCTATTGACCGCGTTTTTATGCTCCACGCTGACCGGGGTGCTGTTTGGCTGGCTACCGGCGCGCAATGCGGCTCGTCTGGACCCCGTCGACGCCCTGGCGCGCGAGTAGCGATAAAAAAATGCCAGTCAGAAGGACTGGCATTTTGCTGGCGGGATGTACACAATGAAGCAAAGAGTTATGCGGCTGTTTCTGTTTCTTCAGCTTCAACAGGGACAATCACGCTGGCGTGGTTACCTTTTGGCCCCTGGTGAACATCAAACCGAACCGCTTGTCCGGCTTTTAGCGTTCTGTAACCATCCATCTGGATGGTCGAGTAATGGGCGAAAATGTCTTCGCCGCCGCCCTCAGGGCAGATAAAACCGAACCCTTTGGCATTGTTGAACCACTTAACAGTACCCATTTCCATACTTCGACATCCTTCGTAAATCTTATAAGTAAGATGGAATGAACCGGTAGTGGAGTGACGAGTTGTTCATTTGCTCGCCAACTCTCGCCACTACAATTTAGAGAAATCAGGAAATGCGTCAAGCGATTGACGCCAGGGGACGGTGAAAAATGCGTCAAAATTTGAAGCAGTTAACGCTATTGCCGGGGAATGTGACAGACGTCGCGGATGGAAGTAATAGATGATAATTATCTATGATCTATTGTAGATTTGTGATGTGCATAGCCTCTGGTCATCGACAGGCCACCGCCTGTTGGCAACAGCAACCGATGATGAACACTGACGATGAGTAAGAGAGACTGGTTGGACTTCGATCAGCTAATTGAGGACGAAGTTAAAGATGCGCTTAAACCGCCATCTATGTATAAAGTGATATTAGTCAATGATGACTACACTCCAATGGAGTTTGTTATTGACGTGTTACAAAAATTCTTTTCTTATGATGTTGAACGTGCAACGCAACTGATGCTGACGGTTCACTATCAAGGTAAAGCGATTTGCGGGGTGTTTACCGCTGAAGTCGCAGAAACCAAAGTATCGATGGTGAACCAGTATGCGAGGGAGAACGAACATCCGTTGTTGTGTACGCTAGAAAAAGCCTGAATGCAGGCAATAAACTTGGGGGAGGTGCCTATGCTCAATCAAGAACTGGAACTCAGTTTAAACATGGCTTTCGCCAGAGCGCGCGAGCACCGTCATGAGTTCATGACCGTCGAGCACTTGTTGCTGGCGCTGCTTAGCAACCCTTCGGCCCGCGAAGCGCTTGAAGCGTGTTCAGTGGACCTGGTCGCGCTGCGTCAGGAGCTTGAAGCCTTCATCGAACAGACCACACCCGTACTGCCTGCAACGGAAGAAGAGCGCGACACTCAGCCGACGCTGAGCTTCCAGCGCGTGCTGCAACGTGCTGTTTTCCACGTCCAGTCTTCCGGCCGCAGCGAAGTGACCGGCGCCAACGTTCTGGTCGCGATTTTTAGCGAACAGGAATCTCAGGCGGCATACCTGCTGCGTAAACATGAAGTCAGCCGACTTGATGTGGTGAATTTCATCTCTCACGGTACGCGTAAAGACGAGCCGAGCCAGTCTTCCGATAACAGCGGAAGTCAGCCTGGCAGCAGCGAAGAGCAAGCAGGCGGGGAGGATCGTATGGAAAACTTCACCACCAACCTCAACCAGCTTGCCCGCGTAGGCGGTATCGATCCGCTGATCGGCCGCGAGAAAGAGCTGGAACGTGCTATTCAGGTTCTGTGCCGCCGCCGCAAGAACAACCCGCTGCTGGTGGGGGAATCCGGCGTTGGTAAAACCGCTATTGCTGAAGGTCTTGCCTGGCGTATCGTGCAGGGCGACGTGCCGGAAGTGATGGCCGATTGCACTATCTATTCACTGGATATTGGCTCGCTGCTGGCAGGTACTAAATACCGCGGCGACTTTGAAAAACGCTTTAAAGCGCTGCTTAAGCAGCTGGAGCAGGACACCAACAGTATTCTGTTCATCGATGAGATCCACACCATTATCGGTGCAGGGGCGGCTTCCGGCGGGCAGGTCGATGCCGCTAACCTGATTAAACCGCTGCTTTCCAGCGGTAAGATTCGGGTCATTGGCTCGACGACCTATCAGGAGTTCAGCAACATCTTTGAAAAAGATCGTGCCCTGGCGCGGCGTTTCCAGAAAATTGATATCACCGAACCTTCCGTGGAAGAGACGGTGCAGATTATTAACGGCCTGAAGCCGAAGTATGAAGCGCACCACGACGTTCGTTACACCGCGAAAGCGGTACGTGCGGCGGTAGAGCTGGCGGTGAAGTACATTAACGATCGTCATCTGCCGGATAAGGCGATTGACGTGATTGATGAAGCCGGAGCGCGTGCGCGCTTGATGCCGGTGAGCAAACGTAAGAAAACGGTTAACGTGGCGGATATTGAGTCCGTGGTGGCGCGGATTGCGCGTATACCTGAGAAGAGCGTTTCCCGCAGCGATCGCGATACGCTGAAAAACCTCGGCGATCGCCTGAAAATGCTGGTCTTCGGCCAGGATAAGGCGATTGAGGCCTTAACCGAAGCGATCAAGATGGCGCGCGCCGGGCTTGGCCATGAGCACAAACCCGTCGGCTCTTTCCTGTTCGCCGGGCCTACCGGGGTCGGTAAAACCGAGGTTACCGTACAGCTGGCGAAGTCGCTGGGCATTGAGCTGCTGCGTTTTGATATGTCCGAATATATGGAACGTCATACCGTCAGCCGCTTAATCGGTGCGCCTCCGGGCTACGTCGGTTTCGATCAGGGCGGGCTGCTGACCGATGCGGTTATTAAGCATCCGCACGCGGTGCTGCTGCTGGATGAAATTGAAAAAGCGCATCCGGACGTCTTTAACCTGCTGCTGCAGGTGATGGATAACGGGACGCTGACCGACAACAACGGCCGCAAAGCGGATTTCCGCAACGTGGTGCTGGTGATGACCACCAACGCCGGGGTGCGTGAAACCGAGCGTAAATCCATTGGCCTCATCCATCAGGACAACAGTCCGGATGCGATGGATGAGATCAAAAAGATCTTTACGCCGGAGTTCCGTAACCGTCTCGACAATATTATCTGGTTCGATCATCTGTCTACGACGGTTATCCATCAGGTGGTGGATAAATTTATCGTCGAGCTGCAGGTTCAGCTGGATCAGAAAGGCGTCTCTTTGGAAGTCAGCCAGGAAGCCCGCGATTGGCTGGCCGAGAAAGGCTACGACCGGGCCATGGGCGCGCGTCCAATGGCGCGGGTGATTCAGGACAACCTGAAAAAACCGCTGGCCAACGAGCTGCTGTTTGGCTCACTGGTTGACGGCGGACAGGTGACCGTTGAACTGGATAAAGAGAAAAATGCGCTGACCTACGACTTCCAGAGTGCGCAGAAGCACAAACCGGAAGCGGCGCATTAAGTTTCGGTACTCAGTGACAAAACCGGCCTCAGGGCCGGTTTTTTTATGCCTATGTCCTGGACCCTTTTTTATTCCACTTTTTAACTTGTTGATTTTAATAAAGAGAAAATATAGCGTAAAATTATGGTGGCAGAGAGGATGTGTTGATTAATTTCAATGATAACAATATGGTAGGGTGTTGTTCGTTCAGTTCACTGCCGTACAGGCAGCTTAGAAAGTAAAAAACTCCCTACTGTGCTTTACCGGCAGGTTCACTGCCGTACAGGCAGCTTAGAAAAGGTGACCGAAAGGTACTTATCAGGTTCAAACGTTCACTGCCGTGCAGGCAGCTTAGAAACTGGACAGCCAATGCGACAGGTTATGGCTTTACTTCACTGCCGTACAGGCAGCTTATGGTGGATTAAGCATATGGTTATAGAAAGATAATTCGAAGCTTGCTCTCACAGAGAGCTACGGTCATGAATAGCGTGAGTTTATAACTAAATAATGGTATCAGGCAGGAATATAAAATGAAAAGACCGGGAATTATCCCGGCCTTCAGCATCTGGCGCGCTAAGCGCGAAAACGATCAGCGACTACGGAAGACAATGCGGCCTTTGCTCAGGTCGTACGGGGTCAGCTCAACAGTCACTTTGTCGCCCGTCAGAATGCGGATGTAGTTTTTACGCATTTTACCGGAAATATGCGCAGTTACCACGTGACCGTTTTCCAGTTCTACGCGGAACATAGTGTTAGGCAGCGTATCAAGTACGGTGCCCTGCATTTCAATATTGTCTTCTTTGGCCATCTAGTCCTCTGGGGTATCACTACCGTAGTTTTGAACCGGCAAGATAATGCCGAAGTTCAGCAAGTATGTAAAGTTTTACGTCAAATCGCCGAAGTAGTTTTGGCGCATTACCCGTAATTCACGCGGATAAACCGGGTGACAGGCGCAAACGTAAAGGGGGAGTGACAGAACAATGGGTGTTATCTGACTCTTATTATTCCCAAACGGCGGCGGGGCAACGGGCAGAAGCTACTCTACCGCGCAATTATAACATCCCAACAAAAAATGTGCTGAAAACATTTATGCTTCTCCTGCAAATAGCACCCTTGGTACCCAGAATCGCTCCGACAGACGATACGTCCGCAGCACGGAAAGATAGTCGAGGTAATCGCGGCGGGGAATTTCCACTGCGCCCAGCGACGCCGTATGCTTATTCAGCACCTGACAATCGATTAATTTTCCGCCATCGTGCGAAAATATCTGGCTAAAGACCAGCAGCGCGGTTTTAGAGGCGTTTTCGGCACGGCTGAACATCGACTCTCCGCAAAACAGCGCGCCCTGCGCGACGCCGTACATCCCGCCGACTAATTTCTTTCCCTGCCATACTTCAACAGAATGAGCATGTCCCAGCTCATGCAGCTGGTGGTACGCCTGAACGATCCCCGGCGTTATCCATGTTCCCTCATCGCGGTGGTCGGCGCAGCCCTCGATAACCTGACCAAAGGCGTGATTCAGCGTGACGCGATAAGGCGAGCGCTGATGGAAACGCTTCATGCTGCGGCTGAGATGAAATTTATCTGGCCACAGTACCGCTCGCGGATCGGGGGACCACCACAAAATAGGGTCGCCGGGCGAAAACCACGGAAAAATACCGCGCTGATAGGCCATCAGTAAACGCGCCGGGCTAAGATCGCCGCCCAGCGCTAACAGGCCATTAGGTTCGCGTAAAGCGCCTTCCGGGGAGGGGAAGGCGATGGAATGATGAGAGAGCTGAACCAGCCGCATTTTTACCTCAACGCATCAGGCAATGATTCAATAGTAGCCTACAGGCGCTGCTTAAACTGGTAGTAACGCCCCTGTTCAGCCAGCAGTTCTGCGTGACTACCTTGCTCAATAATCTTCCCGTTGTCCATGACTATTATCTGATTAAAACGCGCCAGTCCGCGCAGACGATGGGTTACCATTAACACGGTTTTTTCACGCATCACTTCCGCCAGTAAATCAAGGATTTGACTTTCGGTCGTCGCATCGAGGCCTTCAGTGGGCTCATCAAGCAGCATGAGAGGCGCATCGTGAAGTAGGGCGCGGGCGATAGCCAGCCTGCGCAGCTCGCCGCCGGAAAGCTGACGACCGCCTTCACCCAGCCAGCTGTTCAGACCGCTATCTTCCAGTAATTTCGCTAAGCCGACGCGTTCAAGCGTTTGGGCAAGTCGGGCATCGCTGGCTCCGGGAGAAGCCAGCAGCAGGTTGTCGCGCAGCGTAGCGCTGAACAGATGTACGCGCTGCGGCACGACGCTCATCGCCCGGCGCAGCGTCGCCTCATTAAACTGCCCCAGCGGCTGATTGTTGAGTAAGATTTCCCCTTCAGCCGGATCCCATGCACGGGTCAGCAGCTGCAGCAGGGTCGATTTACCGCAGCCTGTTCGTCCGAGGATGGCGATATGCTCTCCGGCCTCGATCTGCAATGACACTTTCTCCAGCGCGGGGGAGGGCTGCTGCGGATAGCTGAAGGTGACCTGATGTAAGCGTAACGAGACGTTCTCCAGCGTCTGGCCTTCGCCATGAGTGAAAGTCACTTCCGGCTCTTGCTCGGTAATTTGCGTGATGCGCTTTGCGGAGGCGATCACCTGCCCCAGATGCTGAAATGCGCCGGTTACCGGCGCCAGCGCTTCAAACGCCGCCAGCGCGCAGAAGACAAACAGCGCAATCAGCGCCCCTGGCTGAGTATCGCCGCCAACGCCCGCGGAGGCGAGCCACAGCATAGCGATAACCGCAATTCCGCCAATCAGCAGCATCAGCGCCTGAGAGAGCGCGGTCAGCTCAGCCTGGCGACGCTGCGCATCCAGCCAGCGCGCTTCCGTTTTTTCCATTTGCTGCCGGTAGCGGTCGCTGGCGTTGAATAGCATGAGTTCCGCCTGTCCCTGGAGCCATGAGGTCAGATGCTGGCGATATTGCCCGCGAAGCCGGGTTATGCTTTCACCTGCGGGTTTACCTGCGCGATAGAACAGCGGCGGCATCACCAGCAGGGTGAGCAGCATAATACCACCGAGGGTCAGGGCCAGAGTGGCGTCCAGCACGCTCAACCCTACGGTGACGACCAGGATCACCACCAGCGCGCCTACCAGCGGTGATATGACGCGCAAATAGAGATGATCCAGGGTATCGACATCTGCAACCACCCGGTTAAGCAGCTCGCCCTGACGAAAACGCGCCAGCCCGGCGGGGGAGAGCGGCAGCAGCTTACTGAAGGTAAAGACCCGCAGGTGCTGCAGAACGCGGAAGGTGGCGTCATGGCTGACCAGACGCTCAAAGTAGCGGCCCGCGGTGCGAATAATCGCCGCGCCGCGCACGCCCGCGGCTGGCAGCATATAGTTAAAGCTGTAGATGCCCGCCACGCCAACGACGGCTGATGCCGACAGGAACCAGCCGGATAGCGTTAATAAGCCAATGCTGGCCAGCAGCGTCACGATCGCCAGCACGATACCGAGCAGCAACAGCCATTTGTGTCGTTTGTACAGCGCCAGGTAAGGCCATAATGCGCGCATTTAAATCTCCTCCTGACGATGAGCGAGCAGGGTCGCGAAGGGGCCGCCAGCGGCCGCCAGCTGCGAATAGCTGCCTTGCTCAACAATTCGACCATCCTGCATAACCCAGATCGCATCCCAGTTCGCCAGTCCTTCCAGCTGATGGGTAACCATTAACGTGGTTTGCTGCGTTGATGCATTGGTCAGCGCCTGCATCACGCGCTGTTCGCTATGCGCGTCAAGGCTGGCGGCAGGCTCATCAAGCAGCAGCAGACGACAGGGCACCAGCAGCGCTCGTGCGACGGCGACGCGCTGAGCCTGCCCGACCGACAGCCGGCCGGCCTGATCGCCAACAGGCGTATTAATACCCTGCGGCAGAAGAGAGACGAACTCGCTAACCCAGGCTTTATCCAGCGCAAGCTGCAGCTGCGCTTCGGTGGCTTCAGGACAGGAGAGCAGGACGTTTTCGCGCAGCGTCGCCGCGGGCAGCTGTGGATTTTGCCCGACCCAGCTCAGGAGACGACGCCAGCGGTCGGCATCCAGACTCTTTAACTCGACGCCATTGACCTTGAGCGAGCCGTCATAGGGAAGAAAACCCGTTAACGTATTCAGTAGCGAGCTTTTGCCCGAGCCGCTTTGCCCAACCAGCACCACGCGTTCACCGGCGCGCAGGGAAAAATTCAGCGGCCCGGCCAGCACTTTCCCTTCGGGAGACTTAATCAGCAGGTCGCGAGCTTCAAGGCTTACCGTTTCATCATCTTTTAATGCCTTTTCCCCACGCTCTGCCTGCGCCAGCGGCGCTTCCATAAAGGTCTTCAGGCTATCGGCGGCGCCAATCGCCTGCGCTTTCGCATGATAAAAGGTGCCTAAATCGCGCAGTGGCTGGAAAAACTCAGGAGCCAGAATCAGGGCGAGGAAACCGGACATCAACGTCACCCCGGCGCCGTAATGGCCAAAGTTGAGCTCTCCCAGATAGGAAAAACCAAAGTAAACGGCGACCAGCGCAATCGACAGCGAGGTGAAAAACTCCAGGACACCGGAGGAGAGAAACGCCAGGCGCAGCACTTCCATTGTCCGCTGGCGGAAATCCTGCGAGGCCTCGCGTATGTTGTCCGTCTCCGCTTCGCCGCGATGAAAAATACGCAGCGTTTCCATACCGCGCAGGCGATCGAGAAAATGGCCGCTTAAACGCGCCAGAGCGAGAAAGTTGCGCCGGTTGGCATCAGCCGCGCCCATTCCCACCAGCGCCATAAACAGCGGAATAAGCGGTGCGGTACCCAGCAGAATCAGCGCCGCGGCCCAGTTGATGGGGAAAATCGTGATAACAATCAGCAACGGTACAGAGGCGGCCAGCGTCATCTGCGGCAAATAGCGAGCATAGTAGTCATGCATATCGTCGATCTGCTCAAGGATCAGCGTGGCCCAGCTACCCGCAGGTTTGCCCTGTATCCACGCCGGTCCCGCCTGCTGTAAGCGATCCAGAACCTGACGGCGGATCTCAAGGCGGATATGTTGACCGGCCTGAAAACCCACTCTTTCACGCAGCCAGACCACCCAGGCGCGCAGCACAAAGACCAGCACCAGTAGCGTAAAGGGCAGCAGCAGCGCCGTCGCGGGGATATTTTCCATAATCATGCGATGGAGAATCCTCGCCAGGAACCAGGCCTGGGCGACGATCAACAGGCCGCTAACGACGCCCAATACGCGGGAAATCATCAACCAGCGACGGGAGATAATGCTTTGATCTTTTAACCAACGGGTTAACTCTTGTTGACGGGTTTTATTCATTGCGCGCTTAGCAGGTGTAGTTATGAGTTTTTTGGGCACGGCAATGTTACAACGAGGCAAAAATAAAGGCGACTTTTCGTCGCCTTCTTTACCTTTGTTACTGACTTGTAAAGATTATTTGCAAGCGTCGGCTAAACCATCCAGATAGCGCTCCGCGTCCAGCGCTGCCATGCAGCCGGTACCCGCAGAAGTAATCGCCTGACGGTAGATATGATCCATCACGTCGCCGGCGGCGAAGACGCCCGGGATGCTGGTCTGGGTGGCGTTGCCGTGGATGCCGGACTGGACTTTAATGTAGCCGTTTTCCAGCTCCAGCTGACCGGCGAAAATTGCCGTGTTCGGGCTGTGGCCGATAGCCACGAACAGCCCCGCAACTTCGAGGGATTCAACGTTATCCGCATTCTGGGTATCGCGCAGACGCAAGCCGCTTACGCCCATCTGGTCGCCGGTCACTTCTTCCAGCGTACGGTGGGTGTGCAGCACGATATTGCCGCTCTCCACTTTGTCCATCAGGCGTTTGATAAGGATTTTTTCCGCGCGGAAGCCGTCACGACGGTGGATCAAATGCACTTCGGAAGCGATGTTAGACAGGTACAGCGCCTCTTCGACGGCCGTATTGCCGCCGCCGATGACGGCAACCTTCTGGTTACGATAGAAGAAACCGTCGCAGGTCGCACAGGCAGACACGCCGCGGCCCTTAAACGCTTCTTCCGAGGGAAGACCCAGATAGCGTGCTGAAGCGCCGGTGGCAATAATCAGGGCATCGCAGGTGTATTCGCCGCTGTCGCCGACCAGACGGAACGGACGGTTTTGCAGGTCGACGCTGTTGATATGATCGAAAATAATTTCGGTTTCAAATTTGGTGGCATGTTCATGCATGCGCTCCATCAGCAGCGGTCCGGTCAGATCGTTAGGATCGCCTGGCCAGTTTTCCACTTCCGTGGTGGTGGTCAGCTGACCGCCTTTTTCCATTCCGGTAATCAGTACCGGCTGCAGATTTGCGCGCGCTGCGTAGACCGCAGCGGTGTATCCCGCAGGTCCAGAACCAAGAATAAGCAGTTTACTGTGTTTGGCCGTGCCCATGAGATCCTCATAATTTATTGGCATACATGAGCTGGATTGTAGGGAATTTGTGGACGTAAAAAAAGAGCGCGGCGGTTTTGTTAACGATATGTGCAATAGAAGCTGCCGATTAATCGGCGATTTAACGAACGAAGAATATAACTAATTCTACTGTTAGCGAGACAATTATAAGAGGAAAACATGAGAATCAACCGGGGAGGATTATGAATATCTGGCATCTTGTACTAAAAATCGATGTTTTGCTTTGACAATCCCCTGTGCTTTTGCGAAAACATTCATGGAAGAAGAAAAGCAGTGTTTCGCGTGTGGCGAATTTTCATGCACGCAAATGCCATTTTTATCCGGGTTAGCGAAATCTACGCATGGTGTGGACAGACGCCATGCGTGATGTCGGTGACTGCCGTCAGGCAACGGGCTTCTCACGTACCCCTGGGTTACCCAACGTCGTACGGGTGATAACAGGATGGACTCTGGCAGTGAAGGCTCAGAGTCGGAACAGGAGTAGGGAAGGAATACAGAGAGACAATAATAATGGTAGATAGCAAGAAGCGCCCTGGCAAAGATCTCGACCGCATTGATCGTAATATTTTGAATGAATTGCAAAAAGACGGGCGTATTTCCAACGTCGAGCTTTCTAAACGGGTGGGACTTTCTCCGACGCCTTGTCTTGAGCGCGTGCGTCGACTGGAAAGACAGGGTTTTATTCAGGGCTATACAGCGCTGCTCAACCCGCACTATCTGGATGCATCACTTCTGGTATTTGTTGAGATTACTCTGAATCGTGGCGCGCCGGATGTGTTTGAGCAATTTAACTCCGCTGTGCAAAAACTTGAAGAAATTCAAGAGTGTCATCTGGTTTCCGGGGATTTTGACTACCTGTTGAAAACCCGCGTACCGGATATGTCAGCGTATCGTAAATTACTGGGCGAGACCTTGCTGCGCCTGCCGGGCGTAAATGACACCCGTACCTATGTGGTAATGGAAGAAGTCAAGCAGAGTAATCGTCTGGTAATCAAGACGCGCTAACACGGAACAGGTGCAAAATCGATGTAGTTTGATTACACTCCTGTTAATCCATACAGCAACAGTGCCGGGGAGACCCGGCACTGTTGTCCGTTTTAGCCGAAGGCAGGAAACAGCCTGATACCTGGAGAGCCTTTCTTGAGCCAGGAATACACTGAAGACAAAGAAGTCAAATTCACAAAGCTGAGTAGCGGACGCCGGCTCCTTGAGGCGTTACTCATTCTTTGCTCCCTTTTTGCCATCTGGTTGATGGCGGCCTTACTCAGCTTTAATCCCTCGGATCCTAGCTGGTCGCAAACGGCGTGGCATGAGCCTATTCACAACATAGGCGGGACGCCGGGAGCCTGGCTTGCTGATACGCTATTTTTTATTTTTGGCGTAATGGCCTATACCATTCCGGTCATCATTATCGGCGGCTGCTGGTTTGCCTGGCGTCATCAAGAAAACGACGAGTACATCGACTATTTCGCCGTCTCGCTGCGTTTAATTGGCGCGCTGGCGCTGATCCTCACTTCCTGCGGTCTGGCGGCAATCAACGCTGATGATATCTGGTATTTCGCCTCCGGCGGCGTGATCGGCAGCCTGCTGAGCACCACCCTGCAACCGCTGCTGCACAGCAGCGGCGGCACAATCGCGCTGCTCTGCATCTGGGCGGCAGGACTGACGCTATTTACCGGCTGGTCCTGGGTTAGCATTGCTGAAAAACTCGGCGGTGCGATTCTTTCTATTCTCACGTTTGCCAGCAACCGTACCCGTCGTGACGATACCTGGGTTGATGAAGGGGAATATGAAGATGATGAAGAAGAATATGAAGATGATGAACCCGCGAAGCAGCAGGGTTCTCGACGCGCGCGAATTTTACGCAGCGCCTTAGCTCGCCGCCAGCGTCTGGCTGAGAAGTTCTCTAACCCGATGGGACGTAAGACCGATGCGGCGCTGTTCTCGGGTAAACGGATGGATGACGCCGAAGACGAGGTGCAGTACAGCGCCGGCGGTGCGCCTGTTGCCGCTGACGATGTCCTTTTTTCTGGCTCCAGCGCAGCGCGTCCGGCAAATGCTGATGATGTTCTGTTCTCCGGCGTCAGTGCGGCACGTCCCGGCGATTTTGACCCCTACGATCCTCTGTTAAACGGTCATAGCATTGCCGATCCGGTGGCTTTGGCCGCGCAGGATACCGCTGCGCCGCAGGCATGGTCTGAACCGCTGCCAGGGTATGAGGCTCAGCCGGTCTATCATCCGGAACAGGCACCGGTACAGCAGCCAGCATATCAGCCAGAACCGGCTTACCAGCCGC